>Ga0208480_1000283_pt1 | contig 19479 bp, 10 predicted proteins | sample NGESurshal092012_4_FD_184485 | JGI IMG/M metagenome (GOLD analysis project Ga0208480, IMG submission 184485) | Arctic peat soil microbial communities from Barrow, Alaska - NGEE Surface sample F53-1 shallow-092012 (SPAdes) | ecosystem: Environmental > Terrestrial > Soil > Wetlands > Peat ... | reverse complement strand
CCTCGTGGCCGCAGTCGGGCTTTCGCTGATTACGTTCCCTGTGGCAACCGTGCCGCTGGCTTGCGTCGTCACCGTTCCCAAAACCAGTCCCGCGCCTGTGATCGCCGTCGTCGCAACAGCTTGCGTGTCGCCTATTACATTCGGCACGGAAACCTTCGCCGGACCGCTCGAAACCACCAGGTTCACTGCCGATCCAGCATTCACACTCGTGGCCGCAGTCGGGCTTTCGCTGATTACGTTCCCTGTGGCAACCGTGCCGCTGGCTTGCGTCGTCACCGTTCCCAAAACCAGTCCCGCGCCCGTGATCGCCGTCGTCGCAAGAGCTTGCGTGTCGCCTACCACGTTCGGCACGGAAACCTTCGCAGGACCGCTCGAAACCACCAGGTTCACTGCCGATCCAGCATTCACACTCGTGGCCGCAGTTGGGCTTTCGCTGATCACGTTCCCCGACGTCACCGTAGCGCTCGAAGCACTCGTCACGGTTCCCAAAACCAGTTTTGCGCCTGTGATCGCCGTCGTCGCGGCGGCTTGCGTGTCACCCACCACATTCGGCACCGCTATCTGCGCCACGTTAACGGTAAAGGCGCTCGCCAACGAAACGGTCTGAGCACCAGTCTGAACAGTCACATTCCGCGCGCCGAGGGCAGCGGCGGAATCGATCGTAATCGAAGCCGTCGCGCTGGTTGGTCCATTGACCGTTACGGGACCAGCCGTCCCCTCAGCCGCAAGTCCGACGGAGATGCCGGGACCGAAGGTCGCAACCGTGCTTCCTTGAAAGAAGTTAGTGTAATTTCCGGTTAGTTGAACCGACAGCCCCTGTCCCTGGCGTCCGGATGAGACCGAAAGAACTCCCAGCGATGCCCCGGGATTTATCGTTAGAGTCGACGGATTGCCGCTGGCGAAACTGGTCCCCCCGGAAGTGCTGCCCTGTATCGATACCAGGTAGGCAGTCGGAGCCGTAACCGCAAATCCCTGTGGAACCTGGAAGACGAGGCGATCGGAACTACCGAAGACCGTAGTCACCGACGTCATAATCCCAACCCCCGAAGGACCCGCGCCGGCGGTTGCAGGGTTGAGTGTAACAGTCACATTCGCCGCGGGTATTGAGCCTCCCGGGAAGCCTGTGCCGAAAATGGTGATGGGCGTGACGCCCGGCGTGGCCGCCGCGGGCGACGCGCTTGCATTTAGCGTGACTTGCGTGGCGGCTGCCATAGCCACTGGAGGAGCGACCAATAAGCAGGAAAGTGAAATGCTCAGTAAAGCTTGAAAACTCTTGAAGGGCGCGCGCGGCAAACTCATATCGGAGGACATCCTCTTCTTCCTGAACCTTGAAAATCTTTTCAACTTAAACTGCTGGAACCGCTCGACGCTTCCGGATCAAGTAGGCAAAAGCAAGCAAGGCGGGAAGCATCAACCACTGGCTCGCAGGCTCCGGTACCGAGGCGGATGCCGGGGAGCCGGAAATCGTAAGCACCGCAAAGTCAGTGTCCGCAACCAAATCAGGCCCTGCAGACGGCAATAGCGAAACGGAAAATAAACTGGAACTGGCCTGGAAGAAGGTACCGTCCGCTAACTCGAGCGTCGTTGTGCTCAAATTCCCCTGCAGTGTCGCTGAAGTGAAGACTTGCGTGTCCAGAAACTCAAGTGCGGGCGCAAGAGTACTTCCGGGCGCGGCGCTGCCCACGCTAACGTTCTGAGAGCCGTTCAAAGTCACGCTGACGTTGCTGAATGTCAGTGGAGTCGCGACCGGGGCATCGGGCGGAAGATTCGAGGAACCCGTAAAGTCATTTATCGTGAACACATTCACGCCAGGAGAACCAGGAGCACCGGGAATGAATTCATCAAACGAAAACAGGCCGATCGTCAGAGTGTCGGCGCTGGCGTTCAGGCAAAGCCCTGCAACAAAACCAGTTACTAAAACCAGGCGCATCCACTGCCTCGAAGAGTTCCACCGTGACGCGAACCGCGGAACGGCGGCACACCAATAGCTCAAGCGCATTTGCACGTTTCCTAATCTAAAAATCTTATTGCCTAAGGGATCGTTGGTATTCTAGCGCGGACCCTAGTACATGTCGAGGTGGGTAACGTAGTCTTCCGTACTAAGGCCCGCTAGTACTAAAGTGAAGAGCTTACTGGCAGGCGGTCTTCAGTCCCATATCGCAAGCTTCGCGGAGACGTTGCCGGGCGAGAGTTTCATCCGCGACGCCGCCCACCCCCTCGTGATACAGCTTGGCGGCCTCCAGGCAACTCGGCGCGTTCCGGCCCCGGCATCCTTTTTCAAAGTTCTCTATCGCTTTTGCCGGGTCCACCGCGGTTCCCTGGCCAACCAGATAGCTTACGCCTAGCCGACCGCATCCGCGCCACCATCCGTCATCGCAGGATTTGTTGAACAGAGTGAACGCGAGGCCATCGTCTTTCGGAACGCCATTTCCGCCGCTCGATAGCGACCCAAGCACAAAACAACTCGTACCATCGCCGCGGTTGCAGGCCTGTAGAAATGCATCTCTTCCGTCACCCCGAACGAACTCGAGCAGACTGGAACAGGCCTCCGGCAGACCCAGATCGCATCCGTGACCGAAACTTATCCCGGCCATGGCCGCGTTGCGCGGCGCCAGGCGTCCCTCATTCAGCACCTTGCCCAGCGTAAGGCAGTCCGCGCGCGAGCCGTCCTGACAAGTCACATTCAGTGTCCGCACCCACGTGCTGCAAGCTCCTCTGCGCCCCTGCTCGCACTCCTGACGCCAGTGGGCGGGGTTGCCGCCGGGATGGTCCTTGCCTTTGGTCAGAAAACCTGTGCTCATCATGATTACGAAGAAAGATACCCACACGCCCATCCAGGCGAAATTAGTCCGTTGTGGGCTCCAGGCCCGGATCGATATCAGCGATCGGAACCTCAGGGCCAGAGCTTCACTCACCCGGTCCAGCACCCGAACGATTAGATTGAGCGCCGGAACGCATAGCAGCTTGTCGTAGAACTCCGGAGCGCCGATCACACCGAGGAACCGGTACATTCCGAACACGCCGGCACCGTATAGGGCTCCAAAAATAATCTTTCCCAGGCCTTTCCGCGGCGAGGTCGCCGGATCGGTAACGAGTAGGTGCAACCCGAGAAAAACCGAGACTGGTATGTTCGAATCGACGAAATTATAGTCGCCCGTCATCCCCGTATAAAGAAGGTTCAGGATGTACAGCGCTACCGCCGACCACAGGGTGACCAGCGTTACCCGGAAAAGACTCTGCACGACCAGACCCAGCAGGAAGATCTCGATGTAAATATGGGGAGGGCGGTGGATGGTGTCGGCGATCTCCACGCCCCAACTGATACCCGTGCTTTTCGTAGCGATCAGGCCTACCGAAAAGAGGAACAGCGCCAGCGCCGAAGGATTGAAGATGTGAACGAGGCGTCCTTCCCGCTTCCATTTGATGAACTCCTTGCCCAGCACGCCGGTGGCGATCATCAAGAACTGCAGGAAAAACCAGTCGTCCCTGAACCACAGAAACAGGTTCGTACTTAGGATGATCGGAAACGGCCCGAAGCCGAGAATCCACTTGTCGCGGCGCGACCAGCACACCAACATATCCAGCGCATAGGCGAATAGAATTTGCGCGACGATGAGCGGTACAAAGTGGTATACCTCCCGCCAGTACCAGCCCCAATAGGCATATACGCAGCTATGCATGACCAGCTGGATATAATGCACCTTGTTGAGGAGGACCTCATACCTCAACGTGCGCCCGGCGCGCGCAACCTGCCGGCGCAGAAAGAATAGAAAAACGAGTAGCCCGCAACTGGCTCCCCAGATCGATGCCGCAAGTCGCGGGTTATCGCTTATCCGCGGAACATAGAACGGAAGGAACGCAAGCAGCAGGATCGCAAGAACGATCAGCCGAAGCGGTGAAAAAAGCCTTGCGGCGCTCTGTTCGGGTGGTCGCGCCGCCACAGGCGCTTGTCTTTTCCCGGCTGTAAGCGGTTTTGTGGACATAGCGCCCGGCCTGCAATTTCAGCTAATCGTTATAGCTACCGCGCCGTTTGGGCTTCCTGATTGGCCTCCGGCTTGGTCTCTAAGGGCGCGGGTTTCAAAGTCCACCCGAATCCATCGTCGCTGAGGCGCCGCAATTTGGGGTACATTTCGACGACCCCTGTGCGCATGTAGGTCATTCTTACCGGGAACTTCGCGTCTGGCGACGGGGTCACCATCGCGTGTGCCATAAGCCGCAGGAATTGAGCCGGATTCATGGTAATGTCATCGACCTTAATAAAGTTGGGGATGGCGTTTTTTGGGATTTTGCCGGGGCTATCGTCATGCAAGTTGCCGTCGATTTCAGCGCAGACATGAGCGATCGAAACTACTGTCACTTCTCCTTCATTGGGGCCGTGGCCGGTGTATACTCGGACCGGTCCGTAAACCGCGTCCACTTTGACGGAGTTCGGGAATTTGCCGGTCCGGCTGAACTCGGCTAACGCGTCGGTCATCGCCTGAAACATATCGGCGAGAGATAAATAGTGTCCGTCGGCCCGGAAAAGCGCGGGAAGAAATGTGTCGTTGCCGGCTTCCTTCAGGAATTCCTTGAGTCCTTCACGCAGGCCCTCCACGGACACGCTGAACCCCGTGCTGGGAGCAGCCATTTGCATCAGTTCAGTGCTGGAGACTACACGGCTCCCCAGGTTCGAGGGGAAAAAATCACCGACCAGCCACTTCAGAAGCGCGTCCTCTTTTGCGAACGCCGCATCCACGGCGGCAGCGGGAAGTAGCGCGTCCTGGGGTAATTTGGGGGCGTCCGGATGGTCGTAGGCATACTTTAGCGGAGGAAACTCCTGCCCTTTGATAAATTCCGGTTGCAGATAGCTCTGCTGACTCGCGAGTTCCACGTGAATGACGTGAATCGTGGATCTGTTGGCCTTGTCGATGGCGCCCTTCATAGCCTCCGGTCCATCATATGCATGGACCAGACGGACGCTGCCGCTCGCTTCCGAAGAGCGCAAAACGTTGTCCTGCCAATAGACTTCCGGTGCTGTTTCGGGCACTGGACTGATTAGTCGGCTGAATCCCGCCCGACCCTCGCCGAAACCCGCAACGTGACCCGGATTCGTATCGGCTATTCCGAACAGGAGCGCCTTTGTATGATCCCGGCGAAACAGTTGAACCAACTCCGAATCCCCACCCACTTCCGGTTGCAAACCCGTAAGGAAAGCGTCAGCCCGCTTCGGTTTAGGGGCCTCTTCCTCGCCCGGTAAGCGGGCGCGCGTGACAGCTTGCCCCCCGGTGGCTGCATTCATCCACAACGTAAGGCCCGTAATACACGTCGCGTTACCGAAAACTTTCTCCATTTCCTTCAGGCCGCCCGCCTTGCCCGGTTCCGGAGCGCCCGTCAGGGGATCGCGACCTTCTGCAAGAAGTTTCTCGTCGACGGATTCGCGCGCCAACCAGCGGTCCTCCGCTGTCTGAGCGTTGGAGAAGTCAAGCACCGGCCGGTGCTCATAGGTCGGCTCGTCGGTTCCATCGTAACCGGGTTCAATGACCCCGCGCCGGATGTAGCCCCGCACAAAATCCACCATGTGAGTTTCACTGTTGCGCTGCGCCAGCGCTTGACTGACAGCGCCCGAGAAAAGGACTTCCGCGGATACATGGGCTTCCGGATGTTCCTTGCGATATCTTTCGATCATCGGAAGGACCCGCCGCAAGCGATCTTCCGTAATATCCAAGTTCACATGATCCGTAACACGCGCGTAGAGATAAACATAGATCGGTTCCTTGGGAGCGGTGGGGGCTGCGAACGCTCCACCAGCCACTAGAACCATCATCATTAAGTAATAAGAAATGCGTTTCATGGCCTAAAAAGTTTGCGACTCCTGGGCTGAAAGATTACCACGTAACCAAGCCCTCGATCAAATAAGAAGACCCTCGGGAGCGTGCTCCCGAGGGTCTAGAATTGTGATCAACTCAACGTTACGCCTTATTTAGGGACCGTAATCATTGCCTGATTCGATTGACAAATTTCCGCACCGCTGGCATTCACCGGCTGCAGAACATAGAAATACGTATCGCTATCGCTCAGGCCGGTCCTGTCGGAGTAGGCCGTAGTAGTGGTGGTGCCAACCTTGGTGTATGGCCCGCCGGTCGTGGTTCCTCGCAACACATCATACGAGTTAGCTTGGCCTTGGGCGCTCCATGTCAAATCGATTCTAGCGGGAGCCGCGCCGGCCGGAGTGCCCCTTCCGCCCAGGTTCTTCACGCAAGACACGAATACCGTTTTCTGCAGCATGATCAGCGCCCAAGAAGTTTCAAAGGCGGATTGAACCGAGGAGCCGACGTCATAGGTATTCCCGAACCAATGGCCGTCCATGGACCCGTATGCCGGAGCGGCCTGGTAGGATACGAGCGTCTCCGCGATCCCATCGCACGGATCGCTCCCGCCGTTTGCGGCAGATAGAGCCGCGTACCAATCGATGGTATTCTTCGGAACGCTCGAATTACCGGTAAACACGTTCGGCGTCAGCGTTCTTAGGTATTGAATCGGGCTGAGGCTACCGTTCGGGTCGTGCAACAGCATCGATTTCGTGAAGGAGAACATTCCATACATGTAGGCTCTTGGAGCATAATAAGCTTGGTTGTAAGGACTGACGCTGTTGCAGAAATTGTCCGCATAGAACGATTCCGCATTGTTCCAGCGCTGATCGAAAGCCGTAGTGGAGTCGCCAAACTTGGTATTGGTCGTGCGGCCTACGCCATCCAGGGCCATCTGGACCATTCCGGACGGACTGACGGCAAATGGGCCCCAAGCATTCGAGTAAGCAAAGGATCCACGATATCCGAATGCCCCGGCATTGTCGCCGCTTCCGAACGAGTCCGGCCCAGTGCCTGGCGGGTCCGTAACATCCTCGCTATTGGTAATCCAAACGTTGTTGGTGTCGGTTACGATCGCGGGGACCGTAATACCGAAGGCGCGGTCGGCGGCAATAAGCCCGATGGCCGCCCATTGGGATGTCGAATTGTCGTCGCCTTGCTGGGGGCCGTACAACCACGCCCCACCCTGGGCTGAATAGCCACCACCGCGCACATAGCCTTGGCTCACATCGTAGTCAGAACCGTACTCGCTATAGTTATAGAAATCCGCCAAGTCCTGGACGAGTGTCTGGAAGGTCTCACCCTGAACTCCAACGGGCCCAGTCGGGGCCGTGGCGGTCGGCGTGCCGGCGGCAATCATGGCTTCCATGAATGGTGAAGTTGTATAGCTGTACTCGCCCGAGCCATCATTGCTGTACGTCTGCAAGCCGTTCTTGTTGGCATCAAATGTAAACACGCAGTTCGGCTTGGTGCACGACGTCGCTGAGGGGTTGTAGAAAAACTGACCGCCATGCGCGCTACAGGTCGGATCCGAGGTTGAGGGAACGCTTCCGTCCTTACAGGTAAAGTTGGCGGTCGCTGGATTGTAATTGTAGGTATCGGTTGCTGCAGCCTGTGGCAGAAGGAAGGTGAACATTCTCGCAAAGCCGCGGGCCACGTCATCCGTATACGGATCGGTGGCTGGGCCATTCTGCAGATGTCCGTTCACTTCAAAGGCCTGAACGTTTTCAGCGTCGATGACGCCGTAAGGTGAGCAATCGTAAGACTGCCCATTCACAGGAGCGCAGCCGGGCGATCCGGATTGGCCGTCCCAGCCACCCCAGTACACCGTTTTTGCATTGACCGTGGTCGTGCCGCGCCACTCGGTTTGATGCATGTACCACAGACCCCAATCGATGGCGATGTTCACCCTGGACTGCAGGCGAAGAGCGGCAGTCGAGGCGCTGTTCGCTTCCTGAAACACGTAATATTTCGCGCTGCCGGTCGCACTATGAGTCAGATCGGTGACCGTTACTGTAGCCGTCCAGGTGGTTCCGACAGCGGCGCTGGCGGGGTATTGATGCGTCGTCGAAATGTCGTATGGATTCGTTACCGGGTTGATGGTGGCGGTCGTGCCATCGCCAAAAGTCCATACAGCCTTGAAGGTATCGGCCGAACCCACCGCGGTCGGTAACGTGGCGCCGAGGATGATGGTTGCCTCTGTGGTCGAGTTAACGGCGTAGGTGCTATGCGGGCTCGTGGGAGTCGTCGGAATCCACGGCACGGTCAGAACAGTCGGACCGAGCCCGAAAACCAATGGTTGAATAAGGAACATCGCGGCAAACGTCGCGATTCCGATGCTGGATGAAAATCGGGTTTTCATATGATTTTCCTCTTGTTTCCGGTCCTACGCTTTGAACAGCCGGCGACGTTGCGTCAGCCCCGCTGCCACGAAACCGGCGGCCAGCAGAGCCCAGGACGCCGGCTCGGGACTTGTAGGAGGAGGCGGCGGGGGACCGCCGAGGACCGCCGTTCCGGAGAAAAACAAATCCGTCGCGCTGGCGTTGCCGCCGTCGACAGGATGAATTTGCTCCAGATAAAACCCTCCCGGGTTCGTCTGGGACAGGGATAACGTAATTGTTTCTTCCTGCGTCGACGTCAGCGTGAACTTGAATCCCATCGCCATCGAGGTGGCGTCGTTACAATTGGAACCCGTAGCGCAGGTCCCCAAGTAGTCGTCAGCGGTGCCTGGAATATGATTGGTGTTATCCAGTTTGGCCGCCTGGGTATTAGCGACGATGGTTCCCGTGTGGTCGGCATCGCTATCGTAATCGGGAATGTCGATTTGCCAGCTCTGGCCCGAAGCGGCTGAGCCGCTCTTCGTGCCGTACTCGTTGTAAAACGGAACGGACAGGGCATCGAAGATCCACGAGTCAATATTGTAAGTACCGGCCGCGCCTGGATTGAACGTGAACGTGAGCGTTCCCTGGCCCGTGGTCGTATTAAAGCCGCTGGATGTAAGCCCCGGCACCGCCGTAGTTGCGCTGTACCAGGTTCCGTTGACATCGAACCCGTAGTCCTGCAGGGATGTCGCGCAAAAAGCTGCGGGCGCGAAGGCTCCTGCAATCGTAACCGCTAGAATTGTGCAAAATTTCGACATTCTCACCTCCGTGAGCTCCGGGCTGATACCGTTGCGGCCTCTGCTCACCGTCTATTCCAAAGCCCCGGACAATCCGCAGCACCTTAGCTGCGTAACCTCAGCAGTTATACTACCCGAAAAGCAGATGCGGCGATAGTATGCAAAGACTATAAATAGTACCGTTTGTACCTCGCTGATCGGCAGTACTTCGGTCCCAGAGTTTCCCGGTACAATACTTCGTACATGCAAGTTATGAAGTGGGAAGTCTTGAGCGCGGTCCTGCTAACCTCCGGCGTCGTTTTCGCCGTGACCAATGGCATCCCGCCAGCTTGGAGCGATGCCGACTTAGCCGGCTACCGTGTGCCTCTTGCCGGGCTCGGCAAAGCGCCCGTGCTGGTTTCCGAGCATGATTATTACGCCCTGCCGGAAGCGAACCTGAAGACTTACGTGGTTTACACGCCGGATAAAGAGCCCCCGGGCTATATCCAATGGCTGAAACAGCAGGATCCGCAGCCGTTAGTGGACGTCAACAAGTTGAAAACACAGGCGGATTGGCTGGCCGCTGGCCGGGAAGTGTTTTATGGCCGCGAATTGCCGCGCTTCAGCGGCAGTGAGGACAATCTGCAGTTGATCCGGAACCCGCAGGTTCTCGCCGCTTACCGCCTCCAGACGACCCAGGATGGCGTACTGCTCGGTTTGCGCTACGTGGTTCGCGAGAAGGGTAAGGTCGAGCTGGGAACCGACACCTGCGCCATGTGCCACGTGCAAGTGCGCGATGGCAAACTAATCGAAGGTTTGCCCAATAACACCACCCCGTTTGGTCCACTTATGGGCGATCTTACGCGGCGCTACGAAACAATCAGCCCCGAACTGCTCGAAGTGCGCCGCCGCCGCCACATGCGGGAAGACTATCGGGTTCCCTACTTAAAGGACGATCCCAATCTTGCGGCTGCGGATCTTCCCGCCGAGCAGATTGCGGAGTTATATGAGCGCGTGCCCCTGGGCGTCTATCCCAGGACCAATACCAGCCTCCTGTATCCGGTCAAGATAGCTAACTTAATCGGCATCAAAGATCTGAAGTATTTCGATCGCACGGGAACGGCCCGCCAGCGCGATATTACGGACCTTATGCGATATGTCGCTTCGATCGCGGACGTTACCGATGCGCTGACAGCGTACGGAGATGGCCCCGATGCTCGCCTGAAGCTTGCGAATATGGGCCTCGCAAGCGGCATTCACCGCACGCCCGATCCGCTTCTATATGCACTGGCGATGTATGTTTACTCGCTGAAGCCGCCTGAAAATCCGAATCCTTTCGATGCGCAGGCAAGAATCGGCCAGCAGGTCTTTGAACGGAATTGCGCCCGTTGCCATACACCGCCCTTATACACGAGCAACAAGCTGACTCTGGCCGCTGGCTTTGAGCCGTCTCCCCAGGAGTGGCAACAGTTGGATATCCTCAATGTCAGCGTAGGCACAGATCCAGGTTTAGCCTTGAAAACCCGCAAGGGTACCGGGTTTTATCGCGTTCCCTCCCTGCGCATGATTTGGACCAACGCCGCTTTCCTGCATGACGGATCTCTCGGTTCGCTCGAGGAGATGTTCAATCCCGACCGGCTCCAGCCGGACTTCCGCTCTTCCAATTGGAGTAAGAATACTCCCTCGCACGCTGTCAAGGGACACCCGTTCGGACTTGATTTGAGCGCTCAAAACCGCGCGGATCTGATCAAGTTTCTTAAAACCCTATGACACCCGCGGCGGGTCGAATCATGCGGATGGCGAGCGCCTTTGAGGACTCCTGCTTGCTGTTTGCCGCATCGGATCTTGGCGTTTTCGGCAAGCTGGCGGAGTTGGAAAGGGCAGACTGCTCTCAGCTTGCTCAGGCCCTCGGATTAAATGAGCGGGGAACTCGCCTGCTGCTCGACGCCTGCGTCGCCGGCGGGCTTCTCGAAAAGCAGGGGAATCACTATCTGAACTCTCCCGATTCTGCCGCATTTTTAGTCCCCGGCCAGCCCGGTGATTTATCGGGAGCGCTTCGCTATAACCGCGACATCTATCCAGCATGGGGAAAAGTGGCGGAACTCGCCCGCACCGGCGCGCCGGTTGAGAAGCCCCAGCTTCATCTGGGAGAAGACGTGGCCCGCACGCGCAGTTTTGTGCTTTCCATGCACGGAAAAGCAATGGCTATGGCCCAGACGGTCATGCCGCTTCTTGAAATCGCCGATCGTAAGCAATTGCTCGATGTCGGCGGCGGTCCAGGCACCTTTTCCGTGCTCGCCGCTAAAGCCAATCCCGAAATCCGCTGTACGGTGCTGGAGTTGCCGCCGATTGCCGCTATCGCCTCTGAGCTGATTGCCCAGCAAGGACAAAAAGATCGCATCGGTTTACTTCCGGGCGATTACCATAGCACTCCTTTCCCGTCCGGCAACGACATCGTTCTTTTTTTTGGAATGCTGCACCAGGAGTCCGAGGAAACGATCCGGGGGCTTCTGCGCCGCGCCTATGACTCGATGGTTTCGGGCGGCATTGTTTATGTCATGGATATGATGACGGACGCGACGCACACTAATCCACCGTTCTCGGCCCTCTTTGCCGTCACCATGGCCTTGACGAAAGAAGATGGCTGGGTCTTTTCAGACCAGGAACTACACGGATGGATGCGGGACGCCGGATTTCAAGAGTTCACCGTGGGACCGCTTGCGCCGCCGGTGCCGCATTGGCTGGCTTCCGCTAGAAAGCCCTAAAATCCAAGCCGCAAGGCAAGCTGGATCTGCCGCGGGTCTTTGGCGGAGAAAATCTGCCCAAACGAGGGCTGATCGACGTAGAGCTGGGGCAGATCGAAATTAGTTCTATTCAGCGAATTAAACGCCTGCGCCTCAAAGGTCACCGACCACTTTTCGGAGAGTACGAAGCGGCGTGAGAGCTCCATATCCAGCGTGAATAAACCCGGTCCGCGAAGAATGTTGCGGCCGGCATCGCCTAAGGTATAAGGCGGCGGAATCGAGAACGCCGATGTGTTGAACCATTCCTGCGGCCCGGGATTGGCAAGACCCGGCGAATAAGCCACGTTCGGCCGGTCCAATCCGAAAGGACTGCCGGTGTTGCCGGTGTTGCCGTTGTCGGTTGACAGTAGCGGCGTAAACGGCTGCCCTGAGTTTGCGGTCAAAATGCTTCTAACTTCCGTATTGCGAAGCCATACGTTCTTCAGGGGTAATTGGTAAACCAAGGCGGCTACCGCGTGATTAGTAATGTCAAAGCTCGAAACTGCGTGCTCGGCGTGATAGTTAGAGCTGTTCTGGGGAAAGTTCGGGTCTGCCAGCGTACCCAGAAACGCGGATGTGTCGTCCAGCGATTTCGAATACATGTAGTTTGAAATTACCGAAAACCCAGCGCGCAAAGTGCGGTTGAATGAGACCTGAAGAGAATTAAACTCCGAATCGCCTCCGCTCTCGGTATAAAAAATGTTCGCGAAATTTTGATAAATCCGGCGCGTCTGCAAGTCGCCTGGACCGGGCGGGGGTTGATTCAAATCCAGCGACCGGAGCAGTTTAGTGCCCTTGGACGCCGCATAAGCAATCGAAAACGTCCCCACCTTGTCGAAAGCTTGCTGGATGTTGAAATTCCAATCCTGCAGATAGGGAGTAGCGAGGTCCGGAGCAAGCGTGCTGAGCGAAGCCGGAGGCGTGAGCGCCGAGTTGAGCGGGAAGGGATCTCCCAGCGTCAGCAAGGAAGTCGCGCTCGGGAAGAAAACTCGAACTGTGAACCATGGCGGATTGTAATAAAGAGCGGAACTTACTTCAAACATGCTCGCATCGTAGAAGATTCCATAACCGGCTCGAATGACCAGGTTCTTCAGCGGGTTCCAAGCGAAGCCGACGCGCGGAGCGAAGTTATTGTAGTCCGGCTGAATACCGGAGCGGGAGACGCCGTCTGTCCCCACCTGACTCAACTGCCCGGTTGCAAGGTTGAATACGCTCATGCGGTTTGTGGGATCGGTGGGCGGCGTATTGAATTCGTAACGCAGTCCCAAATTCAGAGTTAAATTCGGGCGAATTTTCCAATCGTCCTGAAGGTAGTAGCCTGACTGAAACGTGCGGAGCGTCTGGGGCGCGGTAAGCTGCGAATCGATCGTCAGAGTAGGCAGCCCGAGAAGCAAATCTCCGATACCGGAACCGGTGAGCTCACCTAGAAAAGAAAGGGATCCTCGCGGCAGTTCGGCTACGATCCCGTCCAACTCAATCTTCCGGAAATCCGCGCCCATTTTGAGCGCGTTATTGCCGCGGACTAAGGAAAGGTTATCGGTGAGCTGATAAATGGTGGTGTGCCGGTCAATCGGTAGGCTGGTTAAATCGCCTACCTCGGAAAGCCCCGACACGCTGATCGATGGATAGCCGTACTCGATCGGGCTGGTTGGAAGATAGTTCACGCCCCAAACTGAATTGACATTGGTGGTGTAGTTCTGTTGGAGAATGCTTCTTCCGGCGCGGTTGAATCCCAAAAGAAGCGTGTTCGTGGTCCGTGGCCCCAAAACCCGCGTGTAGTTAACCAGGGCGTTGTGCCCCCGGTCCTGGACGTAATCGCCGAACCCCGGAAGAGTCGTGATGGCGTTCTCGGTGTAGGGCTCGAAGATGTTCTTATGGCCGTAGCTGTATCGCAGCGTAATCTGATCGGAGTCGTCGAACTGGTGATCCAGGCGGATGTTGTATTGATCGAGCGAATCGGTCTCGGTCGGCTGCGCCAGGTAATTCCCCGCCGCGGATCCATTGGTGGGAAGCGGATAAAGATTTAAGATCTTGAGCGCAATCGGAGAAATGAGCGAAGTGGGAATCTGGTTGCCGGCAAATTGTTGCCCCGTAAATGGGTTGATTACAGGTGCAAGGCCGGAAAGATCGCCGGTTCTTTCCGCAGCCGTCGGCACCGTTCCCAACTCGCTGAAGCCCTGATTGCCGCGGAGTCCATCGTAGTCGGCGAAAAAGAAAGTACGGTTATGCACAATCGGTCCTCCGATCCCTCCGCCGAACTGGTTCCGAATGAGCTGCGGCTTGGTCGATCCGTCGAAGAAGTTGCGGGCGTCCAGCACGCGATTCCGTAGATACTCATATGCGAAGCCGTGAAATTCATTGGTCCCGCTGCGGGTGATCACGTTTATCTGCCCACCTGCATTGCGGCCGTATTCAGCGCTATAGGAGTTTGTTTCAATCTTGAATTCCTGAATGGCATCGACGGATGGCTGGAGAACATAACCGTTCACGTCCGGATCGTTGTTATCCACGCCGTCCAGCAGGAAGTCGTTAAATTCCTCGCGGCCGCCGTTTGCGTGCATCGCGAAGTCTCCGCGAGTCGAGAGCTGCGAATCCTGTACAGGCGGAAGCACGCCTGGAGTCAGTAGAGCCAATTGCAGAAAATCGCGCTCATTCAGAGGCAATTTCGAAATCATTCCGGTATCCAGAACTGTCCCGAGATCGGATGATTCAGTTTCGACATTACGCACCTGGCTTTGCACTGTTACCACTTCGCGCCTACCGGCGATCTGGGGGTGGAAATCAGCTCTCACATTCGCGTTGACCTCCACGCGCACATTCGGCGTTGTAACGGGATTGAAACCGTTCGCTGTCAGAGAAAGCGTATAAGTTGAAGGAGGCAGATCCTCGAAGCGATAAAAACCCGAGGCATCGGTAAGCGCCGATCTTCGCAGCGAACGGCTCGCGTCGGACACACTGATCGTGCTTTGTGGGACGGGTCGGCTCGACGGGTCGATAACAAACCCCGATATGGAGCCGGTCGTAACCTGGCCAAAGGCCGGAAGACTAACGAGCACAAGACAGAACCAACGCATCGGTGAAAGCCCCTTATTTTGAAACGGTTTATCTAGGCAGTTTACTGGCCCGGCGGCAACGGGCGCAAACGGGTTTGCCGGTTTCGGTACTACCCCAACCGTCTCACAAAGGGCCTAATCGGCTGTAACTGAAGTAGATTAGACCCCATGGCCGGCGAAATCGGATCTGAAGAGAAATTCCAACTCGGCGATTAAGGAAATTCGGGTAGTACTTGAGCCTGAATTGTCATTTTGATCTTTACCTTTCCAACTGTATACTCGGGGTCTGAACTCAAAAAGTGAATGGAGCATGCGAGTGACATTTAAGCGAAAAACAAATGCCTTTCTCGATGTTAGATTGGCAACCGTCCTCGCGCTTTTTTTCTTGGCTGCCTCGATTTGCTTGGGCCAAGTAGATCGAAGTTCGATAACCGGAACCGTTCGGGACGCGAGCGGCCGGGTCGTTCCTGACGCAGCAATTGTCGTTTCTCAAAAGGAAACTGGTCTGGAGCGGCGAACGATTTCGACGAATGATGGTGCGTATACGATCGCGGATCTCCCCATCGGCGTCTACACAGTCGTCTTTTCCAAGCCGGGATTTCAGGAAATCCGCTACACCGACGTTGAACAGGTAATTGGTCGCACGCGCACCATCAATCCTGTGCTTTCGCCCTCCAGTCGGAACGAAGAGGTGACGGTCTCAACCAGTTTGGTGCAGTTAGATGAGACCGACGCGGCTCTGGGAGCGCGAGTCGAGGAGCAAGCAATCGCCGATCTGCCGTTGAACGGAAGGAATTGGGCCAGCCTTACCGCGCTGGTCCCGGGCGCGATTGACTCCGGCGGTAGCACTCAACGCTCCATCCGCTTTGTCGGCCGCGGCCGCGATGATATGAACATCACGTTCGATGGGGTAGATGCCACCGGCATCGCAAACCAAGCCCAGAAGGCCTATGTCCGGCTCTCGATTCCTACTGACGCGATTGCGGAGTTCCGCGTCGATACCGCGCAATACACAGCCGAATACGGAGACGCCTCCGGAGCCCAAGTGGTGGTGGCGTCCCCTTCCGGTACGAACGTAATCCACAACTCGCTATTTGAGTACTTCCGCAACAGTTTCTTTGACGCTCGCTCGCCGTTGGACAAGACTCACGGCCCGCTCCCGTTCCGGCTGAACCAGTTTGGCGGCACGATCGGCGGCCCTATTTGGAAGAACAAGACCTTCTTCTATCTCAGTTATGAGGGGTTCCGGCAAGTCCAAGATCAGACTCTGATTGGATTCGTGCCGAGTTCCACTTTCCGGGCGCAAGTCCTCGCCAAATCGCCTGTCTTAGCCTCGATCCTCAATGCTTATCCTCTCGGGAACGGGACTACGAGTTCTCCAAACGTTGCACAATACACCGGCGCCGGAGGTCTGCTCGACAACGAGAACTCCGAGATGATCCGCATCGATCATCATTTCTCCGATAAAACTACCGCCTACGCGCGCTTCAACTACGACAGTGCAGTTAGCATCAACCCGCTCGGCACCCTGCTTGACCGCCAAAAGATGGATGCAACCCCCACGAACGGCGTGGCTGAGCTTCTGCACGTGTTCTCTCCGACGCTCCTCGATGAGTTCAAGTTCGGAGTGAATCAGGCCATCACCCGCACCCTGAACCTTACAAACCTGCCGTATACAGTGAATGTTTCCGGTTTCACCGCGTTAAACAGCAACGAGACCTCCGATCAGGACGGCACGACGTTTTCGTGGGTTGACAACCTGAGTTGGGCTCACGGCCGGCATGTCATCAAGGCCGGAGTCGAAATTCGCCGAATCCAAATGAACGAAGGTGACTCAGCCTATGGAACGCTTACCTACACCTCATTGCGGGATTTTGCCGGCAACACGCTCGATCAGGCGACACAAGTTGACTCGTTGCCATTGAAGCGGATGCGCAAGACTCAGGAATCCGGGTATGTGCAAGATGAGTTTAAGATCGAGCCGAACCTGACGCTCAATGCCGGCTTGCGGTATGAGTATTTCAGCGTTTTCCACGAATCGACCGGCCGAGCGCTTCCATTCGATTTTGAGACCTGCGGCGGATTCTGCCCTTCGGGAAGTGCATTTTATTTCCCAACGAAAGGTGGGTTTGATCCCCGCATTGGCCTCGCTTGGTCTCCGGCCGCAACTCACGGCAAAACGGTAATTCGCTCCGGTTATGGAATCTACCATGAGGACGGCCAGCTTGACGATCAAAATTTCCCCACCGCCAACGATGAGCCGAGCTATAACCTCACGTTGGGTAAAGCTTTCCCAAATCTCAGCTATCCGATTGCGCCGTTCTTAGTTGGGGCAACCGGCGTTCTGACGCCGAAAGATTTATACCGGAATCGCAAAGACGCGTACGCCCAGGATTGGAGTTTGTCGTTACAGCAAAGCTTAGGTTCTTCTTTCGTGGGAACGCTCTCTTATCTCGGCACTAAGGGAACCAACGTGATGAACCGAAGCTATACGAATCTGATCGATCCGCTGACCGGGACCCGCCCCTATCCGCAGTTCGGACGTATAGAGCTTCGAGAAAACGACAGTAACAGTACCTTCGAGGGCTTCCAAGCGTCCTTGCAGCGAACATTCGCGCTCGGATGGCTGATGGGCGCAAACTACATGTGGTCGCACGCCATCAACGACGCTTCGCTTGGCAGCGGAGTAGAAGACGATTTTCCGGAGAATGTATCCTGTCGGGCTTGCGAACGCGCCAGCAGCGACGAAGACGCGCGCAACACACTCTCTGCATACACGGTTTATCAGCTGCCTTTCGGAACCGGGAAGCAATTCTTGAGCAATCCAGGAGTGTTGCGTACCGTTTTCGGGGGTTGGGAGTTTAACGCGATCGGCACGGCGCGTTCGGGCCTGCCGGTGAATATCACAATTGACCGTGCGTCGTCGGCTCTTCCGGATGGCAACAGCAACAACCAGAGGCCGAACCTGGTGTCGGACGTCTCCCTAATACCCGCTGGAGGATCGACACCTACTCTTTGGATCAACCCGGCAGCCTTTTCCGTTCCGGCGAACGGCACTTGGGGCAATTTGGGCCGTAACGCTTTCAACGGTCCGCCTTTATGGCAAATTGACAGCGCTCTCTCCAAGAGGGTTTCGCTTAGCGAACGAGCCTCTCTCGAGTTTCGCGGCGAATGCTTTAATCTTCTGAATCGGGCGCAATACGGCAATCCGCTCGCCGATATCTCCGCGCCCGCGAGTTTCGGCAGAATCATCAGCCTTGCAAATACCGGACCCACGGGCAGCGGCACTCCCCGCCAGTTCCAGCTTGCCTTGCGCTTGTTTTTCTAAGCGGCTTACAGCGGCAGAATCTCTTCCATCGTCGTATTGAAATCGATCCGGCGACGCTGCTCGTATGAGATGTTTCCAAGGTGAGAGGCCTGCGCCGAGCGGTGGCCGATCAGAACATCTCCATTCGGAAGGTTTCGCGTTTGCAGGCATTCGAGAAAATTATTCACGTGGGCTTGCGTAAGCGTGTCGCGAACACCCGGAATCACTTCCACCTTTCCGATCTCCGCGGGATCTTTCGCGCCAAGCGGATAGTATTCATATCGCGACCGGTCGATCCAAAGCCTCCCCTCTGTTCCGCACATCTCGATTCCTTCGCCTTTGATGCCTGGCACGAGCGTGGCTTCAAATGTCGCCGTGAATTCATGTGGGCCCGGATATTGCAATAGAACGTTGATTGTGTCGGGCGCGGTTCGGCCGTCCTGGTAGTTGTATACGCCACCGGCCGCGGAAGCGGAAAAGGGAAGGTCCTTGCCCATGAACATGTGAACCACATCGATCCAATGAGTGAATAGATCCGTAACTTGGCCGCCGCCGAAATCCAGGTAAGCCCGCCAATTCGCGTATTGCTGCGGATCGTAATCGCGCCAATTCACGGGACCGAGGAAATGCGCCCAATCCAGATCTTTGGGTTGAGTCAGAAGCGACGCTGGAGCTTTGCGGAGATGGGCGCCATTTCCGTACCACCAGGTGCGCGCCAGAGTAATCGAGCCGAGCTTGCCTGAATCGAAGTATTTCTCCTTAGCTTCCAGATAGTGCTTCGCGGAACGCTGCTGCATGCCGACCTGGCAAACGCGATGATTTTCGCGGGCGGCTTTCACGATGGGAGGGCCTTCTTCGATCCTTCGCGTCAATGGCTTCTCGACGTATACGTCCTTGCCGGCATTCAGCGCGTCAATCGCAATGAGCGAATGCCAATGGTCGGGAGTCGCAATCAGGACCGCATCTACTTCCTTGAGATCGAGCACCTGGCGATGATCGCTGAACTCCTTCGCCTCGGGCGCCTTTTGCTTGGCCGCCTGGACACGTTCCCCATAAATGTCGCAGACCGCCGCGACGCGAACCTCCGGGTGGTTCTGAAACCGGCCCATCACCCAGGCGCCGCGCTCGCCCACGCCGATCACGCCTAAATTGATCTTTTCGTTCGCTCCCAGCAGACGGGAGTAGGAGGCCGCGCTCATCGCGGCCGCGCTCACGGAAGCCAACCGGGTGGTCGTCCGCAGGAAATCTCTCCGGCTATTCAAACTCATCTGCGAATTATACGTTGACGGCCCCACTAGTATTACTCCGTTAAGTCTGATTTTTTATGGCGCCCGGACAGGCTCGCCACAGTAACAGCAGGCGCCGGTCCAGGTGCAAAGCAAGCGCTGAATTT
>Ga0208480_1000282_pt1 | contig 19518 bp, 28 predicted proteins | sample NGESurshal092012_4_FD_184485 | JGI IMG/M metagenome (GOLD analysis project Ga0208480, IMG submission 184485) | Arctic peat soil microbial communities from Barrow, Alaska - NGEE Surface sample F53-1 shallow-092012 (SPAdes) | ecosystem: Environmental > Terrestrial > Soil > Wetlands > Peat ... | reverse complement strand
CGCCGGCCGCGTCATCTGCGAACTCGACGTCAACCGAGCCGCCGCCCGGGACGCCGAGATGATCGCGCGATCGCGCGATCCCGACGCCGCCACCCGGCCGCCACCGCACCCCCGCCTCGGCGAGCCGTCATTGACGATCGCGAGCAAGGGGGCCGACGGGCGGCTGGCGCCACAGGGACGGGTCCAGGTCGGCGGCCGAGTCGGCCTGTTCGACGACATTGTCGGCGGCGGCTGGCAGCTGATCAGCTGCATCGCGGATCCCACTGACCTCCTGGACGAGGACGAGCTGTCCTGGTTCCGGCAGCTCGGAGGCGTGGTCGCCGACGTGTCAGGCGCAGGCCCCGTCCAGGATCTCGACGGCGGCTACGCACGCTGGTTTGCTGACCATGGGTGCGAGGCATTCCTTGCCCGGCCGGACTTCTATGTGTTCGCAGCTGGCGCGCACGCCGACATCCCGCACTTCGTCTCGCGCTTTCGCCGGGCGCTCGAACCAGCCTCCGCAGAAGGAAAGGAACGTCATGACGACAGCGCAGCATCCGCACGGTGAGCTGCCGGGGGCGCACCTCCCGCGGCCGGGCGGTTCGTTCGACGCGACGGTGCTCACCTTCGCGGCGATGGGATTCTTCGACAGCCTGAGCGCCGATCAGCGCGCGCGGGTACTGCTGCCGCACACGGACCCGGGCCGGACGCACTGGAATTTCCTGCCCGAGTCCGGCCGGCACGGCCTCCCACTAGGCGAGCTCGACCGCCACCAGGAAGTGCTCGCGCACCGGCTGGTCGCTGAATCGATGTCGGTCCCGGCCTACGCCCGAGTCGTTCAGGTGATGGCCAACGAGCACGTGCTCCGCGAGCTCAACCTGCCCGTGTTCGGTCACGTCGCGGCCACCTTCCGCGACGCCCGCGGCTACTTCCTCACGTTCTTCGGCCAGCCCCAGCCGGACACCACCTGGGGCTGGCGGCTGGTCGGCCACCACCTGTCGGTCAACATTACTGTCGTCGACGGCGAACTAATCAGTGCCACTCCGTTCCTGCTCGGCGCTGAGCCAGCCCTCTTCGGCCCTTTCCGGATCCTCGGCGAGGAGGAGGATGCGGCCTTCGTCCTGCTGGACAACCTCACCGGCCCTCAGCAACGGCAGGTCATCATCCACGCCAAACCGCCGGCCGACTTCGTCACCCGCACCGTCGCGACCATCGGCGAGGTCGAATACCCCGACTACCACGGCGTCGGCCGCCGCGACGCGATGATCACCGACGAGGACCGCCAGGCCCTGGCTTACTTCCGCGCCCATCCCCGCGGCATCCGCGCCGGCGAGCTCTCGGCCACCCAGCGCCGGCACTTCGACGACCTCCTCGCACGGTTCATCGAGCGCGCCCGCCCGGGTTTGGTCGACTTCGAGATGGACCGCATCGCCGCCGCCGGCGGCGTCGAGGAGCTGCACTTCGCCTGGGCCGGCGGCACGTCCATCGACCAGCCCCACTATTTCCGCATCCAGGGCCCAGCCACCCTCATCGAATTCGACAACGCCGAAGACAACGCCAACCACGTGCACAGCGTATGGCGCGACCCCACCAACGACTTCGGCGCCGATCTGCTGATCCAGCACCACCTCAACCACGACCACGCCGTCCCACCTGCGGATGGCGGCGCCTGACCGGCAAGTCGCCCTTCGGGCTGGAGCGAGACGTTCGAACAGAGGAGAGCACCATTGCTACTCGTGACGGCAGCAAACGGTAATCAGGGAAAGATGTTGATCCCCCGCCTCGTGGCGGCCGGGACCGCTCTTCGCGCCTGCGTTCGCTCCGACGAATCGGCACGAACCCTCCGTGGGGCCGGTGTGACCGAGGTCGTCGTCGGAGACATAACAGATCCAGAGGTGCTGCCCCGAGCCATGCACGGCGTGGAGAAGGTCTACTACGTCGGGCCGACGCTTCATCCCCAAGAACGGGAAATGGGCATAGCCGCCATCGACGCCGCCCGCGCAGCTGGCGTACGGCACTTTGTCTACAGCTCGGTGTTGCATGCGATCATCACCGATCTCGTCCAACACGAGATCAAGCGCGACCTCGAAGAATACCTCATTTCATCAGGGATGGAGTTCACTATTCTCCAGCCCGCCAACTACATGCTCCGACACAGGCTCAAGCCCGCTTTCGAGGAGAGCGTGTTCCGCCTCTCCTGGGCGCTCGATCGCTACCAGTCGATGGTGGACTTGGGCGACGTCACGGAGGTGGCCACCGCCGTCCTGGCCAACAGTGACCAGCACGCGGGGGCCACGTACGAGCTCGTCGCGCCGGGACGCTACACAGCCCACGACCTCGCGAAAATCATATCTGGCGTGATAGGTCGTGACATCGCTGCCCAGCAGATCCATGCCGACGTATTTCTGAAAGCCGTACTTGGAACCGACGAGCTAAATCAGTTTCCCTACCAGACCCAGGCGGCGCGGGCGATCAGCAAGCGCTACAGCAGCCACGACTTCATCGGCAACCCGAATGTGCTCAAGTGGCTGCTTGGCCGAGAGCCGACGACATTTGATCATTTCGTGCAGCGCGAGTTCGACGCCTTCAAAGCTGCAAACGACCCACAAGAGCGGGCTCATCGATGAGCACTTTCGAGCCTGAGACACCACGCATATAGTCGCCCCCGACGGCCACGGCTGCGATAGTCACCGGCGGCGCTCGCGGCCTCGGACACGCGTGCTCGGTACGCCCGGCTGACCGTGGCTATGACGTTGCGATCGCCGACTTGATTGAGCCGACCGATACGGCTTGCGCGGGTCAAGAGCGTCCATGATTGCAACAACCTCGATCAGATGTACCGGATCGGGCAACCTTGACAAGTCACCCGAAGTTCGGCGTCATTCACCACTGACTGGCGGGCTTGCCCGTGGCGGACGGCCACGCCTATAGCCTTCATTCCAGCGGCTAAGTCGTCGGCGACCGGGAGGTACATGGCGTATGCGGGTCCACCGAACGCAGCGGCAGTGGCTAGGCAGCTGACCACTAGCCGCCTCCAGGGCGCGGCCCACACCTCGACGGCTCGGGTTACCCCGGGTCCGGCCGCGGTGGCCCAGTCAGTGACCGCCTCGAGGGGTTCGGGCGGCAGGCTGTCATCGATCTCGGCGCCGCTGTAGATGACGGTGACCGTCTCGGCCGAGACGGTGCTCGGTGATAGGTTCATTCGACCGCTCGCATCGTGTGGCCTCGGCCCAGCCGTGCGGTGCTCACACCCATTGGGGCGCCTCTGTACGTTCGTCGTCACCCCATTTCAAGGGCGACTCGGACATGACAAGCCGGTCGCTGGTGATGTGTTAGGTGAACTTGCTGCTCGCCGCAGGCGGCGCGAAGCGGTCCAGGGTGGTGATTCCCGCAAACTGATGTGGTTTCATTCCCGCCATCAAGCGCCCATAGTTTTCCGAGAGAGCCTCGAGATTGAGCGCGCCGTGCAAGGTAATCACGCGCGCGTCGCGCCACGCTCGCTGAATCGGCTCGAAGTCCATGATCGCGGTCGAGCCAGAGTTGCGCTGGAGGAGTTCGATCGCCTCCGCACACCATTTGGCTGCGTATGCAGTCTCTACGAGGACTCGGGCGCTGAACCGTTGCAGGTATTCTGGATCGGGTAGGGTGCCGGCGGCGGCGAGCGCTCCCAGTTCATCAGTTTCGTCGGCGTTCGCGCGAGCCGTCAATGTTGCTGACTGGATCTTGGAGTGAACTTCGGCGAGCATCAGATGCGTGAGGGGTGCGTCCAGCTGGTTCTTGTACGTGGTGCCGCGAATGGGTCGCCCGGCGGAGCGCTCGAGGAAGCGTTCCAGGACGCCTTGCGCGACACCGATCGACATCCCTGCCATGAGACTGAACGCCCATCCAAGCGTGGGCGCCTTCCAGAGAGATCCCTTTAGGCCGTTGTCCAGAGTTCCGTTGGTGATGTCACGGAAGTCGACGCCGCGATAATCGGGAACGAAGAGTTCGTCTCCTAGAAGCGTGATCGACACACTGCCCGTGGCGCGCATGCCGGCGACCTGCCAGTCGTCGAGAAACCGGAGCTCGTCGATTGGAACCTGAACGCCCACCAGATACGGCCCCTCGCCATCGTCGGCAATGCATCCGAGGTTGGTGAAAGGTGCCCACAGCGAGTCACTGCCAAAAGTCCACGGACCTCCAGAGATGATCCAGCCACCCTCGACGCGCTTGGCCCGGCCGCGGGAGGCTGGAAAGTGGCTCGAGCCGGCAACCCGCGGCCCTACCCAGCTGGGAGCGAAGACTTCTTCGACGACGCGGGCACCCGACCCCGCTGGAATCCAGTTCGTCGACGCCCCTACCCAGACGGTCCATCCACAGGAGCCGTCCCACTTGGCAACTTCGGTGACGACGTCGAGCTGCTGGCGAACCGACAGCTCGTCGCCCCCGAACTCAGCGGGACTGCCGATATTGAACGCACCCGTGGCATCCAGGTCGGCGATGGTCTCATCCGAATGGCGGCCGGCGCGTTCGGCCTCGAGCGCGCGCTCCCGCAGGATCGGTCCAAGCTCGCGGACCTTTGCGAGGATCGCGCTGAGCTTCTCTGATCTCTCCTGATCCGCAACCGTCATGGATATCTCCTCGTTCGGCCGGACCAATGAAACTAGGCGCGACAGCGCTGTGCTGCGTTAGACGTGCTACTGCGCGACGCGAGTCGGACGCACCACGGTTGGGCGGCCGCGGGAATTAGCTCGACCGCACTCAGCAAGAGCCTCCGCCTTGCGACAGAGATGACCGGACGAAGTCTCCCTCCGAATCTGCTTGCTGGCGAAACGAACCGAACCATTAGGTCTTTATTTTGCATCGCGAGCGTGGTCGTGTCAAGGGAATCGGCTCTCCCGGACCACGCGCGTTAGGGGGGCGAGCGAGGCTACTCGGCTGGCTGAGGACAGCTCTACGGGTTCATGACGTGCGATCTGAGGGCAAGCTTCGCGGCAGTGCCGGCGCGAGAGGCCCGCACGGCAATACTTGAGCTTGAGGTCGGGACGTGTTCGAGACCGACGCGATCTAGCGACGAGATGGACAGGGCGCGCCGCCAGCGGTGAGCGTGAGCCGGACGGCAATGTCGACCGCCGCTCGCGTGTCGTCAGACAACGACGTGTCGGGTTCCAGAACTCGGCCACCGGTCTTGACCTCGGTTTCTATGCGGCCGGTCATATTCGTTGATGAGGCCACCGAGGACGGGCCGGCGCTTGATCCGCTCCTGGGAAGGGTCGGCGAGGGGGTAGTCGGGCCGGGGGGTTGCAGCCGGAGGCTTCGATGGAGTCGCCGTCCGTTGTAGTGGGCCTCGTACTGGGCGAGGATCGCCCGAAGATGTCGCTGGCCGAAGATGAGCATCCAGTCGGTGATCTCGATCCGGGCGGTGAGCACGAACCGTTCCTCGTATGCGTTCGCGCGGGGGCTCCGGGGCGGTCTTCACCTGTGGGTGCCGAGAACCTCATCCCGTCATGCGACCAGGCGGCACTCGTTGATCAAGCCGCTGACGCGAGCTTGTCTTCGGACGTGGTACTGGTCGAGGTCGGCCGGTGCGGGTAGCGGTTTCAGCGGGGCGGCGGCGTCCAGCGCCCGGTGAGGGCGGTGCTGGTTGTGGTGGGTCTCGTACTGGCGCAGGATCTGCCGCAGGTGGGCCTGGTTCCAGATGAGGGTGCGGTCCAGGGGCTCGCGGCGGCATCCCCCGATCCAGCGTTCGGCGATCGCGTTCATGTGGGGCGTTGCGACGTTGCAGAGCACGGTCCGGATCCTGGCGTCGGCGAGGACGGCATCGAAGGTGGTCGTGAAGTTCGAGCCGCGGTCGCGGATCATGAATCTGACTTGGTGCGCTTGCTCGTCCAGGTCCATGAGGAGGTTGGGGGCCTGTGCCGCTCGAAAATAGGATTCTGGCCTTGTCCTAGGCCTTTCCGGTCTTCAGGCGGCTCGCTCGTATTCGTTGATCAGGCCGCTCAGGACCGGTTTTCGGCGGATCTGGCACGTGCCGGCGTCTGCTGCGGTCACGCGGGGACCGGGGTCACCGTCCGGGATGCGCTGGCCGATGCCCTGGTGGGGCCGGGCGGTGTTGTAATGCCCCTGATACTCGGCCAGGACCGCCCGCAGGTGCGCTTGGTTCAGGATCAGGGTCCGTTCGAGGGGTTCCCGGCGCAGGGTGCCGATCAGGCGTTCGCAGATCGCGTTTATCCGCGGCGCTTGCACGGCGGTGCGCAGGATCGTGGTGCCGGTGCCTGGAAGACGGCATCGAAGGACCCGGTGAAGTTCGACCCGCGGTCATGGATGAGGAACCGGAAGTCCCCGAACCGTTCGCCGAGGTCGAGGGCCAGGTTGCGGCCCTGCTGTACCGTCCAGTCACCGGTGGGGTGGGCGGTGACTCCGCCGAGGTGCATCCGGCGGGTACCGTGCTCGATGAACACCAGCACGTACAGCCTGGTCAGCGCAGCAGTATCCACGTGCAGGAAATCGACAGCCAGGATCCGGCGGCTTGCGCGCGCAGGAACTGCCGCCAGGTCGGGCCGTCCCTTCGCGGCGCGGGATCGATGCCCGCCCCGCGCAGGATCTCATACACGGTGGACGCCGCGACCGAGACGCCCAGCTTGGTCAGCTCGCCGTGAATACGGCGGTAACCCCAGAGCGGGTTCTCCTGCGCCAGGCGGACGGTGAGCCTGGCGATGCTCCGGACCGTCGCCGGGCGGCCGGGCCTGCGTCGTCTGCTGGTGTCGTATTTCCTGGCGGCGAGCCTGCGGTGCCAGGCCAGCAGCGTCGCGGGATGAACCGGGTAAGCGCGTGGACGAGGCTCGGTCGCCGGGTTCGTACCGTATCCGGCCGGCGTTCCGGCGCAGTACCGCGTTCTCGTGCCGGAGCGCCAGCAGCTCGGCGTTCTTCTCCGCGTCACCGCGGACCACCAGGCTGAATAACCAGCGCATTAGCAGACAGACGATCTTGAGCAGCACCCGGTCAGCCAACCATCACCGCACCAGCATCGCAGGCCAAAAGGGCAGGTCAACGACGCGATCGAGTTTCCGAGCGGCACAGGACCAGGAGGTGCAGTAGGTACAGGCAGATGAGGTCCCGGACGTCGACTGGTATGTCGCCACTGTGGGCCGTCAGGAGGACTCGTCGCCGGGCGGCCCCCGAATGTGTGCCCGCACATGCAGTACAGACGCTGTCCCCCGGTTTCGAGCCGCTCGGGTCGCCGCAGGCTCGGGTGAGGTGCCCGGCCGGACGCTCTTCTCGCGGCTGCCCGCCTGGAGAGATGAGTGTGGCTCTTTTCTGGCGTGCGGCCTGGCCGGATGCTGTGGCGGGGTGTGGCTCAAAAAGGGTCCTGCTCAGCTCGAAGTAGCGTTGCCCGTCCTCGCTGACAAGCGAGCATGAGCGAGGAGGCCGGGCGATGGACCGGGCGATCGTCGGGGTGAATCCACCGGCCAGCAACCTTGACGTTCGTTTCATCGGGGAACCACCGGTGACCCGGGGGCACGCCGGCTCAGCCGTGCCGTTTCGATGAACTCGGGAGTACACCTCTGGACCCACCGGTACACCATGACGTGATCGACGGTGATGCGGTGCCCGGCCAGGAGTTCCTCGACATCCCGGTAAGGCAGGCCATAGCGCAGGTAGCCAGCAGACCGCGGCCGAGGTCCCTTCCGGAGGAACCGGAAGCCAGCGAGCACTGACGACCTTCCCGCGGACGCCATCGAAGCAGTCTCCCGTCCGCTGCGATCGGTCAACGCAACACTGCCATTGTGATTATGATTATGGGGAGGCGATGAGGTGTCTTCGGGTGGAAGAGGCCGGCGCCTGTAGGGGGTTCTCGGTGAGCCGTACCATTTCCAATGCTGGCGGCCCGCAAGCCCTCCGGGCACGGGCGGGCGATGAGCCTGAGGCCGCGGGGGATCTCAGGAACGCGCATCAGCTGCGGGAGTACGCGCATCAGCTGCGGGATATCGTCAATCGTGTAACTCCCGAAGATTTTCGCTGGCAGGAGTCTCATTATGAGCGTGACTCCCGGCAGGGCCGCGAGTTGCTCTTTCTTATCGCTAACCATGAATGGGTTCGCGCCACATCTGAAATTGTCGACATCACCCGGTCAAACGCCGTCGATACAACTATCAAGATTGATATTGATCTCGGTCAGATCACCCACGAGGCATTCAGCAAGAGAACAGGGCGTTTGTGGCTGCCAGTTATTGTTCTGCCGCCTCAAGCTGTACGAGATGAGAAACAAGAATCGGGTCACCCCCGGGGGGCCGTAGAAGCCAAGAAACGTAAATCGGGCCGACGACCCCGGCCGGAACCAGATCCGTTCGCGACAGTGACTGATGCCTCGGGCCGCTTGCTGGCCATGCTACCCACGGCCGATGTATGCCATCAGATCTCTGCAGCCATGGCCGAAATCATCGTGAATATGGCGGTCTCCCGCTGGCCCGGTCCGGACGACAAGCGGCCTACCGGCACTCGTGACATGCGTCTGGTGTTGTCGGCTGCTATCTATCGGATGCTGCGCCACGGCCCTCTCAGGCCTGCAGCTCACGACGGCAGACGCGCCAGCCCCAGCTCCGGGCTAGGAACCGGAGCTGAATATCAAAGTTCTGGGCCCAAAACGGGGAAAGGATCGATGCCTCGGATCCCGAATGCGAAGATGCAACTGGGTTTGCTGCTCAACTCTTACGATCGGCTGCTGGAGCAGTCATCGTCAAATTCTGTCCGCCCTGATGCCGATGGCAGCACCATTTTCTTGGGGAAAGTATCAGCCGGATCGCTGGACTCTGTGCGGGAAGCACCCCAATTCGCCCCCGAGTTGGTTCGTCGTGCGCGCGTGGTGCTGCGAGCATTCTCCGAGTCGCTGGTGGTCGTTGTCCCCGTCGATCGTGAGTCGACGCCGACGGTCCTGACCGTACGGGTGCCTACCCGGGAACTGCATGAGGAGCGCACCTGGAGGCTGTCGAGCCCATCGACGTGGGCACTAAGGCCCTCGGGGCAGTTGCGACTCGATGTGCTCTTGCCGTCTGCCGACGCCGACCGGCAGATACGGGTCAATCTGCCGGATGGTGTGTCCTGCGAAGATCCGCCTGATGCGCAAGGCCAGTCTGCGGTGTATCCCCGCATGGTCATTGAGGTGGAACCGCCGCAGCCGCTAGCGGACCTTAACGTGCTGCTGGACCAGTTGGACCCGCGTCGGCGCGACCTCGACGTGCCGGTGCAGCGGTGCCTTGCTGACCTGGCCAAGGCCAGAGCGGACACCGCGCACGAGATCCTGCGACAGCATCAGGTTTGTGCTGCATCTGGCCCGGACGGCGTCCCTGCGGTTGGCAGCCACGATGCCACTGTTGCCGCGCGCGGGAAGTTGACGGAATTTCGCGATGAGCTTGCCCAGCTACTGGCCGGCCCATCGGTTCAGGCCGTGGCGCTGACTACGCCGAAGGGAGTAACTGATGCTTTGCTGACGCGAAGACTGTTTCACCGCACCTCAGTTGGCACCTCCAGCCCACGCACTGTGGTTGCCCGGGCTGACATGGTGGAGGATTTCTCTCAACGAGGTGCGCCGGTAAAGGCGCACCTCGATGTAGATGTCACAGTCAATGACGCTGAGTATTTCTCCATCGCCAGGTTTTCTGGCGGGATGAGCCTGCTGCTGATGACCGTGGTACTGGTCTCCTTCATTGTCGTCCGCGTTCTGAAGAGCAACACGGAACCCAGCGCAGAAGTTATGGCTATCGTGCTGACCCTCTTCTCTGCCATTCAGGCTGGGCGAATCGCCCGGCCGGACCGGTCAACACTGCACGGCGTGTTGTCAGCCGTCGGCAACTGGCTCATCGTGGCCTCGATCTTGCCGGCCGTGGTCCTCGCGGTCGTGCTCGCCTTCTCGCCCAGTGGATGGATACCTGTGGTCGCGGCCGGTGGCTGCATCGTTCTGCAGTTGGTTGTCCAGTTGGCCATGTGGCATGGTCCGCTGACTCCGCTGACCGCCACCGGATCAACACGGCCCGCGTCGCGGCGGCTGTTTCTCACCGATGCGCCAGATTACAGGCACTCTGAGGCGCTGCGAAGTGACTGGTGGCGCAGTACAACCGCGAACGCTTTAATGATCGGCCGTAAAGCCTATGCTTACGCAGTCTGGCAGGAGGGCGCATCAACTAACCTTAACCCAGTCCTCAAAGGCGCAACGAGTACCGGCCATCCAGCCAATGTCCTTGCTCTGCTTCATTCAGGTACCGTCAGCCAGGCGGCGACATTCGTCGTGTTCCGCGAAAAGCCCGTGGAATGGACCGTCCGCGCAGATGCTCGTGAACTCGACCTCGACCCAGATCGGCTGGCCCCAGCAGAGAGCGTCACCAGCACCGTGGATGTCTTTCTCGGTGTCCACGCCGAGGATAAGCTCACAGTAGCTGGCCATCCCCTGACCAGGATGCTGGGCGCCGCTGCGCACCGCCTGATCGTCCTGGAGGCTCAACTTCCTGTGCCTGCCCCGGTGGCCGGCTACCCGGGTAGGCGCTGGGCGCGGGTACGGCTGGCCCTGCGCGGTCATGAAGACATCAAACGCTTGGGGCCGTTCCTGAACGCCATCCAGAACATGGAAGCGCAGGATAAGCGCCGGCCCTGGATCGTAGCGGTACAAGCGATCCCCGGTGGGCGACGCATTGTCATAAGCCCCAAGTCGGAATCTGCGGTATCGGCTATAAATAGACTTCCCGCATCGCCCACCGAGGGGCCGCCGGTCCTAGCCACCGAAATGGATGTGCTCAGAACATTCAGGGAGGACGGGAGGGCCAACGTTCCCACTTGGCGGGTACTGGCCATCTGTGCGGATGCCCGCAGCAACATCGAGGGTGACATTGTGCGGAAAGTGGGAAAGCTACGGCCGCAACTACAGTTGGCGGGGTTGACCTACGCGTTGCTGCATGGAACGGCAGTTGTACTGATGCTGGGTCACGAGTTGGAGGCGCGCGCAGCTCAGGATGATGATCTAGAAGACAAGCTGAGAGCCACACTCGAGCCGCCTGAGCGAGATTACCCTGCGCTGCCCAGGCTCCGTGTGCTAGTTAACGAGTGGCGATGTCAGGACCAGCTTGGCCGCGCTAAAACTTACCCGCTGCTACAAGTCCATTTTCGCTCACCTGACCGACCAGGCGCATTGCTGAACGTCCTCGAGTCGCTCAATACCACATTGGACGAGGAGCTACCGACATCCGAGGTAGGCAGTTGGCGAGTCTGGCATGCGCAAACCCAGGTTACAACCGGTAACGCCGCCCTGACCCGGCTGACCGTGCGCCTGCACACCCAGGCCGGGAACGTGGAATCTTGGAACCCAGTCATCTACGAAGAGATCGAACGGAAGGTCCGAACATTGGCCACGAATGCTTTCGCGATCGACCCGAACCCAGATAGACGTGTTGATGGCGACTCGTACGGAGCGGAAGATCCCGTGATCAGCGTCAGCCTAATCAGAGCTCCTGTCCGCACTGAATGATGTTATGCACCGCGGTGAAGGTTTGACGCTCCGCGAAGGCCTTGCCGGGGACTGCGGGACGGATCATCAACGTTCGAAATCCACGCTGGCAAACCCATCGCAGGCCAGCCCGGTGAACGTGCTGGTAACACCTGACTTCGGCCAAACTAGTGCGCAAGTCAGTGGCCGTTGATCGCTTCGATGGCGATGCGGAGTTCGTCGGGTAGCAGGTCGGCGGCGGTGATGACGTGGTCGCCGGCCTGGATCTGGATGGTGCGGTAGCGGCGGGCTGTCTTGACGAACTTGCGGATGGACCAGCCCGTGGCGTGCTCGATCCTGTGCCGCTCGAAAATAGGGTTCTGGCTTGGACCTGGGCCTTCTCCGGTTTTCGGGCGGCTCGCTCGTCTTCGTTGATCAGGCCACTGAGGACAGGTTTTCGGCGGATCTGCGGGTGCTGAGGTCTGCTGGGATGATGCCGGGAGCACTCCCGCGCGGCCAGCGTAGCGCCCAGCCCGAAGGCCTTCTGGGTCGTGGCCACGATCACCTCCGCCTCGTCGGCCAGGTCGCCCAGTCCCGCGTCCCGGACCTGCCGCGGCTCCGCGCCGCCCAGCGCGCGGTGCGCACCCAGCACCACCACCGCATCAGCGGCGAGCCCGCCGCGAATCAGCTCAGCGGCCCGGTGCGTCCGGTTGACGCACGCGCTCACCAGCCCGGACAGCACGACCAAGTGGGCGAACTTCCGGCCGGTGACGGCAACGGCCTCCACCAGGCCAAGCGCCCGCGCCGCGGCGATAACCGTGTTCAAGGCGCACACCAAGAATGGTAGATGCGGGCGTGGGGGCATTAACGACTAAGGGTCGCCAGGTGCACCGGGCAGGCTGCATTGTAGTACTTCAAGGTCAGCTTTCCTTGAGAATACGCCCACGAGCATGTACAGGAATTAGGTACGTGGTCGGAAGTTATGGCCTCGGTAGGCACGCCGCTACGCCACTCGGCGCGACCTGGCTGGTATGGCAGCGGCGCTCCGACGAGGGTGAGAGCAGGCCCCTCGGTCCTGGCTTCCTGGATAGCTCCGTCAGCTAGTGCCAGCCACTCCCGTGGCCTGGCACCTGATGAGGACTGGGCTGGTACGTGACGTTTGACGCGCACCCTGGCCCCGGGGATTTTGTCGCTCGCCCGGCTGTCCATGTCATCCAGAATATGCGCCGAGCGGAAAGGGGCGATTCTCGTGCCCGGGGCCAGTGGTTCCTGATGCCCGGCAGTCCAGGCTCTCCAGCTTGACGATCCGCAGCCTTCAGTGCTTGCTTCTAATGATCATGTGGTGAACCCGATGGCGCCGGACCGGCTTACCCGGCCGGTGCGGCGGCAGTCGGTGGCGGGACAGATCGACAAGCTCGGCGGGGACCTTGTTGCTGCATCCCATCCCCCGGGCTGCGGCACTCGACTTGGACCCAGCCCGAGCCACTCCGTGAAGACGGTGTTGTAATGCTCCTGATAGTCGGCCACGACAGCGCGCAGGTGCGCTTGGTTGAGGATCAGGGTCCGGTCCAGCAGTTCACGGCGCAGGGTGCCGGCCGGTGAGCTTCGCCGTCCACGTCAAGTTCTGTTCCGGCAGCGCGACCAGCAGTCGATGTGCTTCGCGCACGGCCTATGGTCCTATGACGACGTCCGGGCCCACGCCGCAGGCATTCTCGGGCGGCTTCAGGAGGGTTCGATGCCCTGCGACGGCGTCTGGGCCGCCGGTAAGATCGGAGTCTTCAAGCACTGGACTGACCCGGGTTGCAGCCGTGAGAGCCATGCTGTTCCGCGAGGCAAGCACCTGCCTGCCGCGTCGCCGGACCAGTCTCGCCGCCCGCCCGCGCGGGCGCCTTGGCGTGCGCTCGAACCCGCAGACGCTCGCTGGCCAAGGTGAGAGGGAAGGAGCGCGCCATGCTCAGTGGTGAGCTGGTGAGTATCGAGGACGGCCTCATCCGGTCCATCGCCCTGATCTTCGACTGGCGCCGCTGGCCCGGGGTCCTCCGGGAAGTTGCCCGGCGCGCGGCTGCTCCGGCGGAAGCTGGCCGATGAACCCGGCCGGGGCGCAAGTAACTGCCCTCGGGGCGCGGGTCCACCTGTTTGTCCGGCCCGAGGCCCGCGAGCGGTTCACCTTCCTGTTCCGCGACGTTCTCGGGTGCGATGCGGTCGAGCTGGATTTTGGCCTGGCGCACCCGGTCCTGCTCGTCTCGTTCGGTGACGGGAGCCGCTTCAGCGTTGAGTTCTCCGATCTCGCTCCTGAGGACGAAGCCGGGACCACCCTCGATGACCAGACTGCGTTCCGGGGAGCCTGGATCGAATTTCGCACAACTGATGTTCCCGGGTACCAGCGGCGGCTGCGGGAGGCCGGCATCCGCGAGTTCCGCCATCCGGGCAGCACCCATGTCTACTTCAGCGCTCCAGGCGGCCAGGTCTTCCGGCTGATAGACGTCGAATACGACGGCCCGTAGGACAACTGCGTCTATGGCACGCTGGCGACGCCTACTGCGACCGGAGTGCCCGCGGTGGTGACCGTTCGGCAGGCCGACGGCGGCAGGCGCGCTCACGGCGCCCGCCAGCCGCAGGTTGCCCAGGCCGAGGATGATCACAGATGCGACAGCAGGGTGGGACGCGGGACTTGGCGGGATTCTCATGGATGGGCGTGCGGCACTCCCGGCGCGCTGACCTGGGCGCTTCGGCGGGCACGGACGCGGGACGGGCAGATCACGGTCTTCACGCGGTCATAATGAAGAAATAGCAGCTCAGCGGCCATTCCGATGGGCAGCGATGAACGGTCTGCATAACCGTCGGCTTAGCCTACGCTGGTTCGAACCCAACACCTGCCACCACCCGCGAAGATAGCCCGTGAGCCGGGTTTCCCGGTCTCGCGAGCCTTCTTGTTGCTGTGCCGCCGTGTTTTATAGTGTGCCGCTGTGAGCCCTGCGTAGCAGTGGTTACAGACATATGGCGGACGGATTCAGGGCGGAACCAGCGGTTCACCGAACCGCTTGCTTCTGGATTTCGATGGACGGCTGAGCTCGGTGACGAGTCCCCCAGGCTCCCACAGGATCACTGATTGTCGAGGTCTGGCCCACGCATGCCCCACTGGATCCATGCGCAGTCGCGAGAACCCTGCGGATGTCGGGGTACCGCTTTGGACTGACCGCGTCGGGCAGCTAGCCGCGTCTGCCTGGTCTGAGCATGGGCTGCAGAATGCAGCGACCTGCCACAGATAAACGTGCTTCCAGCTGGGCGGTTCCGCACCAGTTTCCGTCGGCCTCCTACCGACCTGGGATGTACCTGCGGTCGACCTTTCAGTTACCTCGCGGGATGGTCCCGATGACGGCGAGAGGTCAAAGGCCTCATTACCTGCGCAGTCCTGATGACACAATGATGCCGCCGGGTTATTTCGTAATGACCGCGTTGTCCAGCGCGGAGCCCGGCAACGAAGCCGGCTGGCCGTTCGGCGAACTCAGCGACGGCGAGCATCTCCCCGCCGGCACCACCGCGCAATGGGCACTACCTAGCGGTGCTTGACTGCGGCGGGAAGGGCGCTGAGGAGGGTGTCCCAGCCCTTCTTGTGTGCAGGCTGGTCTTCATCGGGCAGGCCGTGGTGCGTCAGCGACACTATGGTCTCGTCGCCGTCTGCGGTGAGGATGACCTCGACGGTGGTGCTGCCGGCTGGCATCGTTTCGCTGCCGGGCAGCCCCCAGGTGAAGGCCACGCGAGTGGGCGGCTCGACCGTGACGTAGGTGCCGCATGCTGGCGAGGCGCCCACCTCGACGGCGAATACTCCGCCGGGCTCCGCGTTGAGGTCGGCCCGGTCGCCCAGCCAGGTGACGATCAGCGCCGGATCGGTGAAGTACGGGAAAACCACCTCGGGGGGTGCGGCGATGCGCGTGGTCGCGGTCACGGGCGGGGATGGGGGCACGGCGTTATCTCGTTTCCTGGGGAGGGTGGGCACGTTCGACGGCGTCCTTGAGGCGGGCGAGCGCGTCCGGCCAGAACTCGGCGAGCAGGGCCCGCACCGGGTCCAGCGCTTCGGGCCGCAGCGCGTAGAGGCGCCGCGTGCCGTCGCGGCGCTCGGTGAGCAGGCCTGCCTGTTTCAAGACCGCGATGTGCTGGCTGATCGCCTGCTGGGTGAGCGGGAACCTCGCCGCGATCTGCCCGGCGGCCAGCTCATGGTGCTGCACTAGGCGGAGGATCTGCCGGCGGTGCGGGTCGGCGAGCGCCCTCAGCACCGCGTCCGGTGCTGAGGCGTCCGCTGCGCTCTTGGGTCTTGGCATGTCGCTCTGATCTTCCCGGGCTGAGCTCGTGGTGTCGGCCTGATGGTCGCGCCAGGCGGCGGCGTGGTCGTCGGTGGCCTAGCTGGACGCGTTCCCGCCGTCACGGTCGACGTAGTCAACCAGGCTGGCGAGGGACTGGGTCCAGCCCGCGTGGCACATCGAGAAGCACTCCAGTTGCGGGGTGAGGCCGTGATGAGTAAAGCGCAGGACCGTGCTGCCGTCCTCGGCCGGCGCGATGTCGAACGTGATCGTGGTGCCGGCCCAGTCCGGGGTGGGTACTGAGGCGAGCACGGTCCAGCAGACCCGGGCGGCCCGGTCGGTCTCGTCAACCCGCATCCGCACTTCCTGGCCGCGGAACATGAGTCTGATCTCGCCGCCGGCGATGCCCGATCCGGTGGCGGGGGCCCACCACCTGCCGATCGCGTCGGCGGAGGTCAGCGCGTCGAACACGGCCCCGGGCGCGGACTCGAAGGTCTTGGTCGCCTGGTAGTCGGCGGTGTCGGTCGTTGCGGTCATGGTGCTCTCCTTGTGCCGGGCGGCCTCGTGCCACCTTCTACAAGAAGTATCTTAAACAAGTAACTTATTGTCAAGCGCCCCTGCGAGCCAGCCCGCGGCCAGCCCAGCTTCACTGTCGCCCTGAACACGCCCGCGACCAGATCATTCACGCCGCCGGGTCATCGCCGGCACCACCATCAACCTCGTCGGCAAAATCGGCTGTGCCGTCCTGGCCAGCCCTTTGCCGCCACGCCGGGCCCATGTCAGCCCACGCGGCGTAAAACGCGCCATCTCCAAACAACGCGCTAAAGGCCCCGTCGACCACCGCAGCTACCCAGCCACCATCAACATCGACATCCTCACCACCAGCAGGTGACGACCGGACCATGACCCTAACTACGCGGCATTGGCGTTAACCCTGGTCACGCGCGGGAGATCCCGCTGTCCGGCACGTCCCAGTGGATGTGCGGCATCGTCGAGAAGGTCACCTGCCGCCAAGGGCGTCTCGAACTCCACATCAGCATGCCCGGGGAACGGATCCCGGCGCGTCTTCGTGGACCGCACGATGCTCGACAGGTACGGAGTTCGCGGACGCCAGCCGCCTTGCCAAGCGCGTCGTGTTCTTCACCCGGCCGGATGACGACGGCTGGGCCCGCCTGCTCCCGGTGCAGCGCCGTGTTGACTTCGCGGACGGCTCCGCCGCCGTCGGCTGGCTCCACCCGGAGTCATCCCGGCTCCCGCAACCCGTGACCAGCGGTGCCTGATACCGGGTAGCCAAGATCATCCGCACGCCAGCAAGGAGAAACCCGCCATGCCCCCCGGACCCATCATCACAGGGCTAGCCGCCGAGCTGTATGCCATCCGGGCTGCTGTCAGCCGGACGGACGGCGCAGCGAGGCCGGTGACGGCCTTGCCCTGCTGGGTCATGCGACTCGGCTACACCGGCGCGTTTGCATCGCCGGGGGGCCGCTTGACCTTCGTTAAGCTAACATCTTAAGCTTAAGGTCTAAGCTTACGCTGGGAGCCAAGAGTGCTGACCACAACCTGGCCGGGAGGATCGAGGCCATGACCGCCGCTAGCCAGGCGCGGACGAGAGGGCGGCGGCGCAACCCCAGGGGCGAAGGAAGCCGGCTGCGGGAAGAGCTCATCTCCGCGGCCAGCGAGATGATCACCGACGATGCCAGCCAGTTGACCCTGCAGGGAGTGGCCAAGAGGGTCGGCATCGCCGCCCCATCCATCTACCGGCACTTCCCTGACGTCGAGCACCTGAAGATGGCGGTGGTCGAGCGCAGCTTCGCCTCCTTCGGTAACGCCAGGGACAGTGCCAGGCAGCACCTCACAAGCCCGGCCGAGGCATTGCTGGCCGGCTGCCGGGCCTACTGCCAGTTCGCCCTTGACCACCCCGGCCCGTACCGGTTCATGTTCAGCCATGAGACACCCCCCGCCGACGGTACTCAGACCGCAGCCGGCACGGCCGCCTTCCAGGGCCTGGCCAGCTCCATCCGCCGCTGCCAGGACGCCGGAGTCGCCCACGCCCCTGAGGACCCGGTGCACCTGGCCGCCCAGGTCTGGGCCGCCCTGCACGGGATGGTGCTGCTACGGATGAACGTGCCCCGCTTCCCCTGGCCGACTCCGCTCGAGGACATGGTCGACCAGGCCGTCGCCCGCCTCGTTGTCCTCGGCGAGACCTCCCCGCATGGCACGCGGGAAGACCCGTCAAGCCAACAGGGCACCGGCAACGGCCGCCCCTGACCGGCCTCGTCCCAGCGACGGGTTCCGTCCGCCGCTCCCAGCTCTGACCGCGCACACCCGGCATCACCCACCAAGGAGAACCCCGTGATCACCACCAGTGCCCCCGCCAGGCCCCCCAGCCGTCCCACTGCATCGATGACGGTCGCCGCCCTGGCCGCGGGCATCGTTGCCTCCCTCCTGCCCGTCGTCTTCGGCGCCGCGTTCCTCGTGTCCGTCGTGATTCACCGGCCCCTCGTGGCGATGCTCGCCCGCCGCTGGCCTTCGCTCAGCGGCGGTCCCCTTGATCAGGAGTCACCGCGGATCCGGTCGGCCCTGTCCCGCATCACCACCGTGTGGGGCGTGGTTCTGCTGGCAATAGGGATACTCCAAGGCATCGGCGCGATAGTGGCCGGGCTGTCGATCACCAACCCTGCCAGCATCGCCGTGCGCACGCTTTTCGCCCTCGCCGTGCTGATCGTGATGTCAATCGGCACAGCCGCATACCTGCGGCGGCGCCCAGTTGACGCACAGACCGTCAACGAGGCTGGCGACGACGGCACGATCGGGGTCCCGGTTTCCGCGAGTTGATGGCGCAGGAGATCCATAACTGCCTTGACAAAGATCGGAGCCCAGGTCTGGGATCGTCCCTGACCTGGGCTCCTGGTGTGGAGCGGGTGACACGGTCGAGGTCGAGCGATGGTTCGCCGAATTGCAGAGGCGATGCCTGGAACGCGGGGTGTTCTGCTCGCTTGACGAGCTCACGGCCGCGCTCGAAGAGTGGATCAAGCTCTGGAACGAAGCCGCCCGCCCCTTCACCTGGACCAGAACCCCGACCAGATCATCGACCGTATCTGCCGTTACTGCTCACGCATCTCCAAACCGGCACCGTAGGACTACCCGAACACTCAGTCCGAATGTCGAGCGCTGGACGGAGCTCACGGCCGGGTGTACGAATATGCCAGCGGCTGATGGTCCGGCGCAGTGCGGCGGGTACCGGGGCGGTCGTAGGGGAGCCTCTCATGAGCGATAGCGAGTTCACGCGTCTCAAGGGCGCGGCCCGGCACGCTACCTCTGCGGTCACTGAGCAGGTCAGGGGACTGGCGACCGTCCCGGGAGGCAAGCCGCTTCCTCCGGGCGCGACCGCGCCGCCGGTTCAGCTTTCCCCGCAGCAGTCCGGCGCGATGTTCGCCACATCGTTCGCCGCCACGATGGGCGCCCCGGCGCCGGCCAGCCCGGCGGGCGCGCCACCGGCCGTGGTATGGCGCGACGGCGAGCATGAGCTGCTGATCTACCCAGGGCGGGCGCGCCTGCTGCTCCAGGACGGCTTCGCGCTGGTGGGCATCTCCGTCTACGCCGAGCAGACCGGTGCAGTCGAGATCGCCGTCCCCTTCGCCGTCGGGCGCCCGTCGGCGCCGACCGGCCTTATGATCGCGACTGAGCCGGTACCGCGCGGACCGGCGCTGCTAGCCGAGAGGTGGGGTGATCAGCTGATCGCCGCCGCCTGGCATGCCCTGCTGAACCTGGCCGCCGGCGTGGCGGCCGCGG
>Ga0208480_1000281_pt1 | contig 19526 bp, 14 predicted proteins | sample NGESurshal092012_4_FD_184485 | JGI IMG/M metagenome (GOLD analysis project Ga0208480, IMG submission 184485) | Arctic peat soil microbial communities from Barrow, Alaska - NGEE Surface sample F53-1 shallow-092012 (SPAdes) | ecosystem: Environmental > Terrestrial > Soil > Wetlands > Peat ... | reverse complement strand
GAATCTCTTCCAGCGTCTTATGGCTCAGTTTTCGAGCATCTCGCGACCGCTACCTCATCATAAACTATGTCCACTTACTTGTGCACTAATTAATAACACGCTGTCAAGCGAATGGCAGGATTCTGCCTCAGACTGACACTCGCTGCGGTAACGCGAGTTAGCGCCGTTGAGCAGTTGTCCTCTTCAGACCTTTCTCGCTACGAAACCGACAGCCCCAAACGACACTAGGAAACGCCCGACGGGACGGATAGCGGCCAACTTGCCGCCTAAGCGCCGGTAGTTCCGAGTAGCCCGCTACCTTCGGCTTTCGGCGGAGATCGTGAGCCGCATGTTCTTCGTTTTGGCCAACGAACTCCGTCGTCTTTGCTGGGTAAGTGCGGAATGCGCCCGCCGGCCGCCGGCTTATCCAAGCCGAAGTCGATCAGTGAGCGCTGGAAGTCCGTCTTAGAACTGACGCGAAACCGAGCATCGCTCTAATTGCTTGATCTGTGTGCCGACCAGGGGCCGATGACTCCATACTGACATGCGAAAAAGGTCAATTCCTCGGAGCAAGCGGGACCTTGGAGTTTGCACGCACTATTCTTAACGATCCGTTCATGCTTGCAGTCGCTGATGTGGAGTATGACGAAACGTTAAAACGGTGGTCCTCCCTCAGAAAGGGGGTAGGACTTCCCGACCTTCTGAGCGAAGTACTCAGACGCGACATCGAATCAACGAGGCTTTGAAGTGGGACGCGCGTTCATATTCCATGGATTGTCCGCGATGATCCTATGAGCGTCCGTCGAAACTTCCTGCCACTGCCCGAAGACGGTTGAACGGCGCGGCGAAAGTAAATTACCGGTTCGTGAGCGTTTCTTCCTGCGGCCAGAGTGGAAGAGCTTGAGGCGTAATTCCGCGTCTGCGGACGGCGGGTAACAAACCCATCCAGGTACAGGTAGATTACCGGTGTGATGTAAAGTGCAAGCAGTTAGGATACGATCAGACCGCCAACCACCGCGATTCCGAGCGGGCGCCTCGCCTCGCCGCTCGCGCCAAATAATGGGCAATGTGCCAGCCCGGTTTGCAATCTTAATTAGAAGCGCTGCTTTTGCCGGAAGAGACGGATTCCTTAACCGAGGAGCCGGATTCACGGCTCTGTAGCCGAAATTTCGGGCTGGAGCAGGTGCGGATTCAATCGACAGCGCATGTTTTGCGCAGCAGCCCCAGGCGAACCAGGCGCCAACCGCCAAGTAAGCAGCCGAGACAGGCGGCATAGGTATCGTCCCGGACATCCCACCACTCCATTGGCGATCGGCCGGAAGCGTGTTGTGCGTATTCGATCATCAAGCCCAGGATCACAATTCCGATCAGAGATCGGACGCGTGGGGCCAAATTATCGCCCAAAACCGAGAGCAGCAAGCCCGCAACGCCGAACTCGACAAAGTGCACTACCCGATGTTCTTGCTTTGCGCGAGCTCTGACCGCACGCACTCGTGAATGTGTGCTCGTTCCAAAGAGCGACTTTAGCTCTGCTTGGCAAGAAAGAGCTGACTGTAATAGCAATAATCCAAAGAGTGGCAAATAGGATTAGAGATCGGCGACTAAACATACGCGATCAATTGTCCCTTGTGAGCCGATGTCGAAACTCACCCGCCCAAGGCACTTGAACCGTGCACTTACCGGTTCGCGAGCGTTTCTTCCTGCGGCCAGAGTGGAACGGCTTGAGGCGTAGTTTTGCGTTTGCGGCGAGTAACAAACTGGTCCAGGTACAGGTAGATGACCGGCGTGATGTAAAGCGTAAGCAGTTGGGACACGATCAAACCACCGACCACCGCGATTCCGAGCGGACGCCGCGCTTCACCGCCCGCGCCGGTGCCAAACGCAATCGGCAATGTGCCGAGCAGCGCGGCCATGGTGGTCATCATAATCGGCCGGAAGCGCTGGAGACAGCCCTCGAAAATCGCTTCTTCCGGCGACTTGCCTTCTTTCCGCTGCGCCGCGAGCGCGAAGTCGATCATCATGATCGCGTTCTTCTTCACAATGCCGATCAGCAAAATAATGCCGACGAAGGAGTAGAGATTTAAGTCCTCTCCGAACAGCAGAAGTGTCAGCAAAGCTCCCAAGCCCGCCGCCGGAAGGCCCGACAGAATTGTGATCGGATGAATGAAGCTCTCATACAGGACGCCCAGCACCAGATAGATCACGAGCACGGCAATGAGCAGCAATATCCCGAGATCGCGCAGCGAATTCTGAAAGGCCGCGGCCGTTCCTTGATAGCTGAAGCTCATGGTGTCGGGCATGCCGATCTGGCGCGCTGCTTCATCTATCACCTTTGTGGCTTGGCTCAATGCCACTTCAGGCTTCAGATTGAATTGAAAATTCACGGCCGGCAGTTGCCCGATATGATTGACGCTCAGGGGAGCCACGGTCTGCTTCAGATGCGTTACCGCGGAGAGCGGAACCATCTTGCCCTGGCTGGAACGAATGTATAAGTCGGTCAGCGCCGCCGGATTGCGCTGGTATTTCGGTAAGACTTCAAGGAGAACGTCGTACTGATCCGAAGCCGCCGTAATCGTCGTGACGCGCCGATTGCCGTATGCATCATAGAGTGTATTTGCGATCTCGTCCGGCGATACACCCAGCGACATCGCTAGATTCCGGTCGATATCGACATCCAGCCTCGGGCTCCTCAATCGTAAATCGCTGTAGATATCCGTTAAATCCGGAATCGAGTGGAGCTTCGCTTCGAGTACCGGGGCCCACTTATAGAGTTCGCTGGTGTCCGCATCCTCCAAGGCGACCGAATATTGCGCGCGGCCTTCGTTTTGGCCGAGAGTGATGAGCGGCGGAGATTGCAGGAACACCATCAGACCCGGAATTTTCATGAACTGCTGCTCGAGTTGGCCGATAATCACGTTCGCGCTTGGCCGGTGCTTGTCCTTTTTCAAATCGATAAAGACAAACCCGGAGTTTTGGCCCGACATGGGCGTGCCCGATCCGTAGGTCTCAACCCATGGATTCTTGCGCACAATCGCGTTCACCTGCTGCTGCAAGCCGATCATCTTGTCGAAAGACGTATCTTCCGATGCTTCGTCTCCTCCAAACACGAACCCCTGATCGACTGTCGGCATGAAGCCCTTTGGCATGACAACGAAGAGGTAGACCGTCAATACGGTAAGCGCAATACTGATTCCGAGCGTGGCTCTCCGGTAATGTAGGACAATCTGCAAGGTCCGCCGGTAAGTGCTATTCAGCCAGGTGAAGAACTTCTCAGACCATCGATAGAAAGCGCCGGTCGGATGGCTCTCGTGATGCAGGAACCGGCTGCAGAGCATCGGAGTCAGGGTGAGTGAAATCACTCCCGAGATCAGGACAGCCACGGCAATGGTGATTGAGAATTCCCGCAACAAGCGCCCTATAATGCCGCTCATGAATAGCACGGGAATAAAGACCGCCACTAGCGACACGGTCATCGACACAATGGTGAAGCCAATTTCGCGCGCGCCGTCGAGAGCCGCCTGCATTCTCGATTTCCCCATTTCCATGTGCCGCACGATGTTTTCGAGCATGACGATGGCGTCGTCCACGACGAACCCCACCGAGAGCGTCATGGCCATCATCGACAGCATGTCGATGGTGAATCCCAGCAACTTCATGGCTGCAAACGTGCCGAGCAGCGAAAGCGGAACCGCAAGACTCGGAATCACGGTTGCGGACACGTTACGCAAGAAGACGAAGATGACCAGAATGACCAGGCAAATGGTCAGAATCAACGTGAACTTCACGTCCGAGATGGATTCCCGGATATTTTGCGAAGCATCGAAAGCCTTTCCGACGATCACCCCGGCGGGCATCGATTCTTTCATTACGGGCAGTAAAGCTTTCACGGCGTCGGCGACCGCGACTGTGTTCGCGCCGGGCTGCTTCTGCACAGCCAGAATCATGCTCAGCTCGTCGTTAATCCAAAAACGCGTCTTGTCGTTACTGACGCTGTCGAGAACGTTGCCCAGTTCTCCCAGACGCAGCGGGCTCCCGTTTTTATAGGTGACGATGAGCTGTCTGAACTGCGCTGCCGACGTGAGCTGGCTATTGGATTGAACTGTGAACGCCTTGGTATAGCCGTAGAGAGATCCAGCCGGTAGGGTCAGACTACCGTTTGCCAGCGAACTCCGGACCTGTTCCAGATCCACTTGATAAGCGGCCAGTTTTTCAGGATCCGCTTGCACGCGAACGGCATATTTCTGCGCGCCGAATATTTGAACCTGAGAGACTCCGCTCACCATTGAGATACGCCGCGCCATAATCTGCTCGCCGTAACGGTCGAGCTCTGAAAGCGCCATCGTAGGCGAATGCACAGAGATGTAAAGAATCGGCTGCTCGGCTGGATTGACCTTCGAATAGGAAGGCGGAGAGGGCATATCGGTCGGCAAAGAACCCTGCGCTCTGGCGATTGCGGCTTGTACATCCTGAGCAGCCGCGTCGATGTTACGGCTCAGATCGAACTGCAAAGTGATAGATGTCGAGCCTAGCGAGCTCGACGACGACATGCTGTCGATACCGGCAATCGTCGAAAACTGATTCTCGAGCGGGGTCGCCACTGACGACGCCATTACATCCGGGTTCGCGCCGGAGAGCGACGCTTGCACTTGAATGGTTGGGTATTCCACCGCCGGGAGATTACTGACCGGCAGCGTGAAATAACTCAACAATCCGAAAATCAGGATGCCGGCCATAACCAGCGTGGTCGTGATAGCGCGGCGTATGAAAAAATCCGTAAAGCGCATTACTGTCCTTAAGAATTCCCGTTATGGGTCGCGCTCGTGCTCTCGCCCAACTGTGTTCCAGGGCTTAGCAGCCGCACCTTGGCGCCCGGCATCAGCCGCATCTGGCCTTCTGAAATCACCATCTCTCCGGATTGCAGGCCCTTTTCAATCACAGCTTCTTCCACCGCCTTGGGAGGCTTGTAATTCCGCAGAACGTCCACGGGCCTCATCGCCACCGTTCCGTTGTCCGGGTTCATCACCCAGACATACTTTCCTTGCGGGCCGGTTTCAATCGTACTGCTCGGGACCACGATGCGGTTGCGCTCCAGACTCAGCCTCGCTTGCACATTGACAAACTCGCCTGGCCACAGCACTCTGTCCTCATTATCAAACTCCGCTTTCAGCTTGATTGTCCCCGTTGTAGCGTCCACCGAATTGTCAATGAAGCGCAAAATACCGCTCACCGGCGTCTCGCTGTCTCCCGTTGCGCTTACGACTAACGGATGCTCTTCGTTATATTTCCGCACTTCCGGAAGCAACTGCTCCGGCACTCCGAAAGTGACGTAGATAGGAGACATCTGCAGTAGCGTGACCAGCGCCGCGTCGTTATCCTTTATCAGATTGCCCGCTTTGACATTGATCGCGCCGGCTCGGCCCGTAATCGGAGCGGTGATTTTGGTGTAGTCGAGCTGCAGTTGGGTTTGCGCGAGCCGCGCCCGATCGGCCTTTATGGAGGCGACTGCGCTCTCGACGGCGGCTTGATCGGCATCGAGCGATGCCAGGTTTGAATCGTTGCTAGCCACGGCTTGCTCGGTCTGCTCCTTGGAGAAGATTCCCTCTCTGGCAAGCTCGACCGCACGCCCGGCGGACGCTTTGGTCTGGGTCAGCATGGCATGATCTTTGAGCACGGTCGCGCGTGCCTGCTGCTCGAGCGCGGCGTCTTTGGCTAAGTCGGCCTGAATTTCGTCGATCTGGCGCTGGAGCGGCTCGGGATCGATCTCGAACAATAGTTGCCCCTTTTCAACATCCTGTCCTGCCTGGAAATCCACCCGGAGAACCTGGCCCGCAACGCGCGATTTCACGTCCACGCTCGTGATCGCTTCCACGTTTCCAACAGCCGATACATCCAGCGGGACGTCCGATGCGAGTGCCGCAACCGCCCGTACAGGGACCGCTTGCATCATCGCCATAGCCGCTGCGCTCATTCCCTTCTTCTTTCCGCAAGAGGGCAGAATGAGCGCGCAAACAACTGCAAACACAAATAACTTCAACTGAAACGGGTATTTAGACACGACACCTGCTTTGCGAGATAGGGGTTACTGACATTTTTACACAAGGAGCGATTCACAGCTCGAGCGCAGAGCCAACACATCTAAATACGGAAGGCCTGACGGCAATGTTCCCTTGCCGCGAATGCGATGCTGTATTTTGCCTTTCATCCTGGAGAAGCCAATTTCTCAAGAGGCCACCGCTCTCTTGTTCGCCCGCTTCGGCCCGGGCCCGGCGCCGCAAACGATCTCGGTTCCCGGGCGCGTAAATTTGATCGGCGAGCACATTGACTACCACAATCTGCCCGTCCTCCCAATGGCCATTCAGCGGCGTATCTGGATTGCCTTCCGCTCTCAGGAAGAATCGTGCGTCCGGGCCATTAGTTCTGGCGACTTTGGCGACCGCGAGTTTCCTCTGGGTGACCGCCTCGAGCCCAGTTCCTCGGGCGATTGGGCGAACTATCTCAAAGCCGCCGTCGAGGCCGTGCGCCGCCGCTGGAAACTTTCACAGGGCATCCACGCCGCAATCGCTTCCGATTTGCCGCCCGCCGCGGGATTATCTTCCTCTTCGGCGTTACTCGCCGGCTTCACGATCGCCCTCCTCCAGGCTAACGGCATCTCCCCCACAGTTGCTGAATTGATGGAGGTTCTGCCGGAAGGCGAGCATTTCGTCGGAACCCGGGGCGGGGGAATGGATCACGCGGCGGTGCTTGCTGCGCGGCGGGAATGCGCGCTTCTAGTTAATTTTGAGCCGCTTGTGCTTTCTTCCATTCCAATTCCGGCTGACTGGCGCTTTCTGGTAGCGCACAGTCTCACAACCGCGGAGAAGTCCGGCGCCGCCCGTTCACGGTACAACGCGCTGCGCCTCGCCGGGACGCGAGCGATTGAGAAGCTTGGCCTTGCTTCCTATCGTTCCGCCACGGAGCGTCACTCCCTTCCGGAACTCACCGCGCTCGCAGACGGCCGCGGGCGCGATTCACTGGACGAGTTCGAGTTGCGCTGCTTTTTGCACGTGGTGAGCGAAGCATTTCGCGTCCGGCAAGGGGTTGCCGCACTGCGTGACGGTGACGCTGCAGTCTTTGGTCAGTTATTATTGGCCTCCCATGAGAGTCTGCGCGAACGGCTTCAAGTCAGTTCGCCGGCGCTCGATCGGCTGGTCGAGCTGTCAATGGACGCCGGAGCTCTCGGCGCGCGTCTTACCGGAGCGGGTTTCGGCGGCTGCGCAGTGATCCTTTGTAAAGGGGTGGATTTGGATCGAATTCAGTCTGAATTGGTGAATCGCTACTACGCAAAGCACGCCGGCTTTGACGCGGAACAGCATCTTATGATTGTGGAACCATCGGCGGGGACTTTAAGTGAGTGAAACGTCCGTCCGAAAAGCGGTTATTCTCGCTGCGGGAAGAGGGACCCGCATGGGAAGTCTCACCGGGCATATACCCAAACCGATGTTGCTGGTCAAAGGCAAACCGCTGCTTCAATCGATTCTGGAGCGGCTCGCTTCCGTCGGCATGAAAGAATCGTTCATCGTTGTGGGTTATCGTCACGAAGCCGTAACGGATTACTTCAAAGGTTGGCCGGCTCCGATCGAGTTCCGCGTCCAGGACCCAGTGAACGGGACTGGCTCGGCCACTCGCCTCGCGAAAGACTTCGCCGGGAACGAGCCGTTCCTTCTCACCTATGCCGACATCGTGTGCGACTCATCGGAATATCTGCGCTGCGCGTCTACTCTCGACCAGAATCCCGCAACCGCCGGCGTCTTGGCGGTGAAAGCTGTGGACGACCCCTGGCAAGGCGCCGCTGTATACGAAAGAAACGGGGTCATTTCACGGATCGTCGAAAAACCTCCGAAGGGCGCCTCCACCACTCGCTGGAATAGCGCCGGACTTTATGCATTCCGGCCGATACTGTTTCCTTATCTTGATCGGCTTCTCCCGTCTGCTCGAAACGAATACGAACTCACTTCGGCTTTAGACATGATGCTTGCAGACGGTCTCGAACTGCACATCTCCCGCATCGCTGGTGAATGGCGCGATGTAGGCCGGCCAGAGGATTTAACCGCTGTAAATCCCGAATCCGCGGATTGAACCGATCACAACGTCGCTGAATCGTCGCCGAGCATCGCATGCCGGATCAGCTTAATCGGCACGCCGCCCTGCTGCATGAAGCGATTGTGAAATTCTTCGAGGGAAAATTGCGCGCCTATTTTCTGGTGATAATCCTCGCGAAGCTTCAGAATCTCCAGTTTGCCGAGCGTGTAAACGAGATAGGTCGGGTCGGACGTTCCGCGCTTTGTTTCGCGCTCAGCATAATCATGGGACATGTAACCTTCCTTCATGAAAAAGTCGACGCCCTGCTCATAGGTCATTTGGCCGGTATGCATTTTAATCCCGACAATGTACCTGCAGTTACGTAACAACGCATCGAGCAACTGGCCCGCCCGCAATTCCGGATCTCTGTTGCCATAGCCTTCATCCAGCATCATTTGCTCGGTGTAATGCGCCCATCCCTCGATGTTCGATCCGCAGCCGATCAGCTTGCGCACTTTCGATTGCACCTTCTGAAACCACAAAAGCTGGACGTAATGCCCGGGGTAGGCTTCATGCACAGCCGTGCTCACGATGGTGCCCCGGTTAAAAGCCGTCATGAACTCTTCGGTTCTCTCGGGGGACCAGCTCTTCTCAGGAAGCGTGACATTGAAATATGCCTCTTTCGCTACTTTCTCGTATGGGCCGGGCGTATCCATCGAGGCCGTGGTGAGTGCTCGCATGAAGGGCGGCGTTTCTTCGAGAATCGGCCTGCCCGTCGATGGAATCGTGATGATGTGATGCGTGTTGATGAAATCGATCAATCCGGAGAAGATGTCTCGAAAGGACTGAAGCAACCGATCCGCCGGAGGATGATCCTTCTCAAAACCCCCTACAATCTGCTGCGGCGTCTTACTGGGATCGATCTTTCTGCAGATTTCGACAAGCTGCTGCTGGTTGGCCCGCATGTTCGCATAACCGATTTCGAGCAACCGGTCCAGCGGAACATCCACCATCTCCTCATATAAGACTTTCTTGTGGTAGTTGTCGGCGCCGATTCGAAAATCGCCGTGGGATTGCGGCAATAAGTCGGTTCTCACCCACGCTTCGTAGCTCTGCAACGCGGCAATCGCTTCATCATTCGATTTCTTGAACTGCGCGAGCAGCGCCTGGTCTTTCACTTCAGTAAATGCCGTTGGAACATCGTTGGCAAAGAAACTCTGCAGGCCAGGCAGTTGTTCGAGTGCTACTTCCGTGTAGATCTTCGGCGGATTTTTCAGCACCTGCCTCGCATCGCTAAATACCCGCGGTATTTGTTCTTCCCGCGAAATTACATCCCGCAGGCGCTCTTCCGGAGGCGCGAACTTGCGGCTCATCAGTGTAAAAATCGATGCTGTGACACCGCTCGAATAGTAATCGGGATTCTTCTCCTGCTGCCGGATCGCCTGAATGTTGAGCAAATCCGCTTTGAGATGCGAAATCATCCAGTCCCGATCATCCGAACCGGGCATTCGGCCAAAGTCGTCCAGATACCTTTCATCCAGTGCGATCTGCCGGCGCGTGCCTTGCGCCGAGTAATCTTCCAATTGCGAATCGTATGGATGATGAAAACCGGCGGCGGTTGCTGCCGTCGGATTTAAACGGAAGTAGTCGTCAAAATACCGATTCACCAGTGCGTCGAATTGAGACTGAGCGCTCATAATGGCAGTTCCCATCAGCAGGAGATACGCGAACTTCATCACATCATTGTAGAAGCGCGCCTTTTACAATGAGAGGCAACTGTGCCATTCCCTCCTGTTGAACAACAGCTCGTCTACCTCAAGAAGGGTCTCGCCGATCTGATTCGAGAAGAAGAATTACGTGAGCGTCTGACGGCGGCTGGTAAAGAAAACCGCCCTTTGCGCGTGAAGGCCGGTTTCGATCCAACCGCGCCCGACCTGCATCTGGGCCATACCGTTCTTCTTCGCAAAATGAAGCATTTCCAGGATCTTGGCCATACGGTCATCTTTATGATCGGCGACATGACCGGATTAATTGGCGATCCGACCGGCCGTAATATCACGCGGCCGCCCATCACTCGCCAGGAACTCGATCGAAACGCTGAAACATACAAACAGCAGGTATTTAAGATTCTCGATCCTGAAAAGACCGAAGTGCGCTTCAACAGCGCCTGGCTCGAGCCGCTCACATTTGAGAACGTCATTCGGCTCTGCTCAAAATACACGGTGGCGCGTCTGCTCGAACGCGACGATTTCAGCAAGCGTTTCAAGGAGGGAAGCCCCATCTCAGTCCATGAGCTGCTCTATCCGCTGGCGCAAGCCTACGATTCTGTCGCGCTGCAATGCGACGTGGAAATGGGCGGCACCGATCAGAGATTCAACTTGCTCGTCGGCCGCGAGATTCAGCGGGACTACGGCCTGCCCCCGCAGATCGTTGCTACCGTGCCGATACTGGAAGGAATCGACGGCGTAGAAAAGATGGCGAAGTCGAAGGGCAACTACATCGGAATCGCGGAGCCGCCGAAGATCATGTTCCGGAAAGTGATGCAGATCGGCGATGCTCTCATGTATCGCTATTACGAGCTGCTGACCGACCTCCAGATGGAGGAGATCGGCCGGCTTCGTGAAGAGATTGCGGCTGGCCGCAAAGATCCCATGGAGGTGAAAATGGCCCTTGCCCGCCGTATCGTTGGCGATTTCCACTCTGCTCACGATGCGGATACTGCGGCAGAAGCTTTCAATCGCGAAATCCGTCAAGGCCTTGAGCCCGAAGACATCGGTATCGTGGACCTGCCTGCCTCCGCAAACACGGAAAAGGGTATCCGTCTCGACAAATTGATTGCCGGCATTGGTCTCGCGGATAGCGTCACCGACGCCTCTCGCAAAATTAAAGCCGGCGCGGTCGAAGTCAACGGCGGCATTCATAGGGATCTATTGCTTACGAATCGGAGTGGCGTCCTCGTCATCCGGGCCGGTAAGAAGTGGAAGCGGGTCAGAACATTAAATTGACCGCCACTGCAGAGGCATTTGGAATATCATGGCTTCGTAAGACAAGGAGTGTCATGGCTACTGTTCTCACCGAACCCCAAGCGAAGCAAGCTCCCATTAAGCAAACCAAGATGTTGATCGGTAATAAGTGGGTTGACAGTGTTTCCGGGAAGACTTTTGAGACCGTCAATCCCGCAACCGGCGAAGTTCTGGCGAACGTTGCCGAGGCGGACGCGGCGGATGTGGATGTGGCTGTCAAAGCCGCGCGCAAGGCATTTCACGCGAAGAGCCCATGGCGAAAAATGGCAGCCTCCGAACGCGGAAAGCTGATCAACCGGCTGGCCGATCTTATCGAGAAAAATGCGGACGAACTGGCGACGCTCGAATCGCTGGATAATGGAAAGCCGCGGCACGTCGCCCGCGCCGCTGACTTGCCTCTTGTCATTGCCTGCTATCGCTATTACGCCGGCTGGGCGGACAAAATTCAGGGTAAGACCATCCCTATCGGCGGCGATTATTTCTGTTACACCCGCCACGAGCCTGTCGGCGTTGTAGGCCAAATCATTCCGTGGAATTTCCCATTGCTCATGCAAGCCTGGAAACTCGGCCCCGCGCTGGCCTGCGGCAACACCGTCATTCTGAAAGTCGCTGAGCAAACCCCGCTGACCGCTCTTCGGGTTGGAGAGTTGATTCTCGAGGCGGGATTTCCGGAAGGCGTGGTCAATATTCTTCCCGGATACGGACCGACCGCCGGCGCGGCCCTCGCGCGGCATATGGATGTCGATAAAGTCGCTTTTACGGGATCGACCGAAGTCGGTCATCTCATCATGAAAGCCGCTGCGGAAAGCAATCTGAAGCGTGTCACGCTCGAGCTCGGCGGCAAGAGTCCCAACATCGTATTTGCCGATGCCGATCTCGATGAAGCCATCGAAGGCTCGCATTTCGCCCTCTTTTTCAATCAAGGGCAATGCTGCTGCGCGGGTTCGCGCGTTTTCGTCGAAGAGAAGATCTACGACGAATTTGTCGAGCGCAGTACCGATCGAGCGAAGCGCCGTACCGTCGGCGATCCGCTGGACAAGAAAACCGAGCAGGGTCCACAAGTTGACAACGAGCAGTTTAATAAGGTGTTAGGCTATGTCGAATCGGGCAAAAAGGAAGGCGCGAAGCTGATGTGCGGCGGAGAGCGAGTCGGGGATCGCGGCTATTTCGTTGCCCCCACAGTGTTTGCGGATGTCAAAGACGAGATGAAGATCGCTCAGGAAGAGATCTTCGGTCCCGTCATGAGCATCCTGAAGTTCAAAGATATGGACGAATTGGTAGATCGCGCGAACAAAACCATGTACGGCCTCGCCGCGGCGGTTTGGACGCGTGACATCGGCAAAGCACACCATGTCGCGAACAATGTTCGAGCCGGCACGGTCTGGGTCAACTGCTTCGACGTCTTCGATGCCGCAGCGCCGTTCGGCGGCTTCAAGCAGTCCGGCCTCGGCCGCGAGCTCGGCGAGTATGGTCTCCAGCAATACTGCGAAATCAAAACCGTTACGGTGAAACTGTAAAGCGCGGGGCCGTCGCCCGGCTTCTTCCGAATTCGGCTGGCTTCTTACGCCGCCAGCGGCATCGGCAGCACGTTGTCCGTCGCCAATTTGCCTTCGAGCGCTTCAGTCGCGATGCGGAGCAATTCTTCGGTCCGGGACCCGAGGTCGAATTCCTCGGAAAACCGGCGCAGTTGGGTGTTAAACGCGCGCCGCAAAAGGACTAAAGCGTCTTCGAGTCCCAGTCTCGGAATATCGATAATGGCAAACTTCAAAATGCTGTCCATCAGCACTGTCTCGACGTTCAGCATTTTGTAGATTGCCCGCCGATTCTTCATCACGTATTTCACTACTTCCTTGCTGCGATAGGCAAAGTAGTGCTCGCGGGTGAACCAACCGAATCGTTTCGTATCGAGCGTTTTGAGTTCGCGTCCCAGCTTGTAGGCCGCCGAACCGAACGCCCGGTCCAAAGCCTCGGTCTGCTGAATGTCGTAGGTGAACATATTCGTGGGCTTGCCCGAAAACGGATGGGTGCATTGATAAACCAGAATCGGGTAAGCCGTATGAGGACGCAGAAGAATTTCCGGATTCGCCGCGAACCATTCTCGGACCCATCCCCGCATTGCAGTCTGTATTGCCTTGGAGACGGTCGAGTAGGTCGGGAAATAGGCGATTGTCCTCTCTTTCGGAACTCGTTTCCAGACTGCGAAATTGGTGCCTGCGCCCTCGATGCGCTCCAGCGTCTTAGGGATTTCGGTTGACGTCTCTGTCCGCTCTGCCGCTTCGGTATTCCGCGACGGCATCATGATCAATTCGCCCATCTGAACCCTCCCAAAATGCAACTGCCGGGAATGTGTCCCGGCCGCCGGTTTCTATTTCGCTCGCGAGTAATCTCGTGAGCGACACGAAGGTAGCATGTCGTTTCCGCGCGATTGCCAAGGAATCAATCTTCCGGAAGGCGAAATTCCGGCTAAGTGCTTGAAATCCTTTAGAGAAATATTTTTGAGAATTTTTGCTCTCTTTTGTGACTCATTTTGCGAAACCTGCGTCAAATGCTGGTTTGCGCGGTTAGCCACAGCCGCCGACATCCCCTTCGCCCTCCGAATTCCGCCGAAAACTGGTATACTGAAACCGGATGAGCTTCCGGCGTCCGCGCCTGCGGGTTCAGCAAATCCTGCCGATTTTCTCTGCCTCCGGGTTCACCTTGGGCATTTTTCCCGATATTTCTTCTTGATGAAGTCTTCTGTCCAGATCTCACGCGGCATTGAGTCCTTATTCGGCACTCGCGACGAGAACATACGCCTGATCGAATCTGAATTGAACCTTCGGACGCGGCTCATGGACGGCGATTCGCTGGAACTCGAAGGCGACGATCCGCAGGTGCATCGCGCTGAGCGTATTCTTGAAGATTACGTGAGCCTGGTAAAAGAGGGTCATGTTTTCAACAATGGCGATCTGAACAGCTATTTGCGCGTCGTCACCGGAGATCCGAACCTTTCCCTGCGTAGGCTCGTGGAAAGCGGGAAGTCGCGCACTTTCGGAAAAAAGGTGCTTGCGCCCAAAACCGTCAACCAGCGCCGCTACGTCGATGCGATCGAGAACCACGACCTGACATTCGGCATCGGACCCGCTGGAACCGGCAAAACTTATCTCGCGGTCGCCATGGCTGTAGCGTCGTATCTGAACAAGCGAGTCAGCCGCATCGTGCTCACGCGCCCCGCCGTCGAAGCCGGCGAACATCTCGGGTTTCTGCCTGGCACGTTGCAGGAAAAGGTTGACCCTTACTTGCGACCGCTTTACGACGCGCTGTTTGAAATGATCGACTCGGAAAAGGTCGAAAAGCTTCTGGAGCGGAACAACATTGAAATCGCTCCGTTAGCCTTCATGCGCGGGCGAACCTTAAATGACTGCTTCATCATTCTCGACGAAGCGCAAAACACCAGTGTCGAGCAGATGAAGATGATCCTGACGCGCCAAGGCTTCAACTCGAAGATGGTGGTTACCGGCGATCAAACGCAGATCGATCTTCCTCCCGGGAAGAAGAGCGGTCTCCTGAATGCGGCAGACGTACTGAAGGGCGTGGAAGGAATCGCTTTCGTCAATTTCGACGAAAAAGATGTCGTTCGCCACCATCTGGTGCAGCGCATCGTCAAAGCATACGACCGATACCATGAAATGATTGGCGCCGGGCGTCAGCTTGCGCTAAAGCTGGGCAGCGAAACCCCGCAGGAGCCGGCAATCGAGCCGCCAGCGAACACCGCTGTCGAAATTCTCGAGTTTCCCTCGCTCGCATAGTAGGCCTCTATGTCAGCAGATGGCAGTAGTTTGCTCTTTCGATCTCTTCCACGGGAACTCACGTTCGCTCCGGAAGAAAAGCGCGCTCTCCGATCCTTCGGACACGCCTTATCAACCCGAATCGCGAACGGACGCCCATTTACGTGCGTAATCAGCGATGACAGCGAACTGCGCCAGTTAAACAGTGCCTTTTTGGGTCACGATTACGCAACAGACGTTCTGTCGTTTCCATCCGACGGCGGCGCTGGCGATTTGGGCGACCTCATCATTTCGGCGGAACGGGCCCAGGCCCAGGCTTTGAAGTTTGGCCACAATCGCCTCGATGAGATCCGCATCCTGATGCTGCACGGAATCCTGCATCTGACCGGGATGGATCACGAAAACGACAGCAGCGAGATGGAGCGCGCGGAGAGGAAATGGCGCGTAGATCTGAAGCTTCCAGCGAGTCTCATAGCCCGGGCCTCCAGTACGAGGATGCATTCATGACGTCTCTCTGCCTCTTGATGGCGCTGCTGCTGACCTGTCTGCTGGGCTTCGTCTCTTACGTTCAGCTACTGTATCTGGAATCGCTTCGCTTGATGCGCCGTGAAGTGCCATCGCTCGAGTTCTTCCGGGATACGCTCACGGCGAAAATAGGTCTCGATCCAGAACACGGATCATTGGCCTTTTCCCTGGTGAAGCATGTCTCGCTATTTCTGATGGGTCTCTTTTATCTGTGCGCGTTGGCGCAGCCTGGAGTGCCGTATTGGGAAAGCCTGATTGAGGCGATCGGCTCAGCTTTCCTGGCGATGCTGCTTTCCACATATTTCGTCCCGTTTTTCCTCTACCGCCGCACGACGGGTTCGTGGATGCTGAAGGCTCTGCCCGCGATCAAGCTGCTGGCGGCCTGTGCATCGCCCCTGGCCGCGCTGGTGAAGATGTTTCAATCTCTGCTCGATCTCGATAAGGATACCCGAGGCGAAACCGCTCCAGCGGATTCGGTTGAGCACATCGAAGCATTGATTACAGCGGGCGCGGAAGAGGGAATTCTCGAAGAAGAAGACCGGAAGCTCATCCACTCAGTGGTAGCGTTCGGGGATAAGAACGTTCGCGAGGTAATGACGGCGCGCCCCAACATCATTGCGATCTCCGTCGACAAATCGGTCGAGGATCTGCGCCAGATGGTGATTCACGAGGGATATTCGCGCATACCCGTCTACCAGAACACGATCGACAATATCATCGGCTTCGTTCACGTCCGCGACATATTCGAGCTCGATGCGGACGAGCGGCAATCCAAGCCGTTGAAAGATCTGATTCGGCCCATCCCCATGGTCCCGGAAACCAAGCCGGTCAGCGATTTGCTTCGCGAAATGCAGCGCGACGGCTCGCACATGGTGATCGCGGTGGACGAGTATGGAAACACCGCCGGGCTGGCCACTATGGAGGACCTGGTCGAGGAAATCCTCGGCGAGATTCGAGACGAGCATGAGCCCGACCGCGATGTGCGCCAGGAGTCCGATCACGCGTTCATTGCGCCAGGCAGCCTGGATCTCGATCGGCTCCAGGATCTGCTGAACTTCAGGCCGGAAGTCGATACGGAATCGACGACGGTGGGCGGACTGATTGCCGAGTGGCTTGGCCACGTACCGCAAGCCGGGGAAGTGGCCGAGCGCGGCGGCATTCGCATTGAAGTCCTTGCGGGCGATGAAAGGCGCGTTGATCAAGTGCGTATCTCGCGTGTCGAAACGCCGCATCCCGTCGGTGCGAATACGTGATCCCAACTCCACATCGCGCTGGCTTCGTGTCGATTGCCGGCCGGCCCAACGCGGGGAAATCCACGCTTCTGAATGCGCTGGTCGGCGAAAAGCTGGCTATTACCGCTCATCAGCCCCAAACCACGCGAACCTCCATTCAAGGCGTTCTCACCACTCCGGAATCGCAAATCGTTCTCGTTGACACGCCCGGCATTCACGCATCCAGTACACTCTTCAACCAGCGCATGATGAATACGGTACGTGGCGCGCTGAAGGACCGCGATCTCATTCTGTATGTCGCCGACGCCTCGAAATCCGTGGGCGATGAGGACCAGCGGGCGGCCGGTATGTTGAGCCATTTCGGAAGGGCGCTGCTGGTTCTCAATAAAATCGACCGCGTCGAAGACAAGCGTTTGCTTCTGCCGCTCATCGAAAGGTACATGCAAATATTCCCTTTCATCGAGGCCCTACCGGTCTCCGCGCGCAAAGGCGACGGGCTCGACGAACTGAAGCGTGTGATCAACCAAAATTTGCTTGAAGCGCCAGCCTTTTTTCCAAACGATTATCTGACGGATCAGCCCATGCGTTTTCTGGCCGCCGAAATCGTCCGTGAAAAGGTATTGCGCGCCACGAGTGAAGAGGTTCCTCACGCCGTCGCCATTCTGATTGAAAGCTGGGAGGAAAAGCCGCGCCTCACCAGAATCGCTGCCGCTATTCATGTCGAGCGGCCCGGACAAAAGGCCATCTTGATTGGCAGCCAGGGACAAATGCTGAAAAGAATCGGCTCCGAGGCGCGCCTGGAACTGGAGCGCATGCTCGGCCACAAAGTTTTTCTTTCTTTGTTCGTGAAAGTGAAACCAAAGTGGCGGGACGATCCGTCTTTCCTCAATACCATGGATTGGCGTTCAGTGCTAGGCTCGGAGAATACATGAAAAAAGCTGCTGCGATCGTTCTGTTGCTTTCGGGCGCGTTCGCGTCCGCTACGTTCGCGGCCGATCAGAAAGCACCTATGCCGGATGACCGGATCTCCGATCAGGTCCGTATGCGCCTCGCCACCGACGCTGACGTGAAGGGCGGCGCTTTGGATGTAACCGTGCAGAACGGCTTGGTCACCATCAAGGGCCGTGTCGATACCGATAAGGGCAAAAATCGAGCCACAAAGCTCGCCAAAAAGGTCAAAGGCGTGAAAGAAGTGGACAACGAATTGGTTGTCGGACCCCCGAAATAGTAAGCTCTGGTGCCCACATTTCGCTTCGCCGCTTTTATTGTCCTCGCCGGTCAGTTGCTCTTTGCTCGGCAGCCGCCGAATGAGACGGACCGGCTGATCGCCATTGGTAGATTATGGGTCACAGTCAATTACTTTCACCCATATCTTGCCTACCGCGATATCGATTGGGATCAAGCGCTGGTTGACTCGCTTCCCAAAATGCGCGGCGCCGGCGGGTCCGCTGAATATGCCGCGTCTATCGAATCCATGCTGGACGCGCTGCACGATCCATCAACCTACGCCGTCGTCGAAGGGCCGCAACACGAAGGCGGTTCCCTCAAAATTGACAAGCGGCCGGATGGGGCGCTGATTGTTTCTCAGTCGCCGGCCTCCGCGCAGGATGCGGACATGGCCGATGAACTAATTCAGGCCATTCGCTCCAGCCGGAACATCGTTTTCGATCTGCGCGGAGGGGAGCTTCTCTCTATTCTTCTCGACCGTCCCGATATTCAGGCGACTCTTACTTCTGTGCCGTTCGACACGCCCGGCCAGCGCACCTGGATTCATAATGGTCTGGCGAGCGACTTTGCCTCGCGATTTTACTATTCCGGCTTCGAGGCCAAACCCGGCATACACATCACGCCGGATTCCCAGGCAGCGGCCCACGAATTGGTCTTCATCCTGGGAGAGAACTCTCACCTGCCCGCCATCGCTTGCGCACTGCGCGCAGCCGGGAAAGCAACCGTCCGCGAGTCACTGCACTACCAGGTCAATGGCGTCGAAACCGTGGCAATTCCCATGGGTGAAGGCGTGGCAGCCGTCGTGCGCCTCTCCGAGCCGCTGCCCAACAATGGAAGCGGCCTTCCGCCTTACCCTTCGCCGCAACCCGATCGCGCCTATGCCGCATCGCGCTATCCCTCGCCTGAATACCGCATACTCGCCGCTTACAAAGTCTGGGCGGTTTTCCGCTACTTTTTCGCCTATCGCGATCTGATGGATGAAGATTGGGATGATGTTTTCGCCAGGTTTCTTCCTAAATTCGTCGATGCGAAAGACGCTCGCGAATACAATCTCACCGTCAGCGAGATGGTTGCGCAGGTTGCCGATTCGCATGCCTCTGTGCAAAGCGAAGAGCTTGCCGAATATTTCGGAAAGGCCCCGGTTGGTTTGCGTCTCCGGTTGATTGAAAAGAAGCCCGTCATTACCGAAATCCTCGACGACGACGCAAAGAAGGCTGGAGTCCAGGTCGGCGATATCGTCTCGAAAGTCGATGGCGAAAGCATCGTAGACCGCTTTAATCGCGAATCTCCTTACGTCTCATCGTCCACTCCGCAGTGGCATGGCTATCGCATCGTCGAGCGCATTCTCAATGGTCCGGAGGGTTCCATGGCGGCGCTTAGCATCGGAGGCCAGGATGGCCGAATTCGCGAAGTCAGCTTGAAGCGCAGTTCGAGTTACGCCGTAGCTCTGCGGAATCAGCGAACTGGTGAAGTGATCAAGTTCCTGCCCGGCAACATCGGATACGCCGATCTGGACCGTCTGAATCCGGATGAGGTCGATGGGATGTTTGAGAAGTTCCGAAATGCCAAAGCGATCATTTTCGATATGCGCGGTTATCCGCATGACACAGCTTGGTCGATTGCGCCGAGGCTCACAGATCGGAAAGATGTAGCCGCCGCGATTTTCACCGGACCCTTGAGCCTTACTCCGGATCTTCCCAATGGCGAGGCGCTCA
>Ga0208480_1000280_pt1 | contig 19554 bp, 20 predicted proteins | sample NGESurshal092012_4_FD_184485 | JGI IMG/M metagenome (GOLD analysis project Ga0208480, IMG submission 184485) | Arctic peat soil microbial communities from Barrow, Alaska - NGEE Surface sample F53-1 shallow-092012 (SPAdes) | ecosystem: Environmental > Terrestrial > Soil > Wetlands > Peat ... | reverse complement strand
GACTCGCTCCAGGCCCAGCCACCCCTACGATCGGGCGATCACCGGCGGCGGGGCGTCGATGTCGATCAGCTCGGGAGGGAGCGCCCCGTGGCGGCGCATCGCACAGACGCTCTCGAGGAGCTCCTCGTACTGGTCGGTGACCGAGTCCCAGGTGTAGCTCTTGGCCCGCTCGAGCGCCCGGGCGCGGTAGGTCTCGACCATCGCGGGATCGTCGAAGCAGCGCTCGAGGGCCTCGACGAGCGAGGAGACTCCGGCGGCTCCGGAGAAGGTGAGGCCGGCGTCGCCGATCGTCTCGACGTTCGGGGGGTGGTCGTTGACGACGACGCAGTTGCCGGCGGCGAGGGCCTCGAGGATCACGGGATGGGTCCCGCCGACCTCGGTCGGCGCGCAGAAGGCGTAGGCGTGGCGCTGGAGCTCCCAGTAGCCGCGACCGAAGACGTAGCCGGGGAAGATCACGCGGGGGTCGCCGCGGCGGCGGACCTGGCGGATGTAGTCGCCGGCGTAGGGGGCCCCGCCGACGATCACGAGCTTCATCCCGCGGGCACGGGCGGCCGGGATCCGGGCGAAGGCCTCGACCAGGAGGTGGGGGTTGTTCTCGGGCTCGAGCCGGCCGACGAAGAGGATGTAGCGACGGGGCTCGAGGCCGAGCTCCTCGAGTTTGCTGGTGCCGGCGAAGCCGGGGTCCTCGACGCCGTAGGGGATCACGCCGATCCGCCGGCCGTAGCGCTGCTCGAAGACGTCGGCGACGGCGTTCGAGTCGGTCAGGGCGGTGTCGGCCCAGCGGGGGGAGTTGCGCTCGGCGAAGCGGAGGTAGGCCTTGGCGAGGGCGGGCCATTTGCGCCGGTCGGAGTCGAGCCCGTCGACGTTGATCACGGTGGGGATCTGGGCCTGGCGGGTGATCAGGCAGAGGGGACTGTTGCCGGCGATGAAGAAGAGGGCGACGTCGGGTCGAAGCTTCTGGGCGCAGTGGATCGAGGCGAGGAAGGTGTGGCTGAAGGTGTCGAGGTACTTGTTGCGGACGGCGGGGACGTGGACGAGGTGGGCGCCGCGCCACTCGGTGAGGCGGCGGTCGACGACGTGGGGGCGGCAGTAGACGTGGACCTCGTGGCCGCGCTCGCAGAGTCGGCTGGCGATCTGCTCGGCCGCGGTCTCGAAGCCGGAGTAGGAGGCGGGGATGCCGCGGGTGCCGAGGATCGCCAGCTTCATCGGCAGGCGAGGGTATACGCCTCGATGTGCGCGCGGGCGCTCGCCCGCCAGGTGAACGTCGAGGCACGGGCGAGACCGGCGGCGGTGAGCGCGGCCCGGGCCGGGGGGTCGCTCGCGAGGCGGCTCATCTCGGCGGTCAGTGCGAGGACGTCTCCGGGCTGGAAATAGCGGATCGCCGGGCCGCCGACCTCGAGCGTGGCGGGGGAGCGGGCGGCGATCACGGGCGTGCCCATGGCCATCGCCTCGAGCACGGTCAGGCCGAAGCCCTCGGTGCGGGCGGGATGGACGAGTGCGATCGCGCCGGCGTGGAGCTGCTGGAGTCGCTCGCGGGAGACGGGTGCTCCGGCGCCGCCGGCGATCTCGAGCGGCGGCGCGGCGGCCCCGAGCCGGGCGTGGGCGGCGCGCAGGGTGGCGAGATCCTTGCGGGGCTCGTCGTCGCCGACGTAGAGGAAGTGCCGGGCGGCCGAGCGCGGCGGAGGGATCGGCGGGGCCTGGCCGGGTCCATGGTGGGCGACGAGGCCGTCCACACCGAAATGGGTGCGAAGCTCGGCGCGGGTGGCCTGGGAGACGCAGATCACGGCGTCGGCGCGGCGGGCGGCCAGCCGGTGGGTGAGGCGGGCCCAACGGGCGAAGCGCGGGTCGAACATCCCGGGGAGAGTGAGGAAGGCGAGGTCGTGGACGGTGATCACCTGGGGTGCCGGCGCCCAGGGGGAGTGGGTGGGGAGGGGGTGGTGGATCACGTCGACGCGAGCTGCGCGGGCGAGCCGGGGGAGCTCGAGCGAGCTCCAGCGGATGTCGCTGAGGAGGTTGGCGGCGCTCTGGGCGGGGCCCTGCCCGGGGTCGCCGCGGCGACGGTTGGCGACGGTGACGAGGTCGACGCCCTCGGCGAGGAGCGCGGCTGCGAGGCGGTCGATGTAGATCGCTGTTCCGCTGGGCCCGCGTAGCGTGAAGCTGGTGTCGAGCAGGACACGCATCAGTGGGGGTCGGCCAGGGTCATCGTCAGCGGGGAGCGCAGGCGAGCAGGGTCTGGCGGCGGCGCTCGATCCGCGGGCGGTCGAATCCGGCATCGTCGAGCACGAGGGCGAGGGTGTTGGCGGTGAAGAAGCGGAGATGGTCGCTGCGGGGGTCGAAGTGGGCGTCGAAGGCCGGGCGGCTGAGGGCGAGCCTGAGTCGGAGGAGGCGTGGATGGTCGGGGGTCGAGAGGAGCAGGCGGCCGGTCCCGGCGAGCACGCGGCGGACGTCATCGAGCAGGGCTTGGGGGTCGCGGAGGTGCTCGAGGAGCTCGCCGGCCCAGACGACGTCGAACGAGCCGGGGGCGAACGGCAGCTGGCCGTCGAGGAGATGGAGCTCGAGCTCGGGGTGGCGGGCGCGAGCCCTGCGGAGCGGTTCGGTGGCGACCTCGACGCCGACCGGCCGGGCGCCGGCGTCGGCGAGGGCTGCGGTGAAGGCACCCTCGCCGCAGCCGATGTCGAGGACCCGGTCGCCGGAGGCGACGTTGGCGAGGAGGTAGTCGCGGCGTAGGGCGAAGTTCTCGGGCTCGGCGCCCTCGGGCACGGCGGCCCAGATCCTCTCGAAGTAGTCCATCGGTGATCGCACCCTCTCGGCCGGCGGTCGGACGCGCGGCATGCGGCAAGCCGCCGCAGGCGGTCCAGCGTAGCCTGCAGCGATCGCCGTGTCCGAAGATCCGCGAACAGGCCCCGGCCGGCAGACGGCGTCTGCGGCGACCGGCCGGCTGTCGATGCTCGCGGTCTGCGCGACGGCCCATCTGGGTGGGGCGGAGGCGGCGATGGTCAGGCTGATGGCGCGCCTGGACTGGGACATGCTGCTCTGCACGCCGGAGCCCGGCCCGCTGGACAAGGCCGGCTTCCCGTCGGCCCGGTTGCCCGTGGGTGGGCTCGGCCGGGGCGAGGGGGCACGGGCGGTCGGGGCATGGCCGCGGGCGCGATACCTGGCGCGGCGACGGGATGTCGTGTACCTGAACGGGACGATCTGCGGGAGGCTGTTGCCGGCCCTGGTCGGGAAGCGAACGGTTCTCCATGTTCATGACATCGTCGACCGGGTCCCGGCGATCTGGCGGCTGGCGGACGTCGTCCTCGCGGCGTCGCAGGCGGTCGCCGACCACCTCGGCCGGCTCGACGCGAAGGTCGTCTACTGCCCGATCGACCTCGACCCGGCCGACTGCGAACCGCCGTGGCCGAGCGGGCCGGGGCCGATCGTCGCGTTCCTCGGGCGGATCGAGCCGCGCAAGGGACCGCTCGACCTGATCCGGGCGGCACCGGCGATCAAGGCGGGTGCGCCGGACGCGCGCGTGGTGCTGATCGGGTCAGACCCGTTCGGTGGTGATCCCGGATATGTTGCGGCTGTGCGCGCAGCCGGGGAGGTTGAGCACTACGGATGGGTCGAAGACGGAGCCGCTTTGATGCGGCATGTCGACGTGCTCGTCGCGCCGTCCTATCAGGAGCCGTTCGGGACCGTACTATCCGAGGCGATGGCCGTGGGAACGCCGGTCGTGGCGACCCGTGTCGGGGGTCTCGCGGAGGTCGTCGAGGACGGCGTCAACGGTCGCCTGGTCGACCCGGGTCGGCCAGACCAGCTGGCTGCGGCGGTGCTCGACGTGCTGGCCCGGCGGGAGACGATGGGCGCGGCCGCTCGGATCGCGGCCGGCCGGTTCGATGCGGATCTCTATGCAAGGCGCGTCGAGCGTCTGATCGCCCCGCCGGGCAGGTCGTCCGGCGGGGCATGAGGGTCGCCTTCGACAGCCGGGCGCAGACCGACCGGCGGGGGATCGGCCGGTATGTGCGGTGCCTGCTCGAAGCCCTGCGGGAGACGGCGGCCGACGACGACGAGGTGGTCGAAGCGCATCGGCCGCGGCGGGCGGACGTCTTCCACTCGCCGTGGATCGACGGAGCCCTCCTGCGCAGCCACTGCCCGATGGTCGTCACGGTCCACGATCTGGTGCCGCTCAAGCGGCGGGGCGAGTACCTGCGGACGGGCGTGCGCTTCGGGCTGCGCTACATGGCAGTCCAGCGGTCGGTCCGCCTGATCGTGCCGACGCACGCGGTGGCGCGGGACGTCGTCGAGCGGCTGAACATCGACCCGGAGATCGTCTGCGTGATCCCGGAGGCGCCAGCCGCGGCGATGTACCCGCGGCCGGAGGAGGAGATCGCCGCGGCGCGCGAGCGGTACGACCTGCCGGAGGACTACCTGCTGTGGGTCGGCGGGCTCCAGCATCCCGACCCGCGCAAGCGGGTCGCGGCACTCGCGGCGACGTCGCGCCACCTGCCGCTGGTCCTGGTCGGCCAGGCCCAGCAGTGGGCCTACGAGCTGCCGGACGTGACGCTGACCGGCCACGTCCCGGACGACGACCTGGCGGCGATCTACAGCGGGGCCCACGCGTTGGTCTTCCCGAGCGACGACGAGGGGTTCGGCCTGCCGACGGTCGAGGCGCTCGCGTGCGGCCTGCCGGTCGTTGCGTGTGACGTGCCGGCACTCCGGGAGGTCCTGGCCGACCGGGCGACGTTCGTCGAGCGGCGGGACATGCGGGGATTGATGGACGCGGCCGAGGCGATCCGGCGTCCGGCGCCCAAGCCGCCGGACTGGAGCTGGAACGACGCGGGCCGGGCGACGTGGGAGGTCTATCGGGCGGCCGCCGGGGCCGAGTCGTGACCGACCAGGCGTTCTGAGAAACTGGCCGTGTGCCCAGCGAGAGCCTCGGTCCGCCAAGAATCCTCGTCGACGGCGTGGTCCGTGGGTGCACGACGACGCTGTCGTACGCGGGAATCCACCAGCTGACGCTGGCGTCGGCGATGCCGGACCTGTCGATCGAGCTCCACTCGACGTATCTGGGCCACCGCCTGCACGGGTACATCGCGACCGCGCATGCCGCGCGGGTGCTGGGCCAGCCGACGCGTGTCTACTGCGCGCCGGACGGGGCGGCCGAGCTGCCGGTCGGCCAGAGCAGGCGTAGCTGCCTGCTCAACCATCTCGACCAGCTGAGCATCCTCGTCACGGAGACGACGGGCTTCCGGGTGGCGATCGACATCGACGATGCCGCGCTCGACCGGATGGACGCTACCTAGATGCGCAAATCCCGCTAAATGCGAGCCTAGGCATCCTTGTAACAATCCGTGCTAAGCTGCATAGGTATACTGAACTCGGACCGCCGGAGAATCGGTCTGCGATTGAGCAGTCGGGTCGCCCCAAGACGAGGAGAAATCTGATGGCAGACGATGAGACCAGGGGCGCCCTCGAGTCGCTCCTGATGAGCCGGTCGCTGGGCGACCGGGAGCTGATGGAGGCGAGTGAGGCGGCGCCGGACTACCGGATCCTCCCGGACGTGACGGTCTTGAAGATCGGCGGTCAGAGCCTGATCGACCGGGGCCGGGCGGCGGTCTATCCGCTCGTCGAGGAGCTCGTCTCGATCAAACGGAGTCATCCGATCCTGATCGGGACAGGCGGCGGCACGCGTGCGCGCCACGCGTACAGCCTGGCAGCCGAGCTCGGCCTGCCGACCGGCGTGTTGACGGATGTCGGGGTTGCCGTGGCCGGGCAGAACGCGACGATGCTCGGGCACCTGATGGCCCGCCACGGGGTGCCGGTCGTCGGCGGGTCGGCGATGGGCGCGCTTCCGCTCTACCTGGCCGAGTGCGGTGCGGCGATCTTCTCGGGGATGCCGCCGTATGACATGTGGCAGCGGGTCCCGACCGAGGGCGTGATTCCCCCGTACCGGACAGACGCGGGCTGCTACCTGATCGCGGAGGTCTACGGGGCGAAGAACATGATCTTCGTCAAGGACGAGGACGGGCTCTACACGGCCAACCCGAAGACCAACCCGGATGCCGAGCTGATCCGGGAGATCACGGTCGACGAGCTGATCGCGATGGACCTGCCGGACCTGATCATCGAGCGGCCGGTGCTCGAGCTGATGCGCCGGGCGCGTCATGCGAAGTCCGTCCAGATCATCAACGGCCTCCGGCCGGGACTGATCTCCCGGGCGTTGCAGGGCGAGCACGTCGGCACCATCATCTCGGCCGCCTGAGGAGGAGAACTCATGACCAAGACACCATCTGACCTGTCCTTCGCGACCAAGGACGTGCCGTCGGCGCTGATGCGCCAGACGCTGCTGGACCGCGACCTCGTCCGTGCGGTCGATCGTCCGGTGGTCCGGCTGCTCCCGTGGCTGAACATCGTCGCGATCGGCGGGCGGTCGATCATCGACCGCGGCCGAGACGCGCTCGAGCCGATCGTCGAGGTTCTCCGGGGGGAGCTCGGGACGCACCGTATGCTGATCCTCACGGGCGCTGGCATTCGCGGCCGCCACGTGCTCGGGGTCGGGCTCGACCTCGGCCTGCCGACGGGCGTACTGGCGGGTCTGATCTCGACCGAGGCCGAGCAGAACGGGCATCTCCTGGCGGCGCTGCTGGCCGAGGACGGAGTCTCCTACCTGTCACACACGACGGTCGCCCACCAGTTGTCGATCCACCTTGCCGGCGCGCCGGCGGCCGTGTCGAACGCCTTCCCGCCGTATGAGCTCTACGAGCTTCCGCCGGAGATCGGCAAGATCCCGCCGCACCGGAGTGACACGGGGGCCTTCCTGCTGGCCGACGCGTACGGGGCGGCCCGGACGATCTACGTCAAGGATGTCGACGGCGTGATGACGCATGACCCGGCCGGACCGGGCCCGGGCGAGCCGGAGCTGATCGAGCGGATCTCGGTCGACGACCTGCGGGCGATGGACCTGCCGTCGCTGCCGATCGACTCGCTGGTCCTCGAGCTGATGACCCGGGCCAAGCACCAGAAGGAGATCCAGATCGTCAACGGACTGGAGCCGGAGAACATCGCCCGGGCGCTGCGGGGCGAGCCGGTCGGGACGATCATCCACGTGTAGTTGAAGACGCCGGACCCGTGCCGTCGGACCGACCGAGGGCACGGAGGACGGCGGCCTTCCTCGAGAGAGCTTCGGCGACCTGGTCGGAGAGGGCGGGTTCGGGCGCGTCGCCGAACCGCGTGGCGAGCTCGTCGTAGGCGGCGAGCGCCTGATCAGGCTGACCGAGGCCGCCGAGCGTGCCGGCCTTGTTGAACAGGGCGCCGGCTGCCCGGACCCGGAGGCCGAGCTCGCCGGCGTCGGCGAAGCGCGCGACGAGCTCCTCGTAGACGCCGACGGCGTCGTCGAGGCGGCCGAGCTCGCCGAGCGTGACGCCCTTGTTGAAGAGGGCCTTGGCGACCCGGTCGCGGAGTTGGAAGTCGGGCGACGCAGCGAACCTGGCGACGAGATCGTCGTAGACGGCGATCGCCTCGTAGAAGCGGCCGAGGTCGCCGAGGGCGATCGCCTTGTTGAAGAGGGCGCCGGCGGTCCGGTCGCGGAGGGCCGGCCCGGGCGCGGCGGCAAACCGGTCGACGATCTCGTCCCAGACATCGACGGCGTCGTCGGGTCGGTCGAGATCGCCGAGCGTGACGGCCTTGTTGAACAGGGCGTCGGCGACCAGCTCGGTGAACGCCGGCCCAGACGCGCCGGCGAAGCGGTCGACGACGTCCTCCCAGACGGCGACGGCGTCGTACGGGCGGTCGAGATCGGCGAGGGCGGTGGCCTTGTTGAAGAGGGCGTCAGCGACCGACTCGCGCAAGCTCGGGTCGAGCGCCCGGCCGAAGCGGGCGACCACGTGGTCATAGACTCCGACGGCCTCGGCCAGGGACCCGGACGCCCCGAGCGCGACGGCCTCCTCGACGAGGGCCGCGGCGACATCCGCCGGCGGATCCGGATCCGGATCCGGATCCGGCGCAAGGTCGTGATCGGCCCGTTCGTCGGCGACCGGCTCTGCGATCTCGGCCTGCCGGACAGGCGCCGCCACAACCGGCTCGGACACGACGACCGCCTCGGAATCCGACGGGACGACAACCGGCTCAGAAGCCGGCAGGACCACATCCGGCACCGAAACCGACGGGACGACGTCCGGCTCGGAAACCGGCAGGACGAGATCCGGCTCCGACGCCGGCAGGACGACGTCCTGTTGAGAAGCCGGCAGGACGACGCCCCGTTGAGAAGCCGGCAGGACCAGATCCGGCACCGAAGCCGGTGGCACGACATCCGGCTCCGAAGCCGGCAGGACGAGGTCCGACTCGGCCGCTGGAGGACCCGAATTCAGGCGAGCCGCCACCGGGGCGAGGCCCGGCCTGGGCGGAGGCGCGGGCTGGGCGAGGCGCTTCTCGTAGCGGGCGCGGGCGACCTGTTCGCGCAGGGTTGGCTGGGGAGCCCCGGCAAACCGGGAGATGACCTCGTCGTAGACGGCGATCGCATCGCGTGGGCGTCCCAGGGCGCCCAACCTGAGTCCCTTGCTGACAAGCGCCCGGGCGATCGGCTCACGGAGGATGGGCGGGGCGGCGCACCTGAAGATGACCTCGTCATAGATGCCGATCGCCTCCTTTCCGCGCCCGAGGATCCCGAGCCGGTAGGCCTTGTTCAAGAGCGCCTTGGCGACCTGCTCGCGGAGAGCCGTCTCGGAAGCGGCGGCAAACCGGGCGAACACCTCGCCATAGACGCCGACGGCCTCCTCGGAGCGGCCGAGCACACCGAGCGTGACACCCTTGTCGACGAGGGCCTTCGCGACCTGCTCGCGCAGCTCCGGCTCGGGGGCACCGGCGAACCGGGCGAGAACGTCGTCGTAGACATCGATTGCCTCGTCCGCGCGGCCGAGCAGGCCCAGCCTGAAGCCCTTGTTGAGGAGCGCCCGGGCCAGCAGGTCGCGGAGCGCGGGTGCCCGAGCGCGACCGAAGCGGGCGACGACCTCGTCGTAGACGACGATCGCCTCGTCCGAGCGGCCGAGCACGCCGAGCCGGTAGCCCTTGTTGAAGAGCGCGTTGGCGACCTGCTCACGCAGGGCCGGCTCGGGCGTCCCTGCGAACCGGGCGACGACCTCGTCGTAGACGGTGATCGCATCTTCCGAGCGCCCGAGAACGCCGAGGGCGACGCCCTTGTCGACGAGGGCTCGGGCGACCTGCTCGCGCAGGACGGGCTCCGGCTGGCCGACCGGCCGGATCGTGTCGTCGTCGGCCGGCTGCCGACCATTCGGGCTCGACCGGTCCGGCGTGGGGACACCGGTCGTGGCCGGGCGCGGGGCTTGGCCGGCGGCAGTGGCCCCCGGACCGAACTCGTCGGGTGCGACCGACGCGGGCCGCCGGCCGGGGACGGGCCGGCGTCTGGCGGCCACGGTCCGGCCGAGCAGTGCGACGACGGCGAACAAGAGCGCGGCGAGGCGAAGCCACGGTGTGCCGAGCGGACCTGCGACCGCGGCGGCTGCCGCTGCGGTCGCGAGGCAACCGAGCAGAGTGCGCTCCCGGCGGAACAGGTCCCTGAGCGTGGTCGACTCCACCGCGCCGGCACTGTGATCGTGGGCTGTCATCAGGGGTCGTCGGTCGTGGAACATCGTGCGCAGGCCATGATCGTCGTTGTGAGGAGCATCGACAAGACGACTTTCGACGGAGCGCCGCCCCGCCTGACCGCCGGCTCGAGGCGACACGGGCTTCCGAGGGCCGGGCGAGCGCCGGTGGTGGGCGTAGAACGACCAGCGCCCTCGGAACGTGGGCTGTTCAGAGGGCGCCGGACGGCTCGTCATCTAATTCCTCCGGAGAGAAGGAACGACCTCACCAAATCTAGGCCGCGGCGCCGCGATCGTCCAATACGTTTCGGCCGCGTGTGTGATTCGAAAGACGACCCACGGATCGGCGTTTGAGACGGAGCCGGGCGGCTGGCCGTATTCCCGTCTGTGCGCCCGGGCGCCGCGCCGCAGGGCGCCGGTTGATGCAGGGCGTTCGGAACCGGCCCGTGGGGCCCACCGTAAGGCAGCGAGCGTCGAATCACGCTCCGGCCGGCGCCATCGCGTCGAGGTTCGCGAGGCTCCCGAGGGTTTCGACGCAGGCTCTGGCCGCCTCGGCGCCCTTCGTGGCGAAGTGCTCGCCGAAGAACTTCGAGTGTGCCGCGTGTTCATGGAAATGGTGCGGCGTCAGCACGACCGAGAAGACAGGGACATCTGTCGCCAGTTGGACGCGCATCAGCCCGCTGATGACCGCTTCGGCGACGAAGTCGTGCCGGTATATGCCGCCGTCGACGACCAGACCGGCTGCGACGACGGCCGCGTACCGGCCGCTTGCGGCGAGCCGGCGAGCATGGAGCGGGATCTCGAAGGCTCCCGGGACCCGGAAGAGATCGATCTGCGCCGCCGCCACGCCAAGCTCGTCCATCGTCGCAAGAAATGACGCTCGGCCTCGATCGACGATGTCGGCGTGCCAATTCGACTGTACGAATGCAACGCGCGGCGCTTGCGACATGGCTGGTCTCCTCCGTCTCGACGGTGCGATCCCCTATTTCTACCGCTCATCGGCCGGCGGCCGGCGGCCGGCGCAACGGGCGCGACGTCGGCGACGGTCCCCGGAGCGTCGGCGACGTCGCACCGCTCTGAGATGCTTCTGCGATGGCCGATGCAAGGAGCACGGGCTTCGCCGAGGACTCGGTACCCCGGGCCTACGAGCACCACATGGTGCGCCAGCTGTTCGAGCCGTGGGCTGGTGAGCTCCTGCGAAGGGCAAGGCCTGCCAGGGGACTCTCGGTGCTCGACGTGGCAAGCGGGCCGGGTACCGTCGCTCGCCTCGCGGCTGCGTTGGTCGGCGAAGCCGGCCGAGTCGTGGCGAGTGACATCAGCGCGTCGATGATCGCGCTCGCCGCCGCCAAGCCAGACGAGCCGGGTTCGGCGACAGTGGAATACGTGGAGTGCTCGGCCGACGACCTCGACGTCGCAGACGCCGGCTTTCACCTGGTGCTCTGCCAGCAGGGTCTCCAGTTCTTCCCGAATCGGCTCGGCGCCGTGCGCGAGATGCACCGCGTCCTTGCGCCGGGCGGCGTCGCGTATCTCTCGACCTGGGCCGCCGAGCGGCCACTCGGCCTGTTCGGGCCGATTACGGACGCGATGCGCGGGTGCGGCGTGAGCGAGCCCTTCCGTCGGGCCTTTGACGCACGGAGCTACGCGATGCGCGCCGGGGAGCTGCGCGAACTGCTCGAAGCGGCCGGCTTCGGCGACGTCAGTGTCGAGACCGTGGAGCTCGACTGCGTCTGGGAGACCAGCGACGACGCGCTCGCCACGATCTCTGGGACGCCGTTCGGCCCGATCCTCGCGGCGCTTCCCCTGATTACGCAGAATGCCGTCAGGGCATTCCTGCTCGAGCGACTCGGGTCCACGGACGCAGGCGCGGTGACGCTGAGGACGGCCAGCAACATCGCCCGCGCCGTGAAATAGACCGCTCACGGCCGGGGCGCGGACGCTTGCCGGTAGCGTTCGCCGGTTCATCGTCGGGCGGCGACGGCCGTCCGAGCCGGTTCCACGAGCATGCCCTGGAGCCGGCGTGCGGCGTCGAGGTGATCGCCGGTCCAGATCATCCGCACCGCCGTCGCCGTGGCCTGCCCGTGCGCGCCGCGCAGGTCGTGGCTCACGGCATCCACGAGCCGGCGATCTGCCAGCTCGTCGCGCGGCAGGGGTTCGGGTATGGCGCCGGCGCCGGTGAGGCTGGCCGCGAAGCCGTCGTACCAACCGGTCGTCAGCGCGGTGCTCGCGAGCACCTCCCTCCGCGCTGCCGCCCGGTCACCGCCGGCGGGATCGTCGCGCTGCCACAGATCGAGTACGGCGTCGGCCGCGAGGCGTAGCCCCGCCTCGCCGGTGATCAGCCGGGTCACGTCGGCCAACCGGGCGGGCTTGGCGCCGCGTTCGGCCAGGTAGCTCCGGAATGTCCCGTCCAGGCGCTGGGAAGCTGCCTGCGCACGCGTCGCCGCGTCGATCGGCGGGGGTCCCGTCGAGGCACCGACCTCGCAGCGACTCATACCGAACTCGACCGCACGGGCGAGGTAGCCCGCGCTGTCGACGTACGCCTCGGCCAGCGCCTTGCCGAGAGCGGCGCCGGCGCCGCGAGGCCAGAACAGCAGTCCCACGATCAGGCTGACCGCGCTGCCAAGCCCCACGTCCTCGATCCGCACGAGGCCTATGCGCCAGCCCGCCGGCTGGAGGATGTTGAACAGAATCAGCAATGTCAGGGTGAAGGCGGCCTGGCCGGCGGCGAACGAGATCGCCGCCGGCGCGAGGCCGGCCAGCAGAACGACCGGCGGCAGCAGCAGCCAGAGCAGCGTGGTGTTCGTGCCGATCAGCCCTACGATCACTGCGCCGACGACGAAGCCGGCAACCGTGCCGAGCAGGCCGCGCACCACGTTCTGGCCGGTGTTCAGGGCACTCGAGCGCAACACCGACAGCGTGCCGAACACCACCCAGAACCCGTGCTGTACGCCGGTCAGGTTCGCAACCAGGACGGCCAGCCCGAGACCGACCGCCCCGCGAACGCTGTTCTGAAGCCAGACCGAGTGCCGCTCGACATGTGCACCGGCTCGCTCTCGCGCCTCTGACAGCCGTCCGGCCAGGCCTGCCGGCTGGCGCCCCAGGAGCTGCTCCAGCCAGCTGCGCCGCTCGGCGGCCGCCGCGCGACCGACATTGCCCGCGACCTGCGAGACGACGAAGCTCAACTCCTGGGCGCGGAAGCTCGGGTCAAGCGCGGAGACGACGTCGCCGAGCTGGTCATCGGACGCCTGGCTCGCAGCAGCCGCGGAACGGATCGGAAGCCTCACCGTGGTGCTGCGCTCGAGCTCGGCGAGCTCGTCCCGGAGGCGCTCCAGGGCGCCGCGCAGGCCGTCAGCGGGCGTCCCAGGCTGGTCGAGCAGATCCGCGCTGCGCTCGAGCACGGACGCCGCCGCGCACTTCACCGCGCAGACGGGCGGGCTCGGGGGTGCCTGGTTGGCGCGCGGCGCCGCGTGGACGATAATCGCGTTGAGCCACCTGAGCTCGTCCACCAAGCGCACGACCGTCCGGGCGGCCGTGCCCAATCCGGTCGGCCGGTAGGGGGTCGCAAAGAACACCGCGTGCAAGGCGTCGACCGCGTCGTTCGCGTGCGCGACCGCCGCATCGTGCTCGGCCGCGGACGGCCTGGACGCGCCGCCGAGGACGCGCGCGGCCTCCGAGCGCAACCGCCCGGCCAGGGCCCGGCACGCGGAGATCGCCGCACCGCGCAGGGGATTGCGAGCCGGCGCCGGCCAGAGCACGCCGATCGCGAGCAGTGACGCGCAGGACGCCATGCCCCAGCCAGCCAGGCGATCCGGAATGGAGGACGCCGGTCCGGGCAGGGAGACCGGCAGGATGAACGCCAGCAGCAGCGTGGTTGTCGCCCCGGCGAGAACCGAGCTGACGACGCCGGCGAAGAGGACCAGGAATGCGATGACGGCCATCGCCGTCGTGGCGAGCCAGACCGAACGCGACGCGAGGGTCCCGACGCAGACCAATAGGACGCTGACCACCGCCAGCGCTGCCTGGGCCTGAAGTCGATCGCGCATCGGGCCGGCGAAGTCGACGAGCAGGAGCATCGCGAACGATCCGAACGCGGCGAACGTCGCCACAGTCGGATTGCCGATCACCCGGTCGCCCAGGGCGAACATCGCCGGCATCACAAGCGCGGTTCGCCCAGCCCGGCGAAGCGCGCCGAGTCCGGGGTCACGGCCGCGCAGCCAGCTCAGCCAGGACACCGGACTTCGCCTGCTCAGCATTCCGGCATGGCGGTGCGGTCACGTTCGCCGATCGTGCGGTGCACCCTGGCCGGAGCGCCGAACGCCACGACACCCGGCGGGAGGTCGCGGGTCACCACGGCGCCGGCGCCGACGACCGTCTCGTCGCCGATGCTGACTCCCGGGCATACGATCACGCCCCCGCCGAGCCAGACGTTGTCGCCCAGCGTGATCGGCTTGGCGTACTCCCAGCCGCGTCGGCGCGGCTCGGGGGCGATCGGATGAGTCGCGGTGAGCAGCTGCACACGACTGGCGATCTGGCATGCGGTGCCGATCGTGATCGGCGCAGCGTCGAGCATCACGCAGTCATAGTTGACGAACGTCCCGGCCCCGATCGTGATCGACCTGCCGTAATCGCAGCGGAACGTCGGCTTGAGAACGACGCCGTCGCCGACGCTGCCGAGCAGGCTGCGCAGCAGCCGGTCACGTTCGGCCTGCGCGCCGTGCCGCGTGGCGTTGTAGCGCTCCAGGAGTTCCTGGGCGCGGGCGTGGTCTGCCTTCAGCGCCGGGTCGTCGGCGATGTACAGCGCGCCGCGCAGCATCCGATCTTTCATCGCTCCCATCAACCCTGATTGTGGCGGAGCGCGTCCGCCGGGGCCTGATCGGCTGGATCGATCGGGTGCCAGGCGGTGCGCGCCTGCGGGGTCACGTCGGCCGCGGCCGCGGCCCCTACGATTCAGCAGGTGCGTGCATGCGCGTCATCCGGCCTCTCCTCGCCGCGGCGCTCCCGGCCACCTGGCTGGCGGCCCCGCCGGGGGGCGCCGGCGGCGCTGCATCCTCGAGGATCCGTAGGAGCCGGGAGATGACCGGCGCGACGCTCGCATTCATCGGGTGCTGCTGGTTCGCCTGGGCTGTCTATTGGGTGGGCATGGCCTTCACGACCAAGCGTACGGTCGAGCGAGGGGGCTTCATCGGATATCGCCTGGTGGGGGGCGTCCTCATCGTCGGGCTGGCTGGCGCCGGACGGCTCTTGGGCGTGTCTTCCCAGTCACAGCTCTGGCGCACGACGTTCGCGTTGGGAGTCGTGACCGACCTCATCGTTCTCGCCGGAGCCGCCTTCTCGGTCTGGGCGCGGGTCACGCTCGGCCGCAACTGGAGCGCGGAGGTCACGTTCAAGCAGGGCCATGAGCTGATCGAGTCCGGCCCGTACGCGCTGGCGCGACATCCGATCTACACGGGCCTGCTGGTGATGGGCCTCGGCACGGCGATCAACGACGGGCGCGCGATCGCCTTTGCCGTGCTCGTCTCGCTCGGCGGCGCTCTGTGGTGGAAGGCCCGGCTCGAGGAACGGATCATGAGCCGGCACTTTCCCGACACCTATGGCGACTACAGGACACGCGTCCGCGCGATCATCCCGTTCGTGCTGTGACTCAGCTTTCGCGTTTGGCGGTCGCCCGCAGCCGAGGCGGGGACAGCGTGTGGAGCCGGTGTCGAGACCGTGCGAGCTTGACGTCGCCGAGCTCTGCTGGTGCCCGGGCAGCGCTGCGCGCGGGCGCCGACCTTCCGGAACGCGGTGCGCCGGCCGCGACGGGCCGGCGCACCTCACTGACGGTCAGACGCGGCGGCTCAGCAGCCGCACCCCGCGTGGTACTGGGCGGCGATCTGCGCTGGTGTCAGCACGATCGGGTAGTACAGGATCTCGTCGAGCGTTCCCGTGAACCACGGGGCCGACTGCCCGTAGCCGACGTAGAACGTCGAGGCCCCAGACGGCTGAGCCGTGCTCGTTCCCGCGGCCACGAGCACCCCGTCCACATACAGTCGCGAGGTGTGCTCGACGCTCGACCATGTCCCGACCACGTGATGCCATACGCCGACGCCAGGTGACTGCGCCGAGCAGATGTTCGTTCCCGGGCTGGTCGTCTGCCGGAAGCAGAAGCTCGTCGGCGTGACGAACAGCGCCCCCGAGCCGCCGTGATCGACGATCGTCCCGGACGCCAGGGTTGAGAGCTTCTCCCAGCCCTCGATCGTGTAGGCGTTCGTCGGTGCCGTGATCCCGTTGGCGTAGCAGTACGCCGCTCGGCCGTCGAATACGCGTGCGGTGTTCGGATCGCCGGCGAGGGCGCCGGACGCGCCGGTGACGACGCCGTTCACACAGTAGCCGTTGTGTCCCGCACCGCCAGTGTCGATCATGCCGGTGCCGGATGCTTCGCCGAGCCGGTACCAGACCGTCGGTCCGGTGTACTGGACCGACGCGGTGTAATCGACGCCGTTCGGCCCGCCGAAGTCGGTGACCCGGATCTCGAGCGTGTTCTGGCCCGTCTGGAAGAACGCCGGGTTGCTCGAGGTCACCGTGGTCGGCGCACCCCCGTAGTGGGCCGCATCGTCGGTTGCCGGCTGGCTGCCGATGAGGTTGCCGTTCAGGTAGACGGCGCCCCAGTTGTCGGCGAGGAACGTGACCGAGATCGAGGGTGCGGCGGACCCCGCCGGAATCGTGAACTGCGTGTCATAGAGCGTCGTCCTGTTCGACCCCGCGTTGTCGCTCGTGCAGTTCGAGCCGGTCGCCGCCCAGCGGGTTCCGGCGATCAGGCCCCACCCTCCGTTCTGGCAGGGGATCACGGCGGGCTGGAAGCTCGAGCTCACCCCTTGGATGAAATATGTCGTCGCGGGATCGCCGCTTCCGAGGCCACCCGAGCCGCCGCCGCTCACCAGGTTGATCTGCGTCGCGGCCGCCGCACGTCCGGGCAACAGTCCGCTCGCGGCAAGCCCGAGAGCGAGCACGGCCAACAGCCACGCGACCGCCCTGACACCACCCACACTCGAATCGGTCCGGCAACCGCCCGGGAATGCTCCCGCGGCCGGAGATGACGACAGCCGTAGTCGACCTCGCACAGCCCACTCTCCTCGCCCTTGGCGGTCACCACGCCCAGTACAGTGACCGGAGGCCCCCGCCCGATGACTGATCACAGCAGCCCACTGCTGCGGGCATCAGCCTACGGATATGTACACCGATGTGCAACCCCCAACCAGGCGAAGGTCACGCGGTGAAAGCACAGCACGCTCCACTCGATGCGAAGCTCACTTGAGCAGGTAGTAGATCTCCGTCTCGAGCTCGTCCGGATCGGCGCGCCAGTGCCCGTATATCTCCCACCGCGGACCCGCGAGGTCGCGGCCGTGCGCCGCACACCAGGCGCGAACGACACGGTGAGCCGCGTCGAGTCCGGCGTACGGTCCTCGAAGGGTGGTGGCAGCCGCCGTGCCACTCGGAAGCCACGACGAGATCACATTCTCCCGCTCGACGTACGGCCCGGACGCGAGGACGCCGACCTCGACATTCGGAACGTCGTCCTTGTAGAGCATGACGTTCTGCCAGCGTGGCCCGCCACGTTCGGCCAGGTCGCCGTCGGCAGGCCTCACGGCGCCATACACCTCGTCGAGCATCAAGCCCCACAAGGACGGGAACTCGCTCCAGGTCGTCCGCCGGGCGACGACCACGGTCGGTCGCGCGGCGGTCTCGGTCAAACGCACGCCGGAAGCGCCCACGGAAACCCTTTCGCTGAGCTAGGCGCCTTCGACCTTCTGGTCGCGCATGCCGCGGACCGCCGCGGCGATCTCCTCGGCCTCCAGGACGTCGGCCATCACGCCGATCTGGTCCTCCCAGACGTCGTCGGCGATCTGACTTCTGAACTCCTCTTCGAGAACGTGATAGACGGAGAGACCCAACTGGGCCTCGGCCAATGCACCTGCGTAGGTCGGATCACCGAGCACGACTGTCTCGGCTGCGATCTCGGCGCTCTCCGGGTCCGGCGCTCCCAGGATCACCAGAAGGTGGTCGGGCCCGTGCTCGTCGGCGAGGCGCTTGATCGTTTCCTGACTGTTCAGGTCCATGGCCCCCGAGGCCGTTCAGACGAAGCACTCCGTCGATGCGTAGGCCACGTGGCCTCCCGCGCTCTTCACGCAGGCGGCGATCGCCGGACCGGCGATCCCGTCGCGCTCTCCGAGCACGATGATCTGCTTGCCTTCGAACATGAGTTTCAGCTCACCTCCTCTCCGACTTGGTCGAGGCTCTCGTCGAGCCAGGTCTTGAGCTGCGCCGGGGAAAGGGTCGACGCGGACAGCCGCGCGACCTCCTCGCCGTCGCGCATCAACAGGAACGTCGGCAGGCCGTGGACGCCGAGGCGGATGCAGACGCGCCGCGCCTTCGGGGCTTCGAGCTTGACGAAGTTGAGGTCCGTGCGCTTCTCCGCGAGCTTCTCGACGTGCGGCATCAGCGCCAGGCACGGCTTGCAGTCCGGGCCCCAGACGTCGACGACCGTCGTCCCGCTGGCAACCAGCTCGTCGAAGTTCTCTCGTGTCGCTTCGGTCAGTGCTCCCACGTCGTCAACCTCCTCGCTCGTCGTTGCGCTGAATTATGACGCTCATCCCGTCGGACTGCTCGGACATTCGCCCGAGGAACAGGCTGCCCTTGGCGATCAGCTGGATTCGTTGGGCGTCACCGCTCGTCAGGCGAGTGAGGGCGTGCGGGACGTAGCAGAGCGCCGAGGCGATGTGGCCCTGCGTCGGCGCGAAGCCCGGCATGCCCCGCGTCGCGACGAAATCGCCGATCTCCGAGCGGGCGAGGTCGCCGCGGCGCACCGCCAGCGCGGCGATCGTCTTGTAGTTGCGCTCCGGCACGTTGCCCGACCCCTGCGGCTCGGTGATCTCCGGGTTGTGGAGCTCGGTCGCGTAGTCGTCGATGTCGAGCATGTTCAGACCCAGGCGGTCGAGCGGCGCGATCGACAGTGCCTCCATCACCTTCGGGTTCGACGAGCCCGCGCCGACCGGGTGGCGCCCGACGCTGTCGAGCCGAACCTGCGGCGAGACGCCGTCGTCGGCCTCGATCAGCAGCGCTGAGGCCCCAAGCACGTCCTCGAGCACCGGCAGGTCGTGCTTGAGGTGACCCTGGAACTTCATCCCCAGCTTCGGCAGCGAGCCGCCGGCGACGACCACGACCCGCCGGAAGACGCCGGACGCCACGAGGGCCGAGGCGATCACGATCGCCGGCACCGGGGCCGCGCAGAAGTTCTTCACGTCGCACCCGGACGCCTCGGTGCAGCCCGCCGCGGCGGCGACGGCCTTGCCCATGTTGCCCCCACCCCGTTGGTAGCGGTCGCCGATCGCCTCCTCTCCCGCGCCGATCACGTAGTCGATCGATGTCGGATCGATCTCGTTGTCGGCCAGCAGTCGCACCAGCGCGAGCGTCGCGCTCGCCTTCCCCGCGAGGTTCTCGAGCAGCACGTCTGCCCGCAGCGCCTCGTCGGATTCGTGGACCCGGCGGATCGCCCCGACCATGCTCCCGTCGCGCAGCCGCAGGGCGAGCGCACCAGGCTCAGCCGCGATCGCCTCGACCCCCGCGAGCATCTCCTCGCCCATGACGCGATCTACGTCGGGGGCGGCTCGATGCGCAACATGCTCGCGGTGTGGCGCGAGCACGGTGTCGACGCGACGATGCGCTCGGCCTGGGAGCGCGGGATCGTGCTGGGCGGGATCAGCGCCGGCTCGATCTGCTGGTTCGACGAAGGCGTCACCGATTCGATCGCAGGCGACCTAACGGTCATGCCCGCCCTCGGCTTCCTCGCCGGGAGCAACTGTCCGCACTACGACGGAGAGAAGGAGCGGCGTCCGGCCTTTCAGCGCATGGTTTCCAATGGCGAAATCGGGCCGGGGATCGCCGCCGATGACGGAGTGGGCCTTCATTACATCGACGGCGAGTTACACGCCGTCGTGACCGC
>Ga0208480_1000279_pt1 | contig 19578 bp, 16 predicted proteins | sample NGESurshal092012_4_FD_184485 | JGI IMG/M metagenome (GOLD analysis project Ga0208480, IMG submission 184485) | Arctic peat soil microbial communities from Barrow, Alaska - NGEE Surface sample F53-1 shallow-092012 (SPAdes) | ecosystem: Environmental > Terrestrial > Soil > Wetlands > Peat ... | reverse complement strand
ACTCGCGGAAATCGAGCTTCGCGCCATGGCCCTCGACCGCCATCTGTTCGCCGAATACGAGGAGAATCTGCGCAAGCAAGCTTCTAAAGTCGCCTAACCCCACGCGAAGCGGAGGAGTCCGTTCATCGGACGAACCTTCACCAAAGAAGAAGACCGCCGCGGCGCTTTTGAAACACGCCGGATACATATTAAATATATGGTTGGTAAAAAGCTGTCTTGCGCGTGTGCCTGTTTAGCCATGACGGGCATCGCAGCGGGAGCGAGTGTTGATTATGAACAGGCAGGCACGCGCATCACAGCCGCTCCCGCCGATCCGAAGATCGCAGCGGCGCTGAAACAAGTCTCGGCAGAGCGGATCCGGCACTTGATTACGGCGCTCGCCGGCTTCTACAATCGCAGCACGCTGTCGAGCATGGCAACGGACCTCCCGCCCGGTCATGGCATCAACGCGGCGGCGGATTGGATTGCGGCGCAGTTCCAGGAATATTCGAAGGCCTGCGGCGGGTGCCTGGAGGTGAAGCGCGACACGTTCATGGCTGAGCCGGGGCCGCGCATCAAGGAACCCACGAAGTTGACGAATGTGTATGCCGTGCTGCGCGGGTCGGACCTCCGGCAGGCGAGCCGGATGTACCTGGTGACCGGGCATTATGACTCGCGAAACACGGACGTCATGGACATACATGGCTTCGCTCCGGGAGCGAACGATGACGCGAGCGGAGTCGCGGTAAGCCTGGAATCCGCTCGAGTGCTGAGCAAGCTGAAGCTTCCGGCGACTCTCGTTTTTGTCGCCGTGGCCGGCGAGGAGCAAGGGCTCGTGGGAAGCCGGCATCTCGCGCAACTGGCCAAGCAGGAAGGATGGCAGCTTGAGGGCGTGTTAAACAACGACATCGTGGGAGGGAACGCGACGCCGGGCGAGAAGATGCAAGATAAGTCGACGGTGCGGGTCTTTTCGGAGGGTGTTCCGCCGAATGCTACGCCGACGCAACTGAGAGAGATTGAGACGATCGGAGCGGAGAACGATTCGCCCTCGCGGCAATTGGCGCGCGAGGTTGCGGAAGTAGCCCAGACCTATTTCAGCGGCAATTCGCAGTTCCATCCGACCCTGGAGTTCCGCCCCGATCGGTTTCACCGCGGCGGGGATCACGGCTCGTTTAATCGCCAAGGATTTGCGGCGATCCGATTCACGGAGTGGCGCGAAGATTTCGATCGCCAACATCAGAACGTACGAACCGAGAACGGGATCGAGTATGGCGATTTGCTGAAGTTCGTGGATTTCGACTATGTGGCGCGAGTTGCGCGGCTGAACGCGGCGACTCTTGCGACCATGGCGGCAGCTCCCGGCGAGCCGAAGAATGTGGTCATTGAAAACCAGCAACTCGAGAACACTTCCACTTTGCAATGGCGGAGTCCCGAAGGCACTCCGGAGGATACGATTTATGAGATTGTCTGGCGTCCAACGGCTGCGCCGGATTGGGAATTTTTCGCGAATGCGAAGACCTTCGGCGACGACGGCGCGACCCCGGCGCACAAGGTAACGATCCCAATCTCAAAGGACAACGTGATTTTCGGCGTGAGGTCGGTTGATGGGGCCGGACACCGGAGTGCTGTGGTTGCCGCGCTGCCGGATGCGACTCCGATCGGAGGAAAATAGGTTGCGGCTGCCGAATGCCTCTTTTACAGATGGGAGTTGAACGTGAACATCGGATTTGTCGGGCTCGGAATTATGGGTCGACCCATGGCCTCAAACTTGATAGAGGCCGGATATGTTCTGAGAATTTATAGCCGCACGGCGGAAACGTGCCGGGGACTGGCAGCGTTGGGAGCCTCCCTTTGTGATTCGCCGGCGTCGGTCGCCGCCGAAAGTGATGTATTTATCTCGATGTTGCCCGATACTTCGGACGTCGAGAGTGTCTTATTTGGCTCGAAAGGCGCGGCAAAAGAACTCCTCCCCGGTGCGGTGGTAATTGATATGAGCACCATTTCTCCCAGCGCAACAATGGGTTTTGCCGAAAAGCTTAGCGCCGGTGGAATCGATATGCTGGATGCTCCGGTAAGCGGCGGTGAATCGGGCGCCAAGCAGAGAACACTCTCGATTATGGTGGGGGGTAAGCGTGAAGTATTCGAACGCTGTCTTCCTATACTGCGGGCCATGGGCAAGAACATCGTACACACTGGACCAAACGGCGCTGGCCAGAAGACTAAGCTCGTAAATCAAGTCGTAGGCGCGCTCAACCTGCTCGCGACTGTAGAAGGCATTCGTCTTGCCCGTGCTTCGGGGTTGGATCTTCCAAATACGCTGAACGCGGTAGCCTCGGGAGCGGCCAGCTCGTGGATGTGGGCCAACCTCGGTCCGAAGATGATCGCCGGCGATTTCGCGCCCGGATTCTCGATTAAACTCCAGCAAAAGGACCTCAGATTGGTTCAGGACTCTCTCCAAGAATTAGGATTGGCCGCTCCGGCCACTTCGCTGATTTACCAGTTATTTACGCGTGCTGTGGAAATGGGGCTCGGCGAAGAAGGCAACCAGGCGTTATATAAGCTTTGGTGAGTGATGCAGTCATTCGGGCTTGGCAATAATGACGCTAACCCTCAGACTTGGGTCGGCGAGGTAGTGCGGAAGTCCGTTCGACAGAAGGCGAAGCGTGCTCGACGATCCCTAATCAGCAAATCCTTGTTTCTGCTTTGCATCATGGGCGCCCTCGCCTTGATGCTCGCGGTACTTGGGATTATGGAGTATCAGTGGTCCGGAACGGTACGCGAGGCCAACCGGGAACGGATGCAATCCAACTTGCATGCGGCTTTCACCGGCATGCATGACGAATTGGATCGTGAGCTTGTAAGTATTTTGGAGAGTTTGCAGCCGGAGACGCTGAATACCTCTCTCGCAGACCGCCGCCGTTATGCGCGCCAGTTCGAATTGTGGCGTCAGCATGCGCGTTATAGCAATCTGGTATCGAGCGTGTACGCCTTCACGTCCTCCCCGGGAGCGAGTTTCTTGCTGCGATGGGAACGCTCCACCCGGAGATTTGCTCCGGTTCCGGATTCGCCTCGCATGCAGCCGATTATGGACTGCCTTAAGTATGGGTCCGGGGTCTGTCCGAACCGGAATATGTTGCAGGCGCAGCCTATCGTTTGGACCCTCACTACTGAAACGCCCGTACTCATCGAGCCCGTGTTTCAATCTCCGGTAGGGGTTTCTAGCGCTTATCTTCTGGTCGAACTCCGTCTCGACGTTCTAAGACGCTTGGTTTTTCCGGAATTAATTCGCCGCTTTCTCGGAAGCGATGGTACGGCTGAGTATCGCATTGCAGTATTAAGTAAGCAGCATCCCGAAACGTTGATTTACCAATCCGAGCCGGGCCTGACAAGCGGGTCGTTCGCATTCTTCGACGACAAGCTCGCTCTACTCGGCGGCCAATCGAACGGTTCATCTTCGGGGGGCTCGGCGACGAAAGGCCCCGATTCCTGGGAAATGGTTGCGAAGCATCGTCAAGGGCCCCTCACGGCGGCCGTGGAAGGTGTCCGGTTAAAGTCCTTAATGATCAACTTCGGCGTCCTGCTGGTGCTCGCTTTGGGTATGGCGACGATCGTCATCTATGTGTTGCGCGCTCAGAAGTTTCTTCGGCTTCAAATGGAGTTTGTCGCTAACGTTTCGCATGAACTGAGGACCCCCCTGTCGATCATCGGCTCGGCCGCGGATAACCTGGCCGAAGGAATAGTTCGCTCGGATCAAGGCGTCCGCGAATATGGTTCACTGATCCGGAGCGAATGCCGCCGCCTTTCGGCTTTAGTTGAGCAGACACTTCGGTTCGCGGCGGGAAGAGCGGATTATAGAGCTCGAAACGTGCAATTCCTACGAATCGCCGAGATCGTTGAAGCCGCCTTGGCCGATGTGGCGGCCGTCATTGATGCCAGCGGAGCTACAGTCGAAAAAAACATCGATTCCGATCTTCCGATGATTCGCGCCGATTCACGGATGTTATCCGAATGTCTGCTGAACCTCTTGAGCAACGCTCTCAAATACGGAGGAGAGAAGCGGTGGGTCGGAGTCCGGGCGATTCCCGTCGAGACCGGCCGCGGCACGGGAGTTCAGATCACGGTGCAGGATCGCGGCATCGGAATCCCTTCCGAGGAATTGAATCATATCTTCGAGCCCTTCTATCGGGGCCGCGCGGCCTTCTCCGCTCAGATCCGTGGAACCGGCCTGGGCCTGAGCCTCGCCCAGGAAGCCGCAAGCGCCATGAACGCCAGAATCACAGTTGAAAGCGCTCCCGGAGAAGGCAGCGCCTTTACAATTCACCTTCCTGCCGCCTATATGAACAGTTCCACTATTCCCCTGGAAGCTATTGTGGAGTCCTGATTCATGGAGCGCAGAGTGCTATTGGTCGAGGACGAGCCAGGACTTCAACTGACGCTCAGCGACCGGATCCGTGACGAAGGCTATGATGTTGAGACCGCTGTCAACGGTCTGGAAGGTTTCAAAAAGGCCGCCGGCAACTCCTTCGACCTGATCATTCTCGATGTGATGCTCCCACTAAAGAGCGGTCTCGATGTTTGCCGCGACCTTCGCCAGAGGGAAATCAAGACTCCAATCCTGATGTTGACCGCCCGGACCCAGACCTTTGATAAAGTTGTTGGCCTCAAGATTGGCGCGGACGACTATTTAACGAAGCCATTTGAGGTGGCTGAGCTCCTGGCCCGCATGGAAGCGCTATTACGGCGTCCCGCTCTACGCAGCTCGGGGATTTATCAGTTTGGATCCATTCGCTTCGACGCCAGGCGCACAGAGCTGCTGAGAGAGGGGAAGCGGCTGTTACTCTCGGCGCGCGAGTTTCAACTCCTTCAGTACTTTATTGAGCATCGCGGAGAAACAGTTCCCCGTGAAGAGCTGTTGCGAGTCGTGTGGGGTTACGACTCCACTCCCGCCACGAGAACGGTAGATGTGCACGTTGCGTGGCTCCGCCAAAAATTAGAAACGGATCCCAAGCAGCCGAAATGGATCGTCACGGTACACGGTCTTGGTTATAGGTTCACCGGATGATGTTAAGTGTATGTAAAGCGAATTTTACTTGCACTTAACACCACGCTTCCGCAAAACTCTTCCCCTTCCCTCGCTCCTGAGATAAGATCGGCTGAAGCCTGAACAAGAGGTAGTCATGAAACTATGGATGCGCTGCATTTTAAATGTTATCCTCGCCCTGGCATGTGGTGGCCGTGTGCTTTTCAGTCAATCGGCGACCGGTAATATAATTGGTCACGTTACCGACAGCTCCGGCGCGGTCATCGCCGGCGTAGATGTAACTGCGACTGACCCCGTGAAAGGCCAGACCTTTCGCACAACCACCGACGAGCAAGGCCTCTTCCGGTTTTACTATCTCGCCCCCGCCGCATATACGCTGAATTTCCAGCATGCGGGGTTTGCCGCTCTTGAGCGTCCCGGGCTCATCCTGCAGGCGAACGAGACGCCTTCCATAGATGTGCAACTCGAGATTGGCAGCGTACAGCAAAAAGTGGAAGTGACGGGTACTTCTCCGTTGCTTGAGACTGCGACTTCCACCACGGGCACGATCATGGAAGGCAAGGAAGTGAACACATTGCCGATCATGCAACGCTATACATGGATGACTATGTACCTTATGCCCGACGTGACCAGCATGAACGGATTCCATATCGACGGAATGCGGGACCGCGGCATAGGATACACGATGGATGGCATTTCGGGAACCCAACCAGTGATCGGTGGAGTGGGGACGAATACCATCATGTCCACCACGCCGAATGCCATCGATGAAGTAAAGCTTTCTTCGACCGTGCTTCCCGCCGAATATGGGCACTCCGCTGGAGGAATGCTTAGCGCTACCTATAAGTCTGGAACGAACACCCTTCATTTCGAAGGAGAGGACCGGTACGTGAACAATGACATGCTGCATCGAGCGTATTTCAACCTGTCAAATGCACCTTTCAGCTATCAGGAGTTATCGGCTCTCGTAACTGGTCCCGTGTTGTTTCCTAAAGTTTACAACGGTAAAAACAAAACATTCTTCATGTTCGGCTGGTCGATGCATCACGAACGATACGATCAATCCGAATTTACGTCGGTGCCTACACAGGCTGAGCTAAATGGTAACTTCTCCTTCGGCGGACAGGGATATCCCATCTATGATCCCGTCACCACCCGGCAGGTGAACGGAAAATGGACCGCCAATCCTTTTCCTGGAAATATCATTCCCCAAAGCCGCTTCAATCCTGTGACCGCAAAGTTCCTAAGCCATACTCCTTGGGATCCTCCCAATAACCTGGGCGGCTCGGGGATCTTGACGGCCACGGGCCCGGAACAAAACTACGGTGCCATCAGCACCTATCATTCTTACCGTTACCGCTACGACACGAAGATCGATCATTATTTCAACGATAAGAATCGCATGTACGGCCGGTATTCGGAGGTGTTGAACCGCGTACTTAGCGACCCGATCGGTTTTAACTGGCCTCTGGTTAACGGCGGAGCTGTCCCCACGCCCAGCAATCAAGAAAACATGGTGCTTGCAGACACGGAGATATTCAGTCCTAGCCTCATCAACGAAGTCAAAATCGGATTTGATCGTTACAAGCAATCCTACACGCCGCCCGGACTCAACGGCAACTGGGCACAAGAGCTGGGCATACCCGGCGTAAGCGGAGCCACCTTCCCCGAGTTTGTCAATTCTACCGGAACTCCTTTCTTTGGGGCAACGCCGGTCGGAGGAGCTTCCTATGCGGAAACTCAAAACGAGACGTTTCAAGACAATGTGACTTTCGTGCGTGGCCGGCATAGTTTGCGGATGGGATATGAGCTGATCAAGACGGCTGCGGATTCGCTGGTTGCCAGCACTCCCGGTGGTGTGTACTATTTTGGCGACACGGGTTATCCATTTACGCCGGATACGGGAAATGATTTCGCAGCCTTTCTTCTCGGTTCGGTCGAAAAGGCTACCTTTAATACAACGTTGGCCACGTGGCTTCCCCGCTGGTGGAGTCATGCCCTGTACTTGCAGGACGACTGGGTAGTCAGTCCGAGGCTCACGCTCAACCTCGGTCTCCGGTGGTCATATGAGACCCCGTTTAACACAAAGTACGAACAGGAGAGCCAATTCGATCCCACTGCCGTTGACCCTGTCAGTGGAATGCTCGGCGCTATCGTCCATCCTACCGGACCGCTCGGAAGGAACGATTGGAAGCACTTCCAACCCAGGATCGGCGCGGCGTACAACATGAGGAATAACATGGTCTTCCGAGCCGGCTTCGGATTGACGACCATTGATTTATTCACGACGGGATTGAATCAGAATTTCGACGAGTACACAAGCAATGTCAGTGTTCAGAATGCCCCGGGAAATCCCGCTCCCGCGTTTTATTTATCGCAAGGACCTGGACCGGTCAGCTTTAACGTTCTTTCTAACGGTACGTCTCCGTACGTCGGGACGAACTATAGTTCGCGCACAGCGACTTACTATGATCCGAATTTGCGCAATGCGTACGCTATGAACTGGAATGCTACCTATCAGTATCAATTTGCCCCCAATTGGCTGCTCGAACTGAGTTATCAGGGCTCGGCCGGTGTTGGCCTTCTCGAAGCCTGGAACGTCAATTCGGCGCCTTTGAACATATCTACCAATCCATCGGTCTTGCAGACCATTTATGCGAACTATCAAAACTACAGGCCATTCCCGAACTTCGGAGAAATCGACGAATGGAGCAACTTTGGGCATTCGACGTATCATGGAGGGACAGTCAAAATTGCAAAGCGGCTTTCCCAGGGTCTCACGCTGACATCTTTTTACACGCGTTCCAAGGCGATTGACGATTGCGACAACGACATGGTGTGTACTGGTGAAACGTACTATGATCGGAGTCTCGAGAAGGGTCGGGCGGGGTTTGATATCACAAACCGGTCGGTAACTTATGCTACTTATGAATTGCCCGTAGGAAACGGTCGTAAATTCATGAACCGTGGCGGCATTCTAAACTCCATCTTTGGCGGTTGGAATATCACCTGGGCGCAAACTTTCCAGACTGGCCTCCCGGTCACGTTCAGCATGGCCGGGAGTCCATATAACTATCTTCCTGGAAATACGAGCACGGTAACCCGGGCGGCGACCGCCAATGAGGGACCTCGTCCGGACCAGATTCTTCCGAATAGTCAGATTGTTGTCCAAAACTGGAGTATCGGGCAGCGCTTCGATACGAAATACGAGAACCCGATATGGAATATCGACGCATTCGCATATCCAGCAGCATTCACGGCGGGCACGTTGGGCCGAAATACAATCGATGGGCCGAATCTGATATGGTCGCAAACGTCAGCGTCGAAGGACATTAGAATCAAAGAGTCCGCGACACTTGAGATTCGCTACGACATCAACAATGTATTTAAGAATCCGAATTTCACCAATCCGACTTCGATCGTAAATCTGGGAAGTCCCGGACTTTTCGGAAAACCGACCGCGACACAGGGCGGATGGTGCTGCTTGGGGGGGCAGTTTGTCGGGACATTTGTCGCGAAGTTCACGTTTTGAACTGAGCGAGGAATCAAGTCGGCCCGTGAATTGAACGCGGACTTCTAGATTGAAAATACAAAAGGTATTCATTACGCACGTCCGTGTGCCGCTTGTGGAACCGTTTCGCATTAGTTCCGGGACGGTCTCTGAAAAGGACGGGATAATTGTTGAGCTTCACGCGGATGGGTTGGTTGGCTATGGGGAATCCTCCCCGATGGGCGGCAGCTTTTATTCCCGCGACACGCCGGAAGAATCCTGGCGGGAGCTCTGTGAAGTGGTCGCGCCCGCCATTGTTGGCGGCGAGTTTGGATGCCCGGAGGAGTGGAATCGAGCGCTGGACGGAATGCTCGCCGGAAATTTCACTAAGACGGGCGTGGAGACAGCCTTTTGGGATTTAGCGGCTCAAAAGCAGAACAAGCCGTTGCATCTGTTGCTCGGCGGCACGCAAACTCGAATAGAATCCGGCTTGGCCGTGGGGCTTTATGACAATGTTTCCGACATGCTGCGCACGGTCGAGCGTTACTTGGCGGATGGCTATCGCAGAGTGAAATTGAAAATCAAGCCGGACCGCGATGTCGAAATTGTGAAAGCAGCCAGGAAAACTTTTGGCGACATTCCTTTGTACGTAGATGCCAACGGTGCCTATACGCTTCGCGACCTCGACGTCTTTCGCGCGTTGGACGAGTTTGAGTTGATGATGTTCGAGCAGCCATTTCCGGGTTCCTTCCTGGAGGAATCGGCGGAGCTGCAACGGCAGGTTCGGACGCCGATTTGCCTTGACGAGAGCCTCGACAGCGCAGATCAACTCAGGCTCGCCATCGAATTGGGCAGCTTGCGGATCGCAAACTTTAAGATCCAGCGGATCGGCGGCTTCCAGCACGCGCTGGAAATGGATCGGATCTGCCGCGAGCACGGGATTCCCGCGTGGGTGGGAAGCATGCCTGAGCTGGGCATCGGCCAGGCGCAAGGCGCCGCGCTCGCTTCGCTCCCCAATTTCGTCTATCCCACCGACGTGGAAGCCAGCGATCGTTGGTTTCGCGACGATATCATTCACCCTTTTATTCAGGTTCGGAATGGATACATCGACCTTTCTGATTCTCCAGGCTTGGCCTATCGGATAGACCACTCCAAAATCCGCCAATATCAGTTGGCAACCAGGAGCTTCCCACAATAATGGTTGTGCAACGACGCGCTTTTCTCGCTGCTCTTGCCGCGAGTTTGGCCTCGGCCGCAAGCCGGCTGCCGGCCAACAAGAACGTGAAGTGGGCTGTCAGCGCCGGTCTGTGGTCTCACTACACGCCTCGGCCATTCACAGACATCCTCGATGTCATGCGTGATACCGGTTTCATCGGCATTCGTCTTACCGGTTATCCCGGCATCTTGAAGACCTATAACATGACGGCGTCGGTGATGCAGCAAGAGCTCTCCAAGCGAAATCTACAGGTCGCTACTATCTCCTTTGGAGGGCCCGTGAACGATCCGGCCCAACACAAGCAGGTGGTTGCCAAGGCCCGCGAAGCGATGCATTTCTTGCAGGGTTTCGGCGCCGACCGTCTCGTTGTTTTTCCTCCGGGCCGCATGAAACCCGGCCAGGACGTAGACGCCGGATTTCGCGCCATGTGCAAAGGCTTCAATCTCATCGGCGAAGCGGCCGGGGAAATGGGATTTCAGGCGGGCGTCCACAATCACATGGACGAAATGGTGCAAAGCTCCCAAGAAGTAGACCTCTGCATGCAACTGACGGATCCCAAGCTCTTCAACTTTGCTCCCGATACCGCTCATCTTTATCTCGGCGGCTCCGATGTGGTGAAAAAGTTTGATAAGTACAAACATCGGCTGGTTTTTATGGATTACAAGGATGCCCGCTGGACCACTCCCAAAGCCGATGTAATCTTGCCAAATGGCAAAGTCGAGAAGAAGGACTCGTCCGAAGCGAAGTTCTTCGATAGCATCTACGATCTGGGCGACGGCGACATCGACTTTCCGGGCTGCCATCGCATTCTGAAGCAGATCCGATATAAGGGCTGGAACTGTGTTGACCTGGACCGGACCCGAAAGGGTCCGCGAGCGAGCTACGTGCATTGCGGCGATTACATCGTGAACCGGCTCGAACCCATATATCTTTAAGAATCCGAGGTACTCATGAATGATCTTTTGAATCGTCGTTCCGTTCTGAAATTGGCGGCCGCGATGCCCCTGTTCGGATCGATTGCGGCGGATGCGATGTGGCAAAAGGCGCGCGCCGCTGTGGGTAAGACCGCTAACGGCGATATCTATTCCCGAATCGGCGTGCGTTCTTTCATCAATGCTCGCGGCACCTGGACATATCTGAGCGCGTCTCTCGAACTGCCTGAAGTGCGCGCCGCCAAGGAGGAAGCAGCCAGGCACTTCGTGGATATCTTCGAATTGCAGCACGCGGCGGGACGGCGTCTGGCGGAATTATCCGGCGCGGAATCCGGAATGGTAACGTCCGGCGCTGCCGGGGCCATCGCTTCCGCGACCGCGGCTTGTATCGCCGGCACGGATCCGGCCAAAATCTGGCAACTGCCGGACACCACCGGCCTGAAGAATGAGGTCATTATGTTCGGCGGCCGCAGCGCTTTCGATAGCGCGGCGCGGCTCGCCGGCGGAAAACTCGTGGTGGTTCATACGCATGACGAACTCCAGTCGGCGATCGGTCCAAATAGCGCCATGGTTTATACCACGGCGCTTGGCGACCGGCTGGAAAAAGCCATTGCGATCTCGAAGCAAGGGAACGTCCCCCTGTTGTTGGATGACGCCGCCGGAATTCCTCCCATAGAAAACCTCAGGCTCTACGCGAAGATGGGCGCCGATCTGTTCTGCTTCAGCGGCGGCAAGGGCCTTTGCGGGCCGCAGTGTACCGGCATCCTGCTGGGCCGCAAGGATCTTATCGAAGCGGCGCTTGCCAATACGAGTCCCTGGGAAGGCTCCGTCTGCCGTGCAATGAAGGTCGGCAAGGAAGAGGTAATGGGCTGCCTGGCCGCGGTAGAGGCTTGGCAAAAATTGGATCTCGACGCGCTGAACCGTGAATGGAATCGGAAAGTGAAGCGGATCGCGGCTATTGTGGAGACGGTTCCGGGAGTTACCACGAACATCACAATTCCCGAAGGCGGAAATCGCTATCCCACTTTAACCGTCCAATGGGACGAGCAGGCGTGGAATTTCACGGTTGCCGACTGCGATCGTGAGTTGCGCGCCGGCGAGCCGCGCATTGAAGTCTTGACGGCCTCGAATCCCAGCCTGGTTTCGGCGGTGCAGGAACACCACGACCGCAAAACTCCCCGCGAGAACAAGCTCCAGATCATATCCATGACGCTTGGTCCCGGCGAAGAGCTGATTGTGGGACGGCGTTTGCGTGAGATCCTAAACACCGCTCGCAGGAAGACGAAGGCCTGACCAGCGCGATGAACGAAATCACGCGAAGGGAGATCCTCGGGGGCGTTCTCGCTACTCTCGCTTTGAATGCGGCCGTGCCTGCTCCTACCATCGATTCACATGTGCATGTCTGGAAGAAGGACCCGCGCTTTCCGTGGGCTCCGGAAACCAAGAATCCGCCCGATCGGGACGCCACCGCGGAAACGCTGCTCCAGCTCATGAAGTCGAATGGCGTCGACAGGACCGTTCTCATCCAAGTCATTTATTACCGCTGGGACAATCGTTACCTCGCCAGTGTTCTGAAAGCCTACCCGCAGTATTTTCGCGGCGTGGCCCGCGTGAATCCGGAAGACCCGGCGGCGCCGGATCGTCTTTCCAGGCTGACCGAGGAAGACGGATTCCACGGAGTTCGCATCAGCCCGGCGGGAAACGCTTCCGGAGATTGGTTCCGCGGCCCATTGATGCCCCCCCTGTGGAAACGTTGCCAGGATCTCAAGGTGCCGATGACCGTGCTCGCTCCCGTGACGCGGATGACCGATGTGGCGTCGCTTGCCGAACGGTTTCCGGAATTGACGGTAGTCATCGATCACATGGCGGACTGCCCCCTGAATCATCCGAAGGAACTTGAAAAGCTGCTTGCGCTCCACCGTTTTCCCAAGTTGTATGTGAAGATCTCGCATTCCTGGTCGTTGTCGTCTCAGCCCTATCCCTATTTGGATTCCCAACGGCAGATCAAGACGCTCTACGATGCGTTCGGGCCGAAGCGGCTGATGGCCGGCACCGACTGGCCGCTCGTGGAGAAATACTGCACCTACGCACAGGCCATTGACATCGCTCGAAAGCGAATTCGGTTCTTCAATGCGGAAGACAAGCGTTGGATATGCGGCCTCACCGCCGAACAGGTCTGGCCCTTCGGATTGTCGTGAAGAGGTTTTATGCGGACTCCTATTTTATTCTTGTTAATCGTTTCCTCTGCCATTGCACAAACGCGTTATGACCTTCTGCTGAAGGGCGGTCACGTCATCGACGCGAAGAATCATATCTCCGCCATCCGGGATGTCGCCATTGCCCAGGGCCGAATCGCCGCCGTCGAAGAGAACATTCCTGCTTCGGAGGCCCGCAAGACGATCGACGTATCGTCTTTATATGTCACGCCGGGTCTCGTGGATATGCACGAGCACGTGTTTTCCGGAAGCATGAACCGCGAATACACCGGCGAAAACTGCGTTCGTGCCGACAGTTTTTCATTCCGCAGTGGCGTCACTACGGTAGTGGATGCGGGCTGCTCGGGCTGGCGCAACTTCGGCGAATTCCGCGACGAGGTGATCAACAGGGAAAAGACTCGCGTATTCGCCATGCTCAATATTGTGGGCCACGGCATGGGCGGGCGCATGGACGTGGAGCAGAACACCAAGGACATGGACCCTGTACGAACCGCGGAAGTGGCGCGGCGCAACCACGATGTGGTGGTCGGCATCAAGGTCGCGCATTACGCCGGGCCAGAGTGGATCGCGGTGGATCGCGGCGTGGAGGCCGGCAGGCTGGCAAACATTCCCGCTATGATCGATTTCGCCACATTTCGCCCGGAACGCCCGTTCCAAGACCTCGTGCTCAAGCATCTGCGTCCCGGCGACATCTACACCCATCAATACCTTCGCGTCGTTCCCATGCTCGATGCGCAGGGCCGCGTTCTGCCGTATCTGTTTGAAGCGCGCAAGCGCGGCATTATTTTTGACGTGGGCCACGGAGGCGGGAGTTTTTCTTTTCTTCAAGCGATCCCCGCGGTGAAGCAGGGTTTCATTCCAGATTCCATTTCCACGGACCTCCACATCGACAGCATGAACGCCGGCATGAAAAACATGCTGAACGTCATGTCCAAATTTCTCAATATGGGCATGTCGCTCGACGACGTCATCGCCTGCTCCAGCTGGCATCCCGCGCGCGAAATTCATCACGAAGAACTGGGAAGCCTATCGGTTGGCTCGGGCGCGGATGTGGCCGTCCTACGGCTGGTACATGGCAACTTCGGCTTTGTCGACTCGGCGAATCTCCGCATGAAGGGTGACCGGAAGCTCGTCGCTGAAATGACTTTGCGCGATGGGAAAGTCGTTTGGGACCTGAACGGCATGAGCGCGGAAGACTGGGATCATGCCTCTCGGAAATAGCCGCCGGACCTTTCTTACACTTGCCGCCTCAGGCCTCGCCTGGGCGAAATCCACGCGGCTGATCGTCGACACGCACCTCGAAGTCTGGACTTTCGATCCGAAGTTTCCCTTTCACCATCCCGAACATCCTGAGATGAAGCGCACTCCGATCGAAGCGCCCATCGAGAACGAGGTCTCGGAGATGAAAGAGTTCGGCCTAAAATATACGGTTTTAATTAACCCACGCTACTACGGCTGGGACAACTCGTACATCAGCTACTCCCTCCATAAGTATCCACGGCTGTTCGTGGCTCATGGTCTGTTGAATCCGTTGGGTCCCGATCCGGCGGCCCGTCTACGCTATTGGATACAGGAACACGGATTTCAGGGCATGCGATTCAGCCCAATTTACGATCCGAAGTCAACCTGGCTCAATTCCAAGGGCCTCTACCCGCTGTGGCGCGAAGCGGAGCGTCTGGGGGCTGTGTTTAACTTCTACATCCTTCCCCAGCAGATGCCGATGCTTGAAGACATGGCCGGTCGATTTCCCGGCGTGAAGATCGTGATTGACCATCTGGGAAAACCGGATTTGAAGGCAACCGATCCTTGGGCGGATTTTCGAAAGATGTTCCGATTGAAGCGATTTCCGCAGGTGTGGGTTAGTGCCTCGGAGCCCTACGAGATCTCGCTCACAAAGCAATATCCGTATCGCGACACTTATCCGTTCTTCAAAGCGACCTATGAAGAGTTCGGCGGAAAGCAGCTCATTTGGGGGACGGGCTACCCGAAGCCGCGCTGGGAGCTGCCGATGAACAAAGAACTCGAGTTCGTCGATCAAGCTCTCGACTTTTATACCCGTGAAGATCGCAAGCTCATTTTAGGTGAGAATGCTCTTCGTATCTGGAACTTCCCGAAAGGCTAATCCCGTGCGAATTCTAATTCCTGTCATTCTGTCGTTGATTTGTATGGCATCCGCGTTGGGCGCTGAACTTCAGCGCATCATTCCTCCGGGCACTAAACTGGCCGGACCATACAGCCCCGGAATTTTCGCGGGCGAATTCCTCTACGTCGCGGGGCAGGGCGCCGAAGATGCTCAAGGACAGCTTCCGAAAGACGAGGAAGCCCGGATCCGGCAGTGCCTTGAGAACGTAAAGTCAGTCATTGATGCTGCTGGCCTGACCATGGAGCATATCGTCTACGTTCAGGTCTATCTGACGAACTACTCTGATGAGGGACCCCTGAATCGCGTGTGGAAAGAATTCTTTCCAAAATTGCCGCCCGCGCGATCGACGATCGGAGTGGCGAAGCTCAACGGAACCACAGTGGAAATGAGCGCGGTTGCAATCCGCGATCTCTCGCTCAAACAACCCATCGTGCCGCCCGGCTATCCCGAAAGCGTACCCATCTCTCCGGCCGTGCGAGCGGGCGACCGCCTGTATCTGTCCGGCTTCCTTGGCCGCGACATCAATACGGGACGTATCCCGGAAGATCCGGCTGACCAAGTGCGGCTTGCGCTGGACCGCATGCGGCAAACGCTCCAGGCAGCGGGCGCCGACTTCGCAAACATGGTTTTTATCAATCCTTACCTGACTGACAAAATCCCGATGAGGGTCATGAACCAAATTTACGCGAAGCACTTTGAATTCGGCAATACGCCTGCCCGGGCCACCATCAAGGTCGCCGGGCTACCCAGCGGCGCGAACATCGAATTCACCGGTGTCGCGGTAATGAACCTGTCAAAGCGCCGTGCGGTGCGCCCCAAGAACATGGAACCAAGCCCTACGGCCAGTCCTTGTGTCTTCGCCGATGACACGCTCTACTGTTCCGCCAAATCCGGATTTATTCCCGGCGTGAACGGAGGAGTCTACGCTTCGACGGTAGAAACGCAACTCCGGCAGACGATGCGGAACCTGCTGGATGGACTCGAAGAAGCGGACATGAACTTTTCGAACGTTGTGGCAAGTAATGTGTATCTCGATAATATGGATGACTTTTCGGGAATGAATGGTGTCTATGGCGAATACTTTGGTGTTATCCCACCTGCGCGCACAACCGTGCAACAGATTGCCGCCGGCGATAGAAAGGAGGACGGCAAAGGACACTGGCCGACGCTCGAGCAAATTTCAATCGTCGCGGTGAAATGAATGCAAACCAATCGTGTGAAGCAGGCTCTACGAGCGGGCAAATGGCAGCTTGGCGTCGGCTGGTCGCAACTCCGCGATCCTGAAATCGCGCGCGCGCTTGCCTCTGCGGGATTTGATTGGGCATTTATTGATAGCGAGCACGGCGGGTTCGACTTAGAGACCATCCAGGACATCTGCCGCGTTGCGAGTCTCGCCGGCATTGTGCCGATCGTACGCGTGGCTGACATGCAGTATCCGCTTGTGGCGCGCGCATTGGATTGCGGCGCGCAGGGGATTATCTTCCCGCGCGTCGAATCCGCGGAACTTCTGGCTCAGGGAGTTAAATGGGCCCGCTTCCCACCGGAAGGTACGCGTGGTTACGGCCTGGGAGGATCTCAACTCGGCTATGAGGCGCGGCAGTTCGCGGACGTGATCAAACACATGAACGCCAACATCCTAATAGTGCTGCAGATCGAGACGGTTCGCGCGTTTGAGGCCCGCGAGGAATTGCTGTCGGTCTCCGGAATTGACGCAGTGCTGGTGGGACCCGCCGATCTTTCTGTTTCACTCGGCATTCCCGGCGATTTTCAAGATCCCCGCTTCGTGAAGACGGTCGACGCGATTCAGGAGAGTTGTGTGCGCCACGGCGTGGTCTCGGGCATTCATATGCGCTCCCCCGCGCTTGCGAAGTTCTGGAAAGACCGGAACATGCTCCTCCTCAGTTGCGGCAACGAGATCTCGTTTCTGCACGAGCGGGCAACGGAGGTTGTCAGGCAATTGCGGGGATGAGCCCCATGCGCGTTCATAAGTGGAGTATTGTCGTGCTGCTCAGCGCGGGCATGGTCATCGCCTACATTGACCGCGGGAATCTCTCGGTGGTTCTGGCGACAGCCGGAGTTCAGAAAGCATTCCATCTGAACGACTCCATTCGTGGTTTGCTGAATTCGGCTTTCTTCTGGAGCTACGCCCTGCTGCAGATTCCCGCTGGTTGGGTGGTGGACCGCTATGGCGTAAAACGGCCGTACGCGATCAGTTTTCTTTTCTGGACGCTCATCTCGGCCGCTACGGGATTAGTGAGCGGCATCTCGCAGCTAATTACCTTGCGCGTGCTGCTCGGTGCTGGAGAATCGATCGGAGCACCCGCCAGCCTCCGCTGGATTCGCTGGAATTGTCCCGAAGAGGAGCGCGGTCTGGCGATCGGCATTTACATGGCCGGAACCAAATTGGGATCGGCGATCGGCGTGCCTATTGCTGCATTTCTGATTACGGCATTCTCCTGGCGCGCGATGTTCGTCATCTGCGGTTTGGCGGGAATGATCTGGCTGCTCGCTTGGCTCCTGCTTGCAAATGACGACGGTTCGCAAGAGGCAACTGGACCTGTCGAACCCACCGGGACTAACCCCTCATTCGCGGATCTTCTTGGCAGCCGTGTGATTTGGGGAATTCTGTTAGGAACCTTCTCCTACGGCTATTTTTTTTATTTCTGCGTAACCTGGCTTCCGGCATATCTGGTCGAATACCGCCACCTTGCGCTGAATTCAATGGGCTTCTACGCGCTGTTCAGCTTCGGTGGCATGGCTCTCGTCGCAATCCTGGCCGGCTGGCTGTCGGATTGGATGATTCGTCAGGGAATGGATCCTGCCCGTACGCGAAAGGGATTCACGATACTTGGATTCCTGTTGGCTTCGACCGAGGTTTTCGGCGCGATGTCCAGTTCCGAGTCGGTCGCTTTATTCTTTGCAGTGTTCTCCCTAGCGGGGCTTGGCTTGGCAACCTCAAATTACTGGGCTCTAACCCAGACACTGGTTCCGGGACGGGCTATGGGCCGCATTGCGGGAATCCAGAACTGCGCTTCGAACCTGGGTGGTGTGGCTGCTCCAATTGTTACCGGTTGGTTGAAACAGAGTAGCGGCGGATACGAGACGGCTATGCAGGCGATCTGGATTATCCTGTTTATCGGGATCGCCGCTTACGTGATTCTCGTGAGACCGCCCTACTTGCTGAGAACACGGGAACAGATGCCGGTTTGGCCTGCCGGCCGCAACTCTGCATAGATGTCGATCCAGTATACGGCTTGTTGGGTTCCATCCAACACCATTGAGACCGTCTTCCAAAGCTGAGTACCTTGCCCCCCGGTAGACGCTCAACCGCGACCCGACCGGTTGTGTCAAATGCTGTTGGCGCGCATTTGGTCCGCAAGATACTCCGAAGCGCGCATGGAGAGCGCTAAGATCGTCATCGTCGGGTTTTGCCAGCCGCATGTGACAAAACTCGCTCCGTCAACGACGAATAAGTTCTTAACGTCGTGGCTTTGGCACCACTTATTAAGAACGCTCTTCTTGGGGTCGTCGCCCATGCGGCAGGTACCCACCTCGTGAATACTGTAGCCGGGAGGGTTTACACGATCGGTCTGACAGATAATTTCCCAACCGGCTTGGTGAAACCATTCTTCGATCGTATCGGCCGCGTCCTTAGCGAGGTTGCGCTCGTTCTCGGAATCACGGGCTTCAATATGAAGAACTGGGATGCCCCACCGATCCGTGACTTTGTCATCGATGCGTACGTGGTTTTCATAGCGTGCCACGCGCTCGCCAAAGATTCCGCCTGAGACACAGGAATTGGCATAACTGTCCAGCTTGGCCTGCAACTCCTCGCCATACAGCGGAAAGAAGTTGGGGCTAGCGCCGCCGCCACGATGCTACGCGACCTTGCGATGTGTGGGATATCCGAGTCCACTATCTTCCCAGACCTAGAAGGGTTCGGACGCGAGCTGAACGCCATGTTTCAAGAGCTGTGGGCGGACACGAAACCGAAGTGATTCGCCGCCGGATGGGCATATTTTTTATCGCGGGCTCGTGCTGATTGAGCTGACCACAACGAATGCTGCAAATCCGGGATGAGGCCGGTCCGGCGGACAGCTATAATCCATCCGTTACTTCGAGAGAGTCTCATTGCATCATCGGAATCAGCCATGCGAACCTGTAACGTGTGACTGACGGACTGGGACAGCGGGCGCGATTTGCCAGAACCGACGCCGTTACAAAGTTCGTCCGCTGGTTGGGTTTTGGTTGCTCCTTTGTACGGGAGTAGCCACAACGACGGTGCTCATCGATTTCTCTCGCTCTGCCGCTGTCGAGGAAACGTGTGGATTTTCGGTCGCCTACACCGCAGCGCCTCTAGCTGTGCTCGGATTAAGCGGGGCCTTTTGGAGATGTCGGGGATACCCGCTTTCGTGAGAGGGTACCAGATGCGGCCTTCACTATCAAGGCGCTGCATTGTCTCCTGTTGTTAACAAGTCAAGTTGTCCGCTTTTATTCACACACGATCTGTCCGGTCAAGCTGCTTTGCCGTTCTCCTTTTTGCGCCTGCGTATAGTCGCCG
>Ga0208480_1000278_pt1 | contig 19642 bp, 20 predicted proteins | sample NGESurshal092012_4_FD_184485 | JGI IMG/M metagenome (GOLD analysis project Ga0208480, IMG submission 184485) | Arctic peat soil microbial communities from Barrow, Alaska - NGEE Surface sample F53-1 shallow-092012 (SPAdes) | ecosystem: Environmental > Terrestrial > Soil > Wetlands > Peat ... | reverse complement strand
GTGCCAGCAGGCCAGGAGCGTTTGGAGTTCCCGGACGACCTGAAAGAGGGTCAGGCTGCCGCCCTGAGTCGAGGACGGTGATCAGCCCGCAGTCGTTGCAGGGTTAGGAATGCGTGCGCGACGCTGACGAGCGTGACGTGGTGGTTAAACCCGCGCCAAGATCGCCCCTCGAAGTGGTCCAGTCCGAGCGCGTCCTTGAGCTCGCGGTAGTCATGCTCGATCCGCCAGCGCAACTTCCCGAGCCTGACGAGGTCCTTGATGTCGCTGTCGGCGGGCAGGTTCGAGAGCCAGTACTTCACCGGCTGGTCCTTGCCCTCGGGCCACTCGCAGATCAGCCATGCGGCATCGAGCTCGTGGTCTTCCTTGTTCGCGGCCCGGCGCAGCTCGATGTTCGCAGGCCGAACTCTGAGCGCTAGGAACCGGGATGTCATCTCCCCGCGTGTCCCCTCCCGCCAATTCACCTCCCTGGCAGCGTCTGCTCCCGTAGCGAGTGCGAGGTCCAACAGTGATGAGGGATCTTGGCGGTAACGGCGCTTGGGTGGCTGCCCTCGACCCTGATAGTCCGGCTTCTCAGGCTTGACCCCCTCCGGGTAGGCCGAGGTGGTGTGCTTGACGTCCAGCACCCATGACAGGCCACGATCAGAAAGACCCTGGCGGAACTGGGTGTTATCCCCATAAGCGCCGTCAGCAAGGATCACCGGCACGTCGATGCCCCAGCCGCTGACCTCATCGATCATCTCCAGCGCGAGCCGCCACTTCTCCACATGGTGCAGATCCTCGGGAACCCCGGCCTTCGCCCGCCGGTCCTGGTTGAACTCGCTGTCCTCCTCCCACTCCCGCGGAAGGAACAACCGCCAGTCAAGCGCACATGACGCCCGATCGGTCGCCGCGTTCACGGACACCGCGACCTGACAGTTCCCAACCTTCCCAAGACTGCCCGAGTACTGGCGCGCGACACCGACCGAGTGCTTGCCGAACTTCGGAAACCCCGTGTCATCGATCACCCACGCCTCCGGGCCGATCTCGCTGCTCATTCGCCTCGCCAGCGCCCTGCGGACCGGCACCCAATCCCACGGAGACTGATTCACAAACTGTTGCAAACACTGCTCATCACCGTCCCCCAACCGGACGGCCATCGGCTCGATGCTCTTGCGCTTGCCATCCAACATCAACCCGCGCAAATACACCTCACCCCAGCCCCGCTGATCCTTACGCCTCATAGACGCAAACATCTCGCCCGCAAACTCAACCAGCCGCCCGCGCACCCGCGCAAGCTCCCGCTCAGACAGACCAGCCACCGGCTCCATCATGACCCCCTCGACGACGACAACACCACCGAGAAGATTCGCCCACCCAACACAAACCCCTTCAACCTAACGGAGCACTACTAGCGTCTCTGGATCGAAGTCGTCCGATATAGGGCGCAACTCGCGATAGAACGTGCTGGGTGCCTGCTCCGCACGCTGAAAGCTCCCATCTCGCAGTGAGCCAGCCACGGCGATACCAAAGGACAGCATCGAGTAGCGGCCCGGGATAGGGCCGTCGGTCTCGATATCAACGGAGAAGTAGACGTCAAATGTGGACATGGCGACGCAGGGTGCCCGGCCGGTCTACCGCCTGCTCGCCCCACACGAGCCTAACGGGAGGATCCGACGACAGCAGACGATGAGTAGTCGATTGCACGAACAGATGTTCGTGCAGCCTTCGGACGGACCGCCCTGCATCGCGGTGTCTGTCAGCAGCCCGGTATTCAATGTCGGTCATCTTGACGCGACAGGTTGCCATTGATTCAGGCTACCTGAGGGGTTGCGCCACAAACCAGACTTTGGTGCGCTGACGTACCCAGAACGGGCAGATCGTCGCCGTACAACCACACGACGACTTGCTGCCCTACTTCCAAGCCACACAGCAGTTTCCTTCAACACCAACCGGCACAGGGTGGTGCCGAAAGCGGGAGCGACGGGACTCGAACCCGCGACCTCTGCCGTGACAGGGCAGCGCTCTAACCAACTGAGCTACGCCCCCGTGCTGGAGCACGGGACTTTCTTACGTGCCAGCGCAGATTAGCGCAGCGAACATGCCGGCAGCTGATGGGTCTCGGGAAAGCGACCGTTGTGGCCGACATCGGCTATCTGGTCTGCGGGCACGGCTGCGGCGGTGCAGTCTTTGCAAAACGCTGTGCCGCGCGCGTGCGCGCGTGGCCTCGAGAACAAGCCAGGCCGTAATTAGAAGACCGCGCACGTACGCGCGGTCTTCTAACAAGCAAGGAGTTGTTAAAGACACGCACGCGCCCGCGCGCGGGGGGGCAGTGCCGATTTCGAAGAACACATGCCCCTCGCGATCCAAACAGGTAGCGCGACGCCGCGGCAGCCGGCCAATACCAAGAAAAACTGGCCGGCCAGCCAAACGCCCGCCTTCTGCTCTACGCTTAGGCCAATGCCGATCCTCGAGCCGCCACGCCTACGTCACGAAAACCCGTTCCGCATCCTGACGCAGGACATCGCCGACGAGCGCGCCAGAACCGTCCCCTACCCGCCTGGCGACACCAGCTTCTCCCTGGCGCGCACGAAGCGCTTCATCGAGGAGCCGCTTCCCCTGCTGCTGGAAGGCTACGAGCGCTATGGGCCGATCTTCACGATGCGCGTGCTGCACTCGAACGTCGTGTTCATGCTCGGGCCGGCCGCCAACCACTACATCACCGTCTCGCACGCCAACAACTTTCTCTGGCGCGAATCGCACTTTCGCGACCTCATCAGCGTGCTCGGCGACGGGCTGCTCACGACCGACGACCCTTACCACAAGCGCTCGCGCCAGATCATGCTGCCGGCCTTTCACCGCGAGCGCATCGCCGCCTCGCTCGATGTGATGACCTCCGAGACCGAACGCGCGCTCGAGCAGTGGCACGACGGCACCCAAATCGACCTGTATGCCTGGACGCGAAAACTGGCGACGCGCGTCGCGATGCGGGCTCTGTTCGGGATCGAGCCGGATGGTCCCGCCGCACGCGAGATCGACGCCGCCGCGATGTTCGAGCAGGCGCTCGGCTTCTTCTCCTCCGGCCCCGAGTTCCGCTTCATCCGCACGCCCGGCACACCTTGGGCGCGACTGCAGGACGCGACGCGCAAGCTCAACAAAATGCTCTACAGCGAGATCGAAGCGAAGCGGGCAAGCGGGGAGCGCGGCGAGGACGTCCTCAGCCTCCTGCTCGACGCCCAGAGCGAGGACGGCGAGCAGCTCTCAGACTCTCAGATCCGCGACGAGATGATGACGCTGCTGTTCGCCGGGCACGACACGACCACATCGACCGTCGCCTTCATGTTCTACGAGCTGGCCAAGGCGCCGCACCTGGCCGAGCGGCTCAGAGCCGAGCAAGACGCGCTGCTCGATGGCGGCACACCGGGCGCCCAGCAGCTGATGAGCGGCGAGCTGGCGCAGCTGGAGATGACTTTGGAGGAGACGCTGCGCAAGTACCCGCCGGCTTGGATCGGCCCGCGCAAGTCGGTGGAGGCGTTCGAGTTCGAAGAACGCACCGTGCCCGCCAACGCGTACGTCAACTACAGCTCCTGGGCCTCGCACCACCTACCAGACGTGTGGGCTGAGCCCGAGGCCTTCCGGCCCGAGCGCTTCGCGCCCGAGGCCAAGGCAGAGATCCCCAAGGGCGCCTACATCCCCTTCGGCGGCGGCTCGCGCACCTGCATCGGGATGCGCTTCGGGCAGCTCGAGGTGCGCACGATCGCGACGCTGATCGCGCGCGACTTCACGCTCGAGCTGCCCCGTGACTTCAAATTGACTTACCGCCAGATGCCGACGATCAGCCCGCGCGAGGGCATGCCGATGACAGTGCACGCGCGCGCGGGCGACTGACGCTCGATCCGCCCGGCAGCGAGAGGCCGCCGGGCACAGCTGGGAGCTGGCCTGCGCAAGGGTCCGAGGCGTGGCTCCTCAGAGCAGGCCACAAACGCAAAGAGCAGGCTCAGGCCAAGGTGGCGAGGAACGACAGGCCGTATGTCAGCGGCTTGTCGCGTAGCACGCGCACACCTACCGAGCCCACGCGCAAGCGGCTGTCGCTGAAGAGCGTGACCGTCCCGAGGCTTGCCAGTGGGAACCCTTGCGGTTCGGCCACCAGGCGCCCTTCCAGCGGCTTGACCAACGCCGTGATCGACGCCTGCAGGCCGAACAGGCCACCGGACGCACGAGCTTCCACCTGACCGCCGCCGCTGGCAGTCGGTTCGATGTGAAAGCCGCTCGGCAAGGCTTCGTCGAGCTGCTGCTGGGTCAGGGTCGCGGTGGCGCTGATCGCCGAGCCCCGCTTCTGCATGCGCAAGTCTCTGACCGTCAGCCCCTCTGGCAGCTCTGGCACCGCCGTCAGCGTCGCCGCCTCGGCGCTGACGCTCATCGAGCCCACCTCGCGCGCTTCCGCAAGGAGCATGGCGACCTGCGAGAGCTTGACCGACAACGACCCCGCGCTGACGTGGACCGTGTCGGCTTTGCCCCACAACAGCTCGACGGCCGGGAAGGCGCTGACGCTTACGCTTCGCACCGTGCCGTAGCGGGCCACACGGTCGCGCACACGCCTGGCCGCAAGCGTCGGTAGGAAGACCTGCGCCAGCACGAGGGCCAGCAACGGGAGCCCCACGACGCACGCCCCGAGGTACACCATTGGCCTCCGTTGCATCTCCCGCCCCACGTATACAGCTTCGCACGCCACAAGTCCCTACTCTTAAGCGCACCCTACAACCCTCGCCAAGAGGGATCCGGGGGCGCGTAGCTCAGTTGGCTAGAGCACCTCGTTTACACCGAGGGGGTCGCCCGTTCGAGTCGGGCCGTGCCCATTCATGCCCTTCGGGGTACTTGCCCCTCGGGGTATTGTCCCGGCGCTTTGCGCCGCAGCCGCTAGAACATTCCCATGACCCCCATCCGCATCGCAGTCATCGGCTCTGGACCCGCCGGCTTCTACACCGCCGGGCACCTGCTCAAGGACGGGCCGGAGAACCTCGAGGTCGACATGATCGAGCGGCTGCCGACGCCCTGGGGGCTCGTGCGCTCAGGCGTCGCGCCCGACCATCCGAAGATCAAGTCGGTCACACGCGTCTATGAGAAGACCGCCGATAACCCGCGTTTTCGCTTCTTCGGCAACGTCGAGCTGGGGCGCGACGTCTCGCGTGCCGAGCTTGTCGAGCACTATCACTGTGTCGTCTACGCGACCGGCTCGCCGGCCGACCGACCGCTCGGCATCCCTGGCGAGGAGCTCGAGGGCAGCCATCCGGCCACCGACTTCGTCGGCTGGTACAACGGCCATCCCGACTACACAGACCACGATTTCGACCTCTCGGCCGAGCGCGCTGTGGTGATCGGCAACGGCAACGTGGCGCTCGACGTGGCGCGCATGCTGACGCTGACCCACGACGAGCTGGCCGTGACCGACATCGCCGACCACGCGCTCGAAGTCCTCGACGCGAGCAACGTGCGCGAGATCGTCGTCGTCGGCCGCCGCGGTCCCGCCCAGGCCGCCTTCACCAATCCCGAGCTTCTGGAGCTGGGCGAGCTCGCCGACGCCGAGGTGATCGTCGACCCTGAGGAGCTCGAGCTTGCGCTGGCGGTCAGCGACCCCAACATGGACCCGACTTCCGAGCGCAACGTCTCCGTCTTGCGCGACTACGCGCAGCGTGCCCCGAGCGGGAAGAGCAAGCGTGTGATTCTGCGCTTCCTGCTCTCCCCGATCGAGTTGATTGGGGATGGAAATGGCGTGCGTAGAGTCGTGATGGCGCGAAACGCGCTTCAGGCCGGCGAGGACGGCCGCCTCAGGGCCGAGCCCACAGGTGAGACCGAGGAGATTGACGCCGGCCTGGTGATGAGGGCGATCGGCTATCGCGGTATCGCGCTGCCTGGCGTGCCTTTCGATGATCGCAGCGCGACGATCCCCAACGAGGGCGGGCGCGTGCTCGCCGGCCCCACTGGCGTGCCCGCCGGGAGCTCGGGCGCCGCGCCCGAGGACCCGGACGCCGGCCCCCCGAACAACCCAGCTCGCGCAAATGATGGCGTGCTCCCCGGCGAGTACGCCGTCGGCTGGATCAAGCGTGGACCCTCGGGCGTGATCGGCACGAACAAGAAGGACGCCCAGGAGACCGTCGACGCCCTGCTCGAGGATCTGGCCGCCGAGAAGCACTTGGATCCTGCCGAGCGCGACCCCGAGGCGATCGAGTCGCTGCTCGCCGCGCGTGTTCCGGCGCTCGTCACCTACGAGGGCTGGTCGGAGATCGACCGCCACGAGCAAGCGCTCGGCGAGCCGCGCGGCCGTCCGCGCGTGAAGCTGACGCGCATCGAGCAGCTATTGCGCGTGGCCGCCGGGGAGAGCCCGGAGGCCGAGCCGCTGGACACGCTCGGTCTGCGCTGAGGCCGCCCTGAAGCACCCGACAGGTAGGTGCTGGCCTTGCCCGCGCCGCGCAGTTGCTAGCTGTGCCCATTTAGGCATGCCCCGCGCGCGCGCGCGGGGCCATTGCGTTTTTGTGTAACTTCGATTGACGCTTTTTGTACTCAATGGACCGCTTTTGTGGTACGCTGCCTGCCATGGCCACCGCTGCGCCACGAGTTCAGGTCGCCTTGGACGCTGCCCTGTCCGCTGCCATCGCCGAGCTGGGCGTCGGGAAGTCGAAGTCGCGTACCGTGCACGACCTGGCCCTACGAGGCGCGGAGGCGATTCGCGACGAGCAGGAGGGGCGCCAGGAAGCGATCGCCCATCTGCTCCGAATCGCACGCGGCGAAGACAACCGCTACGACTTCTCCATCTCGGAGCAGCTTCATGCCGAACGCTGAGCCGTACGGATCCGGGACTTTGCTGGTCTTCGACAGCTCGGCTTGGAACCGCCAGCGTGATCCTGCCGTTGAGGCGCGTTGGCAAGCTACAGCCGAAGCAGGCTTGCTCGCTTCGTGCCCGGTGGTAGCGCTAGAGCTGCTCGCGACTGCCCCCAACGAGGCCGCCTTCGTCGATCTCGATCAAACCCTCACATACCTGCCCACCGTCCACGTCACGCGCAGCGCGGGCGCCGCCGCAATCGGGGCCTCGCGCGATCTCCGCGGCCAACGCCGCATCCCGGCCGCCGACTACCTGATCGCGGCCGCGGCCGCCGGCCAGTCCGCCGGCGTGCTGCACTACGACCGCCATTTCGACCCCCTCTGCAGAGCCCTTGGGATCGAAAGCGTGTGGGTCGCGGAGCCGGGCTCGATCGACTAGACGAGCGGCGAGTCGGACCGCTGGACACGCTGGGTGCCCTTGCACGAGCGCGCCCTGCCGTATGCATCGACCGACAACTCCCGATTGCCCGTCCATCTGGCACACTGACTAGCTCGCGCGCCGTTAGCTCATCGGGTAGAGCTCCGGACTTTTAATCCGGCGGGGCGGGTTCGAGTCCCGCACGGCGCATGGTCAATCTCGCTCAACCAAGCGGTTTCTGAGCACCCTCAAGTCCCCACCGGCAAACTTGGTACCCAATTGGTACCGAGGTTTGCGGCTCCGAGGGCGTCAGCGTCCGAGACACAACCCCAGCCCCAGCCGTTGATCAGGACCGTGCGTCGGGTGAGCGGACAAGAAAGCTCCTCAGTACGCACGATTTAGACGCGAGCTGGCCGATGTTGATGCTCAGCCGGCGCGCTTGGCTCAGCGTCTTCGGGCGACCCAGCGAGTGCGGCCTCGTCTCTGCTTAAGAGCGTTTCCCGGCCAACTTTTACGCAAACAAGCCAGATCCGAGCCTCAAGCCTTGATCTGTCTACCCACCCGCCGATAGCTTCAAGACAACCATCAAAACGCTATTGGCCCCGCGCGCGTCAACGCCGGGGCCGTGGCCTGGAAAGGAGATAAGCCTTCCCATGCAAACCCAAAATATCGATTCAAGCTGGCGCCCGTGCAAAGACGAGCCGAGCGATGACCACGACCAGGGCCGCACGGAAGCCGCGATTATCGCGTTGCTGTTGAGCACCGACCATCACGGGCTGTGGTCGCGCGAGGAGCTGATACGCGAACTGAGCGCATCGCACCTTGAGGCGACAGACGCACTCGCAGGGCTCGCAGCATCAGGGCTGATCCACGAGCTAGGCACCGACTTCGTCGCCGCCACCAGAGCCGCGCAGCGAATGGACGACCTCGAGCTATAGCCAAGCACGACGGTAGACGCCGGGACACGCACAAGCTGCGCAGTAAGCGCAGGCGGCTCATGCGGCGCTGTGACGGGACGTGGCGGCCGGTCTGACCTGCGGGTCAATCCTCCCCCGGTCTCTGACATCCCGTCATGCGTGCGCATGGGCTCACTACGGGTTTGGGGGGCGCGCACGCCTTGCCAATTATGCCGCGCAAGCGCGGCTGGGCTGCGGCATGCACACCCCCCAAACCCTCGCAAAGGAGCAAACCATGAGCGACATGAGAGAAGACATGCTGCAGAGCCTCGCCAGGCAACGCGCAAGCAAGCAAGAGGGCTCAAACGCCCTCTGGAAGATGAGCGCTGAGGAGCGCTTGGCGGCGATGCGACGCGGAGAGCTGACCTGGAACCAGCTCTACGAGTGGGCCAGCCGCGCCGGGTACGAGGTGCCACTACTCAACGGCGAGTTCGAGTTCATCGCTGTCCTCACACCCGAGGTAGCTGACACACCCAAGCGGAAATAGGCACACCCAGACACGGGCGGCACGCACGGACACGTGCCGCCCGCTGTCGCCACGGCGACTAACCCGGCCGCGCCAGGCGCTAGCTTGCCGGACAATGGAGTACCGCTCACAGATCCCTATAAAGATCGCGATCGATGGCGAGCCCGTCCGGTGCAGCACACTTGCGACGAGCGTCGGCGCCTACATCCTTGCCATTGAGACCGTCCTCCCCGACCAGGCCATCGACCTGCACTCCATCTACACCGGCCACGCCAACACCAAGACCCAAGTGACCCACCTGATCCTCACCCCCAAGCTGCGTGAAGCCACGACAGTCGAGCACGACCACGATCAGCTCCCCGTCATGCACTCCCGTCGTAACTGCCTATACGACCACCTGCACCAACTCCAAGACCTCCTGCAAAGCCACGGCATCGACGCCCAGGTCCCAATCGACGACAACGCGATCGAAGCCATCGAGGACTGAGGGGCATCCCGCCGGCCGGCGATAGCCAAGGCGGGAGGACCGGCTAGAGCCGGCGAGCGTCCTCAAACCGATATCCGAGACGTGCCGAGATATTGTCGGCGGTGGCTAGAAGATGCTGCAGGAGCTGGTCGATCATCTCCTCCGCGGAGATCATGGATGTGTGGGCCGCCAGGTTGATCGCCGCAACGACCTGTCTGTTTTCGTTGCGTACCGGACAGGCGATCGACACCAGGCCTCCCGCCAGCTCCTCGTCATTGACAGCTATCCCCTCGTCGAGCACAAGCTCCAGCTCGGCCCGTAGAGCCTTCTTGCTGGTGATCGAGTTCGGGCCGCGACGCTTGAGCGTCATCGCGGCGATCAGCTCGTTTTGCTCTGGCTCGGGCAGGTTGGCGAGCAACACCTTACCCATCGAGGTGCAGTAGGCCGGCAGGCGTGAGCCCGGACGTAGGTTCAGGTCTATCTTGTTTTGCCCGCGCCGGAAGCTTCGCGCACGCTCCACATACAGGATCTCCGGACCGTCGAGCACCGACAAGTTCGCCGTATAGGAAGTGCTCTGGCGCAGCCCTTCCAGGTACGGGCGCGAGGGCTCACGCAAACCGGTTGAGTTCAACGCCGACATGCCCAGGTCGGTGACACGCAACCCCAACCTGTACTTGCGGGACGCACCCTGCTCCAGAAAACCGAGCGCGACAAGCGTGATCACATACCTGTGGGTGGTCGAGCGGCTCATTCCAAGGTCGTCGGCGATCTCAGCGATCCCGAGCACCGACCGCTGCGGCGTAAAGCACCCAAGGATCGCTAGGCCGCGCTCCAATGATTGCGAGTACTGGGGTTCACGTAGAGTCGGCACCTGCCCTGGCTTGGGCGCAGTCATCCGGATTCCGGTGGTGTCGCGATCCCCCAAGCCGCCTCCGTGGCTAGCGGTGGTGTCTCGGCGAGTCGAACGTCAGGCCCCACGAAAGCCTCCCTGACGCTCGACCCGCCGCAGAACACAGACAACGAGCGAGAAGAGCGCGGCGCCAACCCGCCACGGACCTGAACTCTCGCCTCTCCGTGGGTGCGTGGGCGTCTCGCACCCTCGCGGAATCGAGCGACGGTAAGCAGCCTCTGCTCATCGCTCACGCCACCTGTGGTCGTAGAGCTCAGCCGACGCCGGCCCGCTGAACTCTCGACCACCGCTCCCCATTGCCTATCCATAGACACCACAGTCGCCATGATCGGACTCTTTGCGCCGTTTAGCTAGACATCGTTTTAGGGTCCAAAGTTTGGAACACACAAACAGACTGGGAAATAGGGCTTTTCTGCGGACCCGAACTTCCAGTACGCTGCATAGTTCAATGGCAAAGACATCACCAAGAAAGATCCCCAGTCGGGCGATGACCTCGGTCGTCTATTGGGCGGTCCTTGGTCTGGTCATCGAACGTCCCAGCTATGGCTTGGAGCTTTACAACCGATACCAGCGCCTGTATGCCGATCTGCTCCCCATCAGCGGTAGCTCGCATATCTACACAGCACTCGACGAACTGGAAAGCCGCGGGTTCATCGAGACCATCCCCGAAGTCGCGACGGGCCGCCAGCCCAAGCCGCACTACCGAGTCACCACCCTTGGGATCAGCCACTTCGAGGACTGGTATGTGGAGCAGATGGACGCACAGCGTCGCAGCCTGGAGCTATGGGCAAGACAACTAGCGATCTTTGCTCACGACCCGACGACTGCCATCGATCTAATTCGTCGTTTTCGACGCGAGTACCTGGCGAAGGCAGGCCAGATCGGACAAGGACCACAGGGCTCTATAGGAGCGTCTCGCGGCGCATTGATCGACGAGCTCGTCGCTGAGCAGCAACGTATCGCGGCCGGCGGGATGCTTTCCTGGCTGCGGTTCGCCAACGCCCGATTCGAGCAGCGCGCAAGGAGCATCGCCGGCGATGACCCTGCTTGAGCTTGAGCGCGTAGGCAAGCGCTACAAGCGCGGAGGCCGCGTCGCCCTGGGCGACGTATCGATGGAGATCCATCCAGGCGAACTGGTCGTCGTTTGGGGCGAGCGCCAATCCGGCCGCTCCACACTGCTTCGGATCGCCGCCGGGATTGAAACGCCAGACACCGGCGCAGTCAAGTTCGAAGGCGCCGAGCTCACCACGCAGGATCGGAAGAAGCTTGGCCAGGATGTCGGCTACTGCCGACGGGATTTTCGTCGCCGGCAGGGCCCAACCGTCCTCGACCAGCTGATTTCAGGACAGCTCGGCCGCAGGGTTCCACAACCCGTAGCGCTTGCCCATGCCTGGAGAGCGTTGGAGCGCGTACAAGCCAGCTCGTGCGCCGCATTCCCAGCAACCGACCTGAAGACCGACGAAACCGTGCGTGTAGCGATCGCCCGTGCGCTCACCTGCAGTCCGCGTCTGCTCGTTATCGATGAGCCAACGCTCGGCGTAGAGCCGCTCGATCGAGACGGCATCCTCGAGCTGTTGCGTTCGCTCGCCAACGACGGCATGGCGATCCTCTCAAGCACTGGCGAAGGCACCGGCTTCTTGGGAGCAGACCGGGTCCTCTCACTCGAAAAAGGCAAGCTAGAGGGCGAACTGACACCAGACCTCGCGCCAGTGTCGGACCTCACCCGCCACCGGCAGGCACGCGGATAACCGGAGACAGGCGCGGCAGGAATGCTGGAACTCGAAGGCGTAGCCAAGCATTACCAAGGGGCAGAGGAGACAGTGCGCGCTGTCGATGGCGTGAGCTTCAGGATCTCCCCCGGGGAAATGTTCGCCCTACTCGGTCCTAGTGGCTCTGGCAAGACGACACTGTTGTTGTTGATCGCGGCGCTCTTGAAACCGGACGCGGGCACGATCCGCTACCAGGGACGGGACATTGCCTCGTTCTCTGAACGTGAGGCAAGCGAATACCTGCTGCGTGATGTCGGGTTCATTTTCCAGAACTTCCGTCTGATGCCCCGTGTCCCGGTTTTGGAGAACGCGGCCCGCAAGCTGCTCATCAGTGGCGTGGGGGTGCACGAGTCACAGGCCCGTGCGCTCCCTTGGCTTGAGCGCGTCGGGCTTGCCAGCCGCTTGCAGCACACCCCCGAGAAGCTCTCCGGCGGTGAGCGCCAGCGCGTCGCGATCGCTCGCGCACTCGCACCCGAACCAGGGCTAGTCCTCGCTGACGAGCCCACCGGTAACCTTGACAGCACACGGAGCCGAGAGATAGTAGAGCTGTTGAGATCGGTCGCGCGTGAGCGCAGCGCGTGCGTGCTACTCGTCACCCACGACACCGAAGTCGCTGGCATCGCCGACCGTTGCTGCACTTTGCACGACGGCAATCTTCTCGACGGCGTTCACCTCAGCAGCACGGACGCGCCCCACGATGCGCAAGCGCAATCCGTGTCCGCTCCAGGGTGAGCAGCCTTGGCCAGCGTTGACTACTCGAAGTGGCACGGCTTGATGCGGGCGCGTGCTCTCATCTACTTCTACGGCCGACGACTACGGGTACATGCGATGCAGGAGCTGTTTGCGGGTGTTGGGGTAGCCGTCGCGGTGGCGCTCGTTTTCGCAGTCACGGTTGCCAGCAACGGCGTAACGAGTTCCGCAAACAATGTCGTGCATGCGGTGATCGGCCCAGCGGATCTGCAGCTTCAAGCGCGTGGACCAAATGGCTTTGACGAACATCTGATTACCCAGGTGGAACGTCTCCCCGGCGTGGCGCATACCGGACTATTCCTTGAACAGGCAGCTACCATCGTCGGTCCGGACGGTCGTCGGGTAGCGGTTACTGTCGCGGGTGCCAACGTCCGCCTCGCAGTGATGGACGGCCTCTCCCACACCCTGCCCAGCGGCGTACTCTCAGAAGGCATCGGCCTCAGCGAGGCGAGCGCCAGCGCACTGGGAATCACCAGGCCGTCCGCGGTGACGATGGATCTTCGTGGGCGAGCAATCCGGCTGAACGTATCTGCGATTTTGGGACGCGAAACCGCCGGAGCACTGTCCACCGCCAAGATCGCAATCACGCCGCTCTTCCATCTGCAGGAACTCACCGGTCTACCTCACCGCGTCAGCCGCATCCTCGTCCAGAGCCAGCCCGGACATGAAGCTGCAGTGCGCGCCGAGTTGGACAAACTCACTGGCGGACACCTGACCGTCGCTGCCGCCGATCAGGACGTCTCGCTGCTGCGCGAGGCGCTACGCCCAAGCAACCAGGCAAGCGAGTTGTTCGCTGGTCTAAGCGCCCTTCTGGGTTTCCTGTTCGCGTTCAACGCAATGCTGCTCACGGTCCCCGAGCGACGCGAAGCGATCGCCGATCTACGCCTCGACGGTACCCCACGCACCGCGATCGTACAGATGGTCCTCTTTGAGGCGCTGTGCCTGGGGCTCGCTGCCTGCCTAGTCGGACTGCTCGGCGGCTATGCCCTGTCGATAGGGCTCTTCCATCCGTCGGTGGCGTATCTCGCGCAAACGTTCACACTCGGCACAAGCACGAAGATAGGGGCTCAGCCTGTAGTGCTCTCGGTTGCAGGAGGAGTGCTGGCGACATGCCTTGCCTCGCTGGTGCTGCTGCAAGATCTGCGCCGCGGACGCCCCCTGGATGCCGTTTTCGCCCAAGACGATGACGCGGGCGGACTATCCCCAAATGCCAGGCGATGGTTGTCGATGAGTACTGCGGGTCTTGTGGTGCTCGCCAGCGGTCTATTTGTCTTGGTGCCAAGCGCGGCCCTCATCGCGTGTGTCGTACTCGCGTTGGCGACCATACTCGCGGTTCCCCTGGTGTTTGAGATCATCCTGTGGGTATCTGATGCCCTCGCGTCCGGTAATCCAAAATTTACAGTTCTACCGCTAGCCCTCTCGTCACTAAAAAGCACAACGCTACGGTCCTTGGCTCTTGCCGCGACGGGAGCAGTCGCACTTTTTGGCAGCATCGCGCTCGGCGGCGCCCGCGACGACCTACTTCGTGGACTACATAGCTTTGCGAGTGCTGACGCGGCCGACGCGTCTATCTGGGTGATGAATCCAGACGACACAGCGACAGCCAACAATTTTCGGCCCGACCACTACGCATCCCGCATCAGCCAGATATCGGGAGTCGCCAGCGTCCATCTCTTCCAAAGTGAGTTTATGACAATAGGTCATCGGCGCGTATGGGTCATCGCGAGACCAACCAGCGCAAGCGTCGGATTGCTAACCAGTCAGATAGTTGAAGGCAATGCCGCAATTGCTACCCAGCGCCTGCGCCAGGGAGGCTGGATCGCGGTGTCCAAGCAGATTGCAGAAGAACGTCACGTCGGGCTCGGGGAAGTGTTGGAGCTTCCCGCCCCGACGGGTACAGTCGGCTTCAGGCTAGCCGCCACAACGACCAACTTTGGTTGGACTTCTGGGGTGGTCCTAATGAGCGTCAACGATTACAGCCGGTTCTGGGCCACTTCGGAGCCTTCGGCCCTTGGGATTGATCTAACTCGGGACACGCCTACCGGGCTCGCGCTGCGAGAGATCGACAGCGCGCTCGGCCCAAAGAGTGGTTTGGAAGTGGTCACTGCGGATACTCGGGCAGACCGATTCGACGCCATCGCCGGCGAAGGGCTCCAGCAGCTTGGCGAGATATCAACTCTACTGGTGGCCACAGCGATCCTGGCGATGGCCGCGGCACTCGGATCGAGCATCTGGCAAAGACGGCAGTCGCTCGCCGAACTCCGGCTCGAAGGCGCCCCACGCCGTCAACTTCAGCTCGTGCTTCTCGTTGAATCAGCGTTGATGCTCAGCGCAGGATGCTTGAGTGGTGCGGTAGCCGGTGTCTATGGTCAGTTAGTGATCGACGCCTACCTAAAGCATGTGACTGGTTTCCCCGTCGCGGGTGTATCCACAGGTCAGCACCCAATCGAAATATTCGCGCTTGTCATCGTTGCCGTGCTTTTGATCGTGTCTCTACCCGGCTGGTTCGCTTCAGGCGTACCCGTAACGCTCGCCCTCAATGAGTAAAGGGCACACGCACCTTCTCGGCGAGGCGCAGTGCGAACACGAGTACCAACGGGCACTTGATTCGAGCCCCAAATGTCTGCATTTGGTGATCGCCGGCTCCTGACCCGAGCCGGCGCAGCTCTAGTGATCGCAAACGCCCGGTTCTGGCCCTCGGTCGCCCCGGTAGTTGGTAAGCAACTCAGGAGATGGGAGCTGCGCGCCCGCGCCATTAAGGATCCAGCGCTACGAGCGCTGGCACTTGAGAAGCTACTCGAGGAGCGCTTCAACGCTGAGGTCGCAGCAACACTGGCCACGCTCGCGCCACGAGAGCACCGCCAGGCCGTTACCGAAGCGATCGTGGCCTACGAGGTCATCTACGACTATCTCGACGGACTGACCGAGCAACCCACGATCGACCCGCTCCGCGACGGGCACGATCTCTACCGAGCCTTCACCGACGCAATCACGCTCCACACGGAGCCCACCTGCGACTACTACTCCTCCCGGCCGACGAACGACGGCGGCTACCTAGAAGAGTTGGTCGATGTCGTGCGACGATCGCTCGCCGCGTTGCCCTCCGCGGCGACCGTTACTCACGCAGCTAAACGGGCCGCGGAGCGCTGCACGGAAGCACAGATCCGGGCCCATGCCGTTCCGCAACTTGGGACGAGCCAACTTGAACAGTGGGCCAGAACGGAGGTCCACGAAACACCACTCGGATGGCGAGAATTCCTCGCGGGCGCAGCTTCCTCGGTGCTAACTATCCACGCACTGATCGCCACAGCCGCCAATGAGCGCGTCACACCTAAGCAGGCCATAGCGATCGACACCGTCTACCTCTCGATCGCCGTGCTGAGCACAATGCTCGACAGCCTCGTCGACCATGAACACGACATGCAGACATGCCAGATCGGCTACATCCGCTACTACCCCGACCACGACCTCCTCGCCAGAGACCTCGCCGGCGTAGCGCGACGCGGCGTGGAGTGCGCCTCCCCTTTGCCGGACGGCGCGCACCATGTAATGACTCTCGTCGGTGTCGCCGCCTACTACATTTCCGCACCAACAGCCAATGGCGACTTTGCGCGGCCAGTTACCCGCCAAGTTCGCCAAGAGCTCAAGCCGCTCATCACCCCAACCCTTGGAGTCATGCGCACATGGCGAGCCGCAAAGCGGGCCCGCCGGGCGATCGGGCGTGACAACGATCGCTGATGTGCACTGCGGCATCGGTGACAGACGACGATCCCCATCGAGCGCGCTACGTCGCGATCATCGCCGACGGCAATGGCCGCTGGGCACAAGCGCGCGGACTACCCGTCCACGACGGCCACAAGGCTGGGGCAGACACCCTGAAGGCCCGGCTGCGCGACGCGGTAGAACTCGGCATCGAGGAGTTGACCGTGTACTCCTTCTCCACCGAGAATTGGGCGCGCCCCGCAGATGAGGTACAGAGTCTGATCGCGATGCTCGCCCAACGCATCGCCCAAGAAACCCCCGAGCTTCACCGTCAAGGAGTCCGTATGCGCTTCATAGGACGCCGAGAGGGAGTCCCGAGCGAACTGGTCGAGCCGATGCACAAAGCGGAAGCACTCACCGCGACCAACAAGCGCCTCGCCTTGTTCATCGCCTTCAACTATGGCGGACGCTCCGAGATCCTGGATGCCGCCAAGCGATTCGCCGGCGGCAGCGAAGCACAGTTCCGCGCCTGCCTATACGCACCGGAGATGCACGACCCCGACATCATCATCCGCACCGGCAGCGAGCGACGGCTCTCAAACTATCTGCTGTGGCAAGCCGCCTACTCGGAGCTCATGTTCCGCGATGAGCCGTGGCCCGACTTCACAAGGCAATCCATCCTCGATTGTCTGACCGAGTACGGCGAGCGTCGCCGCCGCCGCCCCGGCAGACGGTGATCCCGTTTCGGTAGACCCACACGAGCGAGACGGGATTGGTTTGGGATTTGGATGGGCGTTCGCGGAGGTACCAGAAGGCCTCTACCACGTCCGTGTCGCCTCGCCCTGGTCCAAGATCGGCCGTACCTCGAACTCGGCTTCGGGGCCGTGGCCGAGACGGCCCCGAACCCTCCGCGACTCCTCAAAGCGTCCTCGAACCTCGCCTGTGGCAAGAACGACGCAGTCACCCCTCAACGCCCCCAACAACTCGATGCAGACTATACGCACCGATGGTGCTGTAACCCCAGTCTCCCTCTTGGGGAATGTTAAGAGTAAGCATCTCAAATGAGCTGAGCCGTCCTGAGTTTCACTTTCAGTCCTATCCTCTTGTGTCGTTGTTCTGCGAGCCGTACGTTCAAATACATGCAGACGACTCACAAGGTGCAGGGCAATGATGCGGGTAAATACGCGACCTATTTGACCTCGACCTCTGAGCGGGGCGACTACTACATAGACCCGGCCGATGAGAGCGGCGAGGGCGCCGCCGGTGAATGGCACGGCAACCCAGCCGTCCTCGCATCGCTCGGCCTCTCACCCGACAGCGTCGTGCAGCGCGACCAGCTCCTCGCGTTGATGAATGGTCAGGCCCCGAGCGACGGTCGCGAGATCAGGGCCGTCGGCGGCGACGGCACGAGGGTCGCGGGGATCGATATGAGCTTCAGCCCACCCAAGGACGTGTCCGCCCTGTGGGCCGCATCCTCCACCGAGTACCGAGAACAGATCGAGGCCGCGCACAAGGACGCCGTCGCAAGCGCGATGGGCCACCTCGAGCGCGACGTGGAGCTGGTGCGCGTGCGCGAAGCGGCCGAGTTGAAATGGCAGACAGCGAAAGGCGTCGTGGCAGCCAAGTTCATGCACAACACGAGCCGCCTCACCGCGACCCAAGAGAAAGACGGGGTACCCGACCCGCAACTGCACACCCACGTCGTCGTACTCGCCGCTGAGCGCCACGACGGCAAGTTCGCTGCCGTCGATTCTCGCCAGGTCTTTCTGAGCGCGTGCGAGAACGGTGCTTGGTACCGGTCAGTGCTCGCACAGAACCTCCAAGAACTTGGAGTACAGATCGAACGCGGCACCGGCAAAGACGAACGCTACTTCCAGGTCAAGGGCATCCCGAAAGAGTTGGCCGAGCGCTGGTCAACCCGTACCAGCCAGATCCGTCAAGCCGCCCGCGATTTCAGGACACACTATGGGCGCGAACCCAACGCGCGTGAGCTGGCGGAGCTGACGACCGGCACCCGCGGCACCAAGTCATCGCTCGCACCCGAGAAGGTCGATGTGGCTTGGCGGGAGCTGGCCACCGAACACGGCCTCACCCAAGACCACGCCCACAGTCTCTTCAACACGCCCGAAAAGACGCGTACACAGGACAGGACCGCCCGCCAGAGCGAGGGTCCACCCATCGGTTTCTCCCACAAGCTGGTCGAGCGGGTGACGGCGAAAAGCTCGACGGTCAGCGAGCGCGAACTCTACGCCACCGCCTACGAGGCATCCGCCGGCGTCTGCCACCCCAGCGACGCCCAAACCCTCGTCAAAGACCTGGCGCGCTCCGGCGAGCTCATCCGACTCCAGGGCGGCAAGTGGACAACCAGACAACTACGCGAACGCGAGCAGCGGACGATCGCAACCGTCAAGGACCGGGTCAGCGAGCGGGCGGCACCTGTGCGCGAGCAGTCTCTGCGCGAAGCCGAACGGGAGGTCGCGCGCGAGATCGGCGGTCCCCTCAGCCAAGAGCAACAACAGGCCCTACAGACCATCACCGGCGAGTGCGGCGTCACAACCCTGATCGGCCAGGCCGGGACCGGCAAGGGCGTCGTCCTGCAAGCCGCGACCAACGCCTGGCAGAAGGACGGGTACACCGTGCTCGGCACCGCCATCGCCGGCGCGACCGCCGAGCGCCTCGGCGCCGACGCCAAGACCGACCAGTCGCTGACGACCGACTCGCTGCTCGGTGCTGTCAGGGCGGACATGCTCAACCTCGACAAGAACACCGTCGTGGTGATGGACGAGGCCGGCATGGCCGACACCAACCGCCTCTCCCGGCTCGTGCGACAGACCGCTGAGAAGGAATCAAAGCTCGTCCTCGTCGGTGACAGCGCGCAACTCTCACCCATCGGGGCTGGAGGATTGTTTGACCACATAACGGACTGCGCCCCCAACGCCCAACTCACCGAGGTCCACCGCGCCGAGAACCAATGGGAGCGCGAAGCCTGGGCACAAGTCCGTGCCGGCAACGCGACCGCCGCGCTCGCCGCCTATCAAGCCCACGACCGTCTACACATAACCGACACCCGCGAGCAAGCCGCACAACAGATGGTCGCCGCGTGGAACGAGCAACGCCTCGAACATCCCGAGGGGCGCACGGTGATGTTGAGCGACAACACCAATGAGGAGCTTGACCGTCTCAACAAGCACGCCCAGGAATATCGCGACCTCGCCGGCGAGCTCGGCAACGACCGCGCAAACCTACCCGACGCTCCCTACCAGCTCGCCGCCGGCGACCACGTCATCTTCACCCAGCCTCACTACTAGTGCTCCGGGAGTGTCAGATTAACGGTGGATGTGCTTGGTGGTTTTAGTTGATTCTTCCTTCGAACGCTATCGCGAATGCGTTTAGTGCGGGCTTCCATCTCATTG
>Ga0208480_1000277_pt1 | contig 19739 bp, 15 predicted proteins | sample NGESurshal092012_4_FD_184485 | JGI IMG/M metagenome (GOLD analysis project Ga0208480, IMG submission 184485) | Arctic peat soil microbial communities from Barrow, Alaska - NGEE Surface sample F53-1 shallow-092012 (SPAdes) | ecosystem: Environmental > Terrestrial > Soil > Wetlands > Peat ... | reverse complement strand
CGCAGCGCCGCGCGGCACGACAGCGCTCCGCCGAACTGGGTGCCGGCGCACGCACGACGCTGCGCCACGGTCTCGGCTCGCCGATCCTGTTCGCGATCGTCTACACGTCGCTTGCGAGCGCGATCTTCTTCTCGCTCGGCGTCGTGACCGACCACGCGGCCGGCTTGACCCCGGTCGTGTTTCTGATCGCGGCGATCATGTTTGGGCTGACGGCGATGACCTACGTGGAGGGCGCGTCGCTACACCAGGAGCCCGGCGGCTCGACCGTCTTTGCCCGCTACGCCTTCAACGAGCTGGTCAGCTTCGTCGCCGGCTGGGCGATGCTGCTCGACTACGTCATCCTGATTGCCGTCACCGCCTTCGCCGCGACCCAGTATCTGCGCGTGTTCTGGGCGCCGCTCGGGCACTACACCGAGGCGCTGCTGCTGGCGCTGGCGATCATCGCGTTTGTCGTCTTCAGCAACGTACGCGGCTTTCACTGGCGCCGCGAATATCGCATCGGCGTGATCGTGCTCGTGGCGCTCCTGCTCGAGCTGATCATGATTGGGATCGGACTCTTCGAGTTTCTCAACCCGCAGCGGTTGATCGACCAGGTCGATCTCGGCAGCGCGCCGACATGGGCGGGCCTCGTGTTCGCGCTCACGATCACCACGATCGCGTTCACTTGTGTGGAGTCGGCCTCCGGTCTGGCGGGTGAGGTCAAGGTCGGACGGGGCGCGCTGCGGCGGCTGATAGGCAGCGGGACGGTGACTGTGATCCTCACCTACGTAGGCGTGGCGATCGTGGCCGTGCTGGCGTTCCCGCTCGCGGTGGGCGGGGTGCCGGGGCATCATTTCTCCGACGCCCCGGTGCTCGACATCATGGAACAACTACATCCGCACTGGCTCTCGCAGGCGATGAGCTATGCGATCGGCGCGACCGCCGCGTTCACGTTGGTGGCGGCGGCCGACTCGGCGATGCTCGGACTCTCGCGTCTGGCCTATTCGCTGTCGGTGAACCGCCAGATCCCAAGCGGGCTGGGGCGCCTGCACTCACAGCGCTCGACTCCCTACGTGCTGATCCTGCTCGCCGGCGTGATCGCTGCGGGGCTGGTCGTCCCCGAGAGCCTCACTTTCCTGGTCGGAACCTACGCCTTCGGGGCGATGCTGGCGTTCACGATCGCGCACGCCTCGGTTGTCAAGATGCGCTACACAGAGCCTGACCGGGAGCGCCTGTATCGCACGCCCTTCTCGGTGCGGGTGCGTGGCGGCGAACTACCGCTGCTGGCCGTGATCGGCACGGTCGCGTGCTCGCTGGGCTGGGTCGCCACGATCGTGGTCCACCACAGCGCCCGCTATGTCGGGCTCGGGTGGATGGCTGCCGGGATCCTGCTCTACGTCGTCTACCGGCGCGCCGATGAAACCTCGCTGTTGCGGCGCGTGACCGTCTCCGCGGAGGCACTGCGAGCCGAACACCTGCCACAACGCGAGTACGGTTCGATCCTGGTTCCCCTGTGTGGCACGCGCTTGGACGAGGACATCGTCCAGACGGCGGCGTTGCTGGTCGCCGGCAAGCCGACCGATGAAGCCGAGATCGACGCGTCGACGATCGAGGCCGTCTGGATCTTCGAGATGCCGATGTCGTTGCCGCTGGACGCGCGCTTGCCGGACGCTCAGGTCAAGCATGCGCGCCAAGCGCTGGCGCGAGCCAAGGCGGTGGGGGAGGAGTACGCGGGAGTGCAGGTGGCGACGGCCACGATCAGGGCTCGGCGTGTTGGCCACGCGATCCTCGAGGAGGCGCGCAGGCGTGGCGTTGAGGCGATCGTGCTCGGCGCCGAGGAGCCCTCGCGGATCCGCGGGGGCTCGCGTCTGGGCGGTCGCGGAGGGCCGCTGGAGAATTTCGTCGGCGATGTCACGAAGTACGTGGTGAAAAAGGCGACATGTCGGGTGATCGTGACGGCGCCGTCCGAGCGCGACTTCGCCGAGGTGCTGGCCGCCAAAAAGGCAGCCCATGATTCGCCTACTCAGAATGAGTCCTCGAAAACAGCCGTCGCGGCGCCGCTCGCCGGACCGAGCAGCGGACCCATCGTCTAATCTCACACGCCGTGCTCGCGATCGATACATCAGGCCTCACAGCACCTCCGACACCGCTGCTCACGACCCCGCGGTCCATTTCCACGTTGCCGTGGGCGACCCCGCCGTCCATTTCGAAGCCATCCTCTCGATGTTTGTCCTGATCGTCGGAGCCGGCCGCGTCGGCTCGGCCGTGGCAAAGTCGGCGCTTGCGGCAGGCCACGAAGTCTCGGTGCTTGACGAGGACCCGCTCTCCCACGAGCGCCTTGACGCCGGCCAGAGCGGCAGCTGGGAGGAATCCGACGGCCAGTTCACCGTTGGCACGGCGCTCGAGGTCGAAGCGCTTGTGCAGGCGGGTATCGAGCGCGCGGACGTGTTCATCGCCTCGACCGACGGCGACAACACCAACTTGATCATCGCCCAAATCGCCCAACGCCGTTTCGGTGTGCAGAAGGTGCTCGTGCGCGTGATGGACCCAGCGCGGGCAGGCTGGTACGGCGAACAGGGCCTGCACACGATCTCTCCGACCAAGCACGCGATCGAAATGTTCGAGAACGCGCTCGCGGCCGAGTCGGCGTAGGCACGACATGCGCTCAGCATCGTCGATCGCCAGCGGTCTCTCCGTGCACGTGTTTGCGAACCCCGTTCCCTCGGCGACCAAGGCCAAGCCATGTATGTGATCATCGTCGGAGCCGGCAAGGTGGGCCGCAACCTCGCGCGCGAGTTGATCCTCAAGGGCAACGAGGTCACGATCATCGAGTCTTCGCGGCCCCGCTACCTGCTGATCGAGGAAGAGTACGAGCACGCCGTCCAGTACGGCGACGCAACAGAGCTGTGGGTCCTGGAGCGAGCGGGCATCCAGCGCGCCGACCTGGTGATCGCGGTCACCGGCGACGACGAGGACAACATGCTCGTCTGTCAGGTGGCCAAGGAGAAGTACCTGTGCGAGCGGATCATCGCGCGCGTCAACAACCCCCGCAACTACGACCACTTCAAGCTGCTGGGCATCCAGCCGGCGGTCTCGGCGACCGACCTGATCCTGCGTCTGATCGAGCACGAGGTCCCGCGCTACGGCCTGGTGCACCTGCTCGCGTTGGAAGAGGAGCGCCTGGAGATCATTGAGCTGGAGGTCGGCGCCGGCGCTCCGGTCGTCGGTCAGAGCGTCTCGGACATCGACTTGCCCGAAGGCAGTCTGATCATCTCCGTGCTGCGCGCGGGGGGCGGTTTCGTGCCGAAGGCGGATACGGTGATCGAAGCGGGGGACGAGGTCTTGCTGGTGTTGGACCCGGGGTTGGAGGAGGCGATTACGGCGTTCTTTGCCGCGAGCGGGAGTCGCGCGGGGGCGTAACCCGATCGTTGACTATCCTTGCGGTGCCGTTCCGGGATGGTGTAATTGGCAACACGCATGCCTCTGGAGCATGAGTTTGGGGTTCGAGTCCCTGTCCCGGAGCCTGTAGGGGGGGCTGCCCGGTTTTCAGGCCGGGTGGGTCGTAGCGAGGGGCGGCGCTCGCACCGACTCTAGGCTGCCTACGCCGCCGCGTGGATCGCCCAGTCGCGGTACAGGTCGTAGTACCGACCCTCCGCCGCGATCAGCTCCTCGTGCGTGCCCTGCTCGGCGATCCTGCCGTGCTCCAGCACCACGATCCTGCCTGCTCCCCGGATCGTCGACAGCCGGTGCGCGATCACGATCGAGGTGCGTCCCGCAAGTAGACGGCGCAGGCCCTGCTCGATGCGCGCCTCGGTGTGCAGGTCAACGTTTGACGTGGCCTCGTCCAGGATCAGGATGCGCGGGTCGGCGATCAGTGCCCTGGCAAAGGCGATCAGCTGGCGCTGGCCTGCCGAGAGCTGCGCGCCGCGCTCGCCGACCTCGGTGTCATAGCCCTGCGGCAATTCCGCGATGAACTCCTCGGCGCCGACCGCCGCGGCGGCCTGGCGAACCTGCTCCTGCTCGGCGTCGGGCCGCCCAAAAGCTATGTTCTCCGCGATCGTTCCCGAGAACAGGAACGCCTCCTGGGGCACGATCCCCATCTGTGAGCGCAGCGAGGTGCTCGAGACCTCGCGCAGGTCGTGCCCATCCACGAGCACGCGCCCTTCGGTGGGGTCGTAGAAGCGGGCGACGAGCTTGGCCATCGTGGACTTGCCGGCGCCGGTGGCGCCCACCAGCGCGACGGTCTGGCCTGGGGCGATGCGCAGGTCGATGTGCTCCAGCGCCAGCACCTCCTCGGCCTCTTGTGGTGCGGGCAGTCCCGCCTCCAAGGGTGCGCTGACAGACTTGTCAACGTTTCTGCGCCTACGCCGTGGTTTGTAGGCGAACGTCACGTCCTCGAAGCTGAGCTCGCCACGGATGCGCTCCAAGTCCGGCGCGTCCGGCTTGTCCGTCAATTCCGGCTCGACGTCCAGTAGCTGGAAGATCTTCTCGAGCGCCGCCATGCCCGACTGGTAGGTCGTATACAGTTGGGAGAGCTGCTGGATCGGTTCGATGAGGTAGGAGAGCGTCGCGACGAACGCGACGACCGTGCCGGCGGTGACGTTGCCGGAGATGGCCTGGTAGCCGCCGTAGAGCACGATCAAGGCGACGGCCACCCCTGAGAGCATTTCCACCGCCGGGAAGTAGGCGGCGTTGAGGCGCACGGTGACCATGTTCGCCTCGCGGTTGTCCTCGTTGAGCTCGGCAAAGCGCGCCAAATGGCGGGGCTCCTGGCCGAAGCTGCGCACCACGCGGATGCCCGAGAGCGTCTCCTGCAGGTAGGCGGTGATCGAGCCGATCGTCTCACGTGTGCGCCGGAAGGCGCCGGCGGAGGTCAGCCGGAACCAAAAGCTGCCGGCCGCGATCAGCGGCAAGATGCAGAACGTCAGGAGCGCCAGTTTGACGTCGAGGTAGAGCAGCACGGCGACCGCCCCGACCAGAGTCAGGCCGGACTGGAACAGCGTCACGACCGAGTCGGTCACGAGGCTTTCCAGCGCCTCGACGTCGTTTGTGATGCGCGAGATCAATACGCCTGCGGGACGACTCTCGTAGAAGCCGATCGGCTGGTTCTGCAGGTGCGTGAACAGGCGGATGCGCAGGTCGGCGAGCGTGCGCTGGCCGACCCAGCCGACGAGGTAGGTCTGTATATAGGTCATCAGCCACACCAGCAGCGCGGCGGCGAGGAAGGCGATCACGACGAGCACGAGCGTTTTGAAGTCGTTGCGGTCGATCCCTTCGTCGATTGCGGCCCTGGCCAGCAGCGGCGGCGCTAGCGAAGCCGCCGTACCCACGACCAGTGCGCTCAGCATCCCAACCACGCGCAGGCGGTAGGGCCTCAGCAGCGCCAGCAGTCCCCGCAGGTTGCGTCCGCGGCTCTCACGGCTTGCGCGCGAGCCGTCCCACTGCGCGCCACCGCGGTGCATGCCGGGCCCGAGCGCGCGCCCGCCGCCGCCCGCACCGCGACCGCCACCGGCGCCCATACCTCCGCGACCGCCTTGCGCGCTCATATGCCGCTCACCTCGCGCTCGCGGGTCTCAGTCGTCAAAAACACTTGCTCGGGCAGGCCGCGTTCGACGATCTCGCGGTACAGCTCCGATTCCTCGAGCAGCGCCTCGTGGTCGCCGTGGGCGACGATGCGCCCGTGGTCCAGCACGACGATCTCATCCGCCAGGGCGATCGTCGAGAGGCGGTGGGCGATCACGAATGTGGTGCGTCCCGCCATCGCTTCGGCGAGCGCGAGCTTGATCGACTGCTCGGTCGAGGCGTCCACCGAAGACGTGGCGTCGTCGAGGATCAAGACACGCGGGTTCGCGAGCAGGGCGCGCGCGATCGCCAGGCGCTGGCGCTGGCCGCCGGAGAGTGAGAGGCCGCGCTCGCCTATCTGGGTGTCGTAGCCGTCGGGGAGACGCAGGACGAAATCGTGGGCCTGGGCGCGCCGCGCGGCGTCTTCGATCTCAGCCGTTGAGGCGTCTGGTCGGGCGTAGGCGATGTTCTCGGCGACGCTTGCGGAGAAGAGGAAGGGATCGTCGCTGACGACCGCGACAGCTGAGCGCAGCGATTGCAGGCCGACGGAGCGCACGTCGGCGCCGTCGAGCAGCACCTCGCCCTCGACGGGGTCGTAAAGCCTCGAGATCAGAGCGACAAGGCTTGTCTTGCCCGAGCCGGTGGCACCCACCAAAGCGATCGTGCGACCCGCAGGCACGTCGAGGTCGAGGTCGTGTAGCACGGTGCGCCTGGCCGGCGCCCGCGTGTCTGGGGATATAGCTGCGTCGTCGGTGCCCCCCGCGCGCGCGGGGGGCATCCCGTTTTTCGACGCATCGCTCCCCTGCGCCTCACCGGCGTCCTTGGCGCGCTCCCGCTCGCGCTCGGCAAGCGCATATGTGCCGACATTCAACTCGTCGTGCGGGTCGCTGTAGCGAAGCGTGACGCCGCGCAATTGCACATGCCCACTGCCCGCCGGCAGCGGCGGTGCGCCCGGGGGGTCGGCGAGCGTCGGCTCGCGGTCGAGCACCTGGAAGATGCGCGCGCCCGAAGCCGTCGCTCGCTGGGCGAGGTTCAGGGTGACGCCGAGCGAGCGCAGCGGGCCGACGAGCATGTTCAGGAGCAGGTAGAAGGTGGTGAACTGGCCGAGCGTCAGGTGCGCGTGGATCACAGCGTTGCCGCCGAGCAGCAGCACTGCCGCGATGCCGAGCTGCGGCAGGAAGCCGATCGCCGGGTTGTATGTGGCTTCAAGGCGCGTGGCCACCATTGCCTGCTCGAACGTCCGTCCCACACTGCGACGGAAGCGCTCCAGCTGGCGCGGCTCGCGCGCGAAGGACTTGACGATGCGCACGCCTGAGATGTTCTCCTCGGCGTCTGCCGTCAGTTCGGCGATACGCTGCTGCACCTCCTGGATCGCGGGGCGCGCACGGCGCCCGTAGCGGTAGGAGATCAGAACGACGAATGGGGAGGGCACGAGTGCGATCAGTCCTAGCCAGGGGTTGATCGCGATCATCACGATGCCGGCTAGCACGATCGTGAGCACGAACTGCAGGATGAACACGAGCCCGTAACCAAGGAAGAAGCGCACGGCCGGCAGGTCCACGGTCGCGCGGCTCATCAGCTGACCTGTCTGCTGGTGGTCGAAGAAGCCCAGCTCCAGCCGTTGCAGCTGGCTGTAGAGGCGCGCGCGCAGGTCGTACTCGACGCCGAGCGAGACGCGGCCCGCGATCATGCGACGCCAGTAGGTAAAGCCCCAGCGCGCGAGCACCACCGCGATGATCGCCAACGCGTACATCAATAGCGTGTGGCGGTCGTGCGAGACAGGTTCGTGCCTGTGCGAATGCCGCGCGCCGGAGTTGATCGTTTCGACCGCTTCGCCTGTGAGGAGCGGTAGCAGCACGCTCATCGCCATCGCGAAGCTGGCGAGGATCCAGGAGACGACTACGCCGCGCTTGTAGGGACGCAGAAAGCCGAGTAGTCGGTAGAAGATAGCCATAGTTGCTTAGTCAACTATTATTGCAGGGGATTGTTGGGCGTGCTTGCTGGTGGTCGCAGGCCGTGTTCCACATCCCATGGCCCACAGGGTTCGGTCGTGCGTGCTGGGTTGGTGTCACTACGCTCTGCTTCATGTCCAATCAGGACCTTCCGATCTCCCATGCGTTCAACCCAAACGCGGGCTTGTGCGACACCTGCAAGCACCGTCGCCTCGTGCCCAACACGCGCGGTTCGGTGTTCTCGCTGTGCGAGCGCTCGCGTACCGACCCAGCCTATCCACGCTACCCGCGCTTGCCTGTGCTCCGCTGTGGGGGCTATGAGTCAAGCGGAGATCGATAGGTCCGAGAGCGAGGCTTTGGATCGGCTCAGCGCGCGCCGACGCCCTGCGGCTCGGCCTGGGCAGCCACGTTCTCCACTGGAGCTTCCGGTGCCGATCCCTGCTGTGAGGCCACGAAATCCTTCTGGCGCACAAGAACCAGCGCGCACACGGCTCCCACGAACGCGATCCCGGCGGCGATCAACAGGATGTTGTCGAAGGCTTCGGTGAAGCCGACCCGGTAGGAGTGCTTCAGCGCCAGCTGGGCGGCGGGGGAGAGGAGGTGGAAGACCTGCTTGACTTCGCCTGACTGAAGCAGCGTGTTCAGGTGGCCGTGGGCGGCGGCCTGAACCGCGGGGAGTTGTGCGCCGAGCTTGGTTGTCGTCGTGTTGAGCACGTCGTGCTGGAAGACCGCGCCGAGCCCTGCGATACCCGTGGCGATGCCGACTTGGCGGAAGGTGCTGTTGATGCCGGAGGCCATGCCGCTGCGCGAGTAGTGCACGACGCCGATCGCGGTCGAGGCAAGCGGGGGATTGATCAGACCGATGCCCACGCCTGTCACCGCGAAGCCGGGGATCAGGGTGGTCCAGCCGGAGGTGGAGTCGATCGCGGTCATCGCGAGCAGGCCGGCGCCGACCAGCAAGAGGCCGCCGCCGAGCAGGTAGCGCACGGGCATGCGCACGCTGAGGCGCCCAGCGATCGGAGCCGCGACGAACGAGAGCAGCGTGATCGGCAGGAAGCGCAGACCGGCTTGGAGCGCTGTGAAGCCGAGCACGTCCTGGATGTACAGCGTCAGGTACAGGAACATCGCGAAGATCGAGGCGGAGACAGAGAAGGCGACGATGCTGGCGCCTGTGAAAGCCGGCTTGCGAAACAGCGACAGGTCGAGCATCGGGCGCTCCTGCTCGAGCTCGGCCACGAGGAACGCGATGAACAGCACCAGCGCCCCGAGCAGCAGCGAGACGATCTTGGTCGAGCCCCAGCCGTCTCCGTTGCCCTCGATCAGCGCGAACACGAGCGCGAACAGGGCGCCTGAGAATGTGACGAGCCCGATCCAATCGACGCGGCGCGCGTTTGGATCGCTCGACTCCAGGACACGCGACAGCGTGATCGCTACCGCCGCGATTCCGATCGGGACGTTGATGAAGAAGATCCATTCCCAGCCGATGCCGGAGGTGATGATCCCGCCGACGACCGGACCGATCGCCACAGCGGCGCCCGTCACGGCGCCGAACACGCCGAACGCGGTGCCGCGCTCGCGCCCGTGGAAGGCCTGGGCCAGCAGCGCGAGCGAGGTGGCGTACATCATCGCGCCGCCGACGCCCTGCACGGCGCGGGCGAGGTTCAGCATCAGCGGCGTGGTCGACAATCCGCAGACGGCTGAGGAAAGCGTGAAGACGATCAGCCCGAGCGTGAATACGCGCCGGCGGCCGATCAGGTCGGAGACCGACCCTGCCGTCAGCAGGAAAGCCGCGAGCGTGAGCGCGTAGGCGTTGACGACCCACTGCAAGTCGGAGAACGACGATTTCAGCGACGATTGGATCGAGGGCAGCGCGACATTCACGACCGTGATGTCCAGCAACAGCATGAAGATCGCCACAGAGACGGCGATCAATGTCCACCACTTGCGCTCCACGGCGGGCTCCTCTCAGGTGGTGCGTCCCGAGTTACGAATTCGATGTGTTACTCGGGGCGCTGGGACGCGGGACTCATCTCACTGTAGGACGCAAGCTCGTCGAGGCGTCCGAGCACCGTCTCGCGGGTGTTTGTCAGCTCGCGGCGCAGCTTTGAAAGCTCGGAAGCACGGTGCTCGACGAGCTCGAGCTGGCGGTCGAGATGGCCGAGCGCCTCGTTCAGCAGTTCGCGGCGTCGCTCGGGGTGCACGTCCTCGCGGCGCAGCTGCACGCGCACGGCCGCACGCGCCTCCTCGGCGGTGAGCAGATCCTTCAGCTCGTCGAGCGTCACGCCCAGCAACTCCTTGAGGCGGATCACCTCGCGCAAGCGCTCGACCTCGGCCTGGGTGTAGAGACGGTGCCCACCGGAGGGCCGCTCGGGGGCGCCCGCGAGCAGGCCCAGTTCCTCGTAGTAGCGGATCGTGCGCGGCGTCGTGCCGGCAAGCTTGGCCACGTCACCGATGCGCAGCGGCGCCTCAGGGGCGCTCACGACCCCGCTCCCGCCTTCGCCGGGCGCGCTCACGGCCCCGCCGCTCCCGCCTTCGCCTCGCGCACACGCCCAGCGGGGGCGGGCGTTGGCGGCGGTGTGTTTGTGCTCTGAGGCCCGATGCCCCCCGCGCGCGCGGGGGGCATGCCGTTTTTTGAGACTTCGACATCGGCCGTCAAAAGCTCGTCGGCGACGTGCCGGGGCCGCAGCAGACATACCACGGCGCCCACCAGCGAAGTCGCCACCAGCACCCACAGGGCGACGTGCATGTTGGCGATGAACGGGTCGAGCGCGCGCGTGGAGAGTCCGCGGGTCACACCGGAGAAGACGGCGAACAGGGTCGCCTTCGGGACCGCGGATGTGACGATCGCAAGCACGAAGGCGATCGACAGCACGGCGCCCGTGTTTTGCAGCAGCGTGCGCGCGCCGGCGGCGATCCCACGGCGCTTGGCCGGCACCGTTCCCATCATCGCGGCGGTGTTGGGGCTGTTGAACATGCCCGAGCCGATGCCGACGAGCCCAAGCCAGATCATCGACTGCCAGTAGGGGCTGTGCACCTCGAGCGTCGTCATACCGGCAAGGCCGACGGCGCTGACGAGCATCCCCAGCGATGCCAGCATGCGCGAGCCGTGACGGTCAGCGTAGATGCCGGCCAGGGGGGAGGCGACGAGCATCCCGAGCGCCAGCGGCATCAGCTTGATGCCGGCTTCGATCGGGCTGTTGGACTGGGCGCCCTGGTAGTAGAAGACGAACAGGAACATCAGCGCGAAGCGGGCCAGCCCGTTGATGAACGATGCGGCGCTTGCCGCGGCGAACAGGCGGTTGTCGAAGATCGACAGGTCGAGCATCGGCGCGCGCGTGTGGCGCTCGATCATGACCCACAGCGGCAGGAGCACGACAGCGCATGCCAATGCGCCGATCACTATGGGATCGGACCATCCGGTCAGGCCGCCCTTGGACACACCAAGCACGAGGCCTGTGAGCCCCACTACGAACGTGGTCGTGCCGAGGGTGTCGAAGCCGCGCACCTCATCCGGTTTGGAGAGCTCACGCAGGATCAGCGCCCCCCAAGCCGCGCCTGCCAGCGCGAGCGGCACGTTGAACCAGAAGACCCAGTGCCAGGAGATCTCGACGAGCGCGCCGCCGAGAACCGGACCGAGCACCAGGCCGACGGCGGCGACCATCGTGTTCGCACCCATGGCCAGACCGAGCTGCTCCTTGGGAAAGGCGTCTGTTACAAGAGCGGCGGCGTTTGCGAACAGGAACGCCGAGCCGATCCCCTGCAAAACCCGCCAGCAGATCAACTCCGTGGCCCCAGCCGAGAAACCGGCGCCGAGCGAGGCGAAGGCGAACAACAGGAAGCCGCCGATGTAGGCGCGCTTGCGCCCGAACAGGTCGCTGAGGCGACCAGCCGTCAGCACGAGCACGGTCGCGGCGATCAGGTAGGCGAGGATCACCCACACGAGCGCCAAGAGGCTCGCGTGCAGCGAGCGCTCGAGGCTTGGCAACGCGATTATCAGCGTGCCGGAGTTGGTCGCTGCCAGCAGCATCCCCAGACTCGTGCAGGACAGTGCCCACCACTTGTAGTGCTCGTGGTCGGCGCTGACGCCGAAGCGGGATGTCGAAGCTGACGTGAACGTAAAGATCAGGATAACAGCCGCCGCGTGCGTGCTAAAACGTTCCCATGACCGAGCAGCCAGTGCAGAAGTCAGAGCAAGAGTGGCGCGAGGAGCTGACGCCCGAGCAGTACGAGGTGCTGCGGCGCGCCGGCACGGAGGCGCCGTTCACCGGCGAGTACGTCTACAACAAGGACTCTGGCATGTACCGCTGTGCCGGCTGCGGCGCCGACCTGTTCAGCTCCGATACCAAGTTCGAGTCGGGCACCGGCTGGCCCAGCTTCACCGAGCCCGCGGTCGCCGAGACGGTCGAGCTGCGGCCCGACAACAGTCTGTTCATGAAGCGTACGGAGGTTGTGTGCCGTCGTTGTGGCGGGCACCTCGGCCACGTCTTCGACGACGGGCCCGGACCCACCGGCCAGCGCTACTGCATCAACTCGGCCGCGCTGTCCTTTGCGCCCGAGTCCGACAAACAGAGCTAGCGTCCGCGCGCTGGCGCTGCCTGGCCAGTGCGGCAACCCGGCTCGCGCTTGCCTTCCCCGCTGACACTAGACTGGGCGCGCGATGATCATGGAGAACCGCTCAAAGCGGCTGTCTGAGCCCCTGCGTTGGGGGCGGCGCGAGAAGACCGTGGTTGCTGTGTTGCTCGGCTGCGTTGCGGTTGTGTTGATTGGGCTCGGCGCCTATTCGCTGACGAGCGGCTCGAAGGAGCCGAAGGACTGCGTGGACATAACGTTTGCCAGCACCCTCGGGGCCGCCAAGATGCATGCCTGTGGCGCGCGCGCCAGGACCCTTTGCGCCGCTCCAAATGCATCGAAGGAGATCGCCCAGCCGTTGAAGCAGGCCTGCCGTCGCGCCGGCTTTCCATTCGAATAACCGCGATGCCCCCCGCGTGCGCGCGGGACATCCTTGGGTTTTCTCAGGTCTTGCGCCGGGGGGAATGGCGGTACGGGCGACCCACAAAGCCCGCCGTTGCGGCCCATCTATACAAATGTCGAAACGCGCCGGTCAACTGTTGGCCACCGTGTCCCTAGCGGTGTAGAGCCCGCCCCGGTTTCATAAGCGGAGCTAAAGAGGCGAGTCGCCACCGCGGGTGCACCCCATTCGGGGCACTCCCCATTGCGGGGGGCAAGCAAGCGGCGGCGGCTCGCCGTATCTACAAAAGGTAGGAAACGGAGGCATATGTCCATCTTGGCGACAGCCGAATGGCTGTCATACCCATCCTGGCTCAACCCCGGCGACAACGCATGGCAGATGACCGCGGCGACGTTCGTAGGGCTGATGAGCCTCCCCGGTCTCGCCGTCCTGTACGGCGGGGTCATGCAGAAGCGCTGGTCGGTCAACAGCATGATGCTCACGTTCGTGGCGTTCTGCCTGGTACTGGTGGCGTGGTGCCTGTGGGCCTTCAAGATGGGCTTCGGCAGTCCGATCGCGCACAGCGGCGGCGGCATCTTCGGCACGAAAGGCTTCCTGGGCACAGGCTGGGGTGAACCCGGGGCCGTGCTCGGCCATGCCGCCGAGGAGGGCCAGGCGCTGATCCCGTCGATAACGACGGGACCGGAATTCCATTTCCCCCAGTCCTCGCTCGTGTACTTCCAGTTCGTGTTCGCGGCAATCACGCCGATATTGATGCTCGGCTCAGTGCTTGGTCGCATCAGCTTCAAGGCGTGGATCCCGTTCGTGCTGCTGTGGATCACGTTCGTCTACACGGTCAACGCGTTCCTGATCTGGGGCGGCGGCTACTTCGCGGCTCACGGCGCACTTGACTACTCGGGCGGTTACGTCATCCACCTCGCGGCCGGCATCTCGGGCTTCGTGGCGGCGGCCGTGATCGGACCGAGGTTGCAAAGAGACAGAGAGGTCGACGCTCCGAACAACCTGCTGATGGTTGCCTGCGGAGCGGGTCTGCTGTGGCTCGGTTGGAACGGATTCAACGGTGGAGACTCCTACTACGCGGGCGCCAACGCCTCGGCAGCGGTTCTGAACACGAACCTCTGCACCGCGGTGGCGATGCTCGTGTGGATCGCGTGGGACTACATCTTCCGCGACAAGCCTTCGCTGCTCGGCTCGGTCAACGGCATGATCACGGGGCTGGTGGGCATCACGCCCGCCGCGGGCTTCGTCAACGGCTACGGAGCGATCATCATCGGCGTGGTTGCATCCACGATCGTGTGGATGTCGATTCGCTTCCTCTCGCGTGCTCCAGTGTTCAGGCACGTGGACGACACGCTGGGGGTGATCTATACACACGGAATAGCCGGTCTCTGCGGAGGTCTGCTGGTCGGGTTGCTGGCCGATTCGAACGTCGTCGAGTACATCGGCAAGGGCGGCGATACGAATCTCCCGGGGGTCTCCGGTGTACTCGTCAACGGCAGCTGGACGCTGCTGCGCTGGCAGGCAGAGACCGCCCTGTGGGTGATCCTGTTCAGCGGAATCATGACGTTCATCCTGTTGAAGATCGTCGGCATATTCATGCCACTGCGACTCTCCGACGAGGAGCTGGAGATCGGCGACCACGCGATCCACGGCAACGAGGTCTACCCCTCGGACGTGCCGACGCTCGGTGGACCGCACGCGCCGTCATTCCAGCCGACACCGGCGGGCAGCGCGGCATAAACAAACGGCGGATCGGGTTGGGCGTGTCTCCTCTGTGCGCGCCCACCCGGTCTTCTGGTCGGTCACGATGACGATCCGCGACCCCGCTTCGGCGGGGTCGCGGTCGTTAAGCCCGTATATCCTTCAGAGGACGGTTGTCAATCGCGTGTGCGCCCACGGCCCGCCTCTGGCGGGCCGGGCTGTTTAAAGCCCCGTCAGGATGTGGTCAGGCCGATGGGGCACGCCACGCCAGTGCCGCCCAAGCCACAGTAACCGCCTGGATTCTTCTCCAGGTACTGCTGATGGTGATCCTCGGCGTAATAGAAGGGGTGAGCAGCGCCACCGGGCTCTATTTCGGTCGTGATCTGACCGTGGCCGTCGTCGGTGAGTACGCGCTGGTAGGCCTCCAGTGAGGCGAGCGCCGCCTCACGCTGGGCATCGTCCTCGTACAGGATCAGCGAGCGGTACTGGCTACCGACGTCGTTGCCCTGGCGCATTCCCTGTGTCGGATCGTGGCCCTCCCAGAACAGTCGCAGCATCTCCTGGTAGCTGGTGGCGGCCGCGTCGAACGCGACCAGTACCACCTCGGCGTGGCCGGTGCGTCCGCTGCACACCTCCTCATAGGTGGGGTTGGGAGTGAACCCGCCGGCGTAGCCGACGGCGGTTGTGTAAACCCCTGGCGCCTGCCAGAAGAGTCGCTCCGCGCCCCAGAAGCAGCCCATGCCGAACACGGCCCGCTCGATGCCCGCCGGAAACGGCCCTTGCATCGGTGTGCCCAGCACGACGTGACGCTCGGAGACGTGCAGCTGCTGCCCGCGGCCGGGAAGCGCGTCGTCCGCGCTGACCATGCCCGTGTGCCCTGATTTGAACAAGCCCATAGCTGCTCAGCCTAGCGCGCATGCGTTCCCTCCCGGCCGTCATGCTGGGATCGGCCGCAGCTCAGCCGACTACGCCCAGCCGGCAAGGTTTGTTGTCGGCGCCGGCGGCTGCTCAAGGGCACGCCCATCCAAACCGAAAAGATGGGCAAGCGATGTCGACAAGCTCATCTCAGACGCTCTCGCAGGCCGCAGAGCCCCGGTTGGGGCTCGCGCGGAGCGGGTCGGCGCCGCTGCTCACGCTGCTGGGTCGCGTCGTTGCTCGGCGGCCGGCGATGGCCTGGTCGCTGGCGCTGCTGTTCGCCTTCAAGGCCTTCGTCTGCCTCGCCGCGATCCTGTTTCCGGTCAGCTCGAGCGAGCCGGTGGGCCTGATCGCCGCTGCCGCTGCGCTCGGTGCTCTTGGAGCCTGCCTGGTCTGGCTGGGAGCGCGGCATATCCCCGTGCTGGGCTTCGAGCTACTGGCGGCTTGCGGGACGCTCGTCTCGAGCGCGCTGGTCGCGCAAGCCACAACCCACGGCGGCATGATGATCGCCGCGTTTTCCTATCCGTGGATCGCGATCTACTCAGCTCACTTCTTCGAGCGTCGCGTGGTGATCGCGCAGGGCTCGCTGATCACCGTTGCCTTTGGTGTGGCCTTGCTGCTCGGCGGCTTGCCGCAAGTCGGCATCTACTGGATGATCGTGACCGTCACGATCTGGTCGATCTGCATCGTACTCGGGCGCTTGAGCGAGAGCTTGCGCCGGCAGGCCGATACCGACACGCTGACGGGCCTGCTCAACCGCAAAGGCTTCATGGCGGCGGCGGTTCGCGAGCACGCGATCGCCCAACGCAGCGGCAACAGGCTGACGCTCGCGATGCTCGACCTGGACGGCTTCAAGCAGATCAACGACCTGCGCGGGCACACCGTCGGCGACCGCGTGCTGGCCGACCTTGGCAAGTCCTGGCGTGAGCGACTGCGCACCGGCGACATACTTGCTCGTCACGGCGGCGACGAGTTCGTGCTGCTTCTGCCGGCGACCACCCCTGAGGGCGCAAGCGCTGTTCTGGATCGCCTGCGTGACAAAGACCTGCCGGTCACATGGTCGGTCGGGATCGGCGAGTGGCTGCCGCGAGAAAGCCTGAGCGAGTGCATCGCTCGCGCCGACGCCGACCTGTACAGCGTGAAGAACGCCATGCGCATCCGCGGCGCGCATACAGCTGGCGTTTGACAACGATCCGTTCAGGCAACACTAAACGTCGAGGGCATCGTTGCTCTCTCATTCCTCCCCGGATCGGCCCGCTCATGTGCGGGTCGATCTGTCCTGATGTGGGGGTTGATAGATCTCTCGTGGGCTCGTCATAAATCTCTGCTGCTGTGTGGGGCGATCTGTGCTTGACGGGTGATAACTTCGCCGAAGAATGCCTCGCCCGCGCACACTGCTGATCGGCGCCGCCATCGTTTGTGCTCTGGCGGTCTTCGTCGTGCTTGGGCTCGCGGGCCGTAAAGGCAGCGACGGTCCGGCGCCGCCCCTGCCGGCGGAACACCTCTCGGGTCCCGCGGTCACATTGGCCGCTCTGCGCGGGCATCCCGTACTCGTCAGCTTCTGGGCCAGCTGGTGCGAACCGTGCGAACATGAGGCGCCGGTGCTCGAGCGTTTCGCGCGCGGGCTGCACGGCAAGGCAGCGCTCGTCGGAGTCAACTGGGAGGACTTGTCGCTTGCCAATGCACGCAAGTTCATCCGCACCTACGGCTGGACGTTTACCAATCTGCGCGACCCCGACGGCAACGTCGGGCGCGGCTACGGAATGACCGGAGGGCCGCCCGTGACATTTGTGATCGACAGCGCTGGGCGTCTGCGCGCTCAGTTGCGCGGCCCGCAGACCCAGCAGACGCTCGCCAGGGCGCTCGCGGGCGTGGGGGCCTGAGGATGGGTCGGGTAAGTGGCTGGCGGGTGATCGTCGCCTACGGCCTCGTGTGCGCGGCGACGCAGGTGCTGTGGCTCACCTACGCGGCAATCACGACGGAGACCGCCCGTCACTATGGCGTCTCGGTCGGCGCGGTCGGCTGGCTGGCGGAGATCTTCCCGCTGCTCTATGTCGTGCTGGCGATCCCCTCGGGCATCTTGCTCGACCGCTGGTTTCGCCCTGTGCTGGCTGGGGGAGGGTTGCTCGTCGCGCTCGGCGGACTGCTGCGCCTTGGCGGCGACACGTTCGCCTGGGCGATGGCGGGTCAGGTCACGGTCGCGGTCGCCCAGCCTGTGGTCCTGAGCGCCGTGAGCAAGCTCGCCGGCGAGTACCTGCCGGTCGAGCAGCGTGCGGCCGGGATCTCGCTGGGTTCCGCCGGCGGCTTCGTCGGGATGCTGATCGCGCTTCTGCTTGGTCCGACTCTTGGTGGCCAAGGGCACATCGAGCGGCTGCTGGTCGTCGAGGCTGTGCTGGCTGGACTGCCGGCGCTGGCGCTGGCAGTGACGCTGCGCCGTCCAGGCCATGAGAGCACAGAGCACGCCGCGATCGCCGGCAATGCTGCGCGTGCGTTGTGGGCGTTGCCGAGCATGCGCACGCTCTGCGGCCTCGTGTTCGTCGGCTTCGGCATTTTCGTCGCGTTGGCCACGTGGTTGCAAACCCTGCTCCAGCCCTCGGGCGTCTCGGAAACCGCGGCGGGAGCGCTGCTTGTCGGGATGGTGGTCGCCGGTGTCGTCGGTTGTGCGGTGTTGCCGCCGCTCGTGGCGCGGCGCGGCAGCGAACGCGCTTTCATGCGTGCCGCGGTGATCGTCGGTTGCGTCGGCTCTGTTGCGCTCGGGGCGATTCCCTCGCTCGCCGGTCGTGCTGTTGTGATCGTGGCGATGGGGGCGATGCTGCTGCCGGCGTTGCCTGTGATCCTCACCTCCACCGAGCGCTTGGCCGGACCCGCCGCCGGGACGGCGGGCGCGATCGTGTGGATGGCCGGCAATCTGGGTGGGCTCGTCGTGGCCCTGCTGGTACAGGTCCTTGTCCACCACCCGATGGCGGCGTTCGTCGCGATGGCCGCGGTGTCGCTGCTCGGCCTGCCGCTCGCGGCCAGGCTCGAGCCGATCACTGGCTCGGAGGTGAGCGTCGAGCCGGTTGAGCGGCCGGCGGTTACGGCCGGCTGAGTGCCGGCGCCTCTGGTCGTGGGAGCTGAGGCAGGTGTCTCTGCTCAGGAGAGGGGCCGGGGGTCGTGACGGTCGATCGGTGGGGAGCTCTTCTCGGTTGGGACTTGCCGGTCACCCGGGCTGGCCGGCCGGCTCTTGGGCGAGGAAGGCGCTGAGCAGGTCCCTTCCCGTCCCCTGGACGGGCTCGCTGTGGGCGAACAGGAGCGTGTCGAACTCCTCGTCGAGCATCCGGCGCAAGCTCTTGAGCAGGCCCGCACGAACTCGCTCCGGGTGCTCGCCGAGCAGCGAGTCGGGCATGAAGGCAAGCGCGCCGTCTCGGTCTCGCGTCAGCCCGTCGCCGAAGGACAGAGCGCCGCCGTGTGCTTCCAGCAGCAGTGTGGTCTCCTCGGCGCAGATCGAATCCAGCTCCAGAGCGCGCAAGCCGTCGGCGAGTTGTTCGTCGAAGGCGAAGCCCTCGACCGGACGGTCCCCAGAGAAATGCGCGAGTCCCGCCTGGTGGCAAAGCACGCGACAGCCGAAGCGCTCTACATAGAACGCGCTGTCGCGGTAGTGGTGGCGGTTGCTGAGCACGATCCGCTCGGGTGTGCCGAGCTCGGCGATCGCCTCCAATCCCTCGGGCGGCTCCATCGGGTCGATCAGCGTGCTCGAGTCCAGCGCAAAGCTGCTGTGCACGGGATGGCCGACGCCCTCGTGAAAAGCGCTCCAGTGAAACAACCCGGGTGAGATTTCTTCGATCATGGTGGGAGAGGTTTCCCGGCTGAGGGGCTGCCTAACCGCGACCCACGGTCCTCGGGGTCGCCTCTGCTTTCCCAACGACTTGACATGTGACTATATAGTCACCTATACTGGCCCGATATGGATGAGGTGTTCAAGGCGCTGGCAGATCCCACACGGCGTGCGTTGCTCGACGAGCTGTTCAAGCAGGACGCTCAAACGCTTGGTGCGCTCGAGCGGCGCTTGCCAATGACGCGCTTCGGCGTGATGAAGCACCTGAAGGTGCTCGAACAAGCCGGTCTCATCGTCGCGCGCAGGCGCGGCCGCGAAAAGCTGCACTTCTTGAACCCCGTCCCGATCCGGCTCGTCCACGACCGCTGGGTGAGCAAGTACTCAGAGCCGTGGGCCGCAACGTTGAGCGAGCTCAAGCACGACATCGAGGAGAAAACCATGGAGAAGGTATTCGAGATCTACATCAAGACCACCCCCGAGCGCCTGTGGGAAGCGATCACCGACACCGAGCTGCGCCGCAAGTACAACTTCGGCGTGGGCGTCGAGTCCGATTGGACTCCCGGATCGCGCTACGAGGGCGCGCACCCGATGGCGCCGGGCCCGCTGGTGGAAGGCGAGAACCTGGAGGTCGACGCCCCGCGGCGACTCGTGCAGAGCTTCAACGCGTTGTGGGGTGAGGGCGTTAAGAGCGAAGGCACCTCACGTGTCACCTTTGAGATCGAACCAGTGGGGGACTCCTGCCGGCTGACCGTCACCCACGACCAGCTGCACGACGGCGCCAACGACGAACTGTTCGGCGGCTGGCCGATGATCCTCTCGGGACTCAAGACGCTGCTGGAGACGGGGG
>Ga0208480_1000275_pt1 | contig 19832 bp, 20 predicted proteins | sample NGESurshal092012_4_FD_184485 | JGI IMG/M metagenome (GOLD analysis project Ga0208480, IMG submission 184485) | Arctic peat soil microbial communities from Barrow, Alaska - NGEE Surface sample F53-1 shallow-092012 (SPAdes) | ecosystem: Environmental > Terrestrial > Soil > Wetlands > Peat ... | reverse complement strand
GGACCAGCGGGCTCTCGCAGGGGACAGCGCTGCAGGTGTTCTCTCGTGCCTGGAGCGTGACCCACGAAACGGCCTACCTGACGGCCGCACAGCAGGCACTTGGCATCTTCGAGATGGCCCCGCCCACCGGCGTTCGGGTCGCGACACCCGCCGGCGCCCACTACCTGGAGTACACCTACGCGCCGAGCGAGCGGATCCTCAACGGCTTCATCCAGAGCCTTGTCGGGCTCTACGAATACACGAAGCTGACGAAGGATCCACTGGGCCAGCAGCTGTTCGAAGCCGGCGACGCCGAGGCGCGCGCGGAGGTGCCCCACTACAACACCGGGGCCTGGTCGATGTACGACCAGCACTCCGAATCGGATCTGAACTACCACGAACTGCTTGCGGAATTCCTCGAACACCTGTGCGAAAAGACCGGCAAGGGCGAGCCACTGACGCCGAGCACCGGGCAGATCGCCGGCGACCAGGTCTACTGCACGACCGCCAAGGAATTCCGCGCGGACGAGAAGACTGCTCCGACGATCGAACTGTTGACGCAGAGCGTGCGCGCGAACGAACGTGCCGGCGTGCAGCTCGAGCTTTCGAAGGTCTCGAGCGTCAGCATGGTCGTCAAGCTCGGCGGAAAGACCGTCTGGAGCAACAGCGCGACGGTGGAAGGCGGCAAGCCGCGCCTGCTCTGGGTGACTCCCTCCAAAGCCGGGACCTACTCGATTGGCGTCAAAGCGGTCGACCTCGCCGGCAACGAAGAAGTGACTACAGGGACGATCCTCGTCAGAGCTTCCTCCAAAGGAGGGGCAAAGGGCGCCCGTGCGGCAAAGCTCGCTGCGGTGGAGCGGATCTCGGCTCCCGCGCGGCGGCAGCCTATTCTTTGAGGCTCGCCCATGCCGGACGCCACGCCCCAAACCTGGATCCTGACCGCCTCGCCGGAAAACCACGAGGCGACGCGCGCGCATGACTTCAGTGTGATCGGCATCAAGGAGCGCAACCGTCCGCGGGCGCTGCAGATCGAGCCCGGGGATCGCATCGTTCTCTATCTGACGAAGGTGATGAGCTTCGCCGGCAGCATCACCGTCACCGGCGAGATGTACGAGGACCGCACGAAGCTGTGGCCCGGCAAGCCCGGTAAAGCCGACGCCTACCCCTGGCGTTTTGCCACCGAGCCCGAGATCGTGCTCGAGCAGGACGAGTGGGTGCCGGCCGAAGAGCTTGCCACCAAGCTCGAGCACATCCGCAAGTGGCCGGCCGAGCACTGGAAGCTCGCCTTTCAAGGCCAGCTTCGCACGATCGGTGCGAAGGACACGAAGCTGCTGGTCAAGCGCCTGGGCAAGGCCGCCAAGGCGCACGCCTGAGCTACGCCCCGCCGCCGTCACGCCTGGGTGCGCCGGAGCACGACGTATGCCGCGAGCGGCAAACTCACCGATCGTCGTCAGGTCGTAAGCGACTTCAGTCGGTTCGCGGCGGGACTCTCAGGGCCGAGTATGCGCTCTAGCCATACGACGGCGCGCGGAAGCTCCAGCGCCCCCGCGGAAACGATCTCCTCGATGTCCGCCCAGTCCTTCGTACGATCGAACAGGGCCTTGAATACGGCCAGAGCGGTGCAGTCCAGCACTGGGATCGTGCGGCCTTCGAACGGCACCGAGCGCACGCCGTCGGCTACCTCGGCGTGAAATCTGTGGATGTCGAGGAACACGTCGATCGGCGTGTCCTCCCACCAGACCCTCACCTGACCCTCACCTGCAGCCGTGGCGATGTCGGCCTCGGTGACCGTGACCGGGCCGGGAAGGGCAGACAGTGCCTCGCCGGCTCTCGTTGGATCCACGAACACGTTGACATCGAGGTCGCGTGTGCCGCGCGGCTCTTGCGTGCAGTATGCGAGTGCGATCGCGCCGCCGAAAGCGTGCGGCAGCTCGGCGGCGGTGAGGGCGTCGTGGACCGCGAGCAGGCGACTGCCCAACAGGCTCATCGCGCCAGGCCGGCAAGCGACGGGTACTCGAGCGGCCCTCGCCGGCGCGCCGGGAGGGCCTCGGCCAGATCGAGAACCTGAGCAAGTATGCGCGCCGCGCGCGCCGGGTCTACCGGGGGTTCCGCCGATCCGAGTCGTAGCTCCAAGCCACCGGCGGCGGCCAGTCTTGCGAGCGCGTCGACACCCGGTTGACGACGGCCGTGCTCATAGGCGCTCACCACAGACCTCGCCAATCCCGCCCGCCGTGCGAGCTCGGCCGGGCGCAGGCCGCTGCGTTGGCGGATTTCGCCGATCAATTGTGGGGCCACCGTCGCGATCGTCATTGACTGCAAATGTTAGCGAATTCGCTAACGAATCTGCGATTTCGAGAGCTAGCGGGGACTTGACGGCCCAAAACGCTCTACGGCGAGGGGCTTGAAGCGTCGATCACAGGCGACCTCGAGCTTGCGCTGGAGCGCGCCATACAATCGATTCATGCTGCACGATACCCCCAGCTGCGCACGCGTATGACGCGCATGACACGCGCCTGGGGGGCGCTTGCGCCCGAGCAGCGCATCGCCACCGGGGCGGCGCTCGTGCTGCTGGTGACGATGTTTCTGCCTTGGTATGACCTGCAATCGCTGAACCGCAAGAGCGGCGCGATCAACTCGCACTCGATCAGCGCCTTCGGCGACGTGTCGTTTGTGGAGGCCGCGGTGTTCCTGGTTGCGGCCGGCGTGATCGCGCTGATGTTCGCGCGTGCGGAGCGGCGCGACTTTCACATGCCCGGCAGCGACGGCGCGGTCGTGATGGCCGCCGGCGCCTGGGCTGCGCTGCTGATCTTCTACCGCGTCTTCTCGCGCCCCGACGGCCATGGCTATCCCGTCGGCATCGAATGGGGGTTCTTCCTTGCGTTCGTCGCCGCCGGCACACTCGGCTATGCCGGCTGGCGCATGCGCGCCGCTAGCGCGCCAGAGATGCCACTGATGCGCCATCGCGGGAGCCGACAGGCATCTGCCGGCGAGGACCTCACGATCGTCAACCCTTCCCCGCGACGCGCCTCACGGGCCAGGCCAGTCGCCGCGCATCCCTCCTTGCGCGCGACAGAGGACATCCTGCCCGAGACGCGGGGCTCCGGCCCATCGGCCGACATCACGACGGCCGCCAAGCACGACTCCGACCCATCGCAGGAGGTCACGACGGTCGTGGAGCAGAGCTCCCGCGCACCTCAGGGCACGAGCGCCTCTCCCCCATCGAGGCGGCCCACGGCTGCGCCCAAACGACCTCGCTTCCCCCCTGGCCCATCCGAGCAACTTTCTTTCGAGGACTCGCCCGTCGAGTCGGAGGAGCATTGAGCGACCCCTATCATTCCCTCGACGATGCCTCCTGAGGAACCTCTCTCCTCCGCCGCTCTCGCCGACGGCCTGAGCTCTGTCGGCTACCTTCCAAGCGAGTCCACCGCGCTCGTCGCCTTTCTGGCCACCAAGCTCGGCAAGCCCGTGCTCGTGGAGGGGCCGGCCGGTGTGGGCAAGACCGAGCTGGCCAAGGCGCTTGCGCGCTATCTCGGGCGCGAGCTGATTCGCCTGCAGTGCTACGAGGGCCTCGACGAGGCCAAGGCGCTGTATGAGTGGAACTACCGCAAGCAGCTGCTGCGCATCCAGGCAGAGGCCTCCGGCACCGGCTGGGAGGCCGTGCAGGAGGACATCTTCGGGGAGGAGTTCCTGCTCGCCCGACCCCTGATGAGCGCGATCGCCTCCGAGCAGCCTGTCGTGCTGTTGATCGACGAGATCGACAAGACCGACCAGGAGTTCGAGGCGATGCTGCTGGAGGTCCTCTCGGACTTTCAGATCTCGATCCCCGAGCTCGGACGCGTGACCTCCACCACGCACCCTGTCGTGCTGCTCACGTCCAACAACTCGCGCGAGCTGACAGAGGCGCTCAAGCGCCGCTGCCTGTACCTGTGGCTCGACTACCCGTCGCTCGAGCACGAGCTCGAGATCGTCAAGCTGCACGCGCCCGAGCTCTCCGAGGATGTGGCGCGACGGCTCGTGGAGGTGGTCGGCATGGTGCGCGAGCTCGACCTCAAGAAGCCACCCTCGATCGCCGAGTCGATCGACTGGGCGCGGGCGCTCTTGCTGCTCGGCGCCAAGGACATCGACGCCGCGACATTCAACGAGACGATGTCGGTGATCGTCAAGCACCGCACCGACATGGACATCGTCGCCGAGCGCGTCGGGCTGAAGCTGGCGCAGGATGCCGAGCCTGCCAATGCCCAGCCCGCCTGAGAGCTCGGAGTCGGACATGTCCCCCTCGCGCACGAGGGGCGCTCTCTCCGAGGGCACGACCACCGAACCGCCGCGGCACTCCTCCCCAACGGGCACTCAGCCCGAGGGTCTTGCCGCACGCCTGCCTCACACCACATCCGCACAGACCATCCCCCTCGAGGGAATGGCCGCACGCTTGCTCGAACTCGGAGAGGAGCTGCGCTCCGAGGCCGTCGCCGTTGGCACCTCTGAGCTACTCGATGCCTTTGCCGTCCTGCGCGAGATCCCCTGGACGTCTCAGGCCGAGTTTCGCGAGGCGCTGGCCGCGACGCTTGCAAAGAGCCAGGACGACCGGCGCATCTTCGAGCTTGTGTTCGACCGCTTCTTCTTCCGTGCCGTGGAGATCGCCTCGGTGCGCGAAGGCGTGGACGAGAGCAACACCTCATCGGCCGATCTAGACGAGTTGAGCGAAACCGAACTCGACGCGCTACGACGCCAGATCGCCGCCGCTTTGCGCGAAGGCGCGGAGGGCGCGATGCGCGACCTGGCGCGCATGGCAATCGCCACCTTCGGTCAGGCAGAGCAGGGCAGCGGCGTGATCGGCGTGGACGTGCAGCGCATCCGCCGCGCGCTGGGGCTGCGTGCCGAGCCCCAACCCGACCTGCCCCCGGACGACCCCCGCTCGGGCGGCGTACCGCGCGATGCGCTGCGCCGCTTCGAGGCGTTGATGCGCCGCGAGCTCGAACGCCGGCAGGTGCAACGCTCCGGACGCCTCCCCCCCGCGCGTCCGTTGGGTGAGCTCGACCGCGCACTGCCCTCCGGCCCACTTGCCGACCTTGCCGCCGTGCACCGCGTTGTGGCGCAGCTACGCAGGCGCCTTGCGACACAGGGCAAGCAGAATCGCGGCCACCGTCACCATGCGCACGTGGACGTGCGCCGCACGATGCGCGCCTCACTGCAAACCGGCGGCGTCCCCGTCGAGCTGCGCTACCGCCCGCGGCGTCCGCGACGTCCGGAGATCTATGTGCTGTGCGATGTCTCCACGAGCGTCACCTCGGCTTCGGTGTTCTTCCTCTCGGTGCTGCATGCGCTACACGACTCGTTTCGCAAGATGCGCTCGTTCGTGTTCATCGAGCGCATCAGCGAGGTAACCGACGTGTTTGAGCACGAGCGCGACTTCCGCGCAGTGAGCGAGCGTATATCGAGCGACGCCGGCGTGGCCGACATCTCCGGCTACACCGACTACGGGCGCGTCTGGTCGGAGCTGCTGAAGCTGATCGCCGACGACATGAGTCCCCGCGCCACCGTGATCGTGCTGGGCGACGCCCGCACCAATGGGCGCGACCCGCGCGCCGACCTGTTCGGCCAGGTGGCCGCTCGTGCCGGGCGTACGTTCTGGTTGAACCCGGAGCCGCGCTTGTACTGGAACTATGGCGACTCGGTGATCTCCGCCTACGAGCAATATTGCACCGCGTTCGAGTGCTGGACGACCGCGCAGCTCGAGGACTTCGTCAAGGCCTTGACACGGCCGGTCGTGAGCGCCTAGCGCCGACGAGCGTCACTCTTCTCATCGCGCCGGCGACGAGCCTTCTGCCTCCTCTTCTCCGTCGAGCGATAGCATCGAGAGCGACAACAGGGGAGCTGACGGAGGTCGGCTGAGATGGCGCACACATGATCCGGCGCCGACCCTTCGAACCTGTGGGGTAATGCCCGCGGAGGGAGCGCAGTGCAGATCCAAGTGCAGTCCCGCGAAGGCCAGGCGCACGACGCGCGAGCTACGAGGCCACCCTCGCGGCAGACACACCCCGTGGCAGGAGGCAACGCGGTCAGCCTCGAGACGGTGAGCCGCGCCTATGTCGATCGCCGTGGCGCAGCCGTACAGGCACTCGCCGACGTCTCGTTGCAGGCTGTCCGCGGAGGGGTGCTGGCCGTGGTGGGTCCCAGCGGCTGCGGCAAGACGACGCTGCTAGAGCTGATCTGCGGATTGCAGCAGCCCGACAGCGGAACGGTCGAATGCGAGCCGGCCGTGTTGATGCCGCAACACGACCTCCTGCTGCCTTGGCTCAGCGCGGTGGACAACGCGACACTGGCTTTGCGGATCGCTGGTGTCCCGCGCGCGCAGGCGCGTCGAGAGGGGACGAGCCTCTTCGAGCAGCTCGGCCTTGGCGGCTTCGAGCGTGCCCGGCCCAACGAGCTCTCCGGCGGGATGCGCCAGCGCGTGGCGTTCGTGCGCACTTTGCTTTCCGGCAAGCCGCTGCTGTGCCTGGACGAGCCCTTCGGTGCGCTCGACGCGATCACCAGGCAGGAGATGCAAGAGTGGTTGACGGGGGCGTTCCTGCGCGAGCCGCGCACCGTGGTGCTCGTCACGCACGACGTCGAGGAGGCGATCGTGCTCGCCGACCGTGTGGCGGTGCTCTCACCTCGCCCTGGGCGTGTCGTGTCCGAGCTGACGGTGCAGGAGCCTCGCCCGCGCTCGCGTACCGACGCCACCGTGATCGCCTTGCGCGAGCGGGCGATGCGAACGCTGGCCGACAGCAGGGCAACATGAGACGCGGATTTGCGAACGTGCTGCCACCGCTGTTGCTGGGGCTCGCCTTCCTTGCCGCTTGGGAGCTATATGTGGACCTCCAAGCAGTGGATCCGCTGCTGCTGCCGGCGCCGCACGCCATGTTCGCCGAAATATGGGACAACGCCGGGCTCTTGTGGTCGAACTTCACGATCACGTCCAAGGAGGTCCTATTCGGGCTCATGCTGGCGCTCATCGGCGGCTTTGCAATGGCCGTCGCAATCCACATGTGGGCGCCGATGCGTCGCGCCGTCTATCCGCACACGGTCGGCTCGCAAGCGATCCCGATCGCTGTGATCGCGGCGCCGCTGTGCTTTTGGTGGGGCTTTGGCATCTTCCCGAAGCTCGTCGTGATCGCGTTGATCTGCTTCTTCCCGGTGGTCGTGACGACCGTGGACGGGCTCGCGGCGGTGGATCCCGACCAGCTCAAGCTGTTGCGCACGCTCGACGCGTCGCGCTGGCAGGCGTTTCGCTTCGGCGAGCTGCCTGCCGCCTTGCCGGCGGCGCTCAGCGGCGCGCGGATTGCGCTCGCCGTCGGCGTGATCGGTGCGTTCATCGCCGAGACCTCCACCCCCACCACCGGCCCCTATGCCGGTCTGGGACGCGAGATCACCTCGGACTTGACCGCTCTGCAGACCTCTCGCGCCTATGCCGCCACGGCCGTGCTGTTCGTGTTCGCGATCGGCTGTTTTCATGCCCTGACCATCGCCGAGCGCAAGCTCTCGCCATGGGCCAATCAACCAAGAGGAGAGATCCGTTGAGAGCACCGTCATGCGTCCGCCGTGGCGCCCTGCATGGCCCCCGGCATTGGGCGCCAGCCTCCCGCCGCCGGCCTGCCCCCAGCCGCGGACCGGCTGGCTCCCGCCACGGACGGCCTGCCCTCGGCCGCGGACCGGCTGGCTCCCGCCACGGACGCCTTGGCCACCGCCGCAGCTGGTCCCTGCTGGTCGCATGCGTCTGCTCCGTCGTGCTTGGCGCGTGCGGGACCAAGCAGGACGTCGTCTCGGCGCCCGGGACGAAGCCGTTCACTGTGATGCTCGACTGGTTCCCAAACGCCGACCATGCGTCGCTGTACACCGCGATCGCGCAGGGGTACTTCAATGCCGTGGGCTTGGATGTGCGCCCGATCGTGCCCAGCGAATCGGCCGAACCTTTGAAGCTGCTGGCCGCCGGCAAGGTCGATATGGCGATCTCCTACGAGCCTCAGCTGCTGCTCGCCCGTGACCAGGGGCTGAAAGTCGTGTCGATCGGCGCGCTCGTGCAGCGCCCGCTCACTTCGATCATCGCGCTCCCAGCGGCGCACGTCAGCAAGGTCGCCGACCTCGAGGGCAAGCGCGTGGGCACCGCAGGCATCGCCTATCAAGCGGCCGAGCTGCGCAGCGCGCTGCGCACGGCCGGGGTGAACCCTGGCTCAGTCACAGAAAGCGATGTCGGCTTCAACCTCGTGCCGGCGATGCTCTCCGGCAAGGTCGCGGCCACGCTCGGCGGCTACTGGAATTACGAGGCGATCCAGCTGCGCCAGATGCACAAGAACCCCGTTGTGATTCCGATCGACCAGGCCGGCGTGCCGAGCTACAACGAGCTGGTGCTGGTGGTGCGCTCTGAAGAGGCACGTGTCGACGGCGTGGACATGCGTGCTTTTTTGCAGGCGCTGACTCGCGGCGAGCGACAAGTACGCGCGAATCCCGCGGCCGCGGCGGCGCTGATCGTAGCGGCCAATCCTTCCGCCGGGGAGAAGCTGCAGTTGGCCTCTGTCGAAGCGACGCTCCCGGCGACGCTGCCGAGCGATCACTCGCAGCCCTATGGCTGGCAAGATCCCTCAGCGTGGGCGGCATTTGGCCACTGGATGTTCGCACAGGGTCTGGTTCACTCAGACCCCAACGCCGCCGGTCTGCCGCCATTCACCAACGAGTTCCTGCCCGGCCAGGGAATATGAAGCTCTCAGGTAAGAGCCCATGCCTGGCTGTGGCTTAGCGAAAAGTCGGCTCGACCGGTTGATCTGGGGGCATCCGAACAGCGAAGACTCACTCATGTAAACGGATTTCCGTCGGATGACGCAAACTCTCATCCGATAATTTGATGTGAGTTGATATGTGAGTGATGCTCTCATGGACCCATTCGGGCTCTCTCATGGACCCATTCGGGGCTCGCATATACCACCGGTTTTGCCCGAAGGCTGACATTTGGATAATAAGTAAATTTTCCGTGTTATGCTCGACCTGAAGTGGTAAAGCCCCGAGCCGAAGGATGACCGAGCTCCTGATCGTCGACGACGACGATGCGCTACGGCACTGGGCTGAGCGGGTGGTGCGCGAGCGCGGCTACGGCTGTGACGCCGCCGCCAACGCCGCCGATGCGCGCGAGCTATTGAGTCGTGACGGCTACCAGCTGGCGCTGCTCGACGTGAACATGCCTGGCGAATCGGGTGTGGGGCTGCTCTCCCACATACGCCGCGAGCACCCCGACACGGCGGTTGTGATGGTCACCGGCGAGGACGATCCGAAGTTGGCAATGGACGCGATCGAGCTCGGCGCGTTTGGCTACATGGTCAAGCCAGTGGGCGCGGGTGAGCTGTTGATCAACGTCGCCAACGCGATGCACCGCCGCTCGCGCGAGCTCGAGAGCCGGCGCATGCTTCAGAGCCTGCGGGCGGCCGCTGACCAGCGCGGAAATCGCCTCGAGGATGCTCTCGAGGATCTGCGCCGTACCGAGAACAAGGTGTGGGTCTCCCAGGCGGAGACGATCTTCCGCCTCGCGCGCGTGGTCGAGTTCCGCGATGAGGAGACCGGTCACCACCTGCAGCGGATGAGCTCCTACTGCGAGCTGCTTGCACGCAAGCTCGGCTTCAGGAGTGAGGATGCCGAGCGTCTGCGTCTCGCAAGCCAGCTGCACGATGTGGGCAAGGTCGCGATCCCAGACAGCATCCTGCTCAAGCGCGGCAAGCTCTCGAGTGAGGAGTTTGCAGTGATCATGACTCACGCCGAGACAGGGCACACGATGCTCGCGGGGTCGAGCTCCGACGTCGTGCAGCTTGGCGCGACGATCGCCCAGACCCACCATGAGCGCTGGGACGGGTGCGGCTATCCGCGCGCGCTCGCGCGCCAGGAGATCCCTCTGGAAGGCCGGATCGCGGCGATCGCCGACGTGTTCGACGCGCTCACCAGCGACCGTGTGTACCGTCCCGCGTTCCCCGTCAAGACCGCAGTCGAGATGATGCGCTCCGAGCGTGGCGCGCACTTCGACCCGGAGATCCTCGACGCGTTCTTGACGACACTCGGTGAGCTGGAGAGCATCAGGCGGGCCTATGCCGACTAGCGTCAGCTACGCCTATGCCTACTAGCGTGCCCGACCGCGCTTCCGCGGCCGGCCGCTCGCGCGGTCGACCGCGTGTGTTGGTGGTCGACGACGACGTGGTGACGCGCGGCGTGGTGCGCGAACTGCTCGAGCGCGCCGGCCACGAGGTGCGCGAGGCGCCCGACGGCCGCGCGGGTCTGCGCGATCTCTACTCGGCCACCCCCGATCTGGTGATCCTCGATGTCGAGATGCCGGGGCTCGATGGCTGGATGACGCTCGAGCGGATCAGAGAGCTGAGCGACGTGCCGGTGTTGATGCTGACCGCGCGCGAGACCGAGCTCGAGCGCGTACGCGGCCTGCACGACGGCGCCGACGACTACGTCGTCAAGCCGTTCGGGCGCCAGGAGCTCGTTGCGCGCGTGCAGGCGCTGTTGCGTCGGGCGCAGCCACGCGAGCAGCAGCAGAGCACCTACGCCGACGAGCGGCTGTCGATCGACTTCGCCGGGCATGTCGTCGTCTACGAAGGGCGCGCGATTGCGCTGACCCCGCTCGAGTTCAAGCTGCTTGCGGTGTTCGTGCGCCATCCCAACCAGGTGCTCAGCCGCGATCAGCTGTTGGAGCTCGTATGGGGAGACTCCTTTGGCGTATCTCCCGACCAAGTCAAGCTTTATGTGGGATACCTGCGCCGCAAGCTCGACCCAGGCGCATCGGACTCGACGCCGGTGGAGACTGTGCGTGGCTTCGGCTACCGCTACAGACATGCAAAGTAGCTGACAGGGCACGCGGCAAACGCGAGCGCGAGCTCTTGCCGACCTATATGCAGAGTTTGCCCAGCGTTTTCACCGACACCGAGCTGGAGGCGGCGCTCCACGATTCGACGGTGACGCTCACCCGGTAGTAGTAGGTGGTCGAGTAGCCGAGCTGGCTACTGCTGTCGGTGTAGGAGTGCTGGGAGATCGGGAGGCTCGCCACTTCGGCGTAGGGGCCGTTGCTCGAAGTGGATCTTTCGATCGCGTATTCGGTCGCCGCGGCGGAGCTGGTCGCGGTCCATTCGACGAGGATTTCCGGGGTGTGGTTGGACTTGCATTTCGTCTGGGCTGCTTTGATCGATTTGGGGGCGGACAAGGTAGCCGTCGCCAAGGTGATCGATCCGCCGGCCGCTTTGGCTGTGAACAGGCCAAATGCCGCCTGTGCGCTCATCAGCACCACCAACGCAACCAGCAGGGCGACAGAAATGCACGCGTAAGGTGACTTCGACATGGCTTCTCAGTCGCTCGCCGGCTGGGATTGCCACGGACCGGAGGATTGGGCTTGGCCCGCGCTTACGGGCTGAGCCAGCCATGCGATCGCCGGCTTGGGCATACGTGAGCGACCGATACGGCGGTCGCCGCCCACCCGACGCTCGGGGCCGAAGTAGCGCTCGCGGCTCACGCGGCGCTCGCGGCGCTCGCGATTCTCCTCGGGCGTGCCGTGCTTCTCGCCGGCACCGAGCTTGTCGCTCGCACCCCAGATCTCCGCAAGCAAAAGCAGTGCAAGCAACGCCGGTGCGATCAGGACGGCGGCGACCCTTATCGCGCTCCCCCGTAGTGCGTTCACAACCGAGCCGAGGTGTGGAAGCACCGCCACCTCGCGCCATGCTGTGGCGCCTTCGAGCTTTGCGGTCCACGGGTCGGGCCAGTTGTTGGCATCGCCCTGGGTCTGTACGACCGGGTGCGCGCCGCCCGCGAGGATCCTTGTGACGCGGTGACTCTCCACCTGATGAATGCCTGTCGGTACCTGGTAGGAGATGATCTGCCCGACGCGCACCGCGCTGACGGGCTCGGGGACGTCGATGATCATGTCTCCGGGGGAGTAGGTCGGGCGCATACTGCCCGACAACACGGTCACCGGCCGGTAGAGGCCGAGCCGCGGGAGGATCGCCAAGCCGAGCAGCATGAGCAAGCCGACGGCAAGCAGCGCCCGCTGTAGGAATACCCATGCTGTTCGGATGGCCATGACCTGCTCCTACTTGTTGCCGGCGACACGCTGCGTGCCGACGAAGTTGTAGGAGATCGTGGAGGTGAGTCCCTGCATCGTGTTCGGCGCGGCCGTCGGCAGGGTGAGCGTCACGCGCAGGTGGTCGGTCGAGCCGGTCGTCAGAGACGAAAGGTTCGACAGCGCGATGTTCGCACCGATCACGGCGCGCGAGGCGAGCACAGTCGAGGTGGTCCCGCTGCACGTGTATGTGTAGGCGGGGGCCGTACCTGCCTCTGTCCACGGCGCCGAGCACTTTTCGATCGCCATCTGAAGACCGTTGGTGGGTTCGGTGTCGAGCAGCGAGCTCGGCGAGGCGGTCGTGCTCAGCACGATCCCCGATAGGTTGTCGGCGCTTGCGCCGCCGCTGTTGATCAGATCGGCGGAGCGCTGGATCGTGTCGCCGGGGACCACGTTGGATGCGCCGACGGTCAGCCGGTTGGTGCTCGCGCCGGTGGCGCCGAGCGCGATCGACACAGTCCCCGAGGAGATCGTGTGACTTGCCGTGGTAGAGCTTGTGAATGTAGCGAACGTGCCTAGACCGGCGACCGCCGCTGCTACGCCGACTGCCGCGAAGGAGGCGAGAAGCCGCTTGGTTGTCTTTGTGAACATTGCTTTCGATCCTTTGTTTGGAGGAGCTTGTGAGTGCCTTCTCCAAAGAAGATCGCCGTGCACTGAATGAGCTCGGTAGAGGCTCGGGATGAGTCCGGTATGAGCGTGCAGGCGTCGGTATCCGTACCGACCCACGCCAAAGCCCGTAATTTGCCGCAGGCGGGTCGCTTCACCAGGCGCTAGCGTCACGCATGTGACAGATCAGGCTCAGCGCTCTGAACAGCCGGTGCCCGGGCAGGCGCCCGGCGTACAGGAGACGATTCGCATCGTGCTCGCCGACGATCATGCCGTCGTGCGCAGCGGCTTGAAGCTGTTGTTGGAGAGCGAGAGCGACTTTGACGTCGTCGCAGAGGCGGGCGATGTCGAAGGCGCGCAGCGCTACGTGCGTGGGCACAAGCCGACAGTGCTCGTGCTCGACTTGAACATGCCGGGTGGATCGAGCCTCGAGGCGATCCCGGTCATTCGTGAGGGCAACCCCGAGACTCAGATCGTGGTGCTGACGATGCAGCAGGAGCCCGTGTTCGCGCGCAGCGCGCTCAGCGCCGGCGCGATCGGATATGTGCTCAAGGAGGCCGCCGACGACGAGTTGGTCGAGGCGGTGCGACGAGCGGCGCGCAACGAGAGCTATCTGAACCCCCGCCTCGGTGCCCGCCTCGCCTCAGAGCCCGCTCCGGGGCCACCTGATGACCTGAGCGAGCGCGAGGTCGACGTGCTGCGCCTGATCGCGCTCGGCCATACGAATGCCGAGATCGCCGAGCAGCTGTTCCTGTCGGTACGCACCGTCGAGACCCACCGCGCCCACATTCAGCAGAAGCTCAACCTCTCCTCGCGTGCCGAGCTGGTCGCCTACGCGCTCAAACGTGGGCTGATCAAAGCCTCCTGAACAGGGGGCCGCTCAGGCGGGCAAGGCGCAGAACCCCTGCGAGCGCCTCTGAGCGCGTCCTTCAGAGCGGCCAGTAGTGGCCGATCTGAGCCGCCGCCCTAGAGGTGAGCAGCGCCTCTGACGCTGCCGTGGCCGGGGGCTCGGAGCCCGCCAGTGCAGCGAGTGTCTCCACCACGCAGGCCGCGAGTACATCCGGCTCATAGCCGCCCTCGAGCACCGCCCCGAGCGGCGCTCCCGCGCTTTCGGCCATGCTGCGCACGTGCCTTGCCATCTCGCCGAAGGAGCTCGTCTCCAAGCGCACTCCTGCCAAGGGGTCCTCGCGGTGGGCGTCAAAGCCGGCGGAGACGAGCACGAGGTCGGGCTTGAATGCGACGGCTGCCGGCAGCACGACGTGCTCGAGCAATGACAGCCACAGATCCTCCTCGCTACCGGCAGGCGCCGGCAGGTTGATCGTGTATCCCTCGCCCTCGTCCGAGCCAACGTCGCTCAGCGGACCGCTGCCGGGATACAAACCCGCCTGGTGGATGCTTGCGAACAGCACATCGGAGCGTCGACGGAACGCCTCGGCAGTGCCATTGCCGTGATGGACGTCCCAGTCGAGCACGAATACCGATCGCGCGCCAAGATCGCGGATCGCGTGCTCGGCCGCGATCGCAACGTTGTTGAAAAGGCAAAACCCCATCGCACGCGATGGCTCGGCGTGGTGGCCGGATGGGCGAACTGCACAGAAGCCGACTTGCGCTTCACCTGCCATCAGCGCCTCGGTCATTGCGCAAGCGCCACCGACAGCGTGCAAGGCGGCGCGATAGGAGGCCTTTCCGACAAACGTGTCGGCGTCGATCGCACCGCCCCCTGACGCGCAAAGCTCGCGAACGGCGCTTACATGCGAGGCGCTGTGAACGAGCTCGAGCTCGCGCTCGCCGGCTGCCGAAGCCTGCCTGCGCTCCCAGCCGAGCCAGTCGCGAGCGCTCAGCGCCCGCTCGATCGCATACAGCCGCTCGGGCGTGTCGGGATGCGCCGGCATGAGCGCGCGCGGGTCGTGTTCAAGTGAAGCCGGGTGATCGAAGTAGAGCGGGCGGGACATCTCTGCCCAACGTTAGCCCCCACAGAGCAGTCCCCGGCGGTGCAACCACGATGCGGGAAATCCACGAGCGCTTCGGGTGGTATGCGCGGATGGACACTATCCGCACAGGCGGGAGGATGCACAGGACAAACAGCTCTCAGGCGGCGAGCGAGCGGAAGCCTTGCACCTCCTGAACAGCCTGCCCCGAACAAGCGTCGTCACGATCTCAGTGCCGCCCCCCGACCCGAGGGCGGTGAGGACGGCGCACAAAAAACACCGGGACAGGGCGACGCCCAGGACTCCCTACTTGGGCGCCAAGGAGATGGTCGCGCGTGGAGTCGATAGCTCCACGCGCGACCCCTCCCGATGGCAGCGACCTTTCCCGGTGGCAGCGACCTTTCCCGATGGCAGCGACCTTTCCCGATGGCAGCGACCCCTCCCGACGGCAGCGACCTTTCCCGACGGCAGCGACCTTTCCCGACGGCAGCGACCTTTCCCGACAGCCGCAGCCACCTGGGACCGCCGCGCGAACCGCAGCCCAGCCTTCACACTACGCCCAGCAGCACCGCCATCGCCTCCCTACCCGGGCAAGAGCCTGTAGCGGCGCGTGTCGGGATCACGCTCCAGCAAACCAGCGGCTACAAGGGTCAGGACGTAGCGATGAACCGTGCTTGTGTTCAGCTCGAGCTGCTCGGAGATGTCCTTGATTCCCATGTCCACTCCTTCCTGCGGGAAGCAGGAGAGCACGAGCAAGCCCGCCAGCAGCGACCGCGACAAGCGCCTGTTCTCCTGCAGTGCGCGATATCTGGAGCTGAGCAACTGCCGGGCATCCGCGCGATGAAAGCCGGTACCCCCGATCGCCGCGGAGACGCTTGGCACAGCTTCCTCGCCGAGCGCTGCACGCACGACGTGGTCCACCTGATTACGCGAAAGCGTTAGCGAGACCGGCAGCTCGCCGGGAGGGGTGCTCTCAGGTGGTTCCTGCTCAAACGGCCCGGCGTAGGATTCCTCTTCAGGCCGCACCCCCTCGTCACGTGGGAGCCGGCGCTCAGGCGCGGGCTCCGACGGTAAGTGCTCTTCCGGCTGCGGCTCAGAGCCACTGGACGGTGTGTCGATCACTGCCTCATCCCGGGGCCGCTCGTCCGCGTGCAGGGAACTCCACCACGTTGTCGCGCTCGGGCAGGTTGCCCGAGGGCACCAGCAGATGCCCGTCGCTGAGCGATCCGATCCGGTGCGCGTGCACCATTGACGGCATGTCGGGGACCGTGATGAGCACACCGAGCCAATCCCGCTCGGCAGTGCTACGCAGGAGGCCCATCACCTCCTCGCGCTGGAGTACATCCAGATTTGCGGTCGGGTCGTCCACGACCAACAGGCTCGGCTGCCTCACCATCGCGTGGGCGATGGATACAAGCGTGCGCTCGCCGTCGGTCAAATCCTCCCAGCGACCTTTCGAGCATTCCCCCACGCCGACACGCGACAGAGCCGCGGCCGAGCGACGGCGCGCGCGACGCAGCGTCTGGCGTTTGAGCAGTGGCAGAGCCACATAGTCGAGCATCTCCAGCTCGTCGCTCTCGGGGCCCGCGCGTCTGGCCCAACCGATCTCCTCGCGCAACAAACGCACGAGCGCGGACCTCGACATCGATCCCAGGTCTTGCTCCTTGAAGCGCACGGTGCCGCTTTCCGGCGCCTCGAGGCCGGCTGCCACCTTCAACAAGGTCGTCTTGCCCGAGCCACGCTGACCCCATACGGCGACACACTCCCCCGCATAGACCGACAACGAAATCTCCTTCAGCACGGCGGTCTCGTGCGGACCGCGCCAATAGCTCTTGCCGACCTTCTCCAACGCGAGCCGCACTTGTGAGCTCAAGCTATCCCGTCTCCTCGTGCGGTGCTGCGTTGGTGAGCCTCGCTCAGCTTGCGCATGATCGTGCGAGCCTTCTGCAACCACTCGATCCTCGCCTGCAATTGCTTGATCTCGGCATCTCGCACCAGCAGAGCAGCCACCTCCGACCATGCCTTGGGTCGGCCCTGCAGAGACCCTGCGGGTTGCCGCAGCCGGTGCATTCGGGCTAGGCAACCCTGCTCCTGCGTCTGCGTGAGCTCGATCAAACGCGAGAGGTTGTGGGGCCTCGAGAGCGCAATCTTCATGTACAGCTCGTCACGCACCGGTGCCAGCGAGGAATCGTCGAGCATCCAATCTTCGAAGCGGTCTACTCCCTTGGGCGTAGCTTCATAGATCGTGCGCGGCGCTGCTCTCTCGTTGGCTGCGCCCGGGCGTGCGCCGGCGCTGCGTACGAGCTCCTCGGAGCTGAGTTGGTCGAGTGCCGAATAGACACCGGTCGGAGCGAAGCCCGAAGATCCAAACCTCGCCTCCAAGCGGCGGGCAAGATCGTAACCGTAGCCCGGCCGCTCTATCACGAGTCCTAGCACTGCGTTCTTGGCTGACATCGCCCGATCGGCCGTCAGTGACGAATATCCGCGTTCATTTCAGACAGAGTATTCGAGATCACGCGAGAATGTGTCCTTGGCCCGAATAATTTCAATGTGCAGGTGCTGAGCGGGGGACGAGCGGATCGCTGAGAGCACCTGTGCCCGGTGCTCCGGCGCGGAAACCGGCAAGCCTCAACTCGATGCGCGCGCCGCCCGCGCGTCCTCTCGCGGCGCTGACTCGACCACCGTGGGCCTGCGAGATGGCACGTACGATCGCAAGCCCGAGGCCCGTCCCACCGGAAGCTCGATCGCGCGCGGTATCGGTGCGGTGGAATCTGTCAAAGACGCGTTCGCGCTCCTGCGGGTCGATCCCGAGGCCATCGTCTTCGACGGCGAAGCAGATCCATCCCCCGCCGAGGTCTTCCACGTCCAGGCGCACAAGCCCCTCGAGGTCGGTGGTGTGCTCGATCGCATTGGCGATCAGATTGCGTAGTGCCTGCGCGAGACGATCCGGATCGGCGCTGAGCACGCCTGTGGGCGTCGTCCCCAGCTCGAAGCGTCGCGCCGCGATCAGGCTCATCCCATCCCACAGCTCGCGCACGTACTCGCCGAGCTCGATCGGCTCCACCTGAAGGAACTCGGTCTGCTCGGCCTTGGCCAGCAGCAGCAGGTCGTCGACCAGGCGCGTGATGCGCGCGATCTCAGCCTGCACGAGCCGCTCGACGCGCCTTACCTCCGGCTCGCTGGGCTGGGACTGCGCGGCAAGCACCTCGAGCTGGCCGCTGATCACTGTCAGCGGCGTGCGCAGCTCGTGCGAGGCGTCGGCGACGAAAGCGCGCTGGCCGGCGAATGCCTCGGTGAGCCGATCGAGCATGTGATTGAACGCATCCGCCAGCACCCGCAGCTCCTCCGCCTCGTTGGAGACGCCATGGATGCGCGGGTGCAAGTCACCCGCATCCACCCTTGCCGCCACCTCCGCCATGCGACGCAGCGGTCGTGAGACACGCGTACCGACAAGATATGCGGCCATCAGCGCCCCGAACAGCGCGAGCGCACCCGCGAGCAGGAACGCTCGCGCCACGCTGCGTTGCGCGTGAGCCACCACCGCCAACGGCTCCCCCACGCCAACCGTCACGTGCTTGCCGCCTGGAAGGACGAAGCTGCGCTCGAGCAACCGCAGATTGCCCACGTCTGGCAGTGTGAGCGTCGAGTACCCGTCGTGGGTGATTTTCAGTTTCGCCGCGAGGCTGTTCTCGTGATCCTGTTCGAGCACGCTCTCGCCGTTGTCGGGACCCTCCGGCGTGAACAGCTCGGGGCGATTGGAGCTCGTGGGCGCACCTGCCACAATCGCGAACAGCAGCGTCGAGCTGGCGCTGAACGGCTGACCATGGATATAGCGAGTCGCGTGTTCAGCTATCTCTCGGGGCTTGCCGTTGTGTGAGGAGAGCAGCGCCTGAGAGAGCTCACTCGCCTCCCCGCTTATCTCCGAGTCGATCTGGTGGCGCAGCTCGATACCAGTGTCGCGATAGACCACGACGAAAGTCAGCGCGCATGAGCCGAGAACGACCAAGGCCACCCAGAGGCCCAAGCGCCAACGCAAGCCCTCAGGTACGAGGCGCCTGGCGCGAGTGCGACCGGCGCCCTCAGCCACCACTGCCGAGGCGATAGCCGACCCTGCGCACAGTGAAAATCGGGGCCGGACTGTCGGGACGCGCGAGCTTGCGTCGCAGATAGCCAACGTAGACATCGACCACATTCGTCGCCGGGTCGTGCTGGTAGCCCCACACGGAGCTGAGGATCTGCTCGCGCGAGAGCACCTGCCCACCGTGGCGCATCAAGTAGACGAGCAACTCGAACTCAGTCGTGGACAATGCCACCTGGACATCCCCACGACGCACCTTGCGAGTCAACAGATTCACCTCGATGTCCCCTCTCTGAAGCGTGGTGGTAGATGTCTGTGCCGCGACCCGCAATTGAGCACGCACCCTTGCCAACAACTCGGAAAGTGAGAACGGCTTCACCAGATAGTCGACGGCGCCGGCGTCCAGACCGGCCACACGGTCCTCGATCTCAGCGCGGGCCGTGAGCACGATCACCGGCAGTTCCGGCTTGACATCGCGCAACTTGGCGAGCAACTCCATCCCTCCCAGACCTGGAAGCATGAGATCGAGCACCACCATGTCAAAACTCTCGCGCCGTGCCAGCTGCTCTCCGTCAAGGCCGTTGAGCGCAGCCTGCACTACAAAACCTTCAGCCTCCAGCCCGCGCTTGAGGAAATCGACGATTCCCGGCTCGTCCTCCACCAACAGGATCGATGGCGCAAACGCCGGATCCGAGCCGGGCTCGGCAATATCGGGCATTGACAGAGGATAGGCCCTCGACTCCCACGCGCCGATCCCTGCACACAGTTTCGATGACTTTTCTCATCTTCCTGTTATGGGCCGCTTAGCAAGCGAGCACACACTCGCTTCATGTCCGCTGACCCGCAGAGCCCGCTTCGAGGCAGCGCGCGAGGCCGAACGTCGCCTCTGAGGAGGCTCAACTTCGATCTGCGCGATCCGAGCGCTCACGCCGGTGTGCCCGACCCCGCTGGGCCTGGTGGCGGACGCATCACGGGGGGAGGTACGCGCGGAAACGAGCGCCTGACGGCGGCCACCGGCATTCTGCTCGTGATCCTGCTTGCTGTAATCGGCGTGACGATCGTGCGACTCGGCCCGCTCATCTCCGTGCACCTGTTCGTCGGCCTGGTGTTGATCCCG
>Ga0208480_1000274_pt1 | contig 19835 bp, 16 predicted proteins | sample NGESurshal092012_4_FD_184485 | JGI IMG/M metagenome (GOLD analysis project Ga0208480, IMG submission 184485) | Arctic peat soil microbial communities from Barrow, Alaska - NGEE Surface sample F53-1 shallow-092012 (SPAdes) | ecosystem: Environmental > Terrestrial > Soil > Wetlands > Peat ... | reverse complement strand
CACAGTGGCCTGGTGTATGGGATCAGCGCCCAGGGCAAGGTCACGACGCTGTACGCGGCAAGCTTCACCCCGCAGGAAATCGTCCACGACGCACCGCTGCTGGCTTCAAGCTGAACCTTCAAAAGGGTATGCCCCCCCGCGCGCGGGGCATACCGGTTTTTGAAGAACCTGCCAGGCTTTGAAAGCCGATCGCCGCGCGCTCGTCCTGCGGGGCGCGATCAGCGTGTGTCTGTGCCGGGCACCGGCTCCGGCACGCCTTCCAAACGCTTGCGCAACTCGGCCCCACGACCGGCCCCGACGGCGCGCGCGGCGCGCTCCTCGCTCAGCTCGAGCCCCTGGGATTGAGCGAAGTCGAGCAGGTCCTGTCGTTCCTCGCCTTGCTTTGCGGTGCGCAAGAACAACCAGCAGAACAGGCACAGCGTGAGGATGCTCTCCTCGATCATCATGATCGCGCCGGCAAGGTTCTGGTCGGCGATCGGGGAGATGTGCCAGGCGGCGTCGCCGTGGATGTAGTAGGTGTAGAAGACGGTTCCCGACCACAGGAAGACGTTGCCGAGCACCGTCCCGGTGAGACGCACCGCGACGATGTAGCCAAGCTTCGCCCCGTTGCCGAACCAGCTAGGCATCGGCAACGGCCCGAACAGGCACATCCACATGTTGATGCCCAAGCCGAGGAACATCGCGTGCTCGAGCGCGTGCACGCCGGCATGGCGTAGCGCCGCTTCATAGAAAACCGGCAGGTGCCACACGTACAGGTCGATTGCCCAAAGGGGAAAGGCGATCAGGGGATGGGCGAGGATGCGCAGCCGGTCGAGGAGCTTGACGCGCAGGATCGGCGCGATCAGCGGCCCGGTGAGGCCGAGCACGATCAACAGCGCGGCGATGTCGCCCAACAGCAGGTGCTCGGTCATATGCGCGCTCAACAGTTCCTGGCTGTCGCCGCCAAGCGAGGTGAGCGCGAGGCCGATCGTGACAAACCCCCCGTAGAAGCACGCCTGGCGCCAGCCTGGAACCGGGTGGGCGCTCAACCCGAGCGTGTGCACCCGCTTGGCATAGGCAAAGCCGAACAGGGCGAGCGGCACGAGCTGCGTGAGCGCCGCGAAGGCGGTCGATGTGGCCGGGACGGGGGGCATCAGGATGGAGCCTACGACGTGCGGGCGAGCGCTGCGACCGCCACTGAGCGGGACATTCGTGGCATAGACTGGCGCGCGCATGCTCACTTCGCGTCGCCTGCTGCCACCAGTCCTCGGTGGCCTCAGCATCGCGGCGTTGGCGTTCCCCGAGGGGGCCTCGGCGCACGGGATCGTGGGCAAGGCCGACCTGCCGATCCCCGTGTGGTTGTTCAGCTGGGCCGCGGCGATCGTGCTTGTGGTCTCATTCGTCGCCCTATCCACGCTGTGGAGAACACCGCAGCTGCAGAGCGAGCACCGCAAGCGACTGTTCGTCATGTCGGCTGTGCTCGCGCATCTGGCAGGCCTTGTCGGACTGGCGCTGTTCGCGCTGGTGCTCTACAGCGGCTTCGACGGCACGCAGGAGTGGTCTGTCAACTTCGACCCGACGTTCATCTATGTGATCTTCTGGGTCGGCTTGCCGCTGGCAAGCGTCATCTTCGGCGACATCTTCAGGGCGCTCGCCCCGTGGCGCACGCTCGCTCGCCTGGTGCGTTGGGGAGGGCGAAAGGCCGCGCCACGAACATTTGCAAAGGCGCCGCTGCGCTACCCGGAGCGTCTGGGCATGTGGCCCTCGGTCGCCGTGATCGTCGGCTTCGCCTGGATGGAGCTGGTCTACATCTTTCCCGACCGCGACCAGCCCTCGACGCTCGCAGCGCTGTCGTTGGCTTATTTTCTGGCGATGCTCGCCGGGATGGCGCTGTTCGGCGTCGATGACTGGAGCGAGCAGGCCGACGGCTTCAGCGCCTACTTCAACCTGCTCTCGCGGATGTCGGCGCTCTGTCAGGACGAGCACGGTGTCGTGTGCTTGCGTCGTCCTCTGAGCGGGCTGCCCGACATTCAGGTCCGCGCCGGCACGATCGGGTTGGTGTGCGCGGTGATCGGCACCACCACCTTCGACGGGCTCTCAAACGGGGGAATCTGGCGGACCAACGAGCCGAGCCTGCAGAGCCTGGCCGCCGACCTCGGCTTCAACCAGACGCCGGCCCTGGAGCTGACCTACTCGCTCGGGCTCGTGCTGTGCGTACTGCTGGTCGCCGGTATCTACCGCTTGGGAATCATTGGCGTGCACAGTGTGAGCACGCGTTTTGACATGCCACAGCTGAGCCGCACGTTCGCCCACACGCTTGTGCCGATCGGCTTCGCCTACGTGCTCGCCCACTACTTCTCGCTACTGATCTGGCAGGGCCAGGCGATCGCCTCCCTGGCCTCCGACCCGTTGGGCAACGGCGCCAATTACCTCGGCACGAGCACCTACACGATCGACTATACGGTTGTCTCCTATGCGGCGATCTGGTACGTGCAGGTGGCGGCTCTCATCGGCGGGCACGTCGGTGGGCTCGCACTCGCGCACGACCGTGCGCTCAGCATCTATCCGAACCAGGAACAGGCGATCCGCTCGCAGTATTGGATGCTGGCGGTGATGGTCGCGTTCACAAGCTTCGGCCTTTGGCTGCTCTCGGCGGTGGGCACATGAGGCCGCGCCAGATCTTGGCGTTGCTCGCCGTGCTCGCGCCGGCCTCGCTCGGGAGCGTCCAAGCCGCCGGCGCAGCCCCCCAGCCGGGAGCGCCAACCGAGAGCGGCAGCCCGATCGAAGATCAGGGCAGCAACTACAACTACCGCTCCTACATCACCTATGTCAACCCGAAAGCGCCGGGTCTGGATGTCGAAGTGCTCGAGTTCGCAGACCGAATCCTGCTACGAAACCACACGGGCAAGACGGTCACGATCTATGGCTATGAAGGCGAGCCGTACGCACGCGTGCAACCAAATGGCACGACCGAAGACAACTTGCGCTCGCCTGCCACCTACCTGAATACGAGCTTCTACGCGAACGTCAAGGTCCCGGAGAGCGCGAGCGCGAGCTTCCCTGCGAAGTGGGTGACGATCGATCGCACCGGGCAATTCGAATGGCACGACCATCGAATCCATTACATGAGCCCGGTGACCCCCCCGATCGTCAAGGACAAGGGCAAGCGCACGCTCGTCTTCGATTGGGAGGTGCCGATCTCCGTGGGTGGCCAGAAGGGCGCGATCCACGGCGCCCTGTATTGGGTGCCCGAGGGCTCGAAAACGCCCACGGCGGCGATCGTCGCTTTCGTGGCGATCCTTGCGCTCGCGCTTGCTTTCGTGCTGGTCGTGCGGCGTCACCGCAGCGGCGAGGCGTGGTAGATTTGTGTGGCGATGACCGTGCTTGCCTGTATGACGCATTGGTACGTATCAGCCATGTTCGTGGTGCCCGTTCTCGCCGTCGGCGGCTGGAGCTGGTGGAGCACCCACAAGGCGCCGCGAGACGAAGGGGATCAGACCCCGCCCGCCCCGCCGGCTCACGCTCGATGAGCGAGGAAGGAGTTGGGGTAGGCGAGCACTAGCGCGCCCAGCAGCACGGTCGGCTGCGCCCGCTGCACACGCGCCGCGCACGAGCCGCAGGTCATGCCCGTCACGTCCAACTCGTAGAGCTCGCGCTCGCTCACAGCGCCGACTCCCACCTCGGCGGCGGGCGTCGGCTTTGTGATGTCGGTCGTGCTCATCGGCTTCGCGGCTCGGTCCCTGCCACTGGGTATATCACCGGCCCGAAGCCGATCTGCAGGCGCGCGCCACCGCCGGGCGCGTTGTCGGCCTCGACAAAGCCGCGGTGAGCCTCGGCCGCCTGGCGCACGATCGCAAGGCCCAGCCCCGAGCCGGGCAGCTTGCGGGCGCGGTCGGCGCGGTAGAAGCGCTCGAACACATGCGGCAGGTCGGCTTCGGCGAAGCCGGGACCGTGGTCGCGGATCGTGAGCACGCCGTCGCTGAGGGAGACCTCGATCGGCTGCTCGGGTGGGCTCCACTTGCGCGCGTTCTCGAGCAGGTTCGAGACGGCGCGATCGATGCCTGCGGCGTCGCCCCGCACGAGCGTCGGCTCCAGGTTCACCTGAAAAGTCACGTCCGAGCGTTTCTCCGCACGCTGAACGGTGGCGCGCACGATCTCATCCAAGGCCACGTCGTACAGCTCGCCCTTGGGCTCGGTGCCACGCGCCAGCTCGACCACGTCGCCGACCAGCCGCGTGAGCTCGTCGAGCTCGCCGAGGATATCCGCGCGCAGACTGGCCTGGTCCTCGAGGGGCAGGCGCTCGGCTTCGGAGAGCACCTGGATGTTGGCGCGCAGGCTGGCGATCGGCGTACGCAGCTCGTGGCCGGCGTCGGCCACCAGGTTGCGCTGGGATTCGACCGAGCGCTGCAGCGCGTCGAGCGTCGCATTGAAGCTGGCCGCCAGGCGCGCCAGCTCGTCGCGACCGCCCTCGGGCAGACGCTGTGAGGGATCGAGCCCGCCGGCGATCGTCTCGGTGCGCTGCGTGAAGCGTGCGATCGGCGCGAGCGCGGCACGCGCGACCAACGCTCCCAGCGCGGCTGCAAGCGCGATGCCGACGACACCGACGACCACAAGGATCAGCAGCAGCCGACTCAGCTCGTTGTTCACCTCGGTAAGCGGGCGCGCGACCAGCACGGCGCCGCGCGCGCCCGTGCCGAGCGTGAGCACGCGCAGCCTCACACCTTTGACCGAGCGGTCGCTCAATGACTGCCCTTTGCCGCTGTGCGCTATCGCCTCGTCGCTTGCACTCAGCGGGATCGTCGTCGAAGAGCCCTGGCCGCCTGGCAGGTGGACGGCGCCGTCGGGCGCGAGGAACTGCACGTAGCCCGAGGGTCCGCCAAGCGGCGCGGGCTCGACGCTGTTGGGGAAGCCGTCGTGGTCGTGGTTGCCGGGTTGTGGCGGAGCTGCCCCCCTTTGCGAGTGACCGCCGGGGGTGGATTCGCCGGGCAGACCAGAGTCGCCTTCGGGGCCTGGCTGGGAGGCGGTGGGGGCCGGCGGGAGGAACGCCGCGGCGCGCTGATGCAGCGACTTGTCGACTTCGCCGCGCAGGTCCGAGCGCACCGCGACATACAGGCCGGCGGCGGCGACAAGCACGGCCAGCGCTACCGCCAGTCCGGCCACGGCGGCGATGCGGGCGCGCAGCGTCATGACAGCGTGAATGCCGGTGCGCCGGGACTCTCAAAACGGCCGATGCCCCGCGCGCGCGCGGGGGGCATCCTGCTTTCAGCAATAAAGATTGCGGGGAAGCGGACGGTCATTGTCGGGGCACGGTCCCTGCGCGCGCGGGGGGCATGACGTCTTGGGTATTCACGATCGTGGGGGAGTAGACGGTCACGTCAGGGCACGCCCCGTCCGGGAACCAAGCGCCTCAGAACGATTGGTACCGCCATGGCACGGGCTAGCGGCAACCTCAAGGCTCGCGCAGCACATAGCCGACGCCTCTGACGGTGTGAATCAACTGGCGCGCACCGATCCCCTCCAACTTACGCCGCAAGTAACCGACATACACGCGCAACGCGTTGGAGGCCGGGCCGAAGTCATAGCCCCATACGCGGTCGTAGATCAAGCTGTGGGGGAGGACGCGCTTGGGGTTCAGCATCAGCAGCTCGAGCAACTGGTACTCGGTGCGCGTCAGCTCGCAGAAGCGCTCGCCGACCTCGGCGCCGTGGCGGGCGCTGTCAAGCCTGATCTCGGCGAAGCCGAGCGCGTCGGGGTCGCCCGCCGCGGCCGTGCGCCGCATCAAGGCGCGCAGGCGCGCCTTGACCTCCTCGACGTCGAACGGCTTGACGAGGTAGTCGTCGGCGCCGGCGTCGAGTCCGTCGATGCGGTCACTGACTTGCTCGCGTGCGGTCAGGATCAGGATCGCGACGCGGTTGCCGAGCAGGCGCAGGCGACGGCACACCTCCAGGCCGTCGATGCCCGGCAGGCCGATGTCGAGCACGACGGCGTCGGGCACGTTCTGCACGACCATCTCGATCGCCTGCTCGCCGTCCTCGGCGGTTTGCACTTCATAGCCGCCGAGCGTCAGCGCGCGGCGCAGCGCTTCGCGCACGGCACGGTCGTCCTCAACAACCAGGATCCTCATGCGCCGATTCTGACGTGCTCGAAGGCGCTTGCGGAAAACTCCTACATTCGCCTTATATGACTCATAGCCTGTGCTTGTGCGGCTCCCCGATGCTGAGCGTCGGCCAAGCCTCGCGTCGTCTCGGCTGAGGGCGCGGTGTGAAATCGTCTCAGCAGAAAGGGAGCCAGCATGTCCATGCCGCAGATCAGCGCCCCGACCCGTGCCCCGAGCGAGCTCGATCGCTTGGCGTCGCGTGTGCGTTTGGGTATGCGTAGTTTGGTGCGAGGCCGCGAGGCCGACCCCGCCTGGTCGCGGCCGCTGCTGTGGCTTGTCGCGCTGCTCGCCGGCGCGCTCACCTTCTGGGGGCTGACTCGCAACGGCTATGCGAACACCTACTACGCCGAGGCGGCGCAGGCGGCCAGCCACAGCTGGAAAGCGTGGCTGACCAATGCGGTCGACTCGAGCGGCTCGGACAGCCTCGACAAGGGCCCGCTGTCGAACATGCTGATGGGGCTCTCGGGACGCTTGTTCGGCTTCTCGACGTTCACGATGCTCGCGCCCGAGGCACTCTGCGGCGTCGGCGCCGTGCTGCTTTTGCACAACACGGTCAAGCGCACGCTGGGCCATCGGGCGGCGCTGCCGGCTGCGCTGATGCTCGCGCTGACGCCGATCTTCGTGGCGATGAGCCGCTTCAACAATCCCGACGCGCTGCTCGTGCTGCTGGAGGTGGCGGCTGCCTGGGCGCTCGTGCGGGCCTTGCAATCCGGGCGCACGCGCGAGGTGCTGTTGTGCGGACTCCTCGTCGGGCTCGCCTTCAACGTGAAGATGTTGCAGGCCTACCTGATCGTGCCGGGCCTCGCGCTGACGCTCTTGATCGCCGGGCAGGGAACTCTCAGGCGCCGTCTCGCGCAGCTGCTGGCCGGCGGCGCGGCAATGCTCTTCGTGAGCTTCATCTGGTACGGGACGATGATGCTGATGGCGGCGGCCGACCGGCCATGGGTAGGGGATACGACAGACAACTCGTGGTTCTCGCTGATCTTCGGCGCCAACGGGCTGAGCCGTGTGTCCGGTGAAGGCACCGTCACAGGCGCCAGGGGAGGCGGCGTCTTCGGCGGCGCATCCGGTCCGCTGAGACTATTCAACTCGATCGTCGGCGGTCAGATCGCTTGGCTGCTACCGCTTGCGCTCGGGGGTCTGCTGCTTGGACTATGGACATATCGCTGTGCGCCGCGGACCGATCTGCGCCGCTCCGCCTATCTGCTGTGGGGCGGTTGGGGGTTGGTCTCTTGGCTGGTATTCAGCTTCTCCCAAGGCTTGTTCCACCCGTATTACACGACGGCGCTCGCCCCGGCCGTGGCCGTGCTCGCGGCGGGCGGCCTGGTGGCGCTGTGGGATCGCTCGCGCGACTCGAGCGTGTGGAGCGTCGCGCTGGCCGGCGCTGTGGTCGCGACCGCGGCGCTCGCGGCGGCGCTGCTCGATCGCGCCGGCGGCTTCGTGCCGTTCCTGGCCCCGGCGGTGATGGCTAGCGCCGTGCTCGCCGCCTGCGCGCTGCTGCTCGCTCGCGGCACATCCCTGCTCAGATCGACTTCCGCTCGTGAGAAGGCCGGTTTGGTAGCGGCGGTCGTTGCCCTGCTAGCGATGCTGGCCGGTCCAACCGCGTATTCGCTGGCGACGATCGGCAAGACGCTGAGCGGGGGCAACCCACTCGCGGGGCCGAGGAGCGCTGAAGTGGGCATCGGTGGCCCCGGTGGCCGCGGTGGCGCCGGCAGGGCTGCAGGCGGCGGATTCCCAGGAGGGTTTTTTGGGGGAGGATCGGTGCGTGGCGCTCGGTCTCGAGCGCCCGTGGGGCTTCGCCCCGGCGGCGCGGGCGCACCGGGCGGGGGCGTGCCGGTCGGTCCCCCGCCGGCAGGGTCGGCCGCGGGCGCCGATAGTCCACCGAGCCTCTTCGGCAACGGCGTGCGTGGCGGGGCCGGAACGAGCGCCGGTGTCAACGCAGCCGGATCCGCGGCTGGTGCGCCGCCTGCCGGGCCGCTCCCGGGTGGCGCGGCAGGCGGCGCCGCAACGGGCTCGGGCGCCGGTGCGAGCCTTGGAGCCGTCCTTGGAGCCAAAGTGAGCAAGTCCCTGATCTCATATCTGAAGGCCCACCAGGGCAAAGCCCCTTATCTGGTCGCTGCGGTCGGCTCCGGCATTGCCGGGTCGATAGCGCTTCAAAGCGGCCGCGAAGTGATCGACATGGGTGGCTTCATGGGCTCCGACCCCACACCGAACCTCGCCAAGCTGAAGAGCTTCATCGACTCCGGACGGCTGCACTACGTGCTGCTCGGCAGCAGCGGCTCGGGTGGGGCAGCAGGGGCGCCGGGCAGTAGGACTTCCGGTGGTGGCGGTGGGCGCCTCGGAATCGGCCAGGGCGCACCCGGCGGTGGCGGTCCCGGCCTCGACACGTCGCCGGCGACCCGCGCGGCGATCGACGAACGCGACACGTGGATCGAAAAGAACGGCACGATCGTGCATGTGTCGGGCGAAAGCCAGGGAGGGATGAGGCTGTACTACTTCGCCGGGTAGGCATCAGCCTCGCTCGGCATCACGGCGCGCCACCCAAGCGCGCGCGGCGGGTGACGGGGCGATGCCCTCAGGCAGGCGCTCGTCGGGCGTCGGCTCGCCGGCAACCGTGCTCAGCGGGATGACTCCGGCCCACGTGTCGAGCGCGTAGTCCTCCTCGTCATCCATCGGCGGCCCCGCACGCAGCTTGGCCGACGCCTCGTCCAGTGGGAGGGAAAGCACCTGGATCGCCTTCAGCTCTTTGGCGGTAGGCCCGCGCACCTCACCCCAGCGGCCGGGAATCAGCCGCTCGGTGAAGGCCTCGATCGCGGCCATCTTCTCCGTCGGCTCGAGGATTGCGCGTGCCTGGCCGAGCACGACGACCGAGCGGTAGTTGACTGAGTGATGCACCGCCGAGCGAGCAAGTACGAGCCCATCGAGCAGCGTCACGGTCAGGCACATCTGCATGCGGGCCGCCAGTGCGCGCACCGTGCGACTGGCGCTCGACCCATGGAAGTAGACCTGCTCGCCCACGCGCGCGTGCAACGTCGGCACCACATAGGGCTGTCCGTCGACCGTGAAGCCGAGGTGGGCAACCATCGCCTCGTCGAGAATCGCCTCGATCGTGGCGCGCTCGTAGTCGGCGCGAGCGGGCATCCGCCGCACGCGCGTACGGGAGGAGGGAGCTGCCGGTCGGGTTGAGGACATGCTCATCACCTTACGTCACCGTTTGCCGCGCGGCCTGGCACCTGGACGACCGGAGAGAACTGAAGCCTCAGGGGCTGCTGCCGTCGGGCTGTCCAGGAGGGGGAGGCACCTGCGTGGAGCTTTCCGCGGACCGTCGTGAGCGCCCGGCGAAGTTGCCGACGAGCACGCCGATCACCGTCACAAGGTAGAGCTGGCCGAGCAGCATCTCGACGACCGCCAGTGAGCGTCCGACGTTTGTGGCGGCCGTGAGGTCGCCGAAGCCGGTCGTGGTCAGCACCGCGAAGCTGTAGTAGACGATCTGGCTCGTCGATGCGTGCGCAGTCTCGGCGAAATAGTGGGCGCTCCCGACCTTGTCGACGAAGCCGATCACCCAGGCGAACACAAGCCCGATCAAGAGGTACAAGGTGAGCGCTCCGGAGACCGCTTGCGGAGTCACGCCGTGCAGGCGCACCAGCCGTATCAACCCGCCGACCAGGGCCAGGGGAATCGCGGCTGACAGCAGGCCGCCGATCGCAAACAGCAGCGCATCCGAGAGCGCCCCGGCGGCCTCGCCGACGACCGTGAAGCTCGTGAGTCCCAAGAGCACGATCGCAACGGATCGGCGCACATTGCTGCTAGTGCGCGAGGTGGCGACGACCGTGAGCAGCGCAAGCCACTGCAGGGCGCAGGCGGTTGCGCGTGCCCAATTCGTCGCGGGAGCGACGATCACGAAGACGAGCAGCGTCAGCGTCAGCAGAAACACGACGCCGTATCTGAACCCTGCCTCCCTGTCCTCGAAGGACGCCATCACCGTGGATTGTGGCCTATGGGGCGGCGCGGCCGATCGGCACAACAGAACGACTTGGGGTTGCGCGCTAGGCGGTGGTGCTGCTGATCAGCGCGACCGGCACGGCAAGGCCGGCCGAGCGGCGCAGAGTCGCGATGCGGCGACCCGGCTGGACCGCCGCGCGGATCTCGCTCACGTCTTCGCCGAGTCCCCTGACCGTCAGATCGAGGTCGTCGCTGAGTAGCGCCAAACCCCAGAAGCGCGCCGGTCCGTCGGCCCCGTCGGGCCGCGCCGCAGGCACATCGTCGGGCTCTTGCACGACCTCCAGAATCACCTCGCCAAGGCGGAAGAACGCCTGGCGAGGAGCGCCGGCGGGAGTGGGCTGCTCGCGGATGCGGCGCAGGTCCAACCCGGCGGCTTGCAGCTTCTGCACGCTGCGGTCCAGGTCGGGTGACATCGCCACGATGTGGTCGACGGCCGTGATGCCGTTGTCGTGCGCCGGCGAGCGGTCAGACGTCGCGGGCGCGTCCGTCGTGGGCGCGTCGGCGAGAGTGGTGGGCAGGCCGTCGAGCTCGGTGCCCTCGACACCGCGCAGCGACCAGCCGACGATGCCCTTTCCAGCGCTTGAGCCAGCCAGCAAGACCTGCACAGATCCAAGCTCGAGGGTGGCGTCGGACACCGCAAAGCCAAGCGCCTGCCAGCGCGAGGGATCGTCGGCAAGCGTGAGCTGGGCGATGCCAGCTGTGGTCGCGCGGGCGCTCAGGTCCATCGCGTCGGTAGCCCCGACCGGAACGAACTTTCAATCCTCATCATTTGCCGTGCGCCCCAACGGCCACGCTTCATGCGTTCAAGCGGACGGGAAGTGTCTTCAGCTGGTTGATGAAGGACGACTCGACGGTGAGGGCTTTGCCGGCGACCTCCATTTTGGGAAAGCGCTCGAGCGTCTCCTGGAAGAGGATCTTCAGCTCCAGGCGAGCGAGTGCGGTGCCGAGGCAGAAGTGCCGTCCGCCGGCGCCGAAGGCCTGGTGCTCGGTCGTGCGGCGCGCGTCGAAGCGGTCTGGATCCTCGTAGCGCGACTCGTCGCGGTTGGAGGATGCGTACCACATGACAACCCGCTCGCCGGCCTTGATCTGCTGCCCGCCGAGCTCGGTGTCCTTCGTCGCGGTGCGCCTGAAGTGCGCGAACGCCGGGAACATGCGCAGGGACTCCTCCACCACCCCAGGCACGAGCGCCGGATCCTCCAGCACCAGCGCGCGCTGCTCGGGATCTTCCATCAGCGCACGCATGCCGCTGCAGTAGGTGGCCTTGGTGCTGTCGTTGCCGGCGGCGACGAGCAGGAAGAAGCCCATCACGATCTCGTGTTCCTCGAGCTTCTCCCCGTCGATCTCGGCGTGCACGAGCACGCTCGTCAAATCGTCGGTGGGGTGTGAGCGGCGAGCAGCGATCATGCGACCGCAGCGCTCGAATATCTCGGGCACCTCTTTCTCCATCACGGCCTCGATGCCGGCGGGATTGAGGTCGGGATCGCCGGCGCCGAGGGTGGAGTTCATCAGCCGCGCCCAGGTGGCGTCGTCCTCCTCGGGAATGCCCATGAAGCTCCCGATCACACGCGAGACGACGGGTTGCGCGACGTCGTTCACGAGGTCGCAGGTCTCGCGTCCGTCCAGGCCGTCCAGCGTCTTGCAGACGATTTCGCGAATCGCCTGCTCGTGCGCTGCGATCCGCTTCGGGGTGAAGCCGGCTTGGAAGAGCGCCTTGACGCGGTCGTGCTTGGGCGGATCCATCCCGATGAACATCGCTCGCGTCAGCTCCAGCGGAAAGATGTTCGAGATGACGGTTATTCCTCCGGCTTCGGAGGAATATGTCGCCCAGTCGCGGCTGACGGTATGCACATCCTCGGCATTGGTCACCGACCAGAAGCCGCCCTCCTCGGGAAATTCGCCGATTTCCCGGGTCCAGTGCACGGGACAGCCCTGGCGCAGCTCTTTGAAGAGGGCGTGAGGAGGCCCATCGGCCCATACTTCGCGCTCGAGCACGAGCCGATCCTCGAGCTTTGTGTCGGTCGCTGCCATCGGAGCCTCCAGTAGCCAGGGAATGCGGCATTCGATGGTACAGCTCCCGGGAGCAATTTGGCTAGACAGCCAAAGTCGAGGTATTGCGGACATGGCAAGAGTTGCTCTGCGGGGGCATGGAGGCTCCTCGAATTGGCAATGCCCCCCCGCGCGCGCGGGGGGGCATCGGCCCTTTTGCATATATCCGCCCACGTCTCGCATCCGCCCACGTCTCGCGCCAAGACTTGCGCCAAGACTTGCGCCAAGACTTGCGCTCGTGTCTCGCGGTGAGACTTGAAGAATCTCTTGGCATGCCTTATATTTTCTGCATGGCTACCAAGGAAGTCGTTCGCTCGCCGGCGGTCGAGGACTATTGCAAGGCGATCTACACGCTGGAGACTCGCGCTGAGGAGCCGGTATCGACGAACGCCTTGGCAGAGCGCCTGGATCTGACCAGCGGCTCGGTCTCGGGCATGCTCAAGAAGCTCGGCGAGCTCGGCCTGATCTCGCACGTCCCGTATCGCGGCGTGCGACTCACCCCGGAGGGCCGTCGCGTCGCGCTCGAGGTGATCCGCCATCACCGCTTGCTGGAGCTGTACTTGGCCGAGGCGCTACAGATGCCGTGGGATCGCGTGCACGACGAGGCGGAGGTGCTCGAGCACGTCCTCTCCGAGGAGCTCGAGGGGCTGATCGCGGCGAAGCTCGGCCACCCCACGATCGACCCGCACGGCGACCCGATCCCGAACGCCGATCTGGAGCTCGAGGAGGTGGCCACGCGCAGCCTGGAGAGCCTCGTGCCAGGCGACGCGGGCACGTTCGTGCGAGTCTCGGACGCCGACCCGGAGATGCTGCGCTACCTGGCGCAACGGGGTGTGCTGCCAGGGGGACGCCTGCAAGTGCTCGAGCGCCAGCCGTTCGGCGGCCCGCTGCTCGTCAACGTCGACGGTCGTGAGCACACGCTCGGGGGCGCGTTGCCCAGAGCGATGCGCATCAGCGTCGACTCGCAGGCTCTGGAGGAGGGACTTGCATGAGTGACGCCGTCACCGCGCTGCGACCGGCCGCCGCCCTGGAGGGCGCCTCGGTAGCGCTGCCCGACGGCGCCGCCACTCCGAGCGCGCTCGAGCAGCTGCTGGCGCGCGGCAGGCTGCGGGCGACGCTCGCGATGCTGGGTCCAGCCTTCGTCGCGGCGATCGCCTACGTGGACCCGGGCAATTTCGCCACCAACCTGCAGGGCGGCGCGCAGTTCGGCTATCTGCTGCTGTGGGTGGTGCTGGTCGCCAACCTGATGGCGATGCTGATCCAGTATCTGTCGGCCAAGCTCGGCATCGCCACCGACCGCGACCTGCCCGAGCTGTGCCGCGAGCGCTTCCCGCGCGCCGTCACGTGGACCTTGTGGGCGCAGGCGGAGATCATGGCGATGTCGACCGACATCGCCGAGTTCCTCGGCGCCGCGCTTGGCCTGAACCTGCTGTTCGGGGTGCCGCTTTTGCCGGCGGGCCTGATCACGGGTGCGATCGCCTTCGCGATCCTCGAGCTGCAGACACGCGGCTACCGCCGCTTCGAGCTGGCGGTCAGCGCCCTGCTGGGCATCGTCTTCCTCGGCTTCCTCTACGAGGCCCTGCGCATCGGTCCGTCCGCGAGCGGATCGCTGCACGGCCTGCTCCCGGGCCTGCACGGCACAAGCTCGCTCTACCTCGCCGTCGGCATCATCGGCGCGACCGTGATGCCTCATGTCATCTACCTGCACTCCGCGCTCACAAACGGGCGCATGGCGTGTCGCAACGACTCTGAGCGCAGGCGCGTGCTGCGCTTCGAGAAGGTGGACGTGATCGTGGCGTTGGGCTGTGCGGGGCTCATCAACATGGCGATGCTGGCGGTCTTCGCCAAGCTGTTTCACACGCCCGCGCTGTCGGGCCTCGACTCGATCAGCGTGGCCCACGCACAGCTCGGGCACCTGGTCGGCGGGGGCGCTGCGCTCGCTTTCGCCGTAGCCTTGTTCGCCTCAGGCGCGTCCTCCTCGAGCGTGGGCACATACGCGGGTCAGGTCGTGATGCAGGGATTCATCAAGGTGAAGATCCCGTTGCTCGCGCGCCGCGCGGTCACGATGCTGCCGGCGATCGCGATCCTCGCGGTAGGCATGAACCCGACGGCCGCGCTCGTGTTGAGCCAGGTGGTGCTCTCCTTCGGGATCCCCTTCGCGCTCGTGCCGCTGGTGATGCTCACGAGCAACCGCGAGGTCATGGGCGTACATGTCAACCGTCGTCTGACGACTGTTGCGGCGTTCGCGATTGCCGCCCTGATCACGCTGCTGAACGCTTTCCTGATCTATCAGCAGCTGCACTGAACCATACGTCGGTCACTCCGAGAGTGCCGGCGGCGCGATTGCCACGCGGGTCGCGTAGCCGCAGGCTCAGCAGGGCTCAGTCGGCTCAGAAAGCTGGGAGCGGCGACGCATGCGTGCCGAGCTCATAGGCGGCGCCGTGAGCGCTGTGCAAGGTAGTCGCCGCCATGTCGCGAGCGCGAACGTTGAGCGCGAGTGCCGCGACAGAGCAGTTGACAACGTCGTGCTCGCCGCCCGGCCCGTGGGCACCGGGATCGGCATAGCGCCATCGCGCTGCGGCGTCGGGCGGCGTGTCGACATGCGCTTCCACGACGAGACCGTCCTCGCCGGGCAATGTGAGCGAGCAGCGACCGGCACTCTCGGCGACCTTCAGCCCGCGAGCGCCAAGCCCGCCGAGGCGTGAGCGCCGGCCGTCAATGCAGATTGCGCCATTTGCGATCCAGGGTGTCAGGCGCCCGGCTACCAGCACGCGCCCGAGCGCCACGTCGAGCCAGGCCCCAGTGTCCTCGCGGAAATCGATCCCGTGCAACCAGATCCAGCGCGCGGCGTGCTCGGCACCCCAGTTGTGCCCAACCATGCCGCGCCACCCATCCAATCGCAAAGTGCGCCCGGGCAGTTCGATCGTGCCGTCGAAGCGGGCAACAGGCATGGGACTGGTGAGCTTGGTGCGTGGCAGCGGGCTTCTGTAGAGCAGGCCCTGCTTGAAATGGCGCAGTTCCGACGCCTCGGATCGGATGTTCAGCTTCCAGCGGATCGCGCCCGAAGCCCTCTCGGCAGAGTCGCCAGAATGAGTGCCGGGAGCGAGGCCGAGGCCCGAGCCGGAGTCGAGATCATGGCTTGGGTTGGGGCTAGAGGTGGAGTCAAGGCGGGCGCCCTCCCCAAGCTCCATGACTCCCTGGGCGAGTGTCGGGCCAAAGCGTGATTTGCCCCCGATCGCGATCCAGCCGTCCTCGGGCACGGTCAGATCGTCGCTGCTTTGCCGGTGCATGAACGGTGCACCGGCACCAGCATCGAAGACGTTCACCCACAGTGAGCCGCGCGCGGCCACCCCGGGAGCCTTCTCGACGGTGTAGCGGATCCACGCTCCCAGGGGCTCCTCCGGTGAGACCGCTCGCAGGTAGAAGGACTCGTACATCCCGCTGTCCAGGCGGGCGGAGGGAAATTGCGCGTGCACATCCATTTGCGCGATCGTAACTCCTGAGAGGGCAGTCTTTGGAAGGATCACGCCATGAGGCGCGAATCGCTTGTCACGCTGCCACGGGCGCTGATCGCCTCCGGGCTCGCCCCAGGGGGCTCCGCAGAGCCGTCCGCCACCCGGGCGACGGACGGAGAGAGTGGCGCCGTCTCCCCCGGAGATAGGCTCGGAGCGCGCTTTGTGATGGGCGTCGATGGGGGCGCCACGAAGACGCTGGCGGCGGTGCTGGATTTGCGCAGCCAGACGCTTCACCTCGGCCACGGCGGGTCGAGCAACCCCGACGCCGTCGGCGCGCACGCGGCCACAGACTCTCTCGTGAAGGCCACAGACGAGGCGATCGGCCGGGCCGGCATCGAGCGCCGGCAACTCGACGCCGCGGTGCTGGCGATTGCCGGCACAGACACCGATGCCGTTGCGGCACACGTGCGCGAGCGCTGCCCCGCCTCGTGGCTGGTGGTCAACGACGTGGTCGGCGCCTGGGCGGCAGCGACCGACGCCCGCCCGGGTGTCGGCGTGATCTCCGGCACCGGCAGCAACGTGCTCGGCATTGGCCAGGACGGGCGAGCATGGCGAGCAGGCGGCTGGGGCCATGTGCTCGGCGACGAGGGCAGCGGCTACTGGCTGGCGGTGCAGTCGATCAAGGCAGCGCTGGCCGACCGCGAGGCCTCTGCTCCGCAGACGGCGCTGGGCGCCGCAGCGGTCGAGTTCTTCGACGTCCCGAGCATCGAGGCGCTGGCCACGCTCGTCTACACCAAGCCCATGTCCAAGGGCGAGATCGCCGCTTTCGCGATCGAGACCGCGCGTGTCGCCTATGCGGGAGATGAGGTGGCGCGTGGCTTGTACGTTCGCGCGGCACAGGAGCTGGCAAGGCAGATCGCGGCGGTCGTGGAGCAGACGGCCCTCGCGGGCGAGTTCCCCGTCGGTCTGATCGGCAGCGCGTTCAAGGCGGGTGAGCTATTCGTAGCCCCGTTGGCCGCCGCGATTCACCAGTTCGCGCCGCAAGCGGAAGTGGCGGTCGTGGAGACAGCCCCTGTCGGCGGTTGCGTATTGCTGGCGGCGCTGGCAGGTGGCCGGCGCGAGTCGCTCGACCCGGCAGAGCTGAAGCCACTGCTGGACGCGGCGCTTGCGCAGGAGGGCGCTTTCAGGGAGTGAAGGCGGCCGCGGCCGGCTCGAGCAGCCGCAGAGCTTGCCGGCCGCTCGGGGTCAGGGTCAGGCACTCCAGTCCGCTTGGGAAGGTCAGGGCGCTCGAGTCCGCTCGGGGTAGGTCGGGCGCTCGAGTTCGCTTGGGAAGGTCAGGCGCTCGAGTCCGCTCGGGGTAGGTCGGGCGCTCGAGTCCGCTCGGGCCGCCCGGCACTCGTGCTCGCCTCGATCGCCGTGCGAGTCGCGACCGATCCGGGACCGACGCCTGAGATCCGCAGCGCGGCCGCGGCGTTGCCGAAAGCGGCGGCCTCGAGCGGCCCGCGTCCCTCCTCGAGCGCAACGAAGAAGGCGGCGGCAAACACATCGCCGGCACCGAGGTCATCGCGCGCTCGTACAAAGCGCGGCACCTCGGTCTGCAGAACCGAGCCGGCAGCGGGCGTCGGCAGATGAACGGTCGCCGGCCGCGGTCCGGCGGTCACCGCGACATACGCTCCACCGCGGCGAGCCGCAGTGAACAGCGCATGGCAGCTCTCACACTCCTCCTCTGAGATGACGGCAGCGCTGAAGCGCCCAGGGAGCATTTGCGGGTCCAAGTCGACGGGAGAGATGTCGCCGGCAAGCGCTTCCTGCGCGCCGGCGGCGAGCGGCACGTCGCCCACCAGCGAGCCGGCGTCGAGTTGAACCAGCGTTGGCCGCGCGCCGCGCTCCCAACGGCGCACGAGCCCTTGCGGCGTGAGCCCGACGAAGCGCGTCTGCCCACGCCAGGTGGTCGGCGTCTCGCGCGCGACGGGCGCCAGGTGCAGGATCTCGGCATCGAGTGTGAGCGGCTCCACCATCGGCCCGGCCCAGGCCAGCAGCCGCTGAGAGCGCTGCGCACCGGAGCCGCGTGTGCTCAGCGTGGTGGTATGTCCAGCGGGAATCACACGCAGGTCGAGCTCGTCGCTGAACGGCTCGAGCAAGGCGTATATCTCGCGGGGCACCCCCTTGGGTGACGATCAAGGTACGCAACCCGAGGCGCGCTGCTTGCAGCCCGCTGTAGAAAGCGCCGCCGCCGGCCTGGGAGATGGTCTTGCCGGTGTCGCCGTCGATCACATCGCAGGTGACGTGACCGACGGCGACGTACTCAAAGCGGGAAACTCGCGAGTCCATGGATGTTTGAGGGAGATGCAGCGAGGGGAAGGGCGATGTTGATTTTCAGGCTGTTTCTATAGTATATATGCATGTATCTATAATAGTAATTTTACAAAATAGACATACATCGCCTGCCGGCCTCCTATCGCGGCAAGCCCCATGAGTACAGGCAATGGAAACTGACCTCCGGTCCTCAGTCGACGCGAGGGGGAATGCGCAAGGGCAGCTCGGCCCCGGCGATCGCCGCCGCGGCAAGGCGCCCGGTGAATACACACCCACCGAGAAACGTCCCCTCCAAAGAGCGCATGCCGTGCACGCCGCCACCGCCGAAGCCGGCGGCCTCGCCGACCGCGTACAGGCCGGGGATCGGCTCGGTCGCCTGTCCGAGCTCGTTGGACCCGGATTCGCGGATGCCCGCGTGCGCCGCGCCCGCGGGCGAGCGCAACACGCGGCAGCCGAGGTCGGTCTGAATGCCACCAAGGCTCTTACGCGCCATCGGCTGCAGGCGGATCGCAAGCAAAGGCATCGCTTTGGGATCGACGATGGGCTGAAAGCGCGAGGTACGCAGGCGGTCGCCGCGCCAGTTGCGCAGCTGGCCGATACGACGCAACTGATCGTCGTTGAACAGCCCCTTGCCGCGAGCAATCGTCTCGTCGTAGCGGCCGATCTCGCGCTCGAGCACGGCGGGATCGATCGCGCGCTCGCCGGTCAGCTCGGCGGTCACGTCGTTCATCTTCGCGCCAAGCTCCTCGAGCGAGCCGGCAGCCACGAAGTCGGGAGAGCCTTCGAGGAAGTGCTTGACCAGGCCAGGCTTGCCCAGCAACACGCTGAGCAGGAACGGGACAAGCCGTTTCTCGCGCAGGTGAGGATTGTGCTGAGAGCCAGACACGTCCAGCTCGCGCTTGGCGATCTTGAAGTTGCAAATCAACCACGAGTACTTGCGCTCGTCTTCGCACATGCGCTCGAGCGCACTGTAGGCGTCGAAGGTCGGCATCACCGGCACGGGTCCATAACGACGCCCATCGGGATCGAGCATGACCCCAGAGCGCGGCGGTATCAGCTTCAACCCGTGGTGCTCGCGCTGGGGATGGGGATGGCGAACAGCGTCGGCGTAGTTCCACATGCGAGACAGGTGTGTCACGTTCCCGCCGAGCTCGCGCACCTCTTCGTGCAGCGCACCGTCGGCGTAGTAGTGCGAGCCCATCAACAGTTTCTCGGGCGCGGAACCTAGCCGCGAGGTCGGCCACTCGCGGCGGACCAGCTCGAGGTTGCCGCCGATCCCGCCGGCGGCGATCACAACGGCCTTGGCGGCCCGGACCTCATATCCCTCGCCGTCCTGCGGCCGATCCGCGGTCCCGCGACCCGGCTGATCGCTCCCGAGTGTGGTGCTCTCTGTTTGAGCCACCCCTCTGAGCGCCGACCTGCGCCCGTCATGATGTTCCTGTGGGCGGCCGCCGGGAACAGTGTGTTCTGCGCCAACCCGGCAACCGACGGCTCGCCCGTCCTCGACGATCAGCCCGGTGACCCGCGAGCGCAGACGCAGATCGAGCGCGGAGCGACGCGGATGGGCTTCGATCGCGCCCCAAACAGCTTGCACAAGCGCCTTGCCGGTCCCCCAGGTCAGGTGGAAGCGAGGCACAGAGTTGCCGTCGCCGAAGTTGCCGCGCTCGGCCCAGTTGACGACGGGAAAGAACTTCACCCCGAGCTGGCGCAACCAGCCGCCGACATCGTCGCGCGCCCGCGTCACGTACTGCTCGGCCCAGCGCCGAGGCCAGTGGTCCTCGGGATCGAACTCGGCGATCCGCAGCCAGTCCGCGGCTCCCACCGGCTCGACGGTGAATGCGCCACCAGCGAGGTCGCCCAAGAAGCGGACTTCGGGTTCC
>Ga0208480_1000273_pt1 | contig 19840 bp, 20 predicted proteins | sample NGESurshal092012_4_FD_184485 | JGI IMG/M metagenome (GOLD analysis project Ga0208480, IMG submission 184485) | Arctic peat soil microbial communities from Barrow, Alaska - NGEE Surface sample F53-1 shallow-092012 (SPAdes) | ecosystem: Environmental > Terrestrial > Soil > Wetlands > Peat ... | reverse complement strand
TCGATTTTCGGACCAGGGCGGCGCGGGCGGCTGACGAGCCATGAATGTTCTTGGGCGCGCCGATTACGGACGGCGCGGCCGCACCGCCATTTCCCCCGGTCCGGATTCTCCTGTCCCCCTGGATGGCCAGGAATGTGCGTGCCATGGATCACCAGCGGCGCGTAGACGGTGGCAAGACGGGCGCCGAACTGATTCCGTACCGCCGGCGTCGAGACAACCACACCGGAACCCAGCGAGTCGCCATGCATCGGCGGCAATGACCTAAGCCTGGCGACCGGAAAGCCGCTCTTTTGCACCTGCCCGCACATCTCGGGTCGCACAAGACGGTCACGTTCGGGCTCACTTGCTGCGCGATCCACGCCGCCGCCCGAGCGCGGTTGGCCGTGGCTACCCGCATCGGGGAAAGGCGCGGCCCCAGCGTCAACGACCCCGGCTGTCCCACCCCGGCAACTGCAAGCGTAGGTTAACCAGATACCCCGCGCCATGGGTCCACGACATGTGCAATGCGCTGGGGATCGGCCAGCACCCCTGCGGATCCCGTGGGCCATGCATAGGCCAGACCGTCGACCACCAGTGATCGTTCGGGGCCTGGCGGGCTTTCACCGAGGACGGTGGGCCATCAAATCCCAGAGCCAGCGGTTCGGTGAACCGCTGGCTCCGGCCCGAATCCGTCCGCCATATGTCCGTAACCACTGCTACGCAGCGGCTCACAGCGGCACATCATGAAACACAGCGGGACAAGACACAGAAGACCCGCGAGGCCGGGTATCCCCAGCTCACGGGCCGTTTCCGCAGGTGGTGGCAGGTGTTGGGTTCGAACCAACGTAGGCTAAGCCGACGGTTTTACAGGGAGCCCATCCATACCCGTCGGAATGGCCACTGACATGCCGACTTTCCCTTCCGCCCCCCATGAAAACGGCGTTTTGTCCGTGTGGCGTCCGTGCTCCCGGAGTTTACCCGGCCAGCGCCACGCACATTCTGGTTCATGTCCCATGGAGTCCAGCTGAGTCATATTGCGCTCCGATGCTCCCGTTGCCAGGCTCTCATCCTGGTTCGGGGAGAGCACGCACAGAAGTAGCGGCCCGCCGCAGACGTAGTCCTTCCAGAGGGTTTCCCAGTTCCCTGTCCGGCTGTTTCTCGTCAGGAATGGGTTGCTGCTGATCCGGTGGGGACGGCGGAGGCAGGGAGGGCATTGCTGGTGTTGTGCTGCGCGATCAGTGACAGCGCCACGTCGTGGTCGCGGTTCTCGAGGGCGTCGATGATGGCCACGTGCAGTGCGTGCCGCGAGGCGATGTATTCCGGCAGCGGCTGCTCGTTGCCGGGCAGCACGGCGAGAGTGTGCGATTCGATCTGGTCGAGCAGGTTGATGTAGAGCGAGCGCAGCATGGCGTGTGGGCTGATGGCGGCGATTCGGGCGTGCAGCGACCAGTTGGCGTGCACGAACCGCGTCGGATCGTGCTGCTCGATCGCCACGCTCATGTCGGCGAGGATCTCGCGCAGTCCGGCGATGTCGGCGGGGGAGGCGTGCCACAGTGCGTCCTCGATGAGCAGCGGATCCAGCGCGTCACGGATCCGCACCGCCTCGGCGACGGGAGTCTGCCCGGCGTCCAGCGCGAGCACGGAGTTGCCGAGGCGCACCATCGGCGACTGGGCGGCCGCGAACACCCCGCCGCCGGGCCCGGGCCGCACCGAGATGATCCCCCTCGATTGAGCGATCCGCATCGCCTCGTTAAAGGTGCCGACCGACACTTCGCAGCGAGCCCGGAGTTCCTCCCTGGAGCCCAGCCGGTCGCCTGGCGCGGCGGCTTCGGCGATGGTGATCAGCTGGGCAGCGGCGGATTCCCCGCGGGAGAGCCGCGGACCCGGCCGGACGTCGGCGGGCCGCGGGCGCCGCCAGTCCTGGGGCCGTAGCGCCGGCGCGTCGAAGGCCATGTCGTCGCCCGTGCTGCTCATCGTGTCCTCCAGCTTCCGCTGTTGAATTCCCCATAAAGAATATGACATGCACCCTTGACGTGACTAGCAGGCTGGCGCAGTATAGCCATAATCATCATGAAGAATTAGGAGTGGTGATGATCGAGCCGCAGCAGTTCCGCGATCTCATGGCCGGTGTCTGCGCCCCCGTCACCGTGGTCACGACCACCGTGGACGGCACCCCCCACGGCACCACCGTCAGCTCGTTCAGCTCGCTATCGCTGAACCCGCCGCTCGTCAGTGCCGCGTTCGACCGCGGCTCGACGCTCCTAGGCCAGATCCAGGCGGCCGGGCGGTTCGGCGTCAGCATTCTCGGCCATGCTCAGGACGAGCTGGCCATTACCTTCGCGCGCCGGGGCACTGACCGGTTCGCTGCCGCGGACTGGTCCAGCGACCACGGGCTGCCGCGGCTAGCCGGGGCGGCGGGCTGGATGGCCTGCGACCTGTACAGGTGCGTCGAAGCCGGTGACCATCTGCTGCTGTTCGGGTTGGTTAAGGCGGCCAGCACCCGCCCGGACCTGCCGCCACTGGTCTACGCCCACCGCACGTTCGGGACCCACTCCCGGTTCGCCGACCGGCCGCATCCCAGCATCGCCGACCTTATCGCTGCCTGCGCCAGCTGATCGTCTGTCCGAGTGCAAAGGAGATCCGCCATGACCGCCATGACCGACCAGCCGATCGCTGGCGGTGCGAGTGAGCAGTCCGGAATCCCCGCCGCGAGCGAGCTGGTGGCCCGGGTGAAGGAATTGCAGCCGCTCATCCGGGCGAACGCCGCCCAGGGTGAGCAGGAGCGGCGCGTGGCCGAGGAAAGCATCCAGGCGCTGCAGCAGGCCGGCATCCTCAAGATTGCCCAGCCGAAGCGGTACGGCGGGTACGAGACCTCGATGCGGACCATGCTCGACGTGTCCGCCGCGGTCGGGGAGGCAGACGGCGGCACCGCCTGGGTGGTGACGCTGCTGAACGTGTGTGCCTGGATGACCGGCCTCTACCCGCGGCAGGCCCAGGACGACGTCTGGGGCGACGACCCGGGCGCACTGGTCTCCGGCGTGCTGGCCCCGACCGCCGAGACCCGCAAGGTCGATGGCGGTCACCAGGTCAGCGGACGCTGGTTCTGGAACTCCGGTTCCTGGCACGCTAACTGGGCGGTGCTGGGCATCCCGATCACCGACGAGAACGGGGAGACCGTCGACCAGGGGCTCGCGCTGATCCCGCGCAGCGACCTTGAGCTGGAGGAGACCTGGTTCGTGGCCGGCATGAAGTCCACCGGCAGCAACTGCCTGATCGCCGAGGACGTCTTCGTCCCCGACCACCGCATCGTGTCTGTCCCGCCGGCGATCGAGGGAAGATACGCGACCGAGTTCTCCAGCGAGACCCTGTACCGCTCGGCGTTCGTGCCGATCCTCGCCCTGGTGCTGGCTGGCCCGCAGCTCGGCCTGGGACGGGCTGCGCTGCAGATTGTGCGGGAGAAGGCGGCCACCAAGCCGATCTCCTACACCTTCTACACCGCGCAGGCTGACTCGGTCGCGTTCCAGTTGCAGCTGGCCGAGGCGGCGATGCTGCTGGACACGGCCCACCTGCACGCCTACCGCGCCGCCGGCGACATCGACGGTGCCGCAGCCCGGGGAACCTATCCGGACTTCCTGACCCGGGCCCGGGTCAGGGCCGACACCGGCTGGGCGATCGACCATGTCGTCAAGGCCATTGACATCCTCCTGTCGGCGCACGGCGCAGGCAGCTTCGCCGATGCCAACCCGCTGCAGCGGATCTGGCGGGACTCCGCGGTCGCCGCCCGGCACGCCGTCGTCCTGCCCGTGATCGCCTACGAGGTGTACGGAAAGGCCCTGCTCGGCCGGGAGGATCACATCACCCCCCTGGTCTGACCCGCCTCATCCCGTATCGCCTCAGCCGACTGCAACTTTCCGATTCCCCCTAACGAAAACCGGAGTCTCTTAATGCGCGTAGCTAACCTGGCCGGCCGTCTCGTCGTCATCACCGGCGAAGCCGGGCACGAGATCGCTCACGACGTCGAGAAGAACAGCAGTGGCCGGTTCGGCGCCGGCCCGCAGGCCATCTACGACGACTGGGACGCGTTCACTGCGTGGGCGGGGACCACCCACTGGGACAATGGGGTCCCCGTGGTGCCCGGCGATCTGGGTTCCCCCGCCCCGGCGCCGCGGCAGGTGCTGGGCATCGGCCTGAACTACCGTGATCACGCTGCCGAGTCAGGTTTCGCCGCACCGGCCAGCGAACCGCCAGTGTTCACCAAGTTCCCCAGCTGTATCACCGGCCCGCGGGGTGACATCACCCTTCCGGAAGGCGGCCACACCGACTGGGAAGTCGAGCTGGTCGCCGTCATCGGCCGGCGTGCCGAGCGGGTCACCGAGACCGACGCGCTGACCTTCGTTGCTGGCTATGCGGTCGGGCAGGACGTCTCCGAACGCATCCTGCAGTCGGCGGCCACGCCGCCGCAGTTCAGCCTGGGCAAATCATTGCCCGGCTTCGGGCCGATCGGGCCCTGGCTGGTCACGCTGGATGAGTTCGCCAACCCGGACGATCTCGAGCTGGAGTGCGCGATCAACGGCGAGCAGATGCAGCACGGACGCACCAGCGACCTGATCTTCTCGGTCCCCGCGCTGGTCGCCAAGCTGTCCGCTACGCTGCCCCTGCTGCCTGGTGACGTCATCTTCACCGGCACCCCGGCCGGGGTGGGCCTCGGCCGCACCCCGCCGCGCTGGCTCGTCCCCGGCGACGAACTCGTCAGCCGCATCGAGGGCATCGGCGAACTCCGGCACCGTTTCGTCGCGGCCCGATGACCACCTCCCGCTAATGAAGGACAGCGTCCGATGGCACTGCACCGTTTGACCTCGATCACCATGGGCGTCCCGAACGTCGCCGACACGGCCGCCTACTACGCCGAGTTTGGGCTCTCACCTGAGGGCGAAGGGTGGTTCACCACTCGCGACGGCGGCCGCCAGCTGCGGATCGTCCCCGCCCCCACCCGGCGGCTTGTCGAGCTGCGCGTCGGTGTGGACGACGCCGACGACTTGGACCGCGCCACCGGGAACCTCAGCCGGCTGGGCGTCTACGCGGACCGCAAACCAGGCTGCCTCAGCGCGGTGGAGAAAGCGACCGGCACCCGCGCCGTCCTGGAGATCGCCGGCCGGGTGGAGCAGAGCGCTGTTCCCGCCACGCGGTACAACGGCCCGGGCCGCTACGAGCGCTCCAGCCAGCGCGCCCCGGGCGTGCTCCGGGCCGGCCGCGTCATGCCGCGCAAGCTCGGTCACGCCGTGCTCGGATCCACTGACTACGAGATGACCAAGGCCTTCTTCGCCGACGGTCTCGGTTTCAAGGTCAGCGACCACATCAAGGGCGCCGGCACCTTCATGCGGTGCTCTACCGACCATCACAACGTCCTGGTGCTCGCCGCCCCGGTCTCGTTCCTGCACCACACGTCCTGGCAGGTCGATGACATCGACGAGGTTGGCCGCGGCGCCCAGAGGATGCTGGAGGACAACCCGGAACGGCACGTCTGGGGACTCGGCCGACACTACGGCGGATCCAACTTCTTCTGGTATCTCAAAGATCCCGCCGGTAACTTCAGCGAGTACTACAGCGACATGGACTGCATCGTCGATGACCAGCTGTGGACCCCGGAAGACCTGGAGGGCGCGCAAGGCCTGTACGCCTGGGGTCCGCCACCGCCACCATCGTTCCTGCACCCCGAAGACCTGGCCGCCCTGATGACCGGCGCGCACAGCACCGCCTGACACCGGAAGGACGCGGCGGAGACCGATCCGATAATGGCGCTCACCCGCTGACTGGGCGAGCACATCACCTGGCGCGGCCCCCCTCGCCGGACGGTCCGCTAGCGCTGATCACCGGGGTCACGTGAAGCTCACCCAGGAGGCAGGAGAGGCATCATGACGGAGGCTTTCATACCGGGTGGCTGCCCGGTTGATGAGGGGTTTGACCCCCTGTCGCCGGAGCACCTGGCGGATCCGTATGCGGTCCTGGCGGCGCTGCCCGCCGGGGGTGCGCCGGTTTTCTATGCGCCGTCGATCGGCTACTACGTGGTGACCCGGTACGCCGACGTGGAGCAGGTTTTCCGTGATCCGCAGACGTACTCGGCCGCGGTGGCGCAGGCGCCTCTGGTGCCGCTGATCCCGCGGGCGCAGGAGATCCTGCTGGCCGGCGGTCACCGGCCGCAGCCCACGATGGTCAGCCTCGATGAACCTGGGCATGCCCGGCTGCGCAAGCCGACGGCGCGTGCGTTCAGCGCCCGGCGGATCAATGCCATGATCCCGGCGATCACCGCCGCCGCGGCGCGCCTGCTGGATGCCGTCGCCGGCGAGCCGGAATTCGATCTCGTGGCCGCCCTGGCGTTTCCGCTTCCGGCCCATGTCGTGTTCTCGCTCATGGGTGTGCCAGAACGCGACTACGCCCAGCTCAAGCAGTGGTGCGGGTACCGGGCCGCGCTGTGCTGGGGACGTCCCTCCCCTGAGGACCAGCTCGAGCTCGCCAGCTGCATCGCCGCTTATCGCTCATACCTGGGGGACCTGGTCGACGCGAAGGTCCCGGCCCGCGGGGATGACCTGACCAGTGACCTGCTTGCTATCCACGACGAGGACCCGGAGCGGCTCACCCGGGCCGACGTCTCCTCCATCTTGTACTCGCTATCGTTCGCTGGCCACGAGACCACTACCGGGCTGATAGGCAACGCCGTCCGCCGCCTGCTCGACGACCCCGCGCGCTGGGCCACGGTGGCGGGGCAGCCAGTCATGATCGCGGCTGCGGTAGAGGAGACACTGCGCTACGACACGCCGGTGCCCGTCTGGCGGCGAGTCACCACGCGGCCCGCCGGGCTCGGCGGTATCGAGCTCCCCGATCAGGCGCGGCTGTTCCTCTGGCTAGGCGCCACCGGCCGCGACCCCTCGGTATTCGCCGAACCGGAACGGTTCGACCTGCGCCGCGCGAACGCCGACCAGCACCTGGCCTTCGGCAAGGGCCTGCACTACTGCCTGGGCGCCAGCCTCGGAAAACTCGAGGCCCGGCTGGCCATCGCGGAAACCGCCCGCCGCTTCCCCCGGCTGCGGCTCACCCCGGGCCAGCAGTTCACCTTCCACCCCAACATCTCCTTCCGCGGACCGGAGGAAATGCGGGTCCGCACCGGATAAGGCTCGCTCGGACGAAGGACACGTGATGGTCGCAGGACAGTCACCGCGTTCCGGCGGACCGGGATCAAGCCGGACCGCACTGACCAACGCCGGGGTGTTTGACGGCCGCAGGCTCCAGGCACCCGGCGCGGTCGTCATCGACGGCGGGCTGATCAGCACCGGGCCGACTGGCACCGGCCTGGCCCTGCGCGTGTGGTCGACGGGCGCGGGGGCGTCCTGCTGCCGGGACTGATCGACGCCCACGTTCACCTGACCGGGATCGACACGCTTGAGCAGCTATCCGGCTTTGGCGTCACGACCGCGCTGGATATGGGCACCTGACCGCCGGCCCCTGGTGGAATCCCTGCACGGCCGGGAGGGCTGGCGCTCATGCCGTTTCTTCCCGGATGCAGCATTCCAGGGCGAATCCCAGCTGGCCGAGCTGGAAGCCGGCCCCGGCCCGGTGGAAGTCAATGCAGTGGCCCGCGCCCGCCACTAGCCTGGCGTCCACGCGGAGAGAGGAGCTGAACGCGGCACCGAAATCGTTCACCTGCTGGGCGTCCGTTATCCAGAGGTGGTCGAACTCCCCCTGGCGGCTCTGGACCGGGGCGGTGACGTGCGCGGCGACCGAGCGGACCCGGTCGACCCATCCGTTGTTGATGTCGATCAGCTCCGCGCGCGGTATCTGCGCGTTCGACAGGTAGCTCGCCGCTGGCATCGATTCGTCGTACGTCCATCCTGGGCCGAACATCACGCCATCCTTCATCGCCACGGGAAGGTCGATCATGGCGATGTCAGGAAGGGCGTTGAATCCGGCGCGTGCTTCACCGGGGACGTCTAGCAAGCAGCCCGAAATGGCTATCCCGAGCAGCGGCCACGAGGGATCGTCCGCGGCGATCGCTGTGACGACTGCCCCGCCGATCGAATGGCCGATGAGGAATACTCCCGAGGTGCCCTGGCCCTGTGCCTCCCAGAGTTCCGCGATCACCTGGCCGAGTACTTCCGCGTTCTTAACGATGATCGAGTCCGCAGCACCAACAGGAGTGCTGCCGCCGTAGCCGGGGCGATCGATGGCGACGATCGGGATGCCCAGTCCGGCTGCGCGATCGAGCAGCGAGTAACCCGGAATGTCGAAGTAATCAGAGGTGTACGTCCCGCCATGGATCGCGATGATCAGCGGAATGTCCCGGCTGCCGGCCGTCCCCCCGGCCGGGCGCCGCTTCCCGGTGATCGTCATCCCGCGCGCCGGTCCCGGCGTGCCGACCGTGTAGGTGAATTCGGCAGTATCCGTTCTCGTGCTCATTTGCCGCCCCAGTCTTCTTTGGCTGATGAACCCTGCTTATGAGGTTGTCGTCGCCGGACCAGGTGGCAGCCCCGTCTCAGCCTGCCCGGTGATCTGGTCGAGCAGAGCCTCCGAATCCATCGGACTGGCGGCACCGCACCACGCGACGACATGATCGGGGCGAACGACGATGACGTCCGCGCCCAGGCTGGCGGCAAGATCAGCCTGGCCCTGATGAAGGGACACCGGGATGCGCCGCCGCGAAGCGGCGCAGGCCAGCGGATCAATGGTGGCCGAGTCCGCAGCGACGAGGGTGAGGCCGGGCCCCACCAGGTCGAGCGTGGAGATACCGGGACTGACCCACCTATGCGGGAGCCTGCGGCCGGGCGTGGCCGTCGTCGCCCAGTCATCAACTCCCCGATGGGCGCCACCATCATCGGGGATGACCGGCGAGTCACGGTACTGATGGCCCAGCACGAGATCGAGGCTGAAGTACTCGGCGGACTTGGTCGCCCGGATCTGCTCTGCGACCGCCTGCCGGGTTCGCTCCCCCAGTGGCCCGGGATCATCCATGTTCTCCTGCACAAGCTGGGTCGACAGCACCGACATGTTCGATGCCGCCTCTGCGATCACTCGCTGTTGCAATGGCCGGCGTTCGGCCTCGTAGGAGTCCAGCAGTCCTGGGCCGGCCCAGCCGTCCAGCGACGCGGCCAGCTTCCAGCCCATGTCCACGGCATCTCCGATGCCGGTGTTCAGGCCGTGACCGCCGAAGGGCGGATTCAGGTGAGCAGCGTCGCCGATGAGGAAGACCGCCCGGCGCGGCATCGATCGGCCAGTTCCATCCGTGCGGTCCAGGGATCGGTGCTGATGATCTCGATGGGCACCAGCCGGCCCAGCGCACCCGCCACCAACTGCTGCAGGTCCAGGTCCCCAGCGGTGCCGTCAACCCCGAACGCGATGAGCCACCAGGTCCCGAGCCGGTCGACCGGACCCATCACGCCGGGAGTCCGGTTGTTAACCAGCCAGGACTGGACGGCCGGCGGGTTCGGCAGAAGGTCCATCAGCTCAACGCTGCGGAACATGACACCGAGGTTCGGCCGCTGCGCGTGAGTACCTTCGTAACGCGCCCCGATCGCCTCACGCACGAGGCTCCGGGGACCGTCCGCACCGAGGATGTACTCCGCGGCGATCGTTTCGCTCCGGCCGTCCGGATGCTGCACCAGGACCTCAACGCCGTCTTCGTGCGGCCGCAGGGAAGTTACCCGGGAGCCGACCAGAAAGGTGCAGCTCGGCAGGTCGTGGACGATCTCCCGCAGTGTTTCCTCCAGCACGTACTGCGGCGCCTGCTGGCCTAGCTCGGGCGACACCCCGTCAGCGGAAAGCCCCAGTACCCCGGTGAAGCGGGTGATCTCCGGCCCGAGCAGCGCGGTACAGAAGGCGACATCCTGTGACCACCAGGTCGGCAGCGGGCAAACTGACCGGAGCGCGTCGGCCACGCCCCAGCGGCGCAGGTGCTCCATGGTCCTGATGTTGAGCGTCTTGGCCCGCGGCCGGGTTCGCGTGGGCTGCGCGCGGGGTTCGACGAGCACGCAGGCGATCCCGCGCAAACCGAGCTCGACAGCCGCGGACAACCCCACCGGCCCCCCACCGGCGATCAGCACCTGCGTGGACGGGGGCGCTGGGCGGCCGGGCAAGTCCGCCGGCCGGCTCACTGCGGCAACGCTGTGGCCTGGAAGTACGCCAGGCGCAGCCCGAGCGGCGTCTGGCGCCAGAGCGCCACCGCGCGGCTCCGGTAGGGGCGGCCCACTCCGGAGAGGACCAGCCGGGCTTCCATGAGGTGCGAGACGGCCGCAGCCGCCCCGACATCGAGGACTACCTGCTCAGAGGATCGGATCCAGGCATACCCGACGTCTCCGGCCTGCAGCTTTTCCAGGTAGGTGGCCTTGGTGTCGACTGCCCCCGACGAGTGGACGTACCGGCAGTCGTCATCGATGAGAACGGCCAGGGCGGAAAGGTCACCCTCGACCATCGCCCGGGTTCTGCGTTCCTCGGCCGCGTAGACGTCCGCGTGGGAATCATCCTGGCTGGCGGGCTTCATGCCATGGCTGCCGGCGATTGCGACGCGAAACGCTCGTACGCGACCCGCACCTCGGGAACCATCGCCCGTGAACCATGAAGGTCGGCGTGGCCCAGGCGCCGTTTCAGGATATTGCCGGTGCGCATCCCCACGGGGACGTCCGCCGTCCGCGGCGTGATCAGTGCGTGGAAGTGAGGATTGGCCTCGCCGAACACCATCAGGTACGTGGCGGCCGCCCCCGTCACGACCCGGACCGCCGCGGTGAGGTCCCGGGCTCGCCGACCGAAAGTCTCGAGTTCCCGCGCAGTAAGGCCTTCCAGACCCTCAGCGTGGCGGCGGACCCGGAGCACGAACCAGCCCGGAACCTCATAGCCGGGCACGATGCCCGCCGCCCAGCCGCCATCTTCGCTGAAGATGCTCATCGAGTCGTCGGCGTCCTCCTGCTGGCAGATCAGGCAGGCCGATCGCGTGACGGCCGTCACGAGGCACCACTATCCGCCCCGGAGTCGGCAGCCGCCGCTGTGCTGATCTGGCCTGCGCCCAGGGCGGACGCTTGCTCGGCGAGATACGCCTCGACGGTCCGGGGCTCGCGACCGCTGAGCCGACGGACATCGTCGGACACGAACTCCGACTCCCCCCGGCGGAACATCCCATACATCTCTTCGAAGTGCTCTGCTTCCCACTTCGGCAGGCCCCTGGCCATCATCAGCCTGCCGATGTCGGCCGGGGTGATCTCCTTGCAGGGGACCGGGACGTCCAGATCGCGGCCGAGCGCCACGGCAATCTCCTGGTAGGTCACCGAGCGCGGACCGGTCAGGACGAGGGCCTGCCCGTCCCACTCCTGCGAGAGGAGCGCCACCGCGGCGCACTCGCCCACATCCCTGGCGTCGATGAAGCTGATCCCGGACGTTCCCAGCGCGTTAGCGACGACGCCAGTCGCCTTCACCCCGGGTATCAGAATCTGCCCGATCAGGGTCTGCATGAACGCATTGGGCCGCAGGACGACGAATGGCTGGCCGCTGAGCTCCAGGATCTTCTCGACTTCCCAGTGCTGGCGGCAAGTGTACGGACCGCCGGGGTTGATCGCCGAACTCGTCCCGGATATTTTCACGATTCGCACGCTGGTCCTGCGCAGGGCCCGGATGATCCGCAACTGGACGTCAGTCATGTCGTGCGCGTGCGAGGTAAGCAGCAGCAGCGCGGATGATCCTGCTACGGCCTCGATGATCGAGTCGTGGTCGGTGATGTCGGTTTCACGGATGTCCACCGAGTCAGGAAGCAACGTGCCCGCTCGTTTGGCATCGCGCGTGATAACCCTGATCGTGGCGTCCCGGGCCTGCAGCGATCGGACGACGTGCGGCCCGACCGTTCCTGTCGCCCCGATCACGGCCACGGTTTGCTGGTGATCTGCTGTCGAAGCGGTCACGTGACCTCCGTCACTGAATTCTCGCCTGGTCTGCTGTCGGTCAGTCAGCCTGGCGGGTGAAGGTGGATATCCCCACCAGGCAAGCGGCCTCGTTGTCCATCAGGTGAGCCGTCAAGGCCGACCGGATCTCGAACGGCGAGCCTGACCTGGCCGCCTCAACGAGGATCTTGTGAGCGTCGTAACGGCGCTTGCGCTCGGTGTCGCTGACGTTGTAGGTCTCGAAGACGATCCGCGTGTACCGGTCGCCGGCGTGCCAGAGCTGGCTGAGTACCCGCAGGTCCCACGACGAGGCGGCCGGCTGCAGTAGTCCCAGGTGCAGGTCGTGATGGATGTGCCACAGCTCCTCGGCGTCATCGCGCGGCTGCCCGTAAGCGGCCAGCAGACCGTCCAGATGATCCAGGTCTGAGGAGCGGAGCAGGTGGCACGAGCGTGCCGCGAGATCGGGCTCGATCGCCCGGCGCAGCCGGTAAATACCGCGCAGCTCGTCGACATCCAGCGGGTTGACAATCGCGCTGCGCCCCGGCCGCAGCAGGATCAGGCCCTGAGCGTCCAGTCGGCGCAGCGCCTCGCGGACCGGGATGGCGCTCACCCTCAGCCGGTCGCTCAGGTCAGCGATGGAAAAGGAAGAGCCGGGGGCCATGGAACCGTTGAGGACCAGTCGCCGTACCTCGGCGGTCACGCGGTCGACGGCGGAGTCTCTCGGCGTCTGGTGAAACTGGCTCAGGTCAGAGATCTCGGCGTCCTGCTCAGCCGGGTCCGAGTCGATCTTCGGTGATGCTCCAGCTTCCATCCGGGACGATCTCCTTGGCCATAGGTCGAGGCGCTGCACCGCAACTCCCGACTGTCAGCGGGTCGAACACCGAGCTTTCTCGCTCTGAGTTCGCCGCGTTCAGGTCATCAGATGAGCGGCGTGATCTGGTCGTCACGGCCGAGTAGTGCCTTGCCGTAGACCTCGTAGGACACCGCCGGCGAGGTCACGGCATGACGGGCGCCGATGGCGGAGTCACGCCAGATTCGCTGCAGCGGGCTGACGTCGGCGAAGCTGCCCGCGCCATGCGCGAAGAGCAGCATGTCGATGGCTTTGGTGACGCTCTGCAGAACGCAGGCCATATCGGCTCGCATCCGTGCCCTCAGCAACACATCCGGGTAGCTGCCGCTCGCGGCGGCCCGGTCGATATCGTCGGCCGCCCGGTACGCGTGCAGGTGTGCGGTATCGATAAGGGTGGCCGCCTCGGCGAGCTGGAGCTGAAAAGCCACCGAATCTGCCTGAGCTGTGTAGAACGTATAGGAAATGGGCTTCGACGCAGCCTTCTCGCGGACGATCTCCAATGCCTTCCGGCCCAGGCCCAGCTGTGGGCCGGCCAGGATCAGCGCCAGCAGCGGCACGAACGCCGACCGGTACAACTGCTCCTCGGTCCGCTCTGTCGCGTATGTTCCGCCGATCGCGGGTGGGACCATCAGCACCCGGTGTTCCGGCACGAAGACGTCCGAGGCGATCATGCAGTTCGAGCCCGACGACTTCATCCCGGCGACGAACCAGGTCTCCTCGATCTCGCAGTCCCCGCGCGGTATGAGGGCCAGCCCCTGGTTCACCACCGCACCTGACTCATCGGTGACCGGGATACCGAGCGTCGCCCAGTCAGCGTGCCAGGATCCGGAGTTGTAGTACCAGCGGCCCGTGACGCGGTAGCCGCCCGCTACCTTCACGGTTTCGGCCGTGGGAGCCAGCACGCCGGAGACCCTGGCGTCAGGGTGGCCGGCCCAGACATCGTCCTGCGCCTGCTCAGAGAACAAGCCGGCCAGCCAGGCGCAGCCATTGCATAGGGCAACCACCCAGGACGTCCCGCCGTCGGCCTCGGCGACGGCCGAGGAGACATCCAGCATGGTGCGCACCGAGGTCTCGTAGCCGCCGTAGCGTCGGGGCTGGGCGACCTTGAAGGCACCAGCTTCGGTAAGAGCGGTAATGGCGTCCTCGGCGACCCGCCGGTCGCTTTCTCCCTGAGCGGATTTTGCGGCCACGAGCGGCTGCACTTTCCGCACCCTGGCCACGAGGTCCTCCGCGCTCGGGACGTGTTCCACGTTCCCGTAGCTGACAGCGGTCATGTGGCGGTCTCCTCTCCTGCGGCGCCAGTCAGCCAGCGAACACGACGGTCGCGGTCTCTGGGATGTCGTCCCGGACCGTGGCCGGGTCGTCTGCGCGGCGCCAGATCTCGTATCCGTTCTCCCGGCAGATCTTCCCGTCGCGGCACTGGAACGCGTGCACCAGCCGGACACTGACCCTGGTTCCTGGCGGGAAGGGGGCATTGCGGAAGCCGTCTCCGGTCATGGTGAACTCGAAGATGCTGTCGTCGAACACCCACTCTTCGGTCGCGAACCGGTGCAAGTTCGTGACCTTGTGAACGTTCATAGACCCGAAGATCTTCAGGTACTCCTGCTTGACCGTCTCCCGGTCCCGGTGCACCAGCCCCCGGGCCGGGACCTCCCACACGATGTCATCGGTATACACCCCCACCGCGAGGTCGATGCTGTCCGCGTTCTCGTTGTGGAAATGCACGTCGACCGCCGCGATGTTACGGGCGATGATCTCTTCACGCTCAGCCGTCGAGGTAGCCACGGAGCCTCCGCAATGTCGGTGTTACCAGCGGACATTAACACGTAACATATATAATTCAATAGGTCCGCGAACGGAAGTTTCCGGCCTGGCCAGGGGTCCGGCAAGACAGCGTCCAGCCTGGGTACCTACTCAGGCCGGCGGGAGACGCGGGCCGTCTTGTCGTCTGCCTGCGTCCAGCGTTCCAGTACACGAGGGCCTGCTTGGAGATTCTGAGGGCGGGATCAGCTCCGAGGGAACCGGTGCGCCCCGCGTCCGAGAAGGCAGGCGCCCGCTGCGGCCGCGAGCTCTGGCCTGCTGACAAGGTCACCGGCACGATATACGATTTCGCCGTGAACGTAGCGAGCTTGCTGTCCGCGTCCGCCATTCGCCTGCCTGAGCGGGCCGCGTGGCTGTGCGCCGATACCGGGTCGAGCTATGCGGAAACGGCGGCCCGCGTCGCCCGGCTCGCCGGATCGCTGCGGCACAGCGGCATCGGGACCGGGGACCGGCTGGTCCTGGTGCTGCCCAACGGCCCCGAGTTGTTCGAGCTGCTCTGGGCCTGTTTCTGGGCTGGCATCGTGGCCGTCCCGCTCAACCGTCACCTGCATCCGCGCGAGGTTGCCTTTGTCGTCCAGCACAGCGGCGCGGCGGTACTCGTACTTTCTGAGGCCACCAGCGAGGCGGCCGGTCACCTGGACGCGAGCTCACGCGTTATCTGCACTGAGTCCCCGGGCTACCTCGGCCTGGCCGCGGGCGAGCCCCTGCCGATCACGGCGGTGAGCCCGGACGACCCGGCGTGGCTGTTCTACACCTCGGGGACCACCGGCCGGCCCAAGGGCGCGACGCTGACGCACCGGAACCTGCTGTCCATGACGATGAACTACTACTCCGACATCGACCCGCTCTCGGGCGAAGCGATCTTCCTGCACGCGGCGCCGCTGACGCACGGCAGCGGCCTGTACCTGCTGCCGGCGGTCGGGCACGGCGCGACCAACGTCATCTCCGGCCGCGATGGTTTCGACCCGGCCGAATACCTCGCCCTGGTGGGCCGGCACCGTGTCACCCACGCAGCATTCCTGGCGCCGACGATGCTCCGCCGGATCACGGACAAGGCATCGGAGCTGGGGTGGCAATCGCCAACGCTGCGGAGCGTGGTAGTCGGCGGTGCGGCGCTTTACGAGCAGGATCTCGCCGATGCACAGGACGTCTTCGGCCCGATTGTCGGTCAGATGTACGGACAAGGCGAGGCCCCGATGACGATCGCCGTCATGCCCCCGGCCCAGCTCACTGCCCGCGACGACCCCGCTGCTAACTGGAGGTCATGTGGCCGTCCGTTTACCGGGGTGGAGGTTCGCATTGGTGACCCGGCCCGGTCGGGCGTCAACCCGGGGGTCCAGGGCGACATCTTCGTCCGAGGTGATGTCGTGATGGCCGGCTACTGGAACGACCAGCAGGCCACCGCCGAGGCTTTGCCCTCGGGATGGCTCAAGACCGGCGACATCGGATACTTCGACCAGCACGGCTTTCTCTATATCACCGACCGCTCGAAGGACGTCATCATCAGCGGTGGATCCAACGTCTACCCGCGGGAGGTCGAGGAAGCACTGCTTCTCCATCCCGGAGTCCGGGAAGCCGCTGTCATCGGGGTGGCGGACCCGCTCTGGGGCGAATCGGTCCGCGCCTACGTCGTCACAGTTCCTGGACGCCAGCCTTCGGCCGAGGAACTGATTGCCCATTGCCGGGAACATCTCGCGTCGTTCAAGAAGCCGAAACACATCGTCTTCGTGGAAGAACTTCCCAAGAGCCCGACCGGAAAGATATTGAAGCGGTTGCTCAGGGCCGGGCTGTCCGCCTGAGGACAACATCGTTTCTCCAGGTAGGCGGCGGCCCGTGGCTCGGCTGGCGGGTCCCCGGCCGACGCGTCATGTTCCCGCGATAACATGCTCCAGCCGTATTCGAGCAGGTCAAAAACGCGTTCGACGGCCAGCCGCGAATGGAGTAGTCGCGGCCAGGGCCGGAGCCTCCACAGGGTGTCCATGAGCGCAGCCGTCCTGACCGCCCTTACCAGCCTCGGGATCGAGCACGACGTCAAGGAGTACCCGACAGCCGGGCATGCCTTCCTCAATGACGCCGCTGTCGGCCCGCGCCTGCTGCGGCCGCTGTTCCGGGTGGCCGGCATCGGCCCTGATCCGCAGGCTTCCGCCGACCCCTGGCCGCGCATCGAAGCTTTTTTGAACAACATCTGCAGTAACGTAAACGGCGCGGACGGGCATGTTCGGCTCCCCGAGCTTGTCGGAGAGAGTTTTTCAGACGCTGGTGGCAGCGGTCACGGTCGTGATGGTTTTTGTCATCCAGCACGGTCGGCCCCGCCTCGCACCGGGCCAGCTTTGCCCATCAGCCATCCATCCGCTGACCTTGCTCAGAGGATGGATGGCTGGAGCTTGGCCAGATGATCGCCTGCCGTGAGCTGTGCCTGCTGCACATGCAGAGTCCCACCGCGGTCCGGACCTGGATCCTGGTGCGGGGGTTCTGCCACCTGGACGCCAGCCGAGCGCCAGCATCGGGGCGGCGCGCCACCTGGCTGGATCCGGCTCGGCGCCGAGCCGGCAGTATCGAGTTCACGCAGGCGTACAGGAGAGCGTCATCACCGAGTCGATCCGTCCTGGGTAAAGCGTGAACCGCATCAAGGGCGGGATGTTCGAGTCAGCGGAATGCTGGGCCGGGATCGTCGACGTCGTCGGCGCTTGGGCGGTGCTCGAGGTACTCAGCCAGCAGGCCATCCGGGTGCCGCAGACCTATCCATCGCCCAGGCCGGACCAATCTGCACAGTCCTTGCAGCGCCTAGACGGCTGCTTAGTGCTGCGGCCACGCCTACTGGCCCCGCTACCAGGCGTAGGCCTCGGGTGCAGGTCCGCCGGGTCCGGGGAATATCTCGTCTAGCCTGGCCAGGGCGGCCGCGTCGAGCGCGACGTCCAGGGCTGCAAGCGATGAGCTGAGCTGCTCACTGGTGCGAGGTCCGATGATGGGCGCCGTTACTGTCTTCTGGTGCAGCAGCCAGGCGAGCCCTACCATCGCCGGGTGCTCGCCGCGCTCGTCACAGAATTCCTCCCATGCCTTGATGGCCGGGCGGTTCTTGTCCAGCATCTCCTGGATGCGCGCGTCGGCCGAACGGCCCTCCTTCTGCTTGCTCAGGATCCCGCCGAGTAGCCCGCTGTTTAGCGGCGACCAGGGGATCAGGCCGATGCCGTAGGCCTCGCAGGCCGGGAGCACCTCCAGTTCCGCCATGCGCTGCATGAGGTTGTAGTAACTCTGCTCGGATACCAGGCCGACCGAGTTCCGGCGGGCGGCCTGCTCGTTCGCCTGGGCGATGCCCCAGCCCGGGAAGTTTGAGGATCCGACGTAAAGGATCTTGCCCTGGGCCTTCAGGACATCGAAGGCCTCCCAGAGCTCCTCCCACGGGGCGTTCCGGTCGATGTGGTGCATCTGGTAGAGGTCAATATGGTCTGTCTGCAGGCGCCTGAGCGAGCCTTCACACTTGCGCCGGATCGCCAGCGCCGAGAGGAAGGTGTCGTTAGGCCAGTCCCCCATGCCTCCGTAAAGCTTGGTGGCGATCACCGTCTTCTCCCGGCGACCGCCGCCCTTCGCGAACCACCTGCCGATGATCTGCTCAGTGAGGCCCTCACCCGTCTGCCAGCCATAGACATCGGCGGTGTCGAAAAAGTTGATGCCAGCGTCATGCGCCGCGTCCATGACCACATGGCTGTCCTCTTCTGAGGTCTGCGGCCCGAAGTTCATGGTGCCGAGACAGAGCGGACTGACGCGCAGCCCTGTACGCCCCAGGTGCCGGTAGTCCATGTCAGCCGACGCTCGCCGTCAGCGGGCCTGCGGCGTCACGATGAACGTCATTGCGGTAACAGGAGGCCAGCGGTTCAACGATCATGCCAGCCACGGTAGCGGCCGTGCCGCCGAGTGCGCCGGGCGAGGTACGACCCATGATCCGTGCTGCGCCCACGACCAGCTCGCCAGCGAGCGCCGGCATGTACGTAAGCGGCGACTCGGACCGCCGACACCAACCCCCATCTGGGTCTGGTGTCGCGCATGTCAGCCCGATCCTGCCAGCAGTACAGCTGGCGGCCATCGGCCATCATCAGGCACCTGGTTGATGGCCTCGTAGATCCTGGTGTTCATGGCTCTGAGCTTCGGTGCCAGCGCCCCGCTGAACCCGCCGGTTCAGCGGGGACGTGGAACCGCTGGCTCCGCCCCGAATCCGTCCGCCATATGTCCGTAACCACTGCTACGCAGCGGCTCACCGGGTCAAGTCCGTCCGCTCGCACCTGTCCGATGCCGGCCTGGCCCGGTTGGCTGCCAGCGGCGGCCAGGCAGCGGGACCGCCGCCGCTGCCCCCGGCCGAGCCGGGATCAGCGATCGAGGTCGACCGCGTGGTCAGCAAGGACGGCCAGGTCAGCCTGGGCGGCCGCTACTCCATTGCGGCAGAGATCCTCGGCGGGCGGCTGGTGTCCATCCGCATCGAGGAAAACACCCTGATGTTCTTCGACCCCGACACCCGCGTGCTGCTGCGCGCCAGGCCCAGCCCGCTGACCTGGGACCAGGCCCGCCGCCTCCGCGGAGCCCGCCCCGCCGGGCCGCCCCCGCGCCCGTCGTCCGAGCCGGTCACCGTCCAGCGCCGGGCCAGCAACACCGGCGTCATCATGGTCGTCGGCCAGAAGACCGCGCTCGGCCGGATCCACGCCGGGCAGATCGTCACCGTTCACGTCGACCACGACACGATGACGATCGACCTGGGCGACGACACCCGCACCATCCGCCGGACCACCACCCAGCCGGTCCGCAGTTTCAAGGCCCAGCAGCACCGCAAGGCTGCCCATGTTTCCTAGGCCATCCGTAAAGCATGTGGTGGGACTGATCCGTCAATCATCTGGTGGGACTAGACATCCTGCGGCAGCCCCAGTCGGGGTTCTCCCGGGCCCGCCGGTCTTGGCGCGCATGGACCTGGCGGCATGGCCGCAGCCTGACCTGCATCATCCTGTCGCCGATCACCCTGGCCAGCACGCGCACGTATAAGCCGCGAGGAGAAGGGCTGAATTCTTACCCCCCGACGCGCTCCACGAGGGACCATTCATCCACGGGGAATGGAGATGGTAACATAACATGCAGATGGTATAATATGAAAATGCAGTCACGTTCATGCACGGCAGGGATCGGACCCAATGATGTCCAGACGTTTTGCTTATGCCATTGATAAGCGATATTTGCCGTTGCTGGTGCCCTTCGGGCTGCGAGGTTCGAAAGACGGCGTCACGCTCACGGACGAAGGTTC
>Ga0208480_1000272_pt1 | contig 19862 bp, 20 predicted proteins | sample NGESurshal092012_4_FD_184485 | JGI IMG/M metagenome (GOLD analysis project Ga0208480, IMG submission 184485) | Arctic peat soil microbial communities from Barrow, Alaska - NGEE Surface sample F53-1 shallow-092012 (SPAdes) | ecosystem: Environmental > Terrestrial > Soil > Wetlands > Peat ... | reverse complement strand
GGGTTTATCGAGACGCTGAACCAGGAGCTTTCCGAGCGCGCCACTCAACAGCCTGCGGACAGCAATTCGCTGATGCCGGTGATTCAGATTAATTCGGCTGTGATGCGCGCGGAGGGGAAGCGATCGGGGGAAGGGAAGCGACGAACGCGGTAGGAAGCACCTGAGATTAGCGGGGAATCGATCTTAGGATTTGAAGTCATAGGGGCGCCGCAGTCGCGATGCCGATATAAGTTCGGATTTTGTCGGTGAAAAGATCTGCCTGATAACTTCCGTATAGCGCATGATCCAGGAGCTATTCGGAAACTTGGCTTCAGGCGTCGGTAAAACCTTGCTGACCAGCCGGGACCGCATAAGTTGCAGATGTCCTTCGGCTGTGCGGTCTATACTAGTTGGGCGAATCAGGAACCGAGATGACCAAGACAGCCGTCCGAGAACAAATCACTCACCGGTGGTACACGCGTCCCGTGCTCTTCGTTGCTGACGTGAACCGTGCTCTTCGGTTCTACATCGACATGCTCGGCTTCGAGAAGCGTTGGCATGAGGGCGACGGCGCGGGCAAGGTCTGCCAAGTCAATCGCGCGGAATGCGAGATCATCCTTTGCGAGGATGCTACGCGAAGAGACAAGGCGCGCTTGTTCGTGGAACTGACCGTCGATGGACTCACTGCACTTCGCCGTGAAATCGTCGAGCGCTCGGTTCCGAGCGACAAGTCCTGGTGGGGTTACGACGTGATCAAGATCGTCGATCCCGACGGAAATGAGTTGTTGTTTCCCGCGGCCGAGCAGTCCAAGCAGTGAGTGCGAAGGCCGAGTGCGTTAACCCACCCCCGACGGTAGGCCGCACGACCGCGTAACATTCAAACGGAGCCAATGCGCCTGACGGTCCTGGGATCATGTTGCTGAGGCGGGCTCATTTGAATCGTCAGGTCCTCGTAAACGGCGAAGGATAGAACTTTTGAGCATTCTTGAGATGGCGGCCAAGGAGGCCGCCCGGAATGCAAATGCTACGTCGCAAGAAGAAACCGCCGAAACGCGTTTTGGCACTTCCCGACCTTGAACAGACTAAGTCTGCTGTTCTCAGTACACTGACCTCGAAGAGCGGACAACGCTCCTACGGACATGCGATTGACGAATTCGTCGATTGGTATTGCTCCGAACCGCGCTTGGCGCTTAATCGAACAGTTGTCCTTCGCTACAGAATCTACTTGGAGGAGAGACATCTTGCGCCGACCACCATCAATTTGAGGCTTGCCGCCGTCAGGCGCGTTGCCTACGAAGCGGTGGACTCCGGACTGCTCGGCCCGGAACTAGCGGCCGCATCCGCCGTGTAAGAGTGTTCGCCGAATTGGCGTGAGAGTTGGCAACTGGCTTACCGTCGATCAAAGCAAGAATTTGTTATGTAAATCGAGTGGAGAGGATTTGCGAAGCAAAAGGAACTACGCCATGCTGGCCTTTCTGGTTGGATGTGGTCTGCGTCGGGGAGAACTTCTTGGCTTAAATGTTCGATCCATTCAGATGCGGGAAGAACATTGGGTCGTGGCCGACTTACAAGGTAAAGCTGGCCATATCAGAACCATTCCGATCCCAACGTGGGTGAAGAATGCCATCAATGAGTGGACGTCGGCGAGCGGCATCACCGAAGGTTGCCTATTCCGGACAATCAATAAAGCGGGTAGGATTGGGGGAACAGGCATGACGCCGAAGGTGCTTTGGGAAGTGGTTCGAAACGCTGCTAAGGTCGCCGATATAGAGAAGCTTGCACCTCATGACTTGAGAAGAACGTGTGCTCGCCTCTGTCATTTGGCCGGCGGGAAACTTAGACCAGATTCAGTTCCTGCTCGGCCACGTTTCCATTCAGACGACGGAGCGGTATCTGGGCTGCAAACAAAAGCTACGGTATGCGGTCAACGACAAGCTTGGAATCGAACCGTGACCACAGCTGCTGCCCAAGGGGCGGATTACCCGCCCCTTGCCGACCAGGCAGGATCTATGTTCCGAGCGGCGGTTGAACCCGTCGAGCACCATCCGAGAGACATGCTCTCGGCGAGTGAGAGCGGCTCCGGGCCTGGATTCCCGCCTTGATATCGGCCGCTTGACACCAGACTGCCTGGGATTTCATCATTGGAAAGTACACAGTAGGCCGCACCGGTGAGTGCATCGCCGAAAGGGCAAAGCCCTCCTACAGCAATCCACTGGAGGTGTGTATGGCGAACTTCGATAATCTCAGGAAACAGGCTAAGCTGCTGGTCCGTTGGCACCGTACAGGCAATTATTCCGTCGGCGGACGGATCAGAAGCCTGCCTCGCTACCGGAACTTGACCGATGTGGAGGCGCTGGCGTTAAAGTTCCCGCTCAGCGAGGCACAGGAGATCATCGCGCTGGAATCGGGGTACGAGAGTTGGGCGGCACTCAAATCCGGACTTCCCACGATGCCGAGGCAAGCTCAGCCTGTGCCTGCGGGCCCGGTGCTGAAGGGAGCCCTGCCTGTGGTGTTCGTCTCGAATGTGCAAACCTCGGCTGCTTTCTTCCGCGACAAGCTCGGCTTTTCGATTGATTTCCTGCACGGTCATCCGCCATTCTACGCCTCGGTTAGCCGGGGCGCCGCTCGTCTACACCTCCGCTTCGTCCACGAGCCAGTCATTACTCCTGGAGTCCGCGAACGAGAGGAGGGGCTATTGTCGGCCTTTCTCGACGTCGACAACATCCAGGGTCTGTTCGCAGAATACAAAGCTGCGGGTGTAGATTTCGCCCACCCCCTCAGAAAGGAACTCTGGGGAATGTCTGCGTTTACAGTGCTCGATCCGGATGGAAACTGTATCTGTTTCGCAGGCTGACGGAGACGTTGAGTTCTGGCCAATAGGTTGCCGTTTATCGCTCGCGCTAACGGCGAAGGGTAGAGGAACCCTTTCCGAATCGTCACCACTCTTCCATAGCACGTACCGGTGGCGCATGATCTGGGCGGGGCATCGCGGTAGCCCCTTCTTAACTCGTCGACTCGCGGCAATTTGCGGCCTGGTAATTCTCGGGGTCGGTTCCGGTTGCCGGGGATTCGCAAGGGAGTGATTATCTCTCGACTGGGCGTGAATCTGGCGGGAGTCGAGATCATTCTCAACATGCGCGAAAAGATGGAAGCGATGCAGAAGCAGGTAGTGGGGTTTATCGAGACGCTGAACCAGGAGCTTTCCGAGCGCGCCACTCAACAGCCTGCGGACAGCAATTCGCTGATGCCGGTGATTCAGATTAATTCGGCGATGACGCGCGCGGAGGGGAAGCGGTCGGGCGAAGGGAAGCGGAGAACGCGGTAGAGGGAGAAGCTAGGCTGCGTCTTCGAGCGAAATGGTGAGTCTTTTTCCTATCGCGAGAAAGGCTTGCTCAAGCCGATCGAGGCGGGACGCATGACCGAGATCGAGCAGACGGTCAATCTGCGGAAGATGGCAGTTTAAGCGCCGCGCGAGTTCCGCCTTGCCCACGCTCGCAGCCCGCATGTGGCGATAGAGTTCGATCTTAGCCTCGATCAAAGCCGGGAGCTCGACGGAACTTTCTCTTCGTCGCGGTTTCCTGGGAATCGGGACCTCTTCCCGATCTTCAATCATGCCCATCAAGTAGGTTTCGAGCGCATCCACAGCGCGTGCGCGAGCCTCCGGCTCGTCCGAGCCGTACGTATGGATGTTTGGGAAATCGGGAAACGAGACGAGCGTTTTTTTACCTTCGCGGTTCAGAACGATCGGATATCGCAGCATGTTTGCAATCTCACTTCCAGCCAGCGCCTCAGTTCAGCGCTCGTCATTACTCACGATAACACTTCTGTTGCGTTTAGCTTAACACAGTGTGTTGCGGTAATCCGATACAGGTTCAGGCGCGATGAAGATTGTATACCGCCTTGCACTGTGCGAGATGCACAAACGTGAGCGCGCCGGGCTGGCCTTTTCGGAACTTTCGGTTCGCCGCAAACTTCGGCAGGATCTTACATAAACTTGCCCTCTGCACACTCCATAGGGACCGTGATAACATCTTTGTAATGACCAAAGGACAGCCCGCGGGCGCGGAAAAATCGGAAGTATTACAGGGCACGCTGGATTTGATGATCCTGAAAACCCTTTACGCTCTTGGTCCATTGCATGGATTCGGGATCGCTCGCCGCATTGAGCAGTTGAGTCAGGATGTGCTGAAGCTGAACGAAGGTACGGTATACACCTCGTTGCTGAGGCTTCAGCAGCAGGGTTGGATAGATTCCGAGTGGGGCGTTTCTGAGAACAACCGGAAGGCGAAGTTCTATTCAATCACCCGGCGCGGATTGAAACAGCTAACTATCGAGACCGAGAACTGGGAGCGAATCTCGGGCGTCATCGGCCGAGTTTTACGACTGGAGCCTCAGAAATAATCATGATTTCCCGCGTTGTTCAGCTTGTGTCGAGAATTCGCGGCCTTTTTGGAAAGGAGAAAGCGGATGTTGAATTCGGCAGTGAGATGCAGATGCATTTGCAATTGCTGGAGGAGCAATTCGTTCGACGAGGCCTGCATCGCGCGGATGCCGCCACCGCTGCCCGCCGTCAGTTCGGCAATCCTACTCTGCTGGCACAGCGCCAGAGAGAAGCGCGAAGCTTCCTGTCGGTGACGACCCTGATCCAAGATGTGCGCTACGGCCTGAGGATGCTGGGCAACAGCCCTGGTTTTACCGCGACCGCGGTGCTCACGCTGGCGTTGGGCATTGGGGCGAATGCGGCAATCTTCACGCTGGTGAACGCGGTGCTCCTGAAGAGGCTGCCGGTAGCCGACCCGGGGACGCTGGCGCGCCTTGGCAACCACAACGATTGCTGTGTCGGTTCAGGGGTACGCGACGGCGGCGAGTACTCCCTCTTTTCGACAGATAGCTACGAACAGTTGAAGAAGAACGCGCCGGAGTTCGAGGAATTATCCGCCATGCAGGCTGGATTTGCGTTCCGGCCGATTACCGCGCGGCGTTACGGAACGCAAGAGGCCGCGCGCTCCGTCATGGGCGAGTTTGTCTCGGGAAACTATTTCCGCACCTTCGGCCTGCAGCCGAGACTCGGCCGGCTGTTTGCCGATGCCGACGACGTTGAGGGCGCGCCAATCGCAGCGGTGATGAGTTATGAAACATGGAAGAAGGACTATGCCGGCGATGCATCGGTTGTGGGCAGCACGTTCTTCGTAAATACAAAGCCGGTGACGATCGCCGGCGTTGCTCCGGAAGGTTTCTACGGCGACCGCCTGTCGAGCACTCCACCGGATTTCTATCTACCCATTGAGGCTATGCCGGCGCTGGCGAATGTTCCCTACGTACACGACCCGGCTGAGAACTGGCTTTATATCATCGGACGCTTAAGACCAGGCGTTGCCAAAGCCCGCCTACAGGTGAAGCTCAGCGCGCTGCTGCGTCAGGCACTTGCGCCAATCCGCACGTACTCATCAGACCGGAATAAGGCGAAGCTGCCCAAGGTACATATTGTGCTCACCCCAGGTGGCGCGGGTATTCAGGCCATGCAGGAGGAGTATGCTTCTCACCTCCGTTTGCTGATGTGGATCTCAAGCATGCTGCTGCTGATTGCTTGCGCAAACATTGCCAATCTGCTGCTGGCGCGCGGCACAGGCCGCAAAGTTGAGATGTCTGTGCGCGCCGCTCTGGGGGCCAAGCGTGGGCGGATTGTCGAGCAATTGTTGACGGAAAGCATGCTGCTGGCCGGCCTGAGCGGGATTGCAGGACTCGTGGTCGCATATGCGGGAACGCGCATGCTGCTGGCACTGGCGTTTCCCGGAGCGGAAAGCATACCCATTCACGCCAGTCCATCCTTGCGGGTGCTCGGGTTTGCTTGTGGATTGTCGCTCTTGACGGGTGTTTTGTTCGGCGTGGCGCCGGCGTGGCTCGGGGCGCGAGTAGAGCCGGCGGACGCATTACGAAGCGGCAAGCGCGCCACGACCGGCGCAGCCTCGTTGCTGCAGCGAGGGCTGGTGGTGATACAGGCGGCGCTCTCCTTGGTTTTGTTAGTAGGCGCGGGACTGTTTTCGCAAAGCTTGAACAAACTCGAAAGCACAGACCTGAAGCTGGATTCGAAAAACCGGTATATCGTACATATCAATCCTCAGGCCGCGGGCTACTCGCAAGCGCAGGCTGGGAATCTATATCGCACAATTGAACAGCGATTCCATACACTGCCGGGTGTTAAAAAAGTGGGGATTAGCAGCTACACGCCCATGGAGGATAACAATGACGGCTGGAGCGTCCAGGCGCAAGGCCGACCGGATCCACATGTCAGTGCTTCGGACGTGAAGGCGAATGCAGAGTACTTCGATTCGGTGGGAACTCACGTCCTGATGGGGCGCGGCATCGGTTTGCACGATATCCCGGCCTCCAGGACGGTGGCTGTGGTGAACCAATCGTTCGTGAAGAAGCTGTTCAAGCCCGGAGAGAATCCTATCGGGCAACACTTCGGCTCGGGCCCGAACTCAGTGAACGACTACGAAATTGTCGGCGTCGTGGAAGATACGGCGTACACGGACGCGCGCTGGAAGGATCACGCGATGTATTTCGTGCCGATGCTGCAGAGACCAGCGAGCGATAAGAGCCCGATCCAGGACGACGAGACGATGTATGCCGGAGCGATCGTGCTAGAGACCGATCACCCAACGAACGAGATGGAATTGCTGGCGCGCAGAACTCTTTCCGGCATCAATCCGAACCTCAGCGTCGTCAAGTTTCAGACTTTTGATGCACAAATCGCCGATCGCTTTACCGAGGAGCGGATGCTCGCACGGCTAACAACGCTATTTGGAGTACTGGCCCTGCTGCTGGCGACAATCGGAGTCTATGGAGTGACCGCGTATACTGTGGCGCGGCGCACCGGGGAGATCGGGATTCGGATGGCCTTGGGCGCGAAGCGCTCCGCAGTGACGGCGATGGTAGTACGCGGCGCACTAGCCCATGCGATCTGTGGGCTGGCTATCGGTGTTCCCATGGCGCTCCTCTGCGTCAAATTTGTTGAAGCGCAACTGTATGAAGTGAAGGGTATCGATGGGATGCTGATGGTGAGATCTGTGCTGACGCTTGCTGGAGCGGCGCTCGTGGCCGGTCTGATCCCCGCACGGCGGGCGGCTTCTATCGAACCGGCGCAAGCGTTACGAACCGAATAGAAACGATGAGATCGTCCAGGAAGTAATCCCGATCAAGGACAAAGTCATTTCGGGCGCAGTCGCTAGTTCAGCACGGTCTTCCGAACAAAGAGCGGCGCAAAGCAGGCGCGAAACCTCCACGCAAGGACGATCCAGAGGAGCGTTGCCAAAACAGCAAGCTGCGCGCCACTCGGCTGCATGGTCACATGATAGGCGATGATGTTTGCGATGACTGACGCCAGCAGGACCAGCGCCAAGGGTACGAACCGATCAATAAGCAACAGAACGCCCGCGATCAACTGAACTGCGCACACGAGATAGAGATAGTGCGAGCTGATGAGGGCCCCGAGAAAGGAGCCAGCGACTCCAGAGGGTGGGGTCGCTGGGATAAAGTTCAGGAACCCATTCAGGCCGAAAACGACAAACATCAGTCCAAGAAGAATTCGGGCGACCAGTGTAACGATTCTCAACGTGTATCTCCTCGTTTCACGCCGAGGCCTCGCGCTTATCGGAGCGGCGTTACTGTCAACAATAATTGCATCTTCCGTTTCGATGCCGGGTCGTCCGCCGAGAATAAGATGGTCGGCTGTTTCACCTTTAATAGAACGGTTGACTCCCAGCGATTATTTCGGATGATAGGCACGGAGGGGGGAGGGCTGGCTTCCCCGTGGCTTTCCATCACGCTGCTGATCTCGGCCTTGATGTCCAGAGCAACCTGGTCACCCAGTTCTTCCAATTTTTGGCAATCGATATTGACGCCTACATCTATCTGTTGCCACTGAGTACTTACTCCGCTGCTCGAGCTGTACGGTACTTTTTGGCCCGCTCGGATTGAAGATCGTTCGGCGCCGGTGCGCAGGATGATGGAGTATGAGCGGCTATTGATCACGTGCTCGTCTTCGAGTTCCCGCACCACGAAATTAAGCTGGTAAAAGTTCTTTGGAAGGCCCTCTGCCGTCTGCGCCGAAGAAGGCGGCTTGTCCGGCGTGTTTCGATCGCTTTGCGCCGGGCATTTCAGACTCAACAGTCCTGCAAAACCAAGCATCATCATCGTTCTCAGCATTTTTGTCCCTTTCCTGCAACTAGACCTTATTCAAGCGGTTTGATCTCAATTGCCGCCATTCGGAGCGGCTCAATCGGATCGCCGGAGTGAGTCAGCTCGCGCGGAATAGCTTTCGCATCGCCGGTCGCCAGCCGCAGCAGCGCCCGCTCTTCGCCGCTCATGGGAGACGGCGTCGGAAACCGCGCCAGCTTCGGTTCCGCCGACACCTTCGGCGTATTTCTTAGTTTGGTCGCACGAGACGGAACAACCGCGGAGCCGCGCCCAGGAATCGTCCGCGCCATCACTGGCTCTTCAGCCTTCCTCGTTTTGGACGTTGTCGTAGTCGCCGGGCGCGGTTGTATCGTCACTTTCGGCATCTCCCACCAGAACAGGCAACACGCCGCCGCCGCCGCCGCGCCGATAGCCATGACTAATCGTCCGATCGAACGCGCGCGCGTCGTCCTCTCGCTGACCTTCGCCAGAATCCTTCGCTCCAGCCCTTCTCTCTCCGGCGCTTCGCCGTAACTCGCTAACGCGTCATCCAGCATTTCGTCCAATGGATCCTGCGGCCATTCATGCATGATTGGTTTTTTCCATTCGCGCCATCTTTTGTTTCACCAGCGCCCGCGCTTCGGCCAGAAGTCGACGCAGAGTGCCTTCCGGCAGATCCATAACAGCCGCTATCTCCGGCGTTGTCATCTCTTCGATTGACGACAAAGCTAGAGGTCTTCGCAGCTTTTCCGGCAGCGCATCGATCAAACGGTGAATGGTTCGGCTCGATTCCATTGCAATCGCCGCCCTCTCCGGACTGCTCTCTGGGGAGGCAATCTCGCGACGATCCGCCTCTGGGGAAAGCCTGGCCGGGATTCTGCCGATTGCCAGACGCCAAGCCACGCGCGCCAGAAATCGCCTCTCATCGTCTATGCGCTTCCAGGCTCCGGTTCGAAACAGCTTGAGAAATGTATCCTGAACTATATCTTCCGCGTCTTCCACATTCCGCAGTACCACGTAGGCAATTCGAAACACGAAGCGAGACTGACGCTCCACCAGCAGCACGAACCTCGCGTCCGGCTCGCCGGCAGCCTCCGGCTTCAGCAAACTATCCCACTCACCGGCTGCCGCTCTGGACACAAGCTCCACATTCATGCTGCGTACACCATCTAAGACCGCTGGACCCTTCGCCGCGTTCAGTTATTTTTTTCGCAAATCCGGGCGAAGCAATCTTAGCGAGATCCGGATACCGGCATCCAGAGGTGTAAACTCTACAAAGCTGCACGCCTGATGCGAATCGCGACCACCTGTCTTCTTTGCGCCCTTCTTGCGTTATCGCTGCGCAGCGCGGCTCCAGATCAGAACAAAGCCTCGGGGGACGCGCAGGCATTTCGGGACGCCCGGAAGATTTCAGATCCACAGGCGAAGATCGATGCACTGAGGCGCTTCGTGGCTGAATACCCGAAGAGTTCCCGCGCAAGCGCGGCTGACAGCTTGATTCTTGAGACGCTAGTCGACAAATTTCCAAACCGGACAAGTGAGATAGATCGGCAGGCGAAAATCGCGCTGAAGCGCGCCAAGGGTGAATTTCGCATGTATGATTACAACGACGTCGCGAGCACTCTCGCCGATGCCAATGTTTTGCTGCCGCGCGCCGAGCGGATTTCGCAAAAGAGTCTCAACATGCTGCACGAAAAAACATACGTAGCGAACATGCGAAAAGAATATGCGCAAGCCAAAATGAAGCCTCCGAGTGACGCCGCTCTGCACCGGGACTTCTTAAAGGCGCATTCCAGCCTACAGGCAACCCTCGGACGCATCTACGTCAGGCAGGGTAAAACGGCGGAGGGGGAACCGCTCCTGAAAGAGGCTCTCAGCGACGATTCAGATAACTCTGCCGCAGCCGCGGATTTGGGGGAACTGGCCGCTAGAGCGGGAAAGAGCGACGAGGCGCTCGCTTACCTGACAAGAGCGCGGCTCACCGGAAAATTAGACCATCCTCAGAAGAAGCTGCTCGAGGATCTTTACGCAAAAAAGCATGGCGGCTCGATGGCCGGCTTGAAGACTATCTGGACCGGCAATACGCAGCGCTCTTTCCGGATCCGTTCGACGCGGCTAAATATAAAGCCACGGGTGAGCCGAGCGATCGAACGGTGTTGGAGGAGTTGTTTACAGGTTCAGGCTGCGATCCGTGCGCGGGCGCCGATCTGGCGGTCGATGCCGAGCTCGAACGCTATAGCCGAAAGGAATTGGCGCTACTGGCGTTCGATCAGCACATTCCGGAACCGGATCCGTTGGCCAATCCGGATGGCGTGAAGAGATTTGCTTTTTATAACGCTGTGGGAACACCCACGCTTGCCATCGACGGAACGACGAAAATAATCGGGGCGAATCGAGATGGCGCTCAGGAGCGGTTTGAGGCGATCAACAAGCTGGTGGAGAAAGCTTTGCAATCGCCGGCTGAAGCCGAGATCAAGCTGGCGGCGCGGCGGAATGGCGACCGGATAGAGGTTCGCGCTTCGGCGGCAAATATCAAGAGCGATTCGAAAGATTTGAAGCTGCAGATCGTGCTCGTGGAAGACCGGCTGCGCTATAGCGGCGAAAACGGTATCCGGTTTCATCCCATGGTCGTGCGCAGTGTCGCACGCGATGACGAAGGGTTTCCAGTGGAGCCCGGCAAAGATTGTGACGTCGAGTATACGTTTGACATTCCGAAGATCGGCGAGGGGTTGAAAAGCTACTTGGACGGGTATGAGAAATCGAACGATCGGTTCGGGCCGATCACATTCATCCAGGAAATGTACGCCATCGATCCAGCCAACCTCTCGGTGGTCGCTTTCGTGCAGGATATAAAGACCAAACATGTCCTGCAAGCGTCCTACGTACGCGTAACAAACGGCGGATGAGAGTCAAGGAACAACTGCGGGGAGTATGTTTGGCGGCAGCTTTCATCGGAATGCCGATCTTCGCGGGAGGGGCGATGGCGGCCGAGAATCCCGTGCACTGGTCGGGTGCGGCTATTCCGCAAAAGGCACTTCGCCCAGGCACTACATTTACCGCAAAGCTCCTCGCCCGGATCGATCCGGGCTGGCATCTCTACGCGCTCGAGCAGGAAGAAGGCGGCCCTATTCCCACTGAGATTTCGCTGGCCGATCAATCCTTCTTGACACTTGGAACGGTACGCGCCTCCAAGCCGATTCAACTATTCGATCCCAACTTTAACAAGCGTGTCGGTCTGTACATAGACAAAGCGGAGTTCAACCTTCCGTTAACGGTCGCCGCTGCTGCGCCTGAGGGCTCACAGCACACCGCGATACGCGCGCGCTATCAGTGCTGCAATGACACAATGTGTTTGCCGCCCCGGACTGCCGCGGTCGATTTAGCGGTAACTGTCAAAGCAACGAAGTAACGCCGCTACTCCTCGCCCTGAATTGCCTCGAGCGAGCGCTCCACCGTCGCGCGCTGAATCTCCGCGGGCAACCTATGTAGAATTCGATATAGTAGGTACCCTCGGAGGCAATCAAGCGTGCCCAGGGAAGCAACCGCTCCCGGCTAACCGATCTTCTCCTCAAGCTCAAGCCAGCGCGCATACAGCGCGTCAAGCGCGGACTGTGCCTGCTCCATCTCGCGATAACTGTCCGCGAGGCGTTGCGGATCGCGGAGAACTTGCGGATCTTCGAGCAGAGCGTGCGCGGCGGCGAGTACCCGCTCGGCTTCAGCGATGCGGCTCTCAGTGGTCGAGAATTCACGGCTATCCAAATAGGACAGCTTCTTCTTAGCCGCTGCAGGAGCGGTTTTGGCGATCGGCACGGAACCGGCGGTAGATTTAGGCTTGCTCTTTATGCGTTCCGCCTGCCAACTCTCCCATTGCGAGTAGTCCGCGAAGCGTTCAGCGGAGCCCGCGCCATCCAGGCCTAAGACGACCGTCGATACGCGATTGAGCAGATAACGGTCATGCGTCACCAGAACCAGCGCGCCCCGGAATTCGAGCAGACTTTCTTCCAATATCTCCAGTGTCGGGATGTCGAGGTCGTTAGTAGGCTCGTCGAGCAGCAGGACATCCGCGGGCTCGAGCATCAAATTGGCGATGAGAACGCGCGCTCGCTCGCCACCCGAGAGCCGGCCGACGGGCTGGTTGAGCTGCTCGCTAGAGAAAAGGAAGCGCGCCGCCCAGGAGGCGACGTGAATGGAGCGGTCCTGGTAGACAACGGAATCGGCCCCGGGAGATAGCGCCTGGCGCAGAGTCAAGTCGGGATTGAGCGGACGATTTTGATCGAAGTAGACGATGCGGAGCGATGGGGCTCGCCGGATCTCACCGGTTAGCGGCGCAATCTCATCGCGCAGCAGGCGCAGAAGCGTAGTCTTGCCGCTGCCATTCGGGCCGACTAAGCCGACGCGCGCGCCGGCGGTGAGAACGAAGCTGAGGCGATCGAACAACATGCGGCCGCCGAAGCCGTAGCCGACGTCCACCAGCTCAATCAGGCGCTTGGTTTGGCGATCGGTGGCGGAGAAATCGATATCGGCGGTGGAGGCGCGGGCGCGGGCATTCAGATCGGCAAGCTCACCGATTAATTCTTGCGCGTTGTCGATGCGGGCCTTGGCTTTGGTAGCACGGGCTTTGGGGCCGCGGCGCAGCCAATCGATCTCAATTCGCACGCGGTTTTCGAGCACCTCCTGACGCTTGGCTTGAGCCGCGAGAAATTCGCTTTTCTTTTCGAGAAAGGCGCTGTAGTTACCCTGAACGCGAAACAGGCCGCCCGGGTAGACGCGACCCAGCTCGGCCATTTCGGTGGCGACCGTTTCCAGGAAGTAGCGATCGTGGCTGACTACGATGCAAGCGAAACGGGCGGTTTGGAGGATCTTTTCGAGCCATTCGATGCCGGCGAGATCGAGATGGTTGGTGGGCTCGTCCAAAAGCAGGATATCGGGATCGGTCACGAGAGCCTCGGCGAGCGCGAGCCGTTTGCGCCACCCACCGGAGAGGGCTGAGGCTTCCTGATCGAAATCCCGAAAGCCCGCGCGGCCCAGTGTTTCGGCCTCGCGCGTGCGCGTCTCGTTCTCCGCGGTCTCGTTGTCCGCTAGCGTGGATCGATCGAGCGCGCGCCGGATAACTTGTCTGACGCTTTCGCCGCTCGCGAAGCTTGAGTCTTGCGAAACGTAACGGAGGCGCGTGTTCTTGCGAAGCGCGACCTGGCCGGCGTCCGGCTGTCGGCTGCCGGCGAGAATTTCCAGCAGCGTCGATTTGCCGGATCCGTTCGAACCGACGAGACCCAGGCGGTCGCCTTCCGAGAGGTTAATGGAGAGGTCGTGGAAGAGCGGATCGGGCCCATAGGACTTGCCAAGGCTTTGCGTATTTAATAAGAGAGCCACTCCTCACCATGTTCCTACGACGCCGCGCCAGAGACAGTTTGGACTCGGTTCGAGCGGCAGGCGGCGAAACGAAACAGCGCCGAACCGCACATAGTATTGGCACCCGCGTGTAGCCCCAATGTGGTAACACGTGGGTTGTGGTGTCGGCCGCCCCATTGAGTTGCTCATGCTGATTTGTCCTGTCTGCCGCGCATCGAACGGAGACGATGCGAAAGCCTGCGAGCGCTGCGACAGTTCATTCGGCGGCGACCTGCAGACTGTAGTCATACGGGCGACGCCGCCGGAGCCCGGAGGAGCTGTGGACGCCGGCTCGCCGATTCCGTGGTCGAGATCCGCCGATTCCGGTGCAAGAGCGTCGGGCGGGGGACTTCGCCCAGGCGATATCCTCTGCGAACGCTACGAGATTCTGAAACAGCTTGGCGAGGGTGGCATGGGCACGGTCTATCAAGCCATGGATCGTGAACTGGATCGAGTGATCGCGTTGAAGACGATTCGCCCCGATCTGGCGGCGAACCCGACGATCCTACGCCGCTTCAAACAGGAAATTCTGTTGGCGCGGCAGATCACGCACCACAATGTGATCCGGATTTTCGATCTCGGGGTGGCTGGAGCTCTGCGCTTCATCACCATGGAATTTGTGGAAGGGGAGGATTTGAACAGCCGGCTCAGGCGGCACGGGAAGCTCGCGCCGGGCGAAGCCGTGGGCATCATGCGCCAAATTTGCGAAGGTCTCCAGGCGGCGCATGCCGAGGACGTAATTCACCGCGACCTAAAGCCGCAGAACATCCTGCTGGATCGCGAGGGGCACGTTCGCATCATGGATTTCGGGCTGGCGCGCAGCTTCGAGCAAGCCGGCATTACGCACACGGGCATCATCGTGGGCACACCCGACTACATGTCGCCGGAACAGGCGCGGGGAGAGCCGGCCGACGTACGCTCCGATGTGTTTGCGGTGGGAGTGATCTTCTATGAAGTTCTGACCGGGGAGCTTCCCTTTGCGGCGGACAGCATTATGGCGGCGCTGCTGAAGCGCACGAGGGAGCGCGCGCGGCCGATCGATGCGGTGGATGCGACGGTGCCAAAGCGGCTGAGCCATATCGTGATGCGATGTCTCGATCCCGATCCGGCGCACCGGTATCAGAGCGCGGGGGAAATTCTCCGCGATCTCAACAGCGAGCACCGGAGCGGTACCGTTATTCGGCCCGCGCCGGGATCGCTCGCGCCAGGCGCAATGCTCGGACCGAGATACCGCATTGAGGCGGAACTGGGCGAGGGCGGCATGGGCAAGGTATATCGCGCTATCGACCTGGAACTGAATCGCACGGTCGCGCTGAAAGTGGTGCGCCCGGAACTGGCGAACGATCCTCAATCCGTCGAACGGCTGAAGCAGGAGATTCTGCTGGCAAGCCGCATCTCGCATCCGCATGTACTGCGGATTCACGATCTGGGCGAAGCGGATGGCTTGCGCTTCATTTCGATGGCTTGCGTGGATGGCGAGAATCTCGCGGAGTTGATTCGGCGCAGCGGAACCATCGCCGAACCGGAGACTCTCGCTTTGGCACAGCAGATTTGCGAAGGGCTGGAGGCTGCTCATCAATTGGGGATTGTTCATCGCGATTTGAACCCGCGAAACATTCTGCTCGATTCGAGCGGCAACGTTTGTATCGGCGATTTCGGGCTCGCGGAATCGGCCGCTATCCAGCAGAACGCGCGCCTTACCCAGACCGCCGGGCTTTCCGGAACGCCACGCTACATGTCGCCCGAGCAGGTGGAGGGCAAAGCAGCCGATCAGCGCAGCGATCTTTACTCGCTCGGCCTGGTGTTGTACGAGATGGTCACCGGCCAGCTTCCGTTTAAGAGCGATTCCGCATTGCAAACGATGTTTCAGAGGGTGACGGAGGTTCCGAAAAGTCCCAGGCTGTTGAATCCGGCGGTTTCCGAAAAGCTTACAGCGTCGATTATGCGCTGCCTGGAACGCGATCCGGAGAAGCGCTACCAAAGCGCGCGCGAGGTATTAGAAGACATTCGGAGAGAAAAGCCGGCGGCGGTTGCCACTCGGCGCAGGTGGCTCACTCCGGTGCTGGCGGCGGCGCTCGCAACGATGACAGCGGCGATGGCATTTGTGATCTATCGAAATCGAAGCGGCGCTGTTCCGCCTCGGCAAAAGGGAGAATATGTCGCGGTCTTGCCTTTTCGGACACTTGGATCGGACGCCACGCTTAAGTACGATGCGGATGGCGTCGCGGAAGCAATCTCATCGCGGCTGTTTTCGCTCAGCAGCGTGCATCTCACTTCACCGCTTGCTCTGCGAGAGGTAGATGCCGCTCAATCGGAAGAGACGATTGCCCGGAAAGTGGGCGCGAATATCGTCGTGCAGGGAATCATTCAAGGCAACGGGGACCGGATCGCGATCATCGTTAATGTCGACGACGTAAGAACGCACAGCCGGTTATGGAGCAAGACATTTTCGGGGTTGGGAGCGGATCTTCTTACGCTCGAGGATCAGCTTGCGACCCAACTCGTCGGCGCACTGCATGTCACGCCGGATGCAGCGGATCGCGAGCGCGCGAGCGGGCCACCTACTCAAAATATTGAAGCGTACGATCTTTACCTGAAGGGCCGCGACACGCTGAAAAACAGCCGCGACGCGCAAGGAGCAACCGCGGCGCTCGCCTTATTCCAGCAGGCCTGCGCAAAAGATCCTTCGTTCGCGCTTGCCTGGGCGGGAGTGGCCGATACCAGCCTTCTGATTTACCACCAGAAAAGCGATAGTTTCTGGGCGGAAAAGGCGCTGGCGGCGGCACGGGAGGCGCAGAGCCGAAACGACACTCTGCCGGAAGTGCATTTCGCCCTGGGAAGCGTTTACTCGGCGACCGGCAGGAATGCGGAAGCGGTGCAGGAGATCAGACGCGCGCTTCAGCTTGCGCCGAATTCCGATAACGGTTATGTGCGGCTGGGGCACGCCTATCTGAAGACCGGGCAGAGTGAAGCCGCGCTACAGGCCTTAAATAAGGCAGTCGCGCTAAACCCGTATTACTGGAACAACCACATGCAATTGGGAATCGGATATTTCCAGTTAGGGCGGAACGACGACGCTTTGAAAGAATTCAAGCGTGTCATTGAACTGGACCCGAGCGGCGCGACTGGATACAACGACCTGGGAGCGGTCTATTTCAGGCAGAGCCGGTGGAATGAATGCATACCGGCTTTCCGCAAGGCGATTGAGCTGAAGCCATCCTATGACGCCTACTCCAACCTGGGCACTGCGCTTTTTTACCTGGGCCGCTATCCGGAAGCAATCGCGATGTTCGAGAAGGCGGTGACGATGAACCCCAATCAAGAAGTTGCGGTTGCCAATCTGGCGGACGCTTATCGCCAGGCGGGACAATGGGCAAAATCGCAGGCGAGTTACGACCGCGCCATCGAGTTGATTTATGGCGAATTGGAAGTCAATCCGCAAGATGCAAGCGCCCTGGGCGATCTGGCGATGTGTTACGCCAAAAAAGGGGGCGTTCCGAAAGCGCTGCAACTCGTCTCGCGGGCGCGGGCGATCGATGCGGCCGATAATGCGCTGATGTATGACGAAGCGGTAATCGACGCTCTGGCCGGACGTAAGAGCGCCGCTATCGAGGCTCTCAAAAAGGCGACCAAGAGCGGATATTCCGTCGAAGAAGCGCGCGACGACCCGGACCTCAAAGCGCTCCGCTCGCTGCCCGGCTTCGACGACGCGTTAGGAAAACCGGGACGTTAGAACTGAACGCGACGACGGTAGCGGCAGAGTCCCGCCAGCAGGGCCATTCCACTCGCCAGCAAGAGCCACGAAGCAGGCTCAGGCAGATTGACCGCGGCCGTAAACGTGTTATCGGCTCCCCAGTTTCCAGACCCATCAACGACGCTTCCCGTGTTATCCAGATTGATTGTGAAAGTCTCTCCGGGAAGAAGACCTTTCCCCACGGGATTATCGAACCCGATGTCGAATGTCGCCTGGGTTGTGCCGGGAATGTTCGTAGAAGTGAACTCGCAGAGACTGTAGAGAGGCGAGCTGCAGGCGATGGGGCTGCCCTGCGGAAGAGTGACAAAGAAATCGAGGCTGAACCAGTCGGATCGGGTGTCATTGATGAAGGAGAGCACGCCGCCTCCCGAGGGATCGGACATAAACGTGAAGACAGGTGTAGTGACAGCCGTCGCGTCTCCTGCGCCGCTTACGATGATTCGAGGATCGATCGGGGTGGCGCGAACCGCGGTGGCCGCTATGCCCAAAATAAAGAAAGCCAGAACACAGGTGTGCTTACGCATATAGGATCTCCAATTTTATAGTCCCGTCAGGATAACATGTCCGGGCGGCATTTTGAGGCGCAAATGCAGGTCCTGGACAGTACTGTGAGTTTGGAGACCGTTGCGTTGCCCGCGGACGCAAACCTCGGACGTCCAATTGTGATATGTTCTCGGATCGTGATAGACCGGGATTCGACATCGATGGATTATCAGCTTAACTGGCGCAAGCTGCAGCAGGTTGGGTTGAACGCCTACGAGGCGCGGTCTTACCTGGTTTTGATGGGGCACCCGCGTTTTAAGGCTTTGGAACTGGCCGCGCGGGCTCATGTCCCGCGGCAAAAGATCTACGAAGTCCTCGACAGTCTGGTTGAAAAAGGATTTGCGCAAGTTGTCCAGGAAAAAACGAAATTGTTCTCCGCTGTAGATCCAGGCCTCGCTATTCCGGGGTATCTGGCGCGGCGCAGCAAAGCGCTGCACAACGAAATGACGGAACAGGCGAGGCTCGCGAGCGGTCTTATCGAGGATCTGCGCACAGCCTACCTGGAAGGACAAGACGGGCGAGGGACGCTCGACTTCCTGAATCTGGTGAACGATCCCACGCAGATCGCAATCCATTATCGCCGCATGCTGACGACGGTGGGGCACCAGTACGCGGAGTTTTCACGCGCTCCTTTTGCGGTCGATCCGCTGGACGAGCAGCTCGTCAAAGAAGCTGCCGCTCGGGGAATCGAATGCCGTCTCTTGATTGAGGCGGCGCCGATCGCGGACGAGCATCGCGATCGCCTGAATGAATACCGCGATTGCGGTATTGAGATCCGCTTTTTGGATCGATTGCCGTTGAAGCTGGCGCTCTTCGACGGGAAATGCGGGCTGGTGGCGCTGCTCGATCCGGTCTTAACGCGGCCCTCGTGGACCGCCGTAGTTTTTGAGCATAATGGTTTTTCAGAAGCGATGTCGGGATTATTCCAAAGCTATTGGTGCCGCGCGCAAAGAGAGATGTAGCGGGCGTGTTATGTTGATCGGTAATTGGGGAGGACTCGCGCAGCTCGGGTTTGAAAGGGCACTCAGTTCGATGACGAAAAGCAAGTTTGCCGTTGCAGGAGTAATTCTTCTTTGTTCGCTGGCGGCCGTTTCGTGTGGCTCTAAGACACGAAGCCCGCTCCCCGATACCAGCGTGCCGATCGGCAGTATCGACGTTCCCACGAACAATGCGGTTTTACAGGGCTCGCGGATCTTCGGAGGTTGGGCGGCGCAGCAATCCGGCATACAATCCGTCGGGATTTATATGGACGGCCAGTTTGTGACCAATGCCGAGTTGGGCGTGAAACGCCCGGATGTGCTGAAAGCATTTCCACAATTCCAGGCCGCCATGGTCACTGGCTGGAATATCATTATCGATACTTCCAAGCTGACGCCGGGCGCTCATGTATTCACGGTGAAGATCAAGTCGAATTCGGGCGCAGAGCAGGATCTGAAGGTCCACGCGACCGTGGAAAAGTAAATTTTCGCTGAGGGAACTATCTGGCACGCACGTGGATACATCATCGCTCGATCGGTTTTAGAACCTCGTCCGCGGTGATTCGTCATTGGCAATCTGCTGGGCCACTTCGAGCTTTCCATTGTTCTTCATATAGGCGGTAATCTCAGTCACACGTAAGGCGTGGCCGCCGGTTCTCGCCGTGAGGATTCCTGTCCCAGCCGCCCCTCGGATCATGGCGTACACGTCGTGCTTGCAGACCGGGGATGCGGTGCTCATCGCATCCCCTCGACAGGGGGAGTAATGAAATCCAAGAAATCTTCGCCTAAGTGAGTTATCCACCGCGCGTATGGAGGAGCTTTATTGAAGATTTCTTTATCTCCTCCCAGTTCCCTCGCCAACAATTCAGTTGCCACCAGCTCTCGCACGATGTGAGTGATGAATTGCAAAGATGCGCCTTGTACTGGCGCCGTCGCTCAGGCGCCGTCCATCGGCCAGAAGGAGACGAACGAGCTTGCGGTCATGATGGACACTTTTCGCGGCCTGCAGGTGAGCCGTGAAGCCGTAGACGTTGAAGACGGGG
>Ga0208480_1000271_pt1 | contig 19896 bp, 18 predicted proteins | sample NGESurshal092012_4_FD_184485 | JGI IMG/M metagenome (GOLD analysis project Ga0208480, IMG submission 184485) | Arctic peat soil microbial communities from Barrow, Alaska - NGEE Surface sample F53-1 shallow-092012 (SPAdes) | ecosystem: Environmental > Terrestrial > Soil > Wetlands > Peat ... | reverse complement strand
CGGCTCGTCGGCTCGCCAGACCGCCAGCAACGCCCGGATCTGCGAGAGCGAGAGGTCCAGCGCGGCCGCCACGTCCATCGCCCGTGACTCCCCGCCCTGGGCGACCTGTGTGCCGAGGGCGAGCAACTGCGCGACCAGAAGCTCGGCCCTGCTCGCCTGCAAAGATTGCACGACCGCAACATTAGCAGGCTCGCAAGCGTCGTCAACCGGCCACGTCGGGCCGGCTCGATCGACGCCTACGCCGCGGTCAGGCGGTCCGTCGCCGGCGCAGGAGCCGATCGGCCACGGCCGGGGCCGTGTACCCGAGGTCGAAGCGCGCCAGCGTCACTCCGGGTGCGACGATCTCGTCGATCCGGTCGAGGACGTCCGCCGAGAGCGTGACGTCGGCCGCCCCGAGCTGCGACTCGAGCTGGTCCATCGTCCGCGGCCCGATGATCGGCGCGGTCACCGCCGGATGGGCCAGGGTGAACCCGAGCGCCAGGTGGATCAGCGAGATCCCGGCCTCCTCCGCCAGCACTGCCAGGCTCTCGGCCGCCTCGAGCTTGCGCTGGTTCTCCGGATTCCCGAGGTCGTACCGCGCGGGCATGCGCGCCGCCCGGCGTGACGTCGGCGCGTCCTGGCCCTTGCGGTAGCGACCCGTCAGCCAGCCGCCGGCGAGCGGGCTCCACGGCATCACGCCGAGGCCGTACTGCCCGGCCACCGGGAGGACGTCGGCTTCGATGCCCCGGACGAGGATCGAGTACGGCGGCTGCTCGGTCACGAACCGGCCGATGCCCCGCCGCTCGGAGGCCCACTGTGCCTCGACGATCTGGTGGGCCGGGAAGGTCGATGTTCCGAATGCGCCGATCTTGCCCTGCCGCTGTAGATCGGTCAGCGCCGAGAGCGTCTCCTCGATGTCGGTCTCCGGGTCGGGCCGGTGCACCTGGTAGAGGTCGATCCAGTCGGTCCCCAGCCGTCGGAGGCTGTTCTCGACCTCCTCGACGATCCAGCGCCGAGAGTTTCCCCGCTTGTTCGGGTCGCCCCCCGGCGCCCCGAGCGGCGCGTCCACCGGCATCCCCATCTGCGCGTGGAACTTGGTCGCCAGGATCACATCGTCGCGCCGGCCCTGGCCGAGCGCCTTGCCGACGATGATCTCCGACTCGCCCTGCGAGTAGACGTCAGCCGTGTCGATGAAGTTGATTCCCGCGTCCAGCGCCCGATGGATGATCCGAACCGACTCGTCGTGGTCGGGCTCACCCCACGCGCCGAACATCATCGCCCCCAGGCAGAGCGGGCTGACCTGCATGCCGGTGCGTCCGAGGCTACGGTAGTTGTCCATGCAAGGATTGTAGTCAGCGCCGAGCGCCAGCGGTCCGCCTCAGCCGGCTCCGTCGCCGGCCTGGAGCGTGTCGATCACCGGACCCAGCGCGGCCAGGATCTCCTCGGCCGACGCCGACGCCAGGGCCGTCAGGGTCCGGTTGGACCGCGTCACGGCGATGCCGAGCGTGAACGCCACGAGCAGCTCGGCGCGGAGCTTGGGCCCGGGCACCCCGCGGGTCCTCAGCTCGCTCGCCAGCGGCTCGACGACCCGGCGGCCGACGACGCTGTGGATCTGGTCGCGAACGTCGTCCGACAGCGTCGGGCTGACCATCGCCCGGCTGATCGGGCTGTGCCCGCGCTCGTCCCATCGCTCGAGCATCAGGGCCACCAGCCCGTGCGGCTCGAAGTCGAGCTCGGCCGCCGAGCTCCCCAACGGCTCCTCGGCCATCGCCGCGATGTAGAGGCCCTCCTTGCCGCCGAAGTACCTGGCGATCAGGGCCGGATCGACGTTCGCCCGCTCGCCGATGTCCCGCGTCGTCGCCCGGTCGTACCCGCGTGCGTCGAAGACCTCGTGGGCAGCGTCCAGCAGCGCGCGGCGAGACGCCACGGCGTCGTGTGCTCGCCGCCGCGGGCGTCTGCTAGGCTTGTCAGCAACCGATGTCATCGACCGGTGACAATACCACAGTGCAAAGCCCGCCGACCACACCCACAGGCCCCGTCAACCAGGCCGCCAGCTCCCGTCAACCAGGCCGCCGGCTCCCGTCAACCAGGCCGCCGGTCCCCGTCAACCAGGCCGCCGGCCCCCGGCAACGAGGCCGCCAAACCCTCGACCGGGCGCTTGAACCACGACCCGAACGACCCGCCCGGCCGGTGAGCGGATGAGCTGCTACCGCAACATCCTCGTCGCGCTCGACGGGTCCGCGGACGCGGAGGCCGCCGTCGCTCATGCCAGCCGCCTGGCCGAGGACCAGAACGCCCGCCTGATGCTCCTCACGGTCGCCCCATATCCCTACCAGCACGCCGGGATCGGGGTGCCCGCACCGCCCGACCTGACCGACTGCTACGCCGGCGCCCTGCGCAGGGCCGTCGAGTCCGTCCCGCCCGACGTCAGCCTGACCAGCCAACTGCTGCGCGGCAACGCCGCCGAGACGATTCTCCGGGCGGCCCACGACGGCGACTACGACCTGATCGTGATGGGTTCGCACGGCCACGGCCGCCTCCACCGGGCCCTGCTCGGCTCGGTCTCCCATCGCGTCCTCCACGACAGCCCGGTCCCGGTCCTCCTGATCCGCCACGCCGCCGCCGATCGCGTCGGCCCCGAGCTGCTCGGCGCCACGCGCCTTCCGTAGCGAGATCCGGAGCCCGATTACGCACCCCCGAGTCGGGGGTAACGTTCTGCCCGGAGATGATCTCGAGATGCCCCTGAGCACCACCATCCGGTCCGCCGCCGCCCGTCGATCGGCGCGCCTCGCCGCGCCCCGGGCGCCCGGACCGCAGGGGCTCCAGCTGCTGCGCGTCCTCGCGATGATCGGCCGTAGCCCGCTCGACGCGATGGACCACGTCGCGCAGGTCTACGGCGACGTCGCCCTCCTCCAGATCTTCGGCGGCCCGCTGTTCATCATGCGCGGCGCCGACCAGGTCAAGCACGTCCTGATCACCAACCAGGACAACTACGTCAAGTCCAACTTCTACGAGTTGATGCGCCGTCTGCTCGGCAGGGGGCTCGTCACCAACGAGGGCCGAGCGTGGCAGCGCCAGCGGTCGCTGGTCGCGCCGATGTTCGCCCAGCGCCACCTCGTCCCGTTCGCCGAGCACATGGTCGCCGCCGCGGAGACCTCGCTCGCCTCCTGGGAGGATCGGTTCACGGCCGGGGACGAGATCGACGCCGCGGCGGAGATGACGAAGATGACGCTCGAGGTCGTCGGCCGAGCCCTCCTCGGAGGCGACGTCAGCGCGCTCGACGCGGCCTTCTCGGCCGCCGCCGCGACCGCCAACCACCAGATCGGCGCCGCCGGCCGGTCGCCGATCAACGTCGTCGGCTCCCGGCTCCCCGGACTGACCCCCGAACGGGCGTTCAAGCTCCAGTACCCCCGCTGGCGCTCCCACGCCGCGGCGGTCGACCTGATGGACGATGTCGTCGACGGCCTGATCGATCGGCGGGCCGGCGCCTCGCTCAACGGCCGCGAGGACCTGCTCGGGCTGCTGATGGCCGCCCGCGACGAGGAGACCGGCGAGCCGATGTCGCGGACCCAGGTTCGCGACGAGCTGATGACGTTCATCGCCGCCGGCCACGAGACGACCGCCAACGGCCTCGGCTGGATGTGGTACCTCCTCTCCCAGCATCCGCTCGTCCGCGAGCAGCTGCTCGCCGAGGTCGACGACGTCCTCGGTGGCGAGCCGCCCGGCGCGGACGCGGCCGACCGGCTGCCGTTCACGAAGGCCTGCTTCCAGGAGGCGATGCGCCTCTACCCGCCGGTCTGGCACGTTCAGCGCCGGGCGCTCAAGGACGATGTCGTCGGTGGCCACCCGGTCCCCCGCGGGTCCGTCGTGCTCGTCTCGACCTGGACGACCCACCGCGATCCGGCCGTCTGGCCCAACCCCGCCGGGTTCGATCCCCGGCGCTTCCTCGGCGACGCGCCGAAGACCCGTCCGCGGCACGCGTACTTCCCCTTCGGCGGAGGTCGACGCGTCTGCGTCGGAGCCGGCTTCGCCACGATGGAGTCGGTGATTCTCGCGGCGATGATCGCCCAGCGCTACACGCTCGACCTGATTCCCGGCGCCAGGATCGACCTCGATCCGACGATCACGCTTCGACCGCTGCGGGGCCTTCCGATGACGGTCCATCCTCGCGCGTAGCGATCGCCGATCCCGGGTAGGACCGCTCCCGGCTGGCCGGCGGCCCGGCGGCGGACATCCAGGACAGGTAGGACAGGTTCTTCACGCAAAAGGAGACTGACGACATGCTCAGCATTGGGGCCCGCCGTGGGCGCGCCCGACACGCGGCCGCGAAGCAGTGGCGTGCGGACGCCAAGGACCGTCCCGTCTACTTCACCGACGGCGTCGAGCTCTTCCGTGTCAACCGCTGGCTCGACCGGCCGATCGAGCCCCGTCTCGCCGAGGTCGAGAACTGCCGGTCGCTCGACTGCGTGCTGCTCTCCTGCGACGATCTCGCCCGCCTGTCGGTTCGCCTGGTCGCCGTCGATGCGACCGTCGACGTGGCGCTCGCCGCCGGCCTGACGCCGCCGGGCGGCCTGACGCCGCCGGGCGGCCTGACGTCGCCGGGCGGCCTGACGTCCCCGGGCGGCCTGACGTCCCCGGGCGGCCTGACGTCCCCGGGCGGCCTGACGTCCCCGGGCGACTTGACGCCGCTCACGGCCTGACCCCGCACGGCCCTGACGCCACCCGTCCGGCCTACGGCTCGCGGACCGGCGCGGAGGCGGACGAGTGGAGGCCTCCGAGGTTCTCGTACCCCCCGCCGCGACCACCCGTGTCCACCGGATTTTTCGGCTCTGGCAAGCCACAGAGGCGAATTGGCCGGCTGGTCGAACCACTGAGCCAGATGTCTGGACGGTCGGCCATATGCGCGGGCCCCGGCCGCGCCGAGACTCCCCTCAAGCCGTAGTCCGTGGCCCGATCCCGAGCGGGAGTCCGATGACCGAGAGCACGATCTCCACGACCGGCCGCATCCCCTCCGGCTGGCTCGCGCGCCGTCTGAACGGGCGAGGTGGCCGACCGACCGCCGCGGCGCCCGGTCCGCCGGCAGCCGGCCCGCGGCCGATGAGCTCGGCGTGAGCGAGCTCGAGCTCGTGATCCGCGGGGCGGGCGTCGTCCTCGCGGACGGGCCGGTCAGGCTCGACATCGGCGTCTGCGACGGACGGATCGCCGCGCTCGCGCCCGAGCTCCCCGGCGGCGCGGAGGAGATCGACGCCGCCGGGCTCCACGTCCTGCCGGGCGCGGTCGACGCCCACGTCCACGCCAACGAGCCCGGCCGGACCCATTGGGAGGGCGTCGCCACGGCGACGGCGGCGCTCGCCGTCGGGGGGACGACGACGGCGCTCGAGATGCCGCTCAACGCGATCCCGCCGACCGTCGACGCGGCGAGCTGGCAGGCGAAGCTCGCGGCGTGGGAGGGCCGGGCACGGGTCGACTTCGCCCTGTGGGGCGGGATCGTGCCCGACAACGAGGACGGCCTCGCCGAGGTCGCCGAGCTCGGGGCGGTCGGCTTCAAGGCGTTCATGTGCGAGGGCGGGACGCCCGACTTCCAGTGCGTCGACGACGCCCGTCTCCACGCTGGGATGTGCCTCGCGGCGGCGCGCGGCCTGCCGGTCGCCGTCCACGCCGAGAACGACTCGATCACCGCCGCCGGCAGCCGGACGCTCGCCGCCGCGACGCGCCGGTCGGCGGCCGACTACCTGGCGTCCCGTCCGGCGCTGGCCGAGATCGAGGCGGTCGGCCGGGCGCTGATGCTCGCGCAGGATGCCGGCGCTCGCGTCCACCTCGTCCACCTGTCGACCGGCCGGGCTGTCGCCCTCGTCCACGAGGCCCGGCTGCGGGGGGTCGACGCGACCTGCGAGACGTGCCCCCACTACCTCGCCTTCACCGTCGAGGACGTGCAACGGATCGGGACGATCGCCAAGTGTGCGCCGCCGATCCGCGGGGCCGACGAGCGGGCCCTCCTGTGGGAGGCGATCGCCGACGGCCGGCTCGACATGGTCTCGACCGACCACGCCCCAGCCCCGCTCAATTCGAAGGCCGGCGACTTCCTCGGTGCGTGGGGCGGGATCGCCGGCGGCCAGATGCTCACGTCGATCATGCTCAGCGAGGGCCACCACCGGCGCGGGGTCCCGCTCGCCCGGATCGCCGAGCTCCTCGCCGTAGCGCCGGCCCGGCGCTTCGGCCTCGACCGGAAGGGTGGGATCGAGGTCGGCGCGGACGCCGACCTCGTGCTCGTCGACCTCGCCGACGAGCGGACGGTCACCGTCGAGGAGCAGCGCTCCAGACACCCTGAGACCTCGCCGTACGTCGGCATGCGGGTCCGCGGCCGGCCGGTCAGAACCCTGCTGCGGGGGGCGACCGTCGCCCTCGACGGCGAGCTCGCCGGTCGGGCTCGCGGCCGTCTGCTCCGCCCGGCCGCCGGTGGGTCGAGCAATGGCTAGCCCCGTGACGATCATCCGCGACGGACACGTCCTCACGCCTGACGAGGTTGATTCGGAGCACTCCCGCTGCGAGGGTCGCCCGGCCGTCGGCTACGCGGCCGACATCGCGCGGGGTGGGATCCTGATCGGCGTGCGCCAGGCCGAGCCCATCGTCGAGTCCCAGCTGCAAGAGGAGCCCCGACCGTGACACCGCTGACGCCAGGCTCGACGTCGAGCATCCACGACCAGTTCGAGGAGCTCGCCGCGTTCAATTCGGATCCCGACGGCGGCGGGATCACGCGCGAGGTCTTCACCCCGGAGTACATGGAGGCGGTCGACTACGTCTCCGGCCTGATGAGGGCTGCCGGCCTCGACGTGCGCCTCGACGAGTTCGCGAACCTCTTCGGGCGCCTCGAGGGCACCGACCCGGACGCGCCGCACGTGCTGACCGGGTCGCACATCGACACGACGCTGAACGCCGGTCGCTACGACGGCGTGCTCGGCGTGCTCGGCGCGATCGCCGCCGTCCGCGAGCTGGCCGCGGGCGGGGTCAGACCCCGCCGGTCGATCGAGGTCGTCGCGTTCGCCGGCGAGGAGCCGCGCTTCGTCGCCGGCTGCCTCGGCAGCCGGGCGCTGACCGGGAGCCTCGCGCGGGCCGACCTCGACGGGCTTCATGACCGCGACGGGGTCAGCCTGGCGAGCGCGCTGCTGGACGCCGGCCTCGACCCCGACCGGGTCGGCTCCGCCCGGCTCGATCCGCGGACGATCCACTGCTTCGTCGAGCTGCACATCGAGCAGGGCGGCGTGCTCGAGCGCCGTGGTGTCCCGATCGGCGTCGTCACGCACATCGCGGCGCCCCACGACCTGCTGGTCACGCTCCGGGGCGAGGCGTCCCACGCCGGGGCGACGCCGATGACGCTGCGCCGGGACGCCCTCTCGGGCGCGGCCGAAGCCGCGCTCGAGCTCGAGCGGCTCGCGCTCGCCTCCCCGGGTGGGACGGCGGTCGCGACGATCGGCGTGCTGCGAGCCCGGCCGGGCGCGATCAACGTGATCCCGGGAGAGGTCGAGCTCGAGGTCGACATCCGCGATCGGGAGATCGGCACGCGGACGGCGCTGGTCGACGGTTTCACCCAGGCGCTCGAGGCGATCGCCGCCCGCCGGGGGCTCGAGCTCGAGATCACGACGATCACCCGCGACGAGCCGGCGGCCTGCAGCGAGATCGTCGTCGACGCCGCCCGCCGGGCCTGCGAGGAGCTCGGCGTGAAGCACATCGAGATGGTCAGCGGGGCCTACCACGACGCGATGGTGATGGGCGTCGACGTGCCGATGGGGATGGTCTTCGTCCCGAGCGTCGGCGGGATCAGCCACTCGCCGCTGGAGTTCACCGCGCCCGAGGACCTCGATCGCGGCGTCGCCGTGCTCGCCGGGACGCTCGCCGGGCTGACCAGGTAGCCGCAGGCACCCGCGCTGGGCGAACCCGGAGCGGGCTCGCCGCGGCCTACGACGGCTCGTCGAGGGCGCCGGTCCGGTCGAGGTGGGCCATCATCAGGCGGTTGGCCTCGTCGGCTTCGGCGGACTCGATCGCACGGAGGATCGCCTCGTGGTCGGCCAGCGACCGTGGTGCCTGGCCCGGGCGCTGGAGCGACGCCGCCGCGATCCGCCCGGCGCCGTCGGCGAGCGTGTCGAGCGTGTCGGCGAGCACCTGGTTGACGGCCGCCCGGACGATTCCCCGGTGGAAGTCCCGGTCGGCTTCGATCCCGAATCCGCCGAGCTCGATGTCCGCGCGCATCCTGGCGATCGTCCCCGCCAGGGCCGCGAGGTCCTCCGGGGTCCGACGTGTCGCCGCAAGCCGGGCGGCCTGCGCCTCGAGCGCGTTGCGGACCTCCCCGAGCGCCGGGAGCTCGGGGTCGGCCATCACGAGATCCGCGGTGATCGGCGCGAGGACGTCCTGGACGTTGCGCGCGATGTAGATCCCGTTGCCGTGCTGGACGTCGACCAGGCCGATGACGCGGAGGATCGTCAGGCCCTGGCGGACCGACGTCCGGCTGACTCCGAGCTGGGCGGCAAGGTCCCGCTCGCCCGGCAGGCGGTCGCCCGGGGCGAGCCGGTTGACCTCGATGAACTCCCGCAGGCGAGTGGCGACGCCCTCATACAGTGGGGCCCGCGGAACCGGCTGGAGTGAGCCGACGCCGGCCGCCGGTGGGGTCGCTCTCGCGGACATCGCCCGGAGCCTATATGCGATGCCGCGGGCGCTTCCAGGATCTCGGACCAGTGGTCTGGCCAGTCGCCGGACGATTGCGACAACCGGTCGACACGCTCCTTGTCGCGGGCCGGGCGGCCGGCATCCCTCGAGACCCGACATGTATTTTGCACGCCACGATGACCGACACGACACATACCGCCACCGAACGGCTGTTGCTCGGCTCCGGCCCGAGCCCAGTGCCTGCGCGCGTGCTCGCCGCCCTCGCGAGGCCGACGATCGGGCATCTCGACCCGGTCTTCGGCGAGCTGATGGAGCAGATGAAGGGCCGGCTGCGGGCCGTCATGGACACCGAGAACCACGCGACCCTCGCGATCTCCGGCACCGGCAGCGCGGGCATGGAGGCGATGGTCGTCAACTTCGTGGCGCCCGGCGACCGGGTCGTCTGCGGCGTGAACGGTCTGTTCGGCATGCGGATGGCCGACGCCCTGACCCGTCAGGGTGCGGTCGTCGATCGGGTCGAGGCGGAGTGGGGGCGGGCGATCGAGGTTCCCCGCCTGGTCGAGGCCCTGTCGGGCGGAGCGAGCGCCCTGTTCGTCGTCCACGGGGAGACGTCGACCGGCGTCTGCCAGCCGCTCGACGGTCTTGGGGCGGCCTGCTCCGAGCACGACGCCCTGCTCCTCGTCGACTGCGTCACGTCGCTCGCCGGACAGGAGCTCCACGTCGATGCGAGCGGTATCGACGTTGCGTTCGGCGGCAGTCAGAAGTGCATCAACTGCCCGCCGGGACTCGCCCCGTTCACGGTCAGCGCGCGTGCCGCCGAGCGGCTCGACAAGGGCCGCTGCCGGTCGTGGTACTTCGATCTCGACGCGATCCTCGGCTACTGGCGAGAGGACGCGCCCGGCGCGCCGCCCCGCTCCTACCACCACACGGCGCCGATCAACATGCTCTACGCCTTCGACGAGGCGCTCGGGATCGTCCTCGAGGAGGGCCTTCCAGAGCGTTGGGCGCGTCACGCCCGGGCGCACGAGGCGCTTCGCGGCGCTCTGGCCCTGCTCGGCCTCGAGCGGCTGGCCCCGGCCGAGGAGGCCCTCAACCCCCTGCTGGCGGTCAGGGTGCCCGACGGCGTCGACGAGGCCGCCGCCCGGCGCGAGCTGCTGCTCGGTCACGGGATCGAGATCTCCGGCGGCCTCGGCCCGCTCGCCGGGAAGCTCTGGCGGATCGGCGTGATGGGCATCGGTGCGGAGCTCGAGCCCCAGCGGCGGCTGGTCGGCGCCCTCGCGGAGATCCTCGGCGTCGATCCGGTCGACCCGCTCGACGCGCTCGAGGAGGGCTGGGCCGCTTCCTGATCGACCCGCGCCGGCCTACAGGCTCGCCGCGCCCGCCTCGATCGCCGGCTCGGCATCCTCGGTCTGGAGGATCACCCGGCACGGCCGCTCGGCGAGCACCCGCTCGTGGGCCCGGGCGAACGAGTCTCCGCCGAGTGTCAGCGGCATCACGATCGCCTCGGCCGAGATCTCCCGCGCCTGGTCGAGGATCGCCCGGCCCTCCTGGCCCGGCCGGACGCGGACGACCGCGCCGGTCACCCGCCGGCCGCCGCGGATCCGGGCCTCCTCGAGGATCGAGAGGCACTCCATCTCCTGCTCGTGGAGGACCGCGTCGAAGGCCAGGACGGTCGGGATCGTCATGATCACGAGGACGTGGATCGCCCGCGCCCGGTCGGTCGCGAGCCGCGTCGCGGTCCTCAGCACCTCGGGCGAGAGGCGGCGGCTGACCGCGATCAGGACGGACGCGTACTCGACCTCTCGTTCGGTCACCGGCCGCGGGAGGGAGACGCTCACGGTGCTCGTCAGGTCGAGGCCCTGACCCTTGCGGTAGAGCGCGTAGACGACGATCCCGATCACCAGCCAACCGATCCCGGCGATCGCGACGATGATGTGGAGGGCGGTCAGCACGCAGAGCGAGACGAACGTCGCCAGACCGCCGAAGACCGCGAACAACGGGACGTCGACGCCGCGGATCCGGATGTTCCCCGGACCCCGGTGGGGTCGATCTGCGTTCGGCAGGCTGACGCGCATCCGGATCACCGCGACGTGGGCGATCGTGAACGAGAGCATCGCCCCGAAGGCGTACATGTCCCCGAGGAAGTTGGCCTTGCCCGGGGCGAGCGCAAGGCAGGCGAGCAAGCTGAAGATGATGATCCCGATCCACGGCGTCCCGAACTTCGGATGCAACCGGCGCAGGTGGTCGGGCATCTGCCGGTGGATGCCCATCGAGTAGACGAGCCGGGACACGCCGATCATCCCGGCGTTCGTCGCGATGAAGAGGATCGTCGCCGCCAGCAGGCCGACGTAGATCTCCGCGGCGTGCTGGATGAAGCCGAGGTGGAGCTGGCGGACCACGCCGAGCACCGGGTCCGCCGCGTACCCGCCCTGCTCCTCGCTGACGCCGAGCAGCGTCGAGTACGTCCCGTTCGCCTGGCGGGTCACCGGCAGCGCCGAGAGGGCGATCGCCGGGAGCAGGGCGTAGATCGCGAACACGGCGATCACCACGCGGTTGATCGCCTTGGGCACAGTCGTGCCCGGGTCCTTGGCCTCCTCGGACATGTTCGAGATCGTCTCGATCCCGGTGTAGGCCAGCATGCACAGCGGGATCGCGACGAGGAAGTCCTTCCACTTCGGAGCGACCCCGAGGTGGATGTTGTCGAGCAGGATGTGCGGCGAGAAGACCAGGAACAGCCCGAGCAGGACGAGCAGGAGCTGGGTGCCGAAGTCGACCAGCGCGAGCACGACGTTCAACCCGGTCGACTCCTCGACGCCGCGCACGTTGATCGCTCCGAGCACGGCGATCACGAGGATCCCGCCGAAGATGTCACCCGGCGGGTGGCGGAGCGCCGGCCAGAACAGGCCACCGAGGTAGTGGGGGACGAAGTACGCCGACGTGGCGATCGTGAACGTGTAGTTGAGCATCTGGCCCCACGCCGCGAAGAACGACCAGAACTCGTTGAACGCGTGGCGGGCGAAGCTCGACGACCCGCCGGCCTCCGGGAACATCGCCGTCGCCTCGGCGTAGGTCGACGCCGTCAGGAAGAAGACGAACCCGCTGATCACGAAGACGACCGGCGTCAGGCCGAGCGCCGACGCCGCGACCAGGCCGAGCGCGTAGTAGATCGACGAGCCGACGTTCCCGTACGCGCTCGCCGCCAGCGGGTAGACACCGAGCACCCGCCGCAGGCCGACTACCTGTCGCCTAGCCACGCCGAGACCCTCTCAGCCGGGCTCGGTCGTCTCGATCCACGCGCGTATCTTCCAGCAACGCGGGCATCATCGCACCGGCGGGCAGGCGTCCGGCCCGCGCCGCAGGAGCGTGACCGCGGCGGCCCCGGCGACCAGCATCAGAGCCCCGTAGATCCCTGCGACGGCCGCCGCCCGCGTGCCGAACGCCTGCTGGGCGAGCGCGGCCGCCACGGCGAAGTCGCGCAGTCCGGCCGGAAAGGCCGCAGTCGCGGGATGCTCGCGTCCGCGGAGCGCCAGCGCCGCGACCGATCCGACGAGACCTCCCGCGACCAGGAAGGCGGCCGCGCCGACGAGCGCCGATCCCACTCCGGGCCGGCCGCTGACACCACTCAGTGCTCCATAGACGAGCAGGCTGACGACGAGCGCTCCCGCGCCATCGAGCATGCCCTGCTCGAGGTGGACCCGCCGGCGCTCCCCGGCAGCCCGGACGACGAGCCCGGCCGCGAGCGGCACGAGGACGACGAGCGCGAAGCGGCCGAGCAGCGGCCCGGTGGCGAGCCTGTGGTCGCTCCCGGCGAGCACCGGGGCCAGGAGGGGGCCGAGCACGGCCGCCAGCACGAGCGAGCTGACGAGCACGCCGAGCGCGAGCGCCGCGTCCCCGCCGGCCAGCCCGACCAGGCCGACCGCGGCGACCTCGCTGGAGGAGAGGCCGAGCGCGAGGACCCCGTCGCCGGCGGCGCCCCCGAGCACGGCGTGTCCGACCACGCCGACCGCCGCCAGCCCGGCGTACGGCCCGACCGCGAGCAGGCCGACCCGCCGGCGGCGCCGCAGGGCCTCCTTGAGGGCGGCCGGCTCGATCCCGAGCGCCGTGAGCCCGACCAGGCCGGCCAGCAGGAGACCCGAGTGGCGGGCGAGCGTCAGCGACGGCGCGAGCAGCGCGAGCACGCTCGCGGCCACCGCCAGCACGGCGATCCTGTCAGCGAGCGCGGCGACCCTGGCACTCACCTCGGGATGCCGCGTCCTGGCGGCGTGGGCCGTGGGCTGAGGAGCCTGACGGCCGGCCCGAGCCAGCGGAGGTCCTCGTCGGAGGCGAGCCCGCCGGCCGGTGGCACCGGGTGGGCGACCCCGGAGCCGGCACAGGATGCGTGCATCGGTTCACCGTAGAAGAAGATCACCGCCTGGAGCGTGCGCATATGGACCGTTGGTCCAGGCGCGTTGGACCGACTGTCGAGGGTGCGATACGCGGGCTGCAGGGGGGTCCGCCGACCACCCGGCAGTATGTGCAAGTCGGCCCGTTTGTCGGTATATTGGCGCCGCCGCCGTGACTACGCTTACGGCGTCCGTCGTCAGCCGGGAGGGACGACGGGGTCACAGCTTGCCGGGTTGGGTCACGAGGATGTCGAACAGATTCGGGCTAGGCCCGGGAGGGGTATGCGCATGAACCGCAAGCTTGGGGTCACTTCACTGGCTGCGATCTGCCTGGCGTTGGGCACGACGCCGGCGTTGGCCGACACCGGTATCGGCGACACTGGTCAGGGGAACGACCAGGGAGCCAACAGCAACCAGTCAGCGGTCAACGGGACCGGCGCGGGCGGCGGGACGACTTCGGTGATCGGCGACGCGGCACCGGACTTCAACCAGAACTCGGAGAACGTCGGAGCCGACGTCGAGGCGATGGGGACCGGCGACGGCACGATGATCGCCCCCGCCGGCGACGCGTCGACGCAGCTCAACCAGAGCGGGACGAACAGCAGCCAGGCGGGTCAGAACGGCGACGCCGGCAACGGGATCTTCGGCACGTCGCCCGTGCTCGACCAGAACTCGCTGAACGTGACCGTCAGCGCCGAGCTGATGGCCGTCGCGGACGGCACCGTGCTGATCGGCGGCAACGCACAGTCGAGCGCGATCGGTGTCAACTCCTCCCAGAGCGGCAACGACTTCCCCGGCGGCGGCGAGGCTGGTCCTCCCACCCCGAACCTCGCCCAGAACAGCGAGAACATCCTGATCGATGTGGTCATCCTCGGCTGAGTAGGACTGAGTACCGCTGGCCGGCCAGTCGCGCGAGGGTTCGCGCGACTGGCACGAACCCCGCACCGACCTGAGCGGGCGGACGACGGCCGGGGGGTCCTCCGCAGCTTGTGATCATCCGGACAATGCCGTGAAAAACCGGGCGTGATGGGGTACAACTGAAGCCTTGAGTGAGGCTCTGCAAGCTCTCGTCGGTGCGATCGAGCATCAGATCACGAGCGATCTGATGCTCGCCAGCGCGACGGTCGTCGCCCTGGCCCGGGTCGTCGCCGACACGACCGAGCCGACGCCGTCCCTGATCGAGGTCAACGCCCAGCGGTTGAAGGACGGTGCGTTCGAGTCGGATGCCGAGCTGCTCAGCGCGATCGCCCTCCACGGGCCGGTCGCCGGCGATCTCCGCCTGATCACGGCCCTCATGCACATCGCCCACCATCAGAGCCTGATCGCCAACCAGTTCGTCCTGATCACGGCCCAGCTGATGGAGACCGACCCGCGGGTGCCGGTGATCGAGGAGACCGCCGGCAAGCTCGTCCGGATGGCGACGCTCGCGGGGGCCCAGCTGACCAAGGCGACCCGGGCGCTGTGCGACCGCAGCCTCAAGCTGGCTCGGGAGGTCGCTCGGGACGACGCGGCGATCAACCTGCTCAACCGGCAGGTCTTCGCGACGACGGTACGGACCGACGGGACGCTGGTCGAGCGGGACGTGATGATGCGCCAGATGCTGATCGGCCGGAGCATCGAGCGGATCGCCGACAACGCCGTGGACATCGCCGAGCACGCGGCCTTCCTCGTCACCGGTGAGGTCGCCGAGTTCTCCGACGCGTCGCGCCCGAAGCTGCATCAGGCGGCCTACAGGTCGTAGCGCTTCCCCCGGGTCAGCCGATCACGGCGACCAGGGGTGCGTGGTCGGACGGCTTGACTCCCTTGCGGAAGTCCCGCTCGATGCCGCACCGCTCGAGCCGCGGAGCGAGCGTCCGGCTGAGCAGGACGTAGTCGATCCGCAGGCCCATGCCCCTGTGGAAGTGACCCTGCCGGTAGTCCCACCACGTGAACTGCCGGTCATCGGGGTGGACGTACCGGTAGGCATCGACGAGGTCGCCGGCTTCGAGGATCGCCTCGAGTCGGGTCCGCTCGTCCGGCGTGACGTGGGTCGACCCGGCGAACGCCGCCGGATCCCAGACGTCCCGGTCGTCCCGCGTGACGTTGAGATCGCCCGTCACGACGATCTGCTCGCCGGCCGCCGCGACCCGCTCGACGCGGGCGGCGATCGCGTCGAGGAACGCGAGCTTCTCGTCGAACGTCGGGCTGCCGAGCGCCCGGCCGTTCGGGACGTAGGCCGACGCGACGCGGAGGCCGTCGACGGTGGCTTCGACCCAGCGGGCCTCCTCGGTCCTCAGCTCACCCGGCAGCCCGCCGGCGGTGCCGACGAGGGATCGGTCGGCCCGGGCGAGCACGGCCACGCCCGCCCACCTCCCGGCGCTGTGCTCGACGCTCTGGTAGCCGGCCGCCGCCAGCTCGTCGGACGGGAACGCCGCGGACTCGGACTTCGTCTCCTGGAGGCAGACTATGTCCGGGTCGTGGAGCCCGAGGAACTCGACCACCCGGGGGAGGCGAGCGGCGAGCGAGTTGACGTTCCAGGTGACGATCTTCATGGGTGGGCAGCTCCCGGCCGATTGGACTCTTAGGGAATCTTCAGGCATGTCTCGTGATGTCTTTATCAAGTGGTCGTTTACTGGTGGTCGAGCAGTCGAACGGTCGAGGCCGGGAAGGGAGCCCCAGTGAGCGGGCGCTACGAAGACGACGAGACGATTCCCGAGCAGTGGCGTCCGCGGCGTGAGCCCGAGCTTCCGGACGACACGACCCGGATCGCGCCGGTCAGCCCGCCCTGGTCTCCCAAGCCGCCTCCCTCGACGGGCCGGCGCCTTCCCGCGCTCGCCGGTCTGCTCGTCGCGCTCGCCGTCCTCGCCGGCGTGGCGATCGGCCACGACGTCTGGGGCGCGCCGAGCCAGGTCGCGATGACCGCCCAGAACGGCATCGTCGGTCAGGGCGTCGAGCCGTCGATCAACATCCCCGGCAGCGCCGGCTCCGCCGGGTCCCCGTCCTTCGGCGGATCGTCATCCGCCGGCGGCTCGGCCTCCTCCGGGGGATCGAGCTCGTCATCCGGTGGTGCGGGCAGCTCGACCGGCTCGCCGACCAGCTCCGGCAGCGGCGCTCCGGCGAACGCCGAGTCGATCGCCTCGAAGGTGGATCCCGCCCTCGTCGACATCAACTCGACCTTCCAGTCCGAAGACGCCAAGGGCGCCGGTACGGGCATCGTCCTGACGGCGGACGGGGAGATCCTCACGAACAACCACGTCGTCGACCTGGCGACGTCGATCAGCGTGACCGACATCGGCAACGGCAAGACCTATCCGGCAACCGTCGTCGGCTACGACAGCTCGAAGGACATCGCCGTGCTCCAGCTGCAGGGCGCGTCCGGCCTCCAGACGGCCAAGATCGGAGACTCGTCGACCGCCGCGACCGGCGACCCGGTCGTCGCGATCGGCAACGCCGGCGGAACCGGCGGGACGCCGAGCACGGCCGCGGGTTCGATCACCGCGCTCAACCAGTCGATCACGGCCGGCGACGACCTCGACGGGTCCAGTGAGCAGTTGACCGGTCTGATCCAGACCAACGCCGACGTCCAGCCCGGCGACTCGGGCGGCTCGCTGGTCAACAGCTCGGGCGAGGTGATCGGCGTCGACACGGCCGCGTCCGAGGGCTTCTCCTTCCGTGGGGGCGCGTCGGCCAGCCAGGGCTTTGCGATCCCGATCAACCAGGCCCTCGCGCTCGCCAGCCAGATCGAGTCGGGCCAGGGGTCGGCGACCGTACATGTCGGTCCGACCGCCTTCCTCGGCGTCTACATCTCGACCGCCGGCGCGCCGCAGGGTGGCCAGGGTGGCGGCGGCCTGGGTGGCGGCGGGTACGGCGGGGGCGGGTACGGCGGTGGCGGCTACGGCGGCGGTGGGTACGGCGGCGGGACGTCGAGCCCGACCACCTCCGGTGCCACGATCGCCGGCGTCGTCAGCGGCGGCGCGGCCGACAAGGCCGGTCTCGCCGCGAACGACGTGATCACCTCGCTCGACGGTCAGACGGTCGACTCGGCCGGCGCGCTCACCAAGCTGATCGTCGGGCTCAAGCCCGGCCAGAGCGTCGGAATCGGATGGGTTGACGCCGAGGGCCAGTCCCACACGGGTACGGTCGACCTCGGGACGGGTCCTCCCGCCTGACCTGCCGCACGCCTGAGCCCGGCGGCCGCCTGACCCCGGCGGCCGCCTGAACCCCGGCGGAGCTCCGAGACCCCGCGGCCGGGGGAGAGCCGGCCCCGGCGCGACGCTGGGGGGAGAGCCGCCGGCCCGGCGCGACTGAGAGCATTCGCCGGCGATGCGCCGGTTCGCGATCAACCTCGACGCCCTCAGGGCGTCCCGGGACTTCCGACTGCTCGCGCTCGGCCAGGTCGTCTCCGGCCTCGGGACGCAGGCCGCCCTGGTCGCCGTCCCATACCAGGTCTTCGTGCTGACCCACTCGGCCGGCCTGGTCGGGCTGCTCGGGGCGGCCGAGCTCGGACCGATGATCGTCGTCTCGCTGCTCGGTGGGGCGATCGCCGACCGCATCGACCGACGCCGGCTGCTCCTGGCCGCCCAGCTCGTGACGATCCTCGCGGCCGGCGGGCTCGCCGCGCTCGACGCGATCGACCGGGCCGGCGGTGACGTCCTCGCGGTCCGCTGCCAGCCGCGACCGACCCGGTTCGCGGTCCAGCTCGTCGCGACGCTCGTTGGCTGGCCCGCCCGGCCCGCCCGGCCAGCCCAGGCAGCTCGGCCGTCATCGGGAGCCGACCGGTGAACGCGGCCGACGCGTTCGCGGCCTGCGAGGAGATCACGCGCCGGGAGGCGAAGAACTTCGCGTACGGCATCCGTCTCCTCCACCCGCCGGAGCGCCAGGCGCTGTCGGCCGTCTACGCGTTGGCGCGGCGCATCGACGACATCGGCGACGGCGACGACGCGCCGGCCCGCAAGCTCGACGACCTCGCCCGCGTCCGCAAGGATCTCGCGGACCTGCCGGCCAACGCGGCCAACGCGGACGACGCCGTCCTCGTCGCCATCGCGGCCGTCGACCGCCGCTACGACCTGCCGATGGATGCGTTCGACGAGCTGATCGTCGGCTGCGAGATGGACGTCACCGGGGCCGTGTACACGACGATCGACGACCTCGTCGCGTACTGCCGGCTCGTCGCCGGCTCGATCGGTCGGCTCTCGCTCGCGGTCTTCGGGACCGCGGACCGTCACACCGCCGGACCGATCGCCGACGACCTCGGCGTCGCGCTCCAGCTCACGAACATCCTCCGCGACATCGTCGAGGACCGCGGGCGCGGGCGCGTCTACCTGCCGGCTGACGATGCCCGAGCGGTCGGCTGCCCGGCGGACCTCGACGGCGACCCGGCCGCGGTCGCCCGGCTCGTCGCGTTCGAGGCGCAACGCGCCCGCGAATGGTTCGACCGCGGCCTCCGGTTGCTGCCGCTGCTCGACCATCGGAGCCGCGCCTGCGTCGGCGCGATGGCCGGGATCTACTCGCGCCTGCTCCGCCGCATCCAGCTCGACCCGGCCGCGACGACGCGGGGCCGGATCTCGGTGCCGACGTGGGAGAAGCTCGCGGTCGCCGGGCAGAGCTTGATCGGTGGGCAGGGCCTGATCGGCGGCGCCCGATGAGCCGGCGTCGCGTCGCGGTCGTCGGCGGCGGGTTGGCCGGGATCGCGGCCGCGCTCGCCGCGGCGGACGGCGGCGCGGCCGTGACCGTCGTCGAGCGCCGATCACATCTCGGCGGCCTGACCTGGTCGTTCCGCCGGAACGGCCGGTCGTTCGACAACGGCCAGCACGTCTTCCTCCGCTGCTGCACCGAGTACCGCCGGTTCCTCGACCGGATCGGCGCGGCCGGCCAGACGCACCTCCAGCCCCGGCTCGACATCCCCGTCCTCGCACCCGGTGGCGCCCGCGCCGACATCACGCGGACGAACCTGCCGTCGCCGCTCCACCTCGCGGGCGCGCTGCTCCGCTACCGGCACCTCTCGCTCGCCGATCGGGCCCGGCTCGGCCGGCCGACGCTCGCGCTCCGGCGGCTCCGTCTCGACGACCCCGCGCTCGACGACGAGACGTTCGGGAGCTGGCTCGCCCGCCACGGCCAGCGGCCGGCCGCGATCGAGAAGCTCTGGGACCTCATCACGCTGCCGACCGTCAACGTGCCCGCGTCCGAAGCGTCGCTCGCGCTCGCGGCCAAGGTCTTCCGGACCGGGCTGCTCGACCACGCGGACGGCGCGGACGTCGGCTGGTCGACCGTCCCGCTCGGCGAGCTGCACGGCGCGAACGCGGCCCGGGCGCTCGCCACGGCCGGCGTCGACGTGCGGCTCGGGACGACCGTCGACCGGCTCGCGGTCAGGAGTGGGGGCGGGAACCGGGGCGACGACGGCGACGGCGCGGTCACGCTGACCGTCCGTCCCGCTGGTGCGCCTGGGCCGGCGGGCCACGCGGGTGCCGCCGGTGCCGCGGCCGCCTCTGGTATGACGAGTGCTGCTGGTCCGGCGGGTGCCGCCGGTACAGCCGCGACCGGCGCCGGCCGAGCTGTCGAGGTCATCGAGGCCGACACGGTGATCGTCGCGACGCCGCCGGACGTCGCCGGAACGCTGCTGCCCGCCGGCGCGCTCCCCGCAGTCGCCGGGCTCGGGGCGTCGCCGATCGTCAACGTCCACCTCGTCTTCGACCGCCACGTGACCGACCTCCCGCTCGCCGCGGCCGTCGACTCGCCGGTCCAGTTCGTCTTCGACCACACCGTCGCCGCCGGCATGGACCCGGACGGCCCGGAGCAGTGTCTCGTCGTCTCGCTCTCCGCGGCCGACGCGTCCATCGGCGGCCGCCCCGACGACCTCGTCCGGACGTTCCACGACGCGCTCGGCGACCTCTTCCCGGCT
>Ga0208480_1000269_pt1 | contig 19922 bp, 9 predicted proteins | sample NGESurshal092012_4_FD_184485 | JGI IMG/M metagenome (GOLD analysis project Ga0208480, IMG submission 184485) | Arctic peat soil microbial communities from Barrow, Alaska - NGEE Surface sample F53-1 shallow-092012 (SPAdes) | ecosystem: Environmental > Terrestrial > Soil > Wetlands > Peat ... | reverse complement strand
CATCTTCGCCTCGCAATACGTCGAAGACAAATGGGGCGCGCCGCAGCGCGTGGACGCAGGCGAGAAGTTCGAATCCTCTTTCCCGGCGATCGCGGCGGGAGAAGGCGGACGGCTCGTGGTTGTGTGGGCCAACCACTACTCCTCGACAACCGACGGATTGTTCTCGGCCACGATGGACCCTGGCTCGACCGGCTTTCAGCCGCCCGTCCCGGTCGACTTGAACATCGGCCAGGCGACCGGCACCTATCCGTCGGTGGCGATGGACCTCTCCGGCGACGCCTACATCTCCTATCGCGTCATCACAGCCGTCAGCGGACCTTCGACGCCGAACATCCCGCCCGGCTACGTACAGGACGAAATCCGCTTGGCCCACTACAACGGCCAGTACTGGAATTCGCTCGGGCAGCCGCTGAACCGCGACGCCGCTCAGCCGGTGCCACAGCCAACGGCTTTGAACTCGCCGCAGGTCGCGATCGATCTGACGGGCGAAGGCTTGCTCGCCTGGCAGGAGCCCGACGACAACTTCATCAACCGCATCTACGCGCGCCGCATCTTCGGCCTGGTGCCGGGCAACATCCTCGATGTCAGCCCGACGACTTATAACGGGCACCAGCTCAACGGCGCCGCGGACGAGCTTTCGGTCGACTTCGCCGGTTTCGGCGAGGGCGCGATCGCATGGCGCCAGGAGCCCGCGCCAGGCTCGGGCTTCACGCACCCGCGCGTGTTCGTGGGCGAGATCCCCTCCTCGTTCTCACCGAAGGGGTCGGCGTTCGGTACGGCCAAGCCGGTCGAAGGCCCAGCGAGCGGCGAAGGGCCGCCGGAAGGGGTCGGGCCGCTGAGCATGGCCGTCGATGCCGAAGGCGCCTTCGACGTCGGCTATGGCACGGGCGATCAGAGCTTCGACGGCAACGGCTCCGAGACGGCGCTCGGCACACCGATCAGGCTCGACGCAGGCTCTGAAGTGCCCGGCGACCCGGTGCTCACGCGTGCAGACGACGGCGCGCTGGCGGCCGCCTGGAAGGTGCAGATCCACGGCGCAGGTGCGGTCGCCGTACTCGAACGTCGTGCCGACGGCACTCCCAACCGCGCGATCGTAGCCGCTCCCCATGGCGGCGCGGTGGGGCAGCTCGCGCTGGGCGGCTCGCATCGCGGTGACGCGATATTCGGCTTTCTGCAGGGTAGCGGCGCGAACACGCAGATCGCCGCGGTTGTCGTGCGGGCACCCCCGGGTGCGTTCGTCGCCGATACGCCCAACGGTTGGGTCAAAGCGAAGCGCATCCCGTTGCAGTGGGAAGTGCCGCTGGCGGGCTCCGGCAAGATCACCTACGCGATCCTGGTAGACGACCGCGAAGCCGTGGAAGGCGTCACCGGTAACGAATACTTGCTGAACTCCGAACAGGTCGGCAACGGTGTGCACTCGATCCAGATCGAGGCGACCGACGCGCTCGGCCAGGTCGTCGACAGTGTCCCGGCCACCCTGAAGGTGGCCCGCACAGGTCCGAGCGTGAGCGTGAGAGCGCGCGGCGCACGCGTCACTGTGCGACTCTCCGAGCGGCCGAAGGGGGAAAGCCCGGGGGTGAAGCAGAGTTCGGTGAGGGTGGGCTTTGGAGATGGTGCATCGGCGCACGGATCCACCACGCTCGAGCACGTATATACGCGTGCGGGGACCTACACGATTGTTGTCTCTGCCTCTGATAAGACCGGCAACAAGACGACTATTCGCAGGCGAGTAAAAGTCTCATGAATGCGTCCTCGGCGACTACGCGGTCCCGCTCGCCACTGTCTCTGGCTTCTGTCTCTGCCACATTGACACTGGTGTGTGGCCTCATGTTCTTCCTTGCGTCTCCGGCGCGTGCAATTTACGGTCCTGTCTCGGGTGGGCTCGGCGCGGAACTCGTCTCGGTGGACAACGCCTCCGACGAACAGGGCAACGCACCGACAACCGACGCGGCCATCTCGGCGAATGGACGCTACGTCGTATTTCAGACGAGATCGACCAACTTCTTTGAAAACGACGGTGGCGTGGTGGGGCCGCACGGTGTCGAACCCGACATAGAACCACCGGGCACGTTGCGCGAAGGCGGCATCTTCCGCTACGACCGCATCACCGGCGAAATTCAGATTGTCGCCGACGGAAGCGAGATAAAGACCGGCGGGCCGGAAAAGGGCAAAGAGGTGTTCCAGGGAGCACAGAGCCCATCGGTCAGCGCGGATGGGCGCTATGTGGTCTTCTCCAGTGCCGAGCAGCTGGTACCCCAAGTACCTGGCGGACGGATCCAGGTCTACGTGCGCGACATGGATGTGCCACTCACTGCCGATCGGGGCGACTCTGGTGCCTATACGCTTGTGTCGGCCAAGAACGGGAGCGAAGAACCGGCCGACTACGCTCCGCGCAGTCCGGCGCTTCCCGGCGCCGAACCGGGGGCCGACGTGTGGCCCAACACTTCGATCAGTGCCGGCGGGCGCTACGTCGTTTTCCGTACGACCGAACTGGAATCCAGCCTACCGGACAGCGCATCGGTCGACACACCGCCTGAGGAGCTCTTCGTCCGCGACCTGCAGAGCAGGACGACCACCTTGATCAGTCGCACCATGGCTGGACAGGAACCCGCGTCGAAGTGCGGCGCGGGCGGTACCAAGCTGGGGGGAGAACCGGCGTGCGGCGCAATCGGTCCGGCGACGATCAGCGGCGATGGCTCGACCGTCGCGTGGGTCTCGACCAATGCCCCGACGCAGACCGCTTTCCTACCGGGCGAGCCGGAAAACATCAGCGAGCCCTACTACCTGTGGCAACGCTGGCAGGAACCTCAAGCCAGGACACGACGAATCACCGGCATCGCCGACCCCGAAGACCCAGAATGCCGCGCAGGCGAAGGAGTGACGCTCAGCCAAACCGCCGAAGGGCCATGCTACGGGCCGTTGGGCGAGCCGGAGTCGGAGCTGGCCAGTATTGCCTTGACGGCCCCTGGCCTGAGCGAAGATGGCTACACAGTTGCGTTTCTGGCGGGCGCCGCACTGCGCCCGAACATCACGAAGTCCTCCGGACTCGACCTCTTTCTCACGAGCATGGCTCCCGGCGTCGCACGCAAGGCCGGCACGCGTGAGTTGACGCTGGCGGTTCGATCGGGCAACGTCGGCTCGACTCCCTCGATCGAATCGCTCGCGCTTTCTCCTGACGGCTCGACGATTGCCTTCACGTCGCTGCGCGACTATTTCGTCCTGCCCGAACCGCGATTGGTCGGCAGCTTCAGCTCGTTCCCCAAGACGAGCGAACTGTATGTGGTCCATCTCGCCGAAGACGCGCTCGAACGTGCTGTGATCAGCTACGAAGCCGGCGAACCTGAAGGCTCCACTCTAGTCAACCCCACGCTCACGCAGAATGGCTCGACCGTTGCGTTCGCCTCCTCTTCCCCGAATCTCACCTTCGGCGACGCGAACCAGGTTTCCGATGCGTTCGCCGCGACGCTGCAGGCGCCTACCGGCACGGCCGTGCCTTCGGCGGAAGTCAACGCTCCCCAGGTGGGTTTCTCGCTGATCGGCACTAACTCACCTGAACTCGGCGTCGGCGTCAAGCGGGCCGCTGACGGTACTCTGATCCTGCTCGTGGAGACGCCCGGTGCTGGCGCGTTGACCGCAGAGGCGCGTGGTACGATCGCGACGAAGGTCGGCAAGAAGACACGTAAGAAGAAGGTGGTGCTGGCACGCGCCTCGGGCGCGACGCACGCGGAGGGTACCGCTACGCTCATTCTGCGCTTGGCCTCCAAGTACGCAAAGGATCTCAGAAGCGCCGGCAAGCTCAAGGTCGCGATCACGGTCGACTACAGCCCGCCCGCTCCCGCTGAAGCGCTCTCGGCGGAAGCCGACGCGACATTCCTCGCGGTGGGGGCGAAGAAGTCGACGAAAGGGTCCTCGAAGACGAACCGCAAGGCGACGAAGCGGTAAGCCTGTCTCTTATCCCCAAGCCAGAACTCTCCGCACTACACGGCACACATGAGCATCTAGTTACCGACTTGTTACCACCGAGATACTAAGTCGTGAAACATTTCCCACGGGCACTGACGGACATGTTTCACTGCTGTGACCAACATGTGTCGCTTCTGTAAACAGGGATTGTGCTCGGCCACACGCGCTGTGAGACTCGGTTTTGGCTCATTGCCCTATCTCTCCCGTTCATGGGTTCCATTCGTGAACGTATTCCGATTCTCTTGAAAGGACACATCACGCTCATGCGCGTAAGTCTCCCCATGACCGCCGAGGGCGGTCGCATCCGCTTCGCTGTGGCGGCATTGTGTGCGGTGGCGGCATCGATGCTGCTTGCCGTCTCGCTGCCTGCGCCGGCGCACGCCGAATTCACGATTGCCAAGTGCGACGGGGCTCCCGTCGCAGGCCAGGGCTCCTCGGCGCAAAAGGAAGCCCAGCAGGAATTCTGGTCGACCACCCTGTGGCATGGCTCGGATGGTTGCGGCAGCTCCGCGCCGACCGTGACCTACGCGCCGGAAGGCAGCGGCTGCGGTATAGCCTCGATCGGAGGCGAAGCGAGTTCGGCCGAATGCTTTGACTTCAAGATCAGCGAAACGGGTCCGGGCAAGCGGGCCGAATCGACCCGCTTCGGCGGGAGCGACGCGCCGCTGACCGTCACGCAGCAGGTCAACGCGGATGCGGCGGGAGGAGAACACCCGGGTGTCATCCACCAGATTCCGGTCGCCGCGTTCGCCACGGCGATCATCGTCCACTTCCCCGAAGGCTGCAAGTTGAAGGAACCTGGAACAGGGCCTGCCGCCAATGGCACCGGAAGTCTCAACGATGACACGAGCACGGGTGGACCCAATGACCCGGTCGGAGGGGCGACGGGCGACAGCAACCTGGAAGAAACATTGCGCGTGCACGTCACCGACGCCGAGATGGAGAAGATCTGGGACGGCACGAAACAGAACTGGGAAAACATCGTGCCCGTCGCCGATATGGAAACAGACTCGAAATCGGCCAAACCGACGACGCCGGAAGAATGCGGAAAACTGCCGGTCATGCGCATCGTGCGCTTCGATGGCTCCGGTACCACGTACAACTTCAAGGCGTTCCTGAGCCTGCTGCCAGGGGCACCGAGTGGACTGTGGACCGAAGCGCCCGTTGCCGGCGACAATCACAATTGGCCCGAAACCTTCAACGGCGAAAAGAAGCAGCCGAGCAAGGTCAACGAAAGCACGAAGGTGTGCGAATCGGCGAACGACATTTGTACAGCGCTTGAAAAAGGCGGCGGTCCGCTCGCTGAAGCTGTCGCGGCCACCAATGGCTCGATCGGCTATGCCGACCTGGCCACGTCGCGCAAGCACGGGTTCTACATGGAAAAGAAAAAAGATGACCACACCTACTGGGTGCCGATGCAAACGGTCAGCCCGGAAAAAGGAAATGAAGTCGGTACTACCTACGTGGAACCGGCCGAAGTCTCGACGTCGAACCTGAGCGCGTCGCCTGAAGGGGCAAACTGTACCGACGCCGACTATCGGGGTTACCCGACCGAAGGCGCAGATCCGACCCTCGGCGACTGGGAAAAGTCGATCGCGACGGGTTCGAAGGCGACGGCGATCGCCAGTGAACCGACACATGCGTATCCAGTGTGCGGTCTGACCTATGACTTCGCCTGGGACGATTACGCCAAGGTGTACGGCGAAGCCGGAGAAGAACAGGCAAAGGCAAGGACGGTAAAGGACTACTTCGAAGCTGTGGAGTCCGACCACGGCCAGTATCAGCTGGCACTGCACGACTACGGAACTCTACCGGTCAGCGTCATCGACATCGCCCGCATCGGTGTCGAAGCGATCGGTTGGAAAAAGGAAGCGGGCTCTGGCGGCAGCAAAGAACCAGAAAAAAAAGCCAACCCAGTCACGACGACAACGACAACAACGACCACTACGACTACAACAACGCCTCCAAGCAACGCATTCTCGATCGCAAGCGCGAAGGTCAAGGGCAAGGACATCATCCTGTCGCTTGTGCTCCCGGATGCCGGCAGCGTGCAGGTCAAGGCGACCGGCGGCGGCGTGACGGTCGGAAGCGAGAGTGCCGGCGTCTCGGGCGGGAAAGGGACGGTGACGCTTGTCATCTCCAAATCCGCGCTGAGCAAGCTCGCCAAAGCCAAAGGGCACAAGCTCAGCGTGAAGATCACGGTGACCTTCACCCCGACCGGCGGCACGGCGGCGACGCAGACCAAGACGCTGACCGTCACGCAGGCAGCTGTGACGCTCAAGAAAAAAGCAAGCAAAGGCAAGAAGAAATAAGACAAGCGGGCAGATAGCCCAAACCCTCGGGCCCTGGCGGCGTCCGGCACCTTCCCCCGGTGCTGGGCGTCGCCTTTGGTCTGAGCGGTGGCAAGCGCCCCTGAGGGAGACATGACAGACGACGAAGACACAATTCCGCCCCCCTCTTCGCAGGGCAACGGCCGTCCGCAGACGCCCATCCGTCCGCCCAAGGGCGGTCAGGTGCGCTCCGGTCTGGCACACAAACGCAATCCGGCGCTGGTCGCGCTCGGTGACTTCGGCACAAGCGCGCGCCGCGTGATCTTCCGCGACAAGATCGCACTGTTCCTGGTTATTGCTTCGCTGGGACTGGTGATCGCGTTCTTCACACTGCTCGGTGCGATCGGCCCGTCGAGTCACGGATCGCAGCTACCGATCAGCCGGGTCCTGTCGCTGGCCAACCATGGCCAGATCGCCACGGCCACCCTGCTTGACCACGACGATCGTGTCGAGATCGCCCTGAGGATGCCGGCCTCCGAAAGCGCCAACTCGCAAGCGACCGCCCAAACCGGCGGTATCAACGTTCCAGGTAGGAGCAACCTTTCCGGCCAAGCCGCACTGGAATATTGGGCCGCCTACCCCTCATCAGGGGTGCAAACCCAGCAGCTACTACAGGCACTCGAGCATTCCGGTGCGGTTATCACCGTAGATCAGCAGTCCGGCAAGGCCCAGCGCGCGATTCTCGTGCAGTTCCTTATCCCGATCGTGCTGCTCGTGTGTCTGTTCGCGCTGTTCATGCGCTTCGGCGCTGACGGCGGCGCCGGTGGGATCGCGGGCTTCTCCAAGTTCACAGGCAAGGGCAAGCGCAAGGGCAAGGGCACCCTGCATCAGGTCACGTTCTCGGATGTGGCGGGCGCCGGCGAGGCGGTCGCCGAGCTACGCGAGATACGCGACTACCTGGCCGACCCATCCAAGTACCTTGCCGTGGGAGCAGCCGCGCCCAAGGGAGTGCTGCTGGTAGGCCCTCCCGGCACCGGAAAGACGCTGCTGGCCAAGGCGGTCGCCGGTGAGGCCGACGCGGCTTTCTTCTCGCTGTCTGGCTCTGACTTCGTCGAGTCGCTCGTCGGCGTCGGCGCCGCGCGCGTGCGCGACCTTTTCGCCAAGGCGCGCAAGACCGCACCGGCGATCATCTTCATCGACGAGTTCGACGCCGCCGGGCGCAAGCGCGGGGCGGGCATCGGCCAGGGCAACGACGAGCGCGAGCAGACGCTCAACGCGCTGCTGGTCGAGATGGACGGTTTCGGTGGCGACGGCGGGCTGGTCGTGATGGGTGCAACCAACCGCCCCGACATCCTCGACCCGGCTCTGCTGCGCCCGGGGCGCTTCGACCGCCAGGTGACGATCGACGTGCCCGATGTGCACGGGCGCCTCGAGATCTTGCGTCTGCACGGGAACAAGCGGCCGATGGGCCACGACGTGTCGCTTGAGGAGATCGCGCGCCTGACCCCGGGCTTCAGCGGCGCGGAGCTCGCGAACGTGATCAATGAGGCCGCACTGCTATCCGTGCGCGATTCGCACGAGCTGATCGATCAGGCGACGCTCGAGGAGGCGATCGACCGCGTCGTCGCCGGTCCGGCCAAGAAGCACATCCTCACCGAGCAGGAGCGCTGGCTGATCTCGATCCATGAGGCCTCCCATGTTGTGGTCGCCGAGGCGCTCGGCCAAGCTTCGGTCAGTCGCAAGGTCTCGATCGTCGCGCGCGGGAGAACGCTCGGCACGGCCGCGCACATGCTGACCGACCGCGATCAGCTGATTCAGACCGAACCCGACCTACAGGCGCAGCTGACGGTGATCGTGTCCGGCACCGCCGGCGAGAGGATCGCCTTCGGCCACCTGTCATCCGGCGTCAGCGACGACCTACACGCTGCCACCAGCCTTGCGCGCACGATGGTCACCTCCTTCGGCATGTCCGATGCGCTCGGCCCGGTCACGATCGGCGAGAAGGGCGGCGAGGTGTTCCTCGGCGCCTCGCTGCAGGACCTCGGCTCGGTCGGCCCCTCGACGCTCGACACGATCGACCGCGAAGTCGAGCGATTCGTCGGCGACGCCGAGGCGAAGGCGGCGGCAATCCTGGACCGCAACTGGCAGGCCGTCGAGGAGACCGCGCATGCACTGATCGAGCACGAGACGCTGTCGGGCGTCGCGCTCGACGCGGTGCTTTCGACCGTGCAGCAGACCGATCTGAGCGAGCTGCGTGAGATCACCGGACGGAGCTCGCACGAGGACCCGAGGCACGGACCTTGAGGGCGACGGCGACCGGGACTCTGCTGGCTGGGGTCGCCGTCGTCGCGACGCTCGCCTCAGCCGCTTCGGGAGTCGCCCGCGGCGAAGCGACGTGGCGTCTGGAACAGCCCGCGCCACCGGCCGGCGCGGCCTTCAAGGCTCCTCTTGGGGTTCCCGACGATATGGAGTTCTACGCGCCCAATGAGGGTCTCATGAGCGTTCAGGGAAACGCCGTCGTGCCAACCGGCCTGCTCTTCTGGAACGGGCGCGACTGGCACCAGCTCTCGACAGTATGCGGCGGCTCGGGTGAAGTCTCGCGGATCGCTTGGGCGAGCGCGGAGGAATTCTGGGTCATCACCGAACCGAGCGAGCCACGTGTTGGATCGGGGCTTAGTTTGTGCAGATTCGAGGATGGCGTGGTAGTGGGTTCGTATTCCACCCCCTACCAGTCGCCCGAACCCTTCCGTCCGATGGATGCCGCCGCCTGCAATGGGTCGGACGACTGCTGGTTTGCCGGCATCGGCAGCGAGGACCCCTCCGGTCACCACATCGGCGCCTTTCACCTGCACTGGGACGGCACAAACTTGATCAGCTCCTATCAGCCACAGGGTCGAGGGGTCAGCGGGCTCGCTTACTTCGATGGAGCGTTCTACGAGAGCGCACTTGTCGGTACTCAGGAGGGCGATAGGACAGACCCGGTCGCGCTTGCCACGCCCGAGCCAAATGGTCCAGTCCTGATTCACAAGCTAGTGGGCGAAACGTTCCTCGATACAGGATTCCTTCCGTTCCCATACCCTGGCGTGCCCAGTGAAGGAACCGAGATGCTATCCGCCAAAGCCGACGGATCGAGCCTGTGGTTCTCGGGCGGTGGAGCCGCATCCGGCGCGGATGAGCCCAAGGAAGGCTCCGTACACGCTCCGCCCGTTGTAGTGCGTTACACAGGGTCGTATTTCAATCAGGTACCGCTCGAAATCTCGCTATTCGGTGACGAAGGGCGTTTTGTCGATATCGCGCCGGTGCCCGAAAGCGACGATGCATGGGTTGCCGACCAGGCCCTGTCCGAACGTGGCAGCGCCACCGACTACGCGAAGGTCGCGCTTGTCGGAGCCAACGGAGGCGCGACCCTACAGACATTGCCGGAATCGGGCGCCGGGCGCGGCAGTGCGCAGCTAGTCGCGTCGACTGGGCCCGAAGAAGCATGGTTGGCCACTTCGGCGGGGTGGCTCTTCCACTACACGAACGGAACTGTCCTTCCAGAAGACAGCGATCCCAACTGGTCTGGCACGATCACTGTGCGCCCGAACGAGTCGATCGAACAGTTCGTTGCGGACACGCCGCCCCCGGATGACTCGCAGCTGTTCGCGCCGCCGCCGGTGGCGATCGAAATGCATGGGACCGCCGAACCCCCGCCAGAGGTGATCCCGGCGCTGCTCAAGGACGTCAAAGTCTCGCGCCGCGGTTTGACGGTCACCATCGACTTCGATCTGACGCGCCTGGCAAACGTGCAGCTGGTGGCCAAGCTGCACGGCAAGGTGGTGGCGCGAACACGCGATGAGCGCCTGAAGGCGGGAAGGCACTCGCTGTCCTTGCAGCTGCAGCACAAGCGCTGGCCGAGCGGACTCAGCTTCGTCACGAAGGAGCTGACAAAACCAAAGCCCGTGCCGGCAAGCGGCACCGAAGGCTCGCCCGGAACCGGCCCGAATGCTGTCAGTACGAGCGTGCATCGCCGTGGCTGAGACTCGACTACGAGCGTGGGCACGGCGCCGGTGTCTCGTGCTCGCACCGTTGGCCGCCATTCTGCTGGCGACGGTCGGTGTCTGGCAGATCGCCGGTCATGGTACTCGTGCGTTGGCGTCCGGCGAGATCGCTCCCACGCCACAGCCAATGCTCGGTACGGCCGACGCGAGCACCGTGCTGATGGGCGCCGCCACCTCCGGCCCGCCGGGCGAAGCCTGGGCCTACCGGCTGCTGCCGCTCGACGTGCCCCCTGCCAGCGGCTCTGAAGACGAGGTCTTCGCGCCTGCCGCCAAGACGAGCCCGCAGGACCAACTCGTGTTCGAGCGAGCAACCGACGCCGATCCCGATTGGACGATCGCGGAAACGCCGCTGAACGAAGCTGGGCAGCCATACCGTGGCATGGAACCGAACCGTCTTTCGACGCGTATCGACCCACGTGGTGGCGGGCTGCTCGTCGGTAACGACTCCACCCGTCCCAGCGGCAAGCAGACCGTCGTGCTCGCGCGCGACCCCGGTGGCCGCTTTCGCGTGGTGCCCGAACTGCCCGCCGGCGTTTTGCTCGAGCCAGGCGAACCCGACGAACCGGGCGAAAGCGCCGATACGAGCGCCGAGGCACTTGCCGAAAAGGAAGGTTCCGGCACGGTTGCCGATGCGGCTATTGAAAACGAAGGTCACACAGAAGCCTATTTCGGGGCGCTGGGGCGCACGCGCGACCTGGGGGTCGCGCGCTGGAGTGGTGAAAAGTGGACGCGCGAGCCGGTCGAGCTGCCGGCCGGCTACACCGGTGGCTTCACGATCGTGGCGATCGACGGCACTTCGCCAAAGAACATGTGGCTGCTTGGAAAGGCCGAAGCCGCAAGCGGCTTGGGGATCGTGCTCTTTGAGCGTAAGGAAGTCAAGGCCGGCGAATTTCGCTGGGAAGCAGCGTCGCTCGGCTCATCGTTGTTCGCGGCCGCGGAAACACCTGCGCGTGGTATCTCGAGGCTTGGCCCGCTGACCGGTCAGGCACAGCCGTTGACGGTTACCGAAAAAGGCGTGTGGGTCGATGGCAATATGCAGACGGTCAACAGCGGCCCGGACGGATACGACTTCACGCTCTACTACAACGTCGCCGAAGCCAAGGTCACGGGCAGCTGGTGCGACGCGCACGACAGCTCTGGTGTCGTGATCTGCGAACACCCGTTTGGCGCGCGTTTCGGACGAATTGCCGGCTACCGCAGCTTCGCTTTCGAAGGACCCGGCTACGGCACGCGGATCGTCACCAATCCCTTGGTAGCTGGCGCGGGAGATACGACGAATATGGGCAGCTACCTGAGCTTCGAAGGCGACACGTTTACGCGGATGCCGGGGGCTGGAGCCGACAACGCGCCCGGTGGCGCCTTCTACACCCCGAGTGACGGATGGCTCGAAGGCCCGGTGCAGGTGACAACCACGCAGCAGCCCACCCGAATGGTGGGCTGGCCAGTTGCTGGGCGCGCGCCTTTTACCGCGGTGACCTCCGCGCCGGGAAGCCCAGCGGGCGATTTTGGCGCGCAGGCCATGGCTGTGGGTGCAGACGGCGTCGTGGCGCGCTACACGCCGGGGCACGGCTGGGAACGCGAGTTCTTGCAAACGAGCAGCGGCTCCGTCAGCTCGCCGACGCTGCGAGCGGTCGCCTGGCCGGAAGCGAACCGCGCGTTTGCCGTGGGCGACCTTGGCGCAATGTGGATCTGGCGTGCGGAAAACGGTCTGTGGGAGAAGGACCCGGCGGCGCCGCTCGACGGCTTCCAGGGAAATCTCGACGGGATCGCATTCGACCCGAGCGATCCAGGTATTGGCTACGCCGTTGGGCAGAGTGGCGTGCTGCTGTCCTACGGCAAGAGTTGGACGCAGGAAGAAAGCCTGCCGAGTGGCTTTTCGGAAGCCAACTTCGGTTCCGTGACATTTGCCGGCTCTGAGGCGATGGTCACAGCCGAACACGATCTGCTCGTAAACAAGGGCTCGGGCTGGGAAGTCGAACCGCAAGTTCATGCGATGCTGGCGAGTTTGCCGAGCGTACCGTCGCTCAACGTCGTCGCGGGTCTGCCGAACGGCGGTGCAGTGCTCGCGGGGCACGATGTGGTACTAGAGCGCGATAGCGCAGAAGCTCCGTGGCATTTCTCTGATCAGCCAATCGTGAACGAGACGGCGATTGCGGCTGCGCCCGTGCTCGAAGGGCCGAAAGTGCGTGCCTTGTTGTCCGTCGTGCCCGAGTTCACCTATCCACCGCCGTTGATTTTGCCCCCGGTCGATCCAAATACGCCGCCTCCGTTGATCCCTCCAAATCCCTTGTCGGGCGACGGCTATCTGCTGCGTGAAACGGCCGGCGGCTGGGAGGACGAGGAGCGCGCCGGCTACGCGGGAGACAGTCAGGACAAGCCCTTGAAGACCGACCCGATCGCCGCACTCGACATCGGCACGAACGGCTCCGGTTGGGCGCTCGGGGGCTGGAGCGGCGAGGCCGACGATGCGGGCCGTGGAAGCGATGCCAGCGGTGGGTCCGGTCAAGCCGTTCGCGAAAACGTGCAGACCGCAGGCGTCTACAGCTATGCCGCCGCGGGCAGCCCGCCGGCTCCGACCGGTGAGACGGTGGCGCCGATCCCGATGCAGAGCGGTGCCGCGACCTTCGCGGTCGCCGGTCACGCTGACTGCGTCGAACCGTGCGCTTCGCTTGCCGACGAGGCGATCGCGCCTGACCGCAACCTCAGTGCCGCGCTCGGTGAGATCGCCGGCCTCTCCACGCAGCCGAACGGCCCGCGCATGCTGCTCTATACGGGTGGGCGTGAGACCCCGGGCGAGGGGCCCGAGTTGCCCGCGGAGGCTGATCGCTATGCGCAGTTGATGTCAGGCGGCGGCAGCCTGCCGGTGTACCCGGCGCTGTCGGCCGGCGACAGCGAAGGCAGCGAAGACCCGGCGTTTGGGGGCGCCTTCGCGGGCTTCGACGCTCCGTTCGGCGAAGGCAGCACGCCCGCCGGAGTGAGCACTGCGAACATCCCGCCGCCCACGGGCGTGGTGAGGCCGGGAGCGCGAACCCACTATGCATTTGACAGCACTGGACCCGCCGGGACCGTGCGCGTGATCGTTATCGACAACTCGCGCGGATCGCTCGCTGCGAGCGATCCCTATCAAGACCCGGCGGAACCGCAGGCGCCGTGGCTCGAACGAATGCTCGCCGACGCCAGGGCGCGCGGCATCCCGGCAATAGTGGTCGGCAGCCGCGAGTTGAACCCCAACCTGCCGCCGGCGCTGAACGTCGCCACCGACGCCGCCGAAGAGGCGCAGATCATGGTCGCCGGCGGTGCTTCCGCCTACCTGTACGAACGCCCCGAAGAAAGTCGCACGAGCCAGATTCCCTCCGGCGGCACGGTCACGATTCCCGAGTTCGGCACGGGCGCGCTCGGTTATCGCTCGGCCGTCTCGGACTCATTCACCCCCGGACAGCCCGATGCGCTGTTCGGCACGAACGGATACCTGCTTCTCAGCGTCGAAGTCGCCAAGCGCAACCCCACCACCAATGTCACTCCTGTCAACGCACGTCTGATCCCGCTCGTGCAGGAAGTCTCGCTCGACCCTCTCGATGGCACGCTCTTGCGGCGCAGCGCGCCGGCGCTGTTCACCGGCCTGGGCCGGCGGCCGCTGGCAGGCGACCGCTGGGGCCCAATCTCCGCCTCCAGTGGCAGTCCAAGTCCTCCCGGCTCCGACCCCTACGCCGAATTCCCGTCGGCCCTGTGTCGCCAGTCCGACTGCTCGAGCGCGATCGAACCGGAATACACCTTCACCTCCTCCGAACCGGAAATAGCCAACTTCGTCGAGCAGGATCCCAACTCGACGAATCTGCGCAAGCCGCTACAGAACGCCGAAGGGCACCCGATCCCCGATTCGCGCTCCAGCATCCTGTGCGCGTTCAATCCCGGCACGACGATCGTCACGGTCTCCGCCGGCGGTCTGTCCTATTCGATCCCGGTGACGGTGCAGGGGGGCAGCGTCGAGCAGCCGTGCGGAACGGTTCCGCTCAGCCCGAGCCATTTCAAAGTGGCAGCGTCCTCGGCGGCAGCGGTGCCCGCCGCGCCGCCACCCTCTCCCGCACCAGCCCCCGCACCGGTCGCGCCGCCGCCCCCACCGCCGGTCGTGCCCGCCGCTGTGGCAAAAGTCGCGCCCAAGCCTGCACCGAAGGTGGCATTGCCGTTGGCGTTCCTGCCGATCGTACAGGTGCCGGGCGCGGGCGGCGTACGGGTCGTCCCGCCGCCTCCGGCAGCTTCCTTTGCCGACACGATCCCGCCCGGAGGGGCGACCGTGCGCGTATTCGAAGAAAAACGCGAAGAGGAGGCCGCGCCCGAGCAGTCGCAGGCATTCGCCCGCTACCCGGTGTCCGTGCCGGCGCGTGCCTACGCCAGTGCAGGCACCTCCAGCGGCTCTCCGCGGCTCGCTGTGTACGGGCCGCCGCTCGCCGTCCTGATCCTGCTGGCAGGCGCCGGAGCCTCGATCGGTCGCGGCCGCCGTCGGTCACGGCGTGCCGCCTTCGCCCGTCTTCATATACAGCAGCCCACTTCAACACCGTCCTCAAGGAGGCGAACATGAGAGAGCGCATCTCCCGCCACAGCGGCCAGGCCGCATTGGTGATCTCGATCGTCGCGCTCGTCGGTTCGAGCACCGGGCTGGCGAGCGCCGCCCGTCATGCGCTCGTCAGCGCGATCGCCGGGCATCAGATCAGCACCAAGCCACACGCAGGCGGCATCCTGTTGCTGGGCAATAACAAGAAGTTCCCCGCCGCAGCGATGCCGACGGTGAAGAACGCCACCGAGATCAGCGGCAAGACGCTGACCGACATCGAACCGAGCTGCCCGCCCGAGACCGTCAACCTCGGAACGTGGTGTCTGATGGACTCGCCCTATCCCCTGACCAACGCCGAGGCCGGTCAGAACAACTACTTTTGGGCCACGCAGGCGTGCGTCAAGGAGGGCGGCTACCTCCCGACGGCGGCACAGCTGATCGGCGCCGCAAACCGTGTCAAGCTCGAGTCGACCATCCATGATTCGCAGTTGACGGCGACGATCCCACTCGACCCGAGCGTCGGTCTCAAAGACCAGCGCGAGATGAGCGCCACGCTCGTGACGACGGCCGCCGGCTCAGACGCCGCGGGCTCGGAGGGAGTGAGCGTCGGCTCGACCGGCGACCCACGCACTGGCGAACCCAACCCCGTGCCGCTGCCGGCCGTGCCGGCTCCCTCGACGCTGCAGTACGTGGCGGTCTACTCCAACGGCCAAAAGGGCGGCTTCGCCGGCTCGCAGCCGGTCTCTGAACCGCAGAGTTTCCGCTGCGCGTTCAACGAGAAGCCGGGTGCCAACAGCAACGAAGAAGGGTGAGTCTGGTCGTGTTCACAGAATCGTCACGAGTGAGGGGGCTGTGAAGGTGGACGATCCCACCGTGACTGAGCCCGCTGCAATCAGCGAGCCGGTGACTGCTGTAGCGCAACCGTCGCCCGCAGCCGGCGACGAGTCCGCGTCGGCCGTCACCCAGCCGATTCCAATCGTGACTGGCGAGCGGTGTTCACAGTGCGCCGCTCCACTTGCGCCCGATCAACGCTATTGCCTGCATTGTGGTGCTCCGCGCGCGCATGTGAACGGGCCAATCTCTGGTGGCCGCCCCGGCGGGCCACAGCCGGAGACCGCTTCCTCGCCGCAGTCCATATCGCCGTCAGGAGCTGCGCAAAGCCCCCCACCGGGGACGCCGGGTGTACCCCCATCCACGCCGCCCGGGTTCAGTACCGCCCCTCCGGCCAATCGCAACAACACGCTCGCGCTCCTAGCGGGAGTTGGTGTGCTGCTATTGGCGATGGGTGTGGGTGTGCTGATCGGACGGGCCAGCACAGGCACTGCCAAAGTACCTCCGGCGCAGGTCATCTCGGTTGGTGGCGCCGCTGCCGGCAGCTCCACCCCGGCAACAACCCAGACGACGCCGACAAGCGAAACTCCGGCCGCGAGCTCCGCGAAGAAAACCGCCGCAAAAACGAAAGCGTCGTCCTCCTCCGGCGCCGGCTCATCGATCAGCAAACCGGCGCCGCCGGCCGTCCTGAAAAGCGTGAGCAAAGGCCAGAGCGGCTCGAGCTACGAGCAGAAATCCAAGAACTTGCCGGACGTGGTCGAAACAGGATGAGCGGCGCCGATATACAGCAGCTTGGCCAACCGCAGCCCGACTCGCAGCTACGCCGCCGCCGCGACCAGCTGGCGCAGGAGGTAGCCGAGCTGCACTGGAACCTAGGTGGGCTCACATATGAGATGGCGATCCGCGACCACTTCCGCCTCGACGTGCTGATCCGTCGCGCGGCGATGCTGCAGGAGCGCGACGCGGAGCTGGCGGAGGTCGAGCGCATGTTGCACATGCAGGAGAGCGGCGCGGCCGGCAATTGTGCGAGCTGTGGCGCTGTGCGCAGTCGCGGCGCCGTCTTCTGCTGGCAGTGCGGCGCGCAGGTGATGGAGCGATCGACCGACAACGGGAGCGGTCAAAACGCCGCCGCGCACCCGATCGATCTGCTAGCGGGCGCCGCGGAGTCGGGCAGCGACGGGGCTACTGAGCAGAGCAGCGACCGCGGGATTTGGCCGGTCTTTGACAACGGGGAAGAGACCCGGCCCAGCGAAGACCTCGGCCGGCCCGTCCAGACCAACACGTGAGCCTCGACCCGCTGCGCCGCTGGGAGCAGCGCTTCGGCGCCCTGCCGCTGCCCTCGCCGCTCATCTGGGTGGTGCTCGTGGCGGCTTTCCTTGGCTTTGGCGTACTGATGGGGCGGGCCGCGGGACATAGAGCAACCGATTCGCTCGCGTCCTCGCGCGCGCCGCTGAAGGTGCTGGTGGCTCAGGCAAGCGGCCCTGCTCCCGCCGGCAGCTCGCCAGCCGCCCTGACACCACCGCCCGCCGCGGCAGAAGCGACGCCGGAACCGTCAACACCGGTGGAATCGACGGAATCTTCGAAGCCCAGTGCGCCGAGCAAAACATCCTCCACGTCCTCGTCTCCCTCGAAATCCTCCAGCGGCTCGAAAGAATCATCGGGTGGCGGGGAAGGCTCCTCCTCCAAAGGCGCTGCCAAGCTGCCGGCGATCAAGCATGTGTTTGTCGTGATGCTCGATGATCAGCCCTACGCGACCGCGTTCGGGCCTGTCTCGCAGGCCAAATACCTCACAGGGACCCTCGAGAAACAGGGCGAGCTGCTGCTGCGCTACTACGGCGTCGCACACGAAAGCCTCGCCAACGAGATCGCGCTGCTCAGCGGCCAGGGGCCGACGGAAGCCACAGCCGCCAACTGTCCGACATACAGCGACATCGCACCCGCAAGCGCCGGCAGCGACGGGCAGGTGCTCGGCAACGGCTGTGTATATCCGTCTTCGACGCAGACGCTGATGGGCCAGCTCGCCGCCAAGCACCTCACTTGGAAGGCGTACGTCGAAGGGATCGACGAAGGCTCCGGGACACCGGACGCTTGCGCGCGTCCGACCAACGGCGCGGCCGACCCGAGCGCCACGGTGCCGGTGGCCGGGGAGGCGATACCCGGCTATCAGACCTGGCGCAATCCGTTCGTCTATTTCGGCTCTGTTGCCGGGTCCCCAGCGTGTGCTTCCGGGGATCTCGGGATGAGCGCCTTGAAGGGCGACCTGGCGAGCGAAAGGAGCACCGCCAGCTTCTCCTATATCGCCCCGGGTCCATGCGACGACGGCAATCCGACGCCGTGCGCGCCGGGCAAGACTGCCGGTATGGCCGCGGCCGATGGGTTCCTGCAAAAGATGATTCCCGAGATCCTCGCCTCCAAGGCCTACAAGCAGAGCGGCCTGCTCGCGATCACCGTCGATGACGCCCCCGCGACAGGCGAATACGCGGACTCGAGCTCTTGCTGCGGACAGCCCAAGTTCCCCAACCTACCTGCGCCGACGGGGGTCGCCAAGGTAGCGGGATCTGGGGGTGGTCAGGTCGGCTTGCTGCTGCTCTCGCCGTTCGTCAAGAAAGCCGGCGGGCTGGTGCAGGAAACCTACAACCACCTCTCACTGCTGGCCACCGTGGAGAAGCTATTCGGGCTGGCAAAGCTCGGTTACGCGGCCGGGACCGAAGTAAAGACCTTCAGCGCTTCGCTGTTTTAGAACTCGTGCAAACGCCGGCGGGAGATCAGGCCGAGGCTCCCGATTTCAAAAAGATGGGCGCGTCCGGATGCGCACCTGGGCGCGACGCTCGATCGCCACATGACGTCTTGCGCGTAGCACCAGGACGCGACGCGCTGCGAGGCAAATACAAAGATCCGGACAGGCCCGCTACGTGCGGCGGCCGGCAGAGGTGCCTAGTCAGCCGCCCGGCGGACTCGCTGTGGGCGCGTTGAGTGAGACGCCTGCCGGTAGGTGCAGCGGATCGGAGACTGCGGCGCCAAACCCCTGTCCGCCCGGGCACACGGCTCGTAGCCAAACCCCGCTCCTCCTCGGGCTGAGCGCGGTCGCCGCAAGCTCCCACTGGCCCGCTGCGTTGCTAGTTGTTTCGCCGAGCGTCCGCTCGTTGACGACTTCCCCCTTGTGCGTCACCGCCCGGGCTTGGATCGAGACCGGCGCACCGCTGAGCGGGGTGCCGTCGAGCAGCTCGACGACGCCGGCAAGCATCTGCGCTTCGCTCGTCGCACTGCTTGTGGGAGGCGTGGTGCTGCCGGATTCTGGCGTGGCCTGTGCTTCTGGCGCGACCGGCGGCGTGGTGAGCGCGAGGGTGAGTCTGGTTGGGTTCGGCGCCAACCTTTGCACTCCAGTGCGGATCGCCGGCAGCTCGCCGTAGAGCACGTTGCCCGGGCATTCCGTGGAGTCGCCGTCGCGGTGGCCGGCCACGCGCGGGAGTGACACACGGGCGTCGGCGGGAAAGCGGCTGTAGGAGGCCCCGGCTGGGTTGACCTTGACCGTCACACGGCCCTGTGAGGCAACGCCGTGCAGCGAGAGCTTCCATGCGAGCAGCTTTTCCAGAGAGGCGCGGGCAGGCCTCGAGATTGCAACCGAGCTGAACGTGCCGAGTACAGCGATACCGGTGGAGAAGAGGTTGTAGCCGCCGGCATGCGCCCCGACGACAGCCTGGTCGATGCCCCCCGCACGCGCCTCGAAGACCCGCCCGTAAAGATCGATGACGAAGTTGTAACCGATGTCGTTCCAGCCGTTGACATAGCGGTGGAACACGTAGATCGCTCGCAGCATCGCGGGAACTTCGCCCGACGCATACCCGTTCGGGTTCTCGGTGTGGTGGACGAAGGCCATCTCCACGGCCCCGTATTCAGGCGCCACCCTTGGCGGTGCCATACCGCGAGCCCACGCCTTGCGCGCGATTATCGGCGGCTGGCCCGCTCCGGCCGAAAGCTGTGGTGTCGCAAGCGCCAGACCTGCGCTCGACCCAAGCGCCAGACCTGCGCTCGACCCAAGCGGCAGACCTGCGGTCGACCCAAGCGGCACGCCGCTCCTGCCACTTCGGCTGGTCTCGGCGTCGCCACTCACGTTGACGAGGTGCAGCTTCGCAGCGCTCGTCTCGCCTGAGGCGCGAATCTGTAGGGACCTCGTGCCGCCGGTCCAGATCGGCTCTCCCACCTGCCGGTCTGTTGCCGGACGCACGTCCGGCCCATGACCGTTCGTGCCTGCCGGGACCCAGCTGCTCC
>Ga0208480_1000268_pt1 | contig 20016 bp, 15 predicted proteins | sample NGESurshal092012_4_FD_184485 | JGI IMG/M metagenome (GOLD analysis project Ga0208480, IMG submission 184485) | Arctic peat soil microbial communities from Barrow, Alaska - NGEE Surface sample F53-1 shallow-092012 (SPAdes) | ecosystem: Environmental > Terrestrial > Soil > Wetlands > Peat ... | reverse complement strand
CCCAAGCCGAGCAGCGGATGGTTTGCCCATTCGCGCAGACCGACGCGCCAGAAATCCACGCGCTGGGAGCCGAGCGAGGTGAAGCGCGATGCTCCGGCTGCGGCTTCGCTGCTGTTGGCAAACGAACGCCAGGCTCCTTCGACGCGGCCGACAACGTGACCGTGCGTCGCGATCAGGCCGACGACGACCCCCGCGAGCAGGGCGCCGACCGCAATCGCCGCGCCGATCCGGTTCGCTTGCCGCGTGGCCCGGGCGCTCAGCGAGAGGCGTCGGTCGAGGATCACCGCGAGCGTGCCAACGAGCGCCAGCACGACGTCGGCGACCAGCATCGCCTGCGCTGCGTGCCTGCCCTGCTGGTGGAGAACCTGATGCAGACGTGGTTCGAGCAGCGTCACGCCCCCCGCCGTCGCCCGTCCATATACGCGCAGCAGCGCGGGCGTCGCTGCCGCGGTCGCGAGCGCCGGGCCGAGCGCGAAGGCGAGCAGCCGCAGGCGACCTGGAACGATCAAAAGCGCGAGTGCCAAGATGATCGGCGCGGTGAACAGCCAGCCGCGGCTCTGTCCCAGCACCGCCAACTGCAGGCACACCGCGGCGAGCACGAGGCCGCCCACCCTGAGCACGATTGGACCCGAGCGCCGCGAGGACAATGCCACTGCGGTGACCGCCGCCGTCATGAACAGGGCCGCGTCGGCGTTGTAGTAGCCCAGCGGGTAGACCAGGCGCGCGTTCAGATAGAGGCTGCTCGGGTCGGCAAGCAGCGCCAACCTTGCGGTCGTGACCACCGCCAGCGCGCCAACTCCCGCGACGAAGCTCGCCAGTGCCACGCCGAGCGGCCGGCTACTCCAGGGCAGGATCGCAAACGTGACGAACGTCGCCGCGTATACGAGCGTGCGGTCACTGCCCAGCAATGCGGTGCCCTGGTCGTGTGCCCATAGCACCGATAGGAACGACCACGCGGTGTATGCGAGCACGGCCGCGCAGGCGACCGTCGCCCAGCGCGAGATGCGCACGCGCGCCAGCCCGAGCCGTGTCGCGCACAGCAATCCGACGATCACCAGTGCGCCGAGGTACCAGAGGCTGGGGTCGTAGCTTGCGCCCAGCACCGGCCGCGCTTCGTAGCCGCCGCCGGTGGCGGCCCACACCAGCGCGACCGCGAGCATCACCCCGGCCGGGAACAGCACGAGCGTGTCCTGGCGAACCCACCTTGGCCGGGTCTCGGGTTCGTTCACGTAGGAGATACTTCCCGATCCCCCAGATGTGAAGCCGGATGAGCGCTCAGGCGCCGAAGGGGGTCGCCGCTATTTCCGGCGGACGATGCAGCGAGAATGAGGGTGAGACGCCGACTCCGGGCTCGAGCGCACGCAGCAGCGCCGAGCCGGGAGAAGCTTGACGCGGCAGCGGCAACTGCGCGCTGAAGGTCCCATCGCCGTCGCTGCGCAGGGTGGCAAATGTGCGCCAGGTGCGTCCCTGGAGCCACTGGACACGGACGCTGCCGGGTACGCCCGCGGGCGTGCGGCCCCACACGTACACGCTTCGTTTGGCGGCGGGATAAGCGACGAGCGGAAAGCGGAACGCCGCGGCCGCCGGCTTGGGCGTATCGCAATAGATGCCTCCCGCGCAGGCGAAATACAGCCCCGACTGGAATGGCGAGCTTCCCATCGGCTCGTCGCGCAGCGTGAACCACGTGAAAATGTTGATGCCGGCCTGCCAGCTGCGATAGAGGGTTTCGGCGACCCAGCGACGCTCCAGGACGACCGGCACGCCGCCCGGGTTGGGGGGGTTGCTATCCCAGCTGAACTCGGTCACCCACGTTTGGGCGCGATGCCTTGACGTCAGGCTGCCAAGCCGTTGCGCCGCTTGCACGACATTGGTGAACGAGCGCAAGTTGGCGATCCAAATGTTGTTGGGGTTGGCGGGCCTCGTCGCCGGGCCACCCGAGGTGTAGGGGTGCACACTCCACACGTCTACGGCCACTCGCGTGTTGCATGTCCGCCGCGGACGCGACCCCGCCGAAATACAGAACAGGCGCCGGGTGAATTCCAGTGGAGCGATGGCCGTGATACCCGGGCGATTGATGGCGTTGGGAAAGAGTGAGCCTCCGATGACGACGTCTCCGGCACGCGCACCGTGCACGCCGGCGGCAAAGTCGTTGACCATCGTGCGATAGGTGCTCACCGAGACGGGGGTGCCGTTCTGGATCTGGGGTTCAAGGAAGAGGCTTACGTTGGGCTCGTTCCAGGCTTCCCAGTAGCGCACCGTTGGCAATGCCGGGTTCGAACCATTGAAGCGGCTGGCGGCGGCGTGCGCGAACATTCCCAACTGGGTCGCGCTGGGTCGTTGCACACCCCCGCCAACTGGTTCCTGCGCCCACGCTGGAGGTGTGGTTATGTCGATGATCGGTTCAAGTCTGGCGCCGACTGCTGATTGCACGAGGCGGTCGAGTTCGGACCAGTTGTAAGAGGGGTCGTTCGGATTTGCCGCATCAAAGCCCGGTGGCGGATCGACCGGCGCCGCTGTGCTCCAGGAGACCTGGATCCTGACCAGCTGGGCGCCGGTGTCGCGTACGCGAAGCAATGCAGCAGTGCCTTCGGCTCCCGCGGGCGGATACATCGAGATAGCGGTACGCAGCGCGACGCCGAAGCCCTCCGCCGACGGCGGTGCAAACAGAGTGGCGAGAGCCTGCGCAGAGGCGATCACGATCACGAGGACACAGAGTGCGTACCGGCCGCCCTGTCCGCGCAACGGATGCGAGAGCGAAGACAACTGGGGGCGAAAGAGCGTCATTGAGGAGAGCGTGAAGAACCGATAAAGCGGCTTTGGCGGACCGCTCACCGAGTAAGCGGTCCGTCACGAGGCCGATCCGATGGGCGAGCCTTTGCGGTCGTGCCAGTCTTGCGCTCACCTGCCAACAGCATAGAGGCGTCGATGCTTGCTCCGCGCAGGCTGGTCGCGCACTCTAATGTTTGCGAGCATGATCGACCTCCATTGTCACCTGCTGCCAGGCATCGACGATGGCCCGTCCACGATGGAGGACTCGGTAGCGCTCGCCCGCGCTGCGGCAGAGGCGGGGACGCGCACGATCGTTGCCACGCCACACGTCAACTGGACCTATAGAAACGACTCGCGCACGATCGCGAGACTGATCGCGGAGCTGGGCGCGCGACTGACGGCAGAATCCGTCGCGATCGATATCCGCCCCGGTGCGGAGATCGCGATGACCTCTGCTCTGGAAATGACGAACACGGAACTCGGTGCGCTGCGCCTTGGCGGCGGGCAGTGGCTGTTGATCGAGTGCCCACTCACTCCGACGGCAACCGGGTTCGACAGCGTATTGCTGGACCTGCAGGCCGCCGGGCATCGCATCCTGCTTGCCCATCCAGAGCGCTGCCCGGCCTTTCAGCGCAACCCCGACTCGCTGCGCAGGCTGGTGCATGCCGGCATGCTGACATCGCTGACCGCGAGTGCCTTCGGGGGTAGTTTCGGAAGCGAGGTGCGGCGCTTCGCCAACAAGTTGATTCGCGAAGAGCTTGTCCACAACATCGCCTCTGACGCTCACAACGTGCTACGGCGACCTCCGGTGATCTCCGCCGAGCTCGAGCGGGCGGGCCTTGCGTCCCTGGAGGAGTGGTTGACGTTGTCTGTGCCTCGCGCGATCCTCGACGGCGATGAGATTCCGGCGCGTCCGCCGGTGAGCCTTCCTGTCACCAAATCGGTTTGGCGACGCCGGCTGAGAAGACGCTGAGGAAAAGCTAGTGGCCAACCCGGGGCCGGCGATGTTCGTAGACGACAGGCATCGTTTGACCGTTACGTGCGACTCAAGTAGTGCGAATGATCAGCACCGAGCATGGTGCGTGGTGGGAGACCTTGTTGGGAACTGAGCCGAGCAGGAAGCGCTTGGCTCCGGTCATGCCCTTGTTGCCGACGACGATTAGGTCGGCCTGGCGCTCCTCGGCAACGTCGAGAATCGCATCGGCTGGGTCGCCCTGGCGTGGATATATGTTGACGGTGACGCCCGCCTCGCGCGCCACCTCTGCCGCGGCCTCGAGCGTGGCGTCCACGTCCTCGCGCGGGCTGATCGCCCACTGCAGATCCTCAGGGGCGTCACGGCGCTCCTCGCGCAAGCGCTGGCTGGGGACGGGCTCATAGGCGCTCACCAGCTCCAACTTGGCGCCAACGGACTTGGCGAGGTCCACCGCTTGGCGCACAGCCTGACCGGCTGTGTCCGAGCCGTCGGTCCCAACCACGATCGATCTAAACATGACTCCCCTTTGGCGGTTCGAGATACCCGGTGGACAACGCTCGGTCGATCATATCCCTCCGTTCAGGCCCGCTCACGCCAGCTTGGTGATGGCGATGATCATGCCGATCAGGACGAATACGACGATGGCTGCCTGCAGCCATATCCAGGTAGGCGACATCGAGAGCGAAGCCTAGATGCTTAGGGCTTGCCGAGTCGTCCCCGCGACAGTGGGCTGTCCGGGATGCCGCGCTTGGCTGCCAACTGTTATTCCGCGTTGCGGAACAAGGCTACGACCGTCAGCAGGACGATCTTCAAATCCAAGCCTAGTGACCAGTGAGCGATGTAGAAGTTGTCCCACTCGACGCGCTCGGAGAGCGAGGTCTTGCCCCGCAAGCCGTGCACCTGTGCCCAGCCGGTGATGCCCGACTTGACTCGGTGGCGGTCGCCATAGCGGTAGACGACCGGCTCGAAGCGGCGCACATAGCTTGCCCGCTCTGGGCGCGGGCCAATCAGCGACATGTCGCCGTTGAGCACGTTCCAGAATTGGGGCAGCTCATCGAGCGAGAGACGGCGCAGGACGCGGCCCACGGCGGTGCGGCGATCCACGGCGAGCGCGGCTGGGGCGAGCGCCACGGCGGAGGTGTCGAGGGCCCGCGCGGGCGTGGCGAGCGCAGTCGCGGCGGAGGCGACGACGGCTGGGGCGGTGCCGTTTTCGCCAAGGACCTCCTCGGCCCACTCGGCGTCGCTCTCACCCTGCTTGTCTGGGCTGCCACGCATCGTGCGGAACTTGAGCATGTCGAACTCGCGGCCGTCGAGGCCGATCCGCGGCTGGCGGAACAGCACCGGACCACCGGTGGACAGCTTGACGGCGATCGCCAGCAGCGCCAGCAGCGGCGAGAGCGCCAGCAACACCAGGCTCGCGAGCAGGCGGTCGAGCGTGTACTTGATCGCGAACTGCCATCCCTTCGGGTCGACCATCTCGAAGCTGAGCAGCGGCAGCCCGCCCACGGTCTCGTATCCGGCGCGATGATTCATCGTGTCGAACATGCGCGGCACGACGGAGACCTCGATGCCGAGTTCTTGGCAATGCTGGATGAGCCGACTGACGCGCGCGTCGGCGACTGAGGAGAACGCCACGATGAGATGCTCGATGCGGGTGCGTTCCACGATGCGATCGAGCTCCTCCAGCGTCCCGAGCACTGGCACATCGCGGCCACCGACCTCTGCCACCGTTCTCGGGTCGTCATCGACGAAGCCGACTGGGATGAGCCCATACTCCGGATGGCTCTCGAGGCGACGGGCAACCTGCGAGCCGACCATGCCGGCGCCCATGATCAGCACAGGCTTGCCGATCAGGCCGGCGGCGCGGGCCCAATGTTGGGCGGTGGCGAGGAAGATGCGCCCGAAGCCGACGAGGAGGAGTGCGAACAGCCAGCCTCGCACCCAGTCGGATTGGGTGGGCATCTGGCCGTTGGCGAACAGGCCGATCATGGCGACCGCCATCGCAGCGACCGACACCGCGCTGAGCACTGGGACGAGCCCGTCGAGCACAAGCGCCCGCAGTCGCGTTCGATATAGCCCGCGCAGGAAGAACAGGGCCATGACCAGCGGCGGCATCGCAAGCAGCGGCGCGCGCACCGCCGTCACCTGGAGACCGCCGAGAGCCACCACTACAGCGCCGCAGAGCATCATGAAGTCGACCGTCGGGCGTAGGACATTCCAGCCTGGCTCTTCGAGCAGCCGCTGCAGGAACCCGTGGAATGTGCCCCAAGGGGCCGCCCGGGGGCCCGGTGCAATCCTGGCGCCGGGGCGGCCGGCTACGGGGAAGCTTGTGGTTTGCTGGGTTACGCGCATACGGCTCATGAGAGGAAGATCCCCCTATCCGCGTATCGGCACCCCAACGTCAAAGTTGTAGTGGTAGTCATCCGTGATTTCCGTGTGGTATTCCCGAGAAACTGGCGCCGCGTACACGCTAGCGGACATGAGCCGAAATCCCGGGATGAGTGCCGATTACGCTAGATTCCCAGTACTGGCTGTCCAGCCAAATCCACGGCCCAAGGGAGCAAGCGCATGGCGAGCACAGCTACAACACCCGCGAGTGAGAACATCGGCAGCCTGCCGGTCGACGCCGTCTCCTACGAGGACCTGTATGCGCGCTGGGAGCGCGGTAACTGGAGCGCTACCGAGCTCGACTTCAGCGAGGACGCCAAGCAGTGGCAGGAGCGCTTCACCGACTTCGAGCGCCAGGCCGCGCTCTGGAACTATGCGCTGTTCTTCTGGGGCGAGGACGCGGTTGCCGACAACCTCTCGCCCTACATCGACGCTGCGCCGCGCGAGGAGCAGAAGTACTTCCTCACGACACAGCAGGTGGACGAGGCTCGCCATGCCGTCTTCTTCAAGCGCTTCATGCAGGAGGTGTGCGGCATCGGCAGCGGCTCGATGAAAAGCGGCCTGGAGGCGATCAAGCCACAACTGACGCCCGGCTTTCGCAAGATCTTCGAGCGGCTGGACACGATGGCCGAGGAGCTGCGCAAAGACCATTCGCCCGCGAAGCTTGCCGCCGCGGTCACGCTCTACCACGTGGTGATCGAGGCCTCGCTCGCCCAGCCCGGGCAGCACTTCATCTGTAGCTACCTGGAAGAGCGCGACGTGCTTCCCGCCTTCCGTACCGGGATGCAGAACATCGCTGCCGACGAGCAGCGCCACATCGGCTTCGGCGTGAAGCTGCTGGCCGACCTCAGGCGCGAAGATCCCGTCGGCGTGCCGAAGGCCGTGGCCGGGCTGTTGCGCGAAGTGACGCGCTACACCGCGCAAGTGCTGATGCCGCCCGGCTGGGACGAAAGTTACATCACGGTCTTCGGCGCCACCTACGACGAGGTCGGGGTCGAAGGGCTGACCTCGATGACGACCAAGTTGCGCTCGGCCGGACTCTCTCCGGAGACGCTGCCTGGTCCGGCGCTGCTGCCGCCCGGGCTCGAGCCCGTCGAGATCTCTCAGCGCGGTCGCGAACTTGCCAAGGCCGGCGTGATCGGCGTGCGCGAGGGTCCGAGCAAGCGCGATCCCGAGACGGTGGCGCTGCTGTTCGACACGATCCGCCGCCAGGTCAACCCCAACCACGGGCTCAAGCGGCCGACCACCTTCCAGTGGGAGTTCACAGACTCAGACGTCGATGCTTGGCACCTGCGCGTGGACAACGGGTCGAGCACCGTCGAGCAAGGGACGGCAGCCAAGCCGGACCTGCGCCTGAAGGTGTCCTATCAGGACTTCGTGGACATCGTCGGCGAACGGCTCGATCCCTTGCGCGCGATGGCCACCGGCAAGCTGCGCCCACGCGGCAACCCGCTGGCGATGAAGCGGCTGACGCAGGTTTTCCCGCGCGCCTGAGCAAACCGATAGGTCATTTTTTGGGGGCTGAGCTGGGCGGCGCCGGCGAAGCCGGTTCGTAGGAGCTGAAGTTCGCCGCCCGCGCGAGCTCGCTATTCAAAGCCGAATTCTCCCGCGGGCGAGCCGGTGGGCGGTGCCGTGGACCGAGTGGGCACGGGGCCGGATGCCCGCTCGGGGCCGAACTCGCGCGCGGCAACTTCGGCGCTCGAGGGCGCAGCACGGACGCCTGCCGCCCGACGCCGGTGCGCGCGATGGGATGTGGGCTTGCGAGCGGCCCGCCGCCCGTGCGCACGGGAGGGACCCGCAAATGGAGCCTTCGACAGCGCGGAGACCAGCGGAGCCGGCGCGAGCGCGCTCTGGGTGGGCTGGACGCGGCGGCCAACCGGGCTGGCGTGGGCATGGACGCCGAGCGCCGCGTAGCCGCCGGCGACGAGCGCGACCGTCGTCGCCGCGAGCTTGACCGTGAGCGAACCGGTCAGGCCACTCCAGCCGCCTGCCCCCGTACGCGTCGCATCCGCCGCTCCGCCGTTCGCGGGCCTGCCCGCGACTCGGGACAGCTTCGCCGCCAGACGCCGCGCCGCCCCGTCTGTAGCCGTTCGCCCCACGGCGGCCGACGCGCCCCCGCCGGCCGCCCCCAACGTGGGCAGCAACGGCAGCGGCAGCAAGCTCGCCAGGCCGCGCAGCGAGGCCACGTGGGCGCGGCAGGCCGGGCACTCGCGGCAGTGAGCCACGGCCAGGGCATGGCGCTCACCCTCGGGGGCGAGGATGCCGAAGGCGTAGGCGCGCATCAACGAGGACTGCTGCTCGCACCAAGCGCCGGCCTGGATCATCTCGAGCAACTCCCCGACCTTGCCGGCCACCCCCGGCCTTCCCGTGCCGGCGCCCTCCATCAGCTTGCGCATGCGCGCCTCGCTCAGACCCATGCGCTCGGCCGCCTCGGCACGCGAGAGCCCCTGCAGATAACAGAGCGAGGCGACTTCACACTCGCGTGGGGAGAGGCGCGAGCGCAAAGCCTCGAATACCTCGCGCAGGCGCGCACGGTCGTCGAGCTCTGAAGCGAGGTCTGTGCGAGTGGCGTCGAACCCCGGCGGGAACGAACCAATTTCCCCCACACCGAGAACGCCGGCACGACGGGCGGCGAGGTGCTCGTCGATCGCTCGCCTGAAAGTGACGAGCACGAGCCAGGCCGAAGGGTTCTCGACCTCCTCGCCTTCCAGGACCGTCGCGTAAAGACCGTGCCAGGCCTGGGCGTAACAGGCCTCCAGGTCGGCCGGGTCTAGCACTATCCCCTTGGCCTGTAGCTGCCCCCGCACGATCGTGAGCACCTTTGCGCGCAGGCCGGCGAAGTCCTTGCGCAACAGACGCTCCGCACGATAGCGACTCAGGCGCGATCCCCCTCGTTGGGGCCCGGAACGGCTCACTTGCCACCCGACACGGGAACGCCCTCAGTGTCCGACGGGCCATGTCCGATGCGAAGATCACGAATCGTGCGGATCATCCAACGAGATCCATCGGATACGCGCGCGCTCGGGCACAGTCCACGGGTAGGCTTTCGACCAATCTCCGGTTCGCCGCCCCGCAGCGCACCTTGCCCGAACCGACCACCTCCCTCAGTCATCCTCGAGCCAGCCACATCTAATCCGCCGCCGCCCCCGCCCGCGCGTGCCGAGGTTCTGGGCATACCGCTTGCAGTCTCCGACTACGACGAGGTCGTCGCATGGATGGACGCGATGATCTCTGCCGGCACGCGCGGCTGGCTCACCGCGGCGGCGGTCAACCTGATCATGTCCGCAAACGACGATCCAACCACGATGCAAGCGGTGCTCGGCGCGACACTGGCGGTGCCCGACGGGCAGCCACTGGTCTGGGCGCTGCATCTGCTCGGGCACAAGCAAGCGACACGCGTGTACGGCCCCGACCTGATGGCCCACTACTGCGCACATGCGGCGAGCACGGGCACCCCCATCTACCTGTATGGCGGGCGCTCCGATCAGGCGCTCGAGCTGCTCGAGGCACGCCTGCGCGAGCGCTTCCCAGGGTTGCAAATCGCCGGTGGCTGGTCACCACCGTTTCGTCCTTTGACCGCCGAGGAGCAAGCACAAGCGATCGAGCGGATCGACAGCTCGGGCGCGAAGGTCGTATGGGTCGGCACCGGCCAACCCAAGCAGGAGCTGTGGATGCACGAGATGCGCCCGCTGTTGGCCGCGCCGCTGCTAGTAGGCGTCGGCGCCGCGTTCGACTTCCATGCCGGCATCGTCTCCCAGGCGCCTGGCTGGATGCAGCGCAACGGTTTGGAGTGGCTCTACCGGCTGACACGCGAGCCGAAACGGCTGTGGCGGCGCTACGCCTCGCAGAATCCGCGCTTCCTGGTGGGCTTTCTGCGCCAATACCTGCACGCGCGGCGCGGCGGACCTCGGCAAACCTAAAGGCGCGTGTTGGCATATTGTTTTTTCTCTAACTACGATGGTGACTACAAAAGGTAGGCACAAACGTAGTCAACAAAGAATCGAATACACAAACCCCGCACCTGGCGCGGATACTTGCATCGATAACCTCTGCGCTGCCCATGCCAGACCCAAACACCAGCGCCGACGTCTCGGTGATCGGCCTCGGACGAGTCGGCCTGCCGCTGGCGCTGTCGTTTGCCGACCGCGGCCTGAGCGTGATCGGGATCGACAACGACCCAGCGCGGCTCAGCTCGGTGAGCGCGGGAAGGATGCCGTTCGAGGAGACCGGAGCCCAGGAGCTGCTCGAGCGCGTGCACGCGAGTGGGCGCCTGTCGCTGTCGGAGCGGGTGGCCGACGCCGCCCAGGCAAAGCACATCGTGATCACGCTCGGCACCCCTTCCTTCTCGCACATCGAGATCGACATGCACGACATCCGCTCCGCGCTCGACGACTTGCTCGGCGCGCTTCAGCCCGGACACGCGTTGACGCTGCGCTCGACCGTCGCCCCCGGCACGACCGAATTCGTCGCCGGCTATCTGGCCAAGCACCGTGGCTTTCGGATCGGTGAGGATGTGTATGTGGCGCACGCCCCGGAGCGGATCGCCGCCGGGCGCTTCCTCGAGGAGATCGACTCGCTGCCGTGCATCGTCGGCGGCGTCGGCGCGCGCTCGGGCGAGGTGGTCGCCGAGCTCCTCAGCGTGTTCGACGCGCCGATCGTGCAGACCACCCCCGTGCAGGCTGAGCTCGCGAAGATCTGGGCGAACATCCTGCGCTACACGCTGTTCGCCCTTCCCAACCTGCTGATGATGGACTGCGAGCGCTACGGCGCCAACGTGTTCGAGGTGATCGACCTCGTCAACCGCGACTACCCGCGCGGCGGCCTCGCCCAGCCAGGGTTGACGGCCGGGACATGCCTGCGCAAGGACTTCACCTTCTCCGAGGAGCGCTCCAACGCACCCGGAATGCTGCTTGCGGTCTCGCGTGTGAACGAGTCGGTGCCCTTGTTTCTGGTGGAAGGGATCAAGCGTCGGCTGGCCCCGCGCGCCGAAGACCCGCCCGAGGCACCCCGAAGGAGCGCAGGAGCGCCGCTGGGATCCGATCTGGGTGCGCTGGCGGGGCGCAAGATCGCCGTGCTGGGCCTGGCCTTCAAGGCCGACACCGACGACGAGCGCGACTCGCTCGCGCACAAGCTGATCCGGCTGTTGGAGCGCGAGCTGGCCGACGTGGTCGCGCACGATCCACATGTGGCCACCCCGACCGTGTCTTTCGAGGAGGCTGTGCTGGACGCGGATGTCGTGGTCGTGGCGGCCAACCACCACGAGTTCCGCGAGCCGGCGGCGCTCGCCACGATCGCCGCGGCGGCAAGCGCGGACTGCCTCGTCGTCGATCCCTGGAACTGCTGGGGCGCCGGCCAGGTGTTCGCATACGCCGGCGAGCTGGTGGCACTGGGGGCTGCGCAAGCATGAGCAGAAGCGCATGCCCCCCGCTCGCGCGGGGGGCATCCCCGATTTACGCACACACGGCGCAGCTCCTCGGCGCGAGTTACGTGCATATGCCGCCGCTCGTCGCGAAGGCAACACGATGACCCGGGTGCTCGTCACCGGTGGCGCCGGCACGATCGGCGCCGCTGTCGTCAGACGGCTGCTTGCCGACCCGGCATACGACGTGCGCGTCTCAGACCAGCGCCCGGCGCCGCAGTGGATGCGCGAGGGCTGTGAGGTGCACACCGGCGACCTGCGCCAACTGCAGCAGGCACGCACGGCGATGGATGGCTGCCCGCTCGTGATCCATCTGGCGGCGATCGTCGGCGGCATCGGCAACTTCCACAAGCTGCCGCACACGCTCACCGAGGTCAACAACGGCCTCTACAACGCCGTCTACCGCGCCGCGCTGGACCACGAAGTCGAGCGCTTCACCTACGTGTCCTCTTCGATGGTGTTCGAGCGCGCCACGGAGTTTCCGACGACCGAGGCGCACCTGCCCGACTGCCCCACGCCGCAGTCCGCCTACGGCTTCTCAAAGCTCACGGGCGAGGTCTACGCACGCGCGGCTCACGCCGAGCACGGCCTGCCTTTCACGATCTGCCGGCCCTTCAACGCCTACGGCCCCGGCGAGATGCCGGAGGACGAGCCGGGCATCGCGCACATGGTGCCCGACCTGATCAAGAAGGTCCTCTCCGGCCAGCATCCGCTCGAGATCTTCGGCTCCGGCGAGCAGACGCGCACGCTCACCCACATCGATGACATCGCCGACGGCGTCGTCTGCGCGATGTCCTCGCCGGCAGGCCTGAACGAGGACTTCAACATCTCAGCCTCGCACGAGCTGACAGTCGCCGAGACGGCGCGCATCATCTGGGAGGCCTGCGGCGAGGATCCGGAGAAGTTCGAGCTGAAGCATCTGCCCACGTTCGAGGTCGACGTTCCCAGGCGCTGGCCGTCGGTCGAGAAGGCCAAACAGCTGCTCGGCTGGGAGGCAAAGATCGGGGTGGAGCAGGGCATCGCATCGACCGTCGGCTGGCTGCGCGGCCTTACGAACACTCCCTGAACAGCAGGCAGGCCATCGCACCTCGACCACCTCAGCGCGTGGCCGACGACGACGGCCGGCGCAACCGTCTGACAGCGAGGCCAGATAGGGTCCGGACCATGAACAATAAACGCTCCGCGCTCGTCACCGGGATCACCGGCCAGGACGGGTCCTACCTCGCCGAGCTCCTACTCGAGCACGGCTACGACGTACACGGGATGGTGCGCCGCGCCTCCACCGAGAAGTTCGACCGCATCGAGCACATCCGCGACCGCATCACCCTGCATCAGGGCGACCTGCTCGATCAGCGCTCACTCGTGGACGCGATGCGCGCCGCCAAACCGGCTGAGATCTACAACCTCGCCGCGATGTCCTTTGTCGCCGTCTCCTGGATCCAGCCGACGCTCACCGCCGAGTTCACCGGCACCGGCGTGACACGCATGCTCGAGGCGATGCGCGAAGTCTGCCCAGAGGCGCGCTTCTACCAGGCCTCCTCCTCAGAGATGTTCGGCAAGGTCCTAGAGGTCCCACAGACCGAGACCACCCCCTTCTACCCACGCTCGCCTTACGGCGTGGCCAAGGCCTACGGGCACTTCATCACGGTCAACTACCGCGAGTCCTACAACCTGCACGCGACCAGCGGAATACTTTTCAACCACGAGAGTCCTCGCCGCGGCCTGGAGTTCGTGACGCGCAAGATCACCTGGCATGCCGCCGCGATCAAGCACGGCCGGGCCAAGGAGATCCGCCTTGGCAACCTCGACGCCGAGCGCGACTGGGGCTATGCCAAGGACTACGTGGAAGCGATGTGGCTGATGCTGCAGCGCGACATTCCCGAGGACTATGTGATCGCCACCGGCGAGTCGCACTCGGTGCGGGAGTGCTGCGAAGTCGCCTTCGACGAGGCCGGCCTAGGCGACTTCGAGCAGTACGTCACGATCGATCCCGCGTTTGTGCGCCCGGCCGAGGTGGACCACCTGATCGGCACGCCCGCAAAGGCCGAGCGCGACTTGGGCTGGAAGCCTCAGACGACCTTCGAGCAGCTGATCAGGTTGATGACACGCGCCGACATGGAGCTGCTCGGCAGCTGAGCGCCGGGCGCAACCGGACCGGCAATGCACACCAGGCTCGAGGGATGTGCTCGCCCGTCGCTCGCCGCGGCTCGTTCGCTTTGCAATGCCGGCGCCGATCGATGAGCGTCGCCCTGTTCGACACATCGACGGCGCTGGCCCCATTGCGTGAGGAGCTGCGCGAGGCGGTCGCACGGGTGCTCGACTCCGAGCGCTACATCCTCGGCCCGGAGGTGCAGGCCTTCGAGCGGGAGTTCGCGGCTTACTGCGGCGTTGGCCACGCGGTGGGCGTGGCCAATGGCACGGAGGCGATCACGATCGCCCTGCGCGCGATGGGAGTAGGACCGGGCGACGAGGTGCTGGTGCCCTCCTTCACTTTCTACGCCTCCGTCGAGGCGATCGCCCCCACGGGGGCCACGCCGGTCTTCTGCGACGTGGATCCGCAGACGTTCTGCATCAACGCGGAAACGGTCGCCGAGGCGCTTACGCCGCACACCAAGGTCGTGATCGCTGTACACCTGTTCGGGAACCTCGCACCCGTCGCCGAGATCGAAGCGCTTGGAGTGCCCGTACTGGAGGACGCCGCGCAGGCGGCGGGCTCGACCGTGACTCACGACCACCGCACACACGACCACGTCACTGCCGGCCATTCCACTGACGACCGGCCCACTCCAGGCGACCCTGCCACGGGCCACTCCGCGCACAGCCATCCGGTCGCCCATCTTCGTCCCGGCGCGCTCGGCCAAGCCGCCACGTTCTCCTTCTTCCCATCCAAGAACCTCGGCTGCTTCGGCGACGGAGGCATGATCGTCACCAACGACGAGCGCATAGCCGACGAAGCGCGCGTGCTGCGCTTCCACGGCTCGCGCGACAAGGTCTCCTACGAGTTGCTCGGCTACAACTCGCGACTGGACGAGTTGCAGGCTGCGGTCTTGCGCGTGCAGCTTCCCCACCTCGACGCATGGTCGGACGGGCGCCGCCGCGCCGCCGCGCATTATGCGCAAACGGGGCTCGGCGAGCTCGTCACGCTGCCGCGACCGACGCTCGGCTCAGCGCCCGCATGGCATCTCTATGTCGTTCGCCACGCCGAAGCCGACCGTATCGCCGCGTCACTCACCGACGCCGGCATTGGCTGCCGCGCCTACTACCGCACCCCCGTACACGAACAGCCCGCTATGCGCGCCTGGGGCGAGAACTTGAAGCTACCGGGCACCGAGGAGGCGGCACGAACGCACCTCGCCATTCCGATGAGCCCGGTGCTTTCGGACGAGCAGGTCGAGCAGGTCGTGGCCGGCGTGCGGGACACCGGCGCACCGAGCGGCTGAGATCACGACAATGGCGAGCGTGGGCGGCACCGATATCGGCACGACCGAGACAACCCGCACGACCGAGACGACCGGCGGAGGCACCGTCGAGAAACCGAAGTCGCGCGTCGGCTCGCTCGTCGAGCTCGTGCTGGTCATCGCTGTCGCGGTCGGTCTGGCGCTGTTCATCCAAGCGTTCGTCGTGAAGCCCTACAGGATCCCCAGTAGCTCGATGGAACCGACGTTGATCGTCGGCCAGCGCGTGCTGGTCAACCGTCTCGCGATGGACTTCAGCGACCCCCACGTCGGCGGGATCTACGTGTTCCACCCGCCCAAGGACGCCGAAGAACAGCTATGCGGGTCTCACCCGCACGCGGTCACGCCTGGACGGGCTGCCTGCGCGGAAGCCGAGCCCCAGGAGGCGGGCGTCAACTTCATCAAGCGCCTGGTCGCGGGGCCCGGGGATGAAATCTATATCAAGGGCGGACACGTCTTTCGCAAGGCTGCCGGCGGTACAAACTTCGTGGCCGAGAAAGACTCCTACATCGCCCGCTGCGAAGAAAGCTCGGAGTGCGACTTCCCCACTCCGATCAAGATCCCGCCCGGTCACTGGTTCATGATGGGCGACAACCGCGGCGAATCCGACGACAGCCGCTTCTGGGGTCCCGTCCCCACCGGCTGGATCATCGGGCAGGCGATCGTCACCTACTGGCCACTCGACCGGATCGGCATTCTCTGAGCAGCCTCTCAAAACTAGCTCCCCGCGCGCCACCCCTCTTGTTGACACGGGGGAACTTGTTCAGCCAGACAGCTTCCCGGGCCGAGCAGTGGCCGTCAGCGCCAGCGCTCGAGCAGGTCCTCGTCGCCCACTTCGCGTACCACACGCGCGGGCACGCCCATCGCCACCGCACGCGCCGGCACGTCGCGTGTCACGACAGCGCCGGCGGCGATGAACGCATCCTCGCCGATCTCGACGCCTGGTGTGAGCACCGTGCCACCGCCGACACGGCAGGCGCGCCTGAGCGTCGCACCGCGCAATTGGATGTCCGAGCCATGGCGGGCCATCGTGTCGTCGTTGGTCGTGGTCGCTCCCGGCCCGACGAAGACATCATCCTCGATCTCGGTGAAGGCTGTCAGGTAGACGCCGGTCTGCACTTTCACGCGCGCGCCGACGACGACGTCGTTGTCCACAACGCTGCCGCGCCCGATCACTGAGCCATTGCCGATGCGAGTGCGCTCGCGCACAAAGGACTGGTCGCCGAGGATCGCCTCATCGCCGACGACGGCGCCCGCGAACACGACGGCGCCGGAGCAGATCGTCACGCGCGCGCCGATCTCGAGCACGCCGACCTCGCCTTGGGCTGAGGAGCCGCGTGCCAGGCGCGGGCGCTTGCCGAGCACCGCGTGATCCTCGATCAGGCAGCCATCGCCGATGACAGTCCCCGCATGCACCACCACATGCGCGCCAAAGACGACGCCCTCGCCGATACTCACGTCCTCGCCGAGGACGAGACCCGGGGCCCGGGAATCTTGCATCATCGCGCCGTCTGGGCGACGGGAACGCCCCATCCAATCCCAAAAATGAAGCCGCCGGTGGGAGGCGACGCGATCGGATTCATGTCCGCGCCTCGCTCACAAGCGCACCACGTTCTTTGCCTGGGTCCCGCGTGTCACGCCACGGAGGTCTACCACGATCGGCGCGCTCTGGACGATCGCCTCGTAATCGACGCCCGGATGCTTGGTCACGACCAGTGCGAGGTCGGCGCCGTCCAGCGCCTGCTCCGCCGTGACGCTGCTCAGCTCCAGCTCGGGGATGCTCGGCACGTAGGCGTCGTGGTAGCAGAGCTCGGCGCCGAGCTCGCGCAACAGCTCCAGGATCTTCAGCGCCGGCGACTCGCGCACATCGCCGACGCCCGACTTGTAGCTGACGCCGAAGACCGCGATCCGCGAGCCCTTCACCGCCAGGCTTGCATCGTTGAGGGCGCGCTGCACCAACGCGGCGCAGTGGTATGGCATCTGCTGGTTGACCTTGCCGGCGAGCTCGATGAACTCGGTGCTCATGTCGAACTCGCGCGCGCGCCAACTCAGATAGAAGGGATCCACCGGCAGGCAGTGACCGCCCATGCCTGGACCCGGCTCGAAGCGCATGAAGCCGTACGGCTTGCTCGCCGCGGCCTCCACGACCTCCCAGATGTCAATCCCCATCCGGTCGGTGAGCATCGCCAACTCGTTCACGAGCGCGATGTTGACCGAGCGGAAGATGTTCTCCAGGAGCTTGCACAGCTCGGCTGCCTCGGGGCTCGACACGCGCACCACCTCGTCGCAGACGAGCTCGTACACCGCCTGTGCGCGGTCTGCGCACCCAGGCGTCAGGCCACCCAGCACCTTCGGCGTGGTGCGCAGCGTGAAGTCGGTGCGGCCGGGATCCACGCGCTCGGGAGAGAAGGCCAGGTGGAAGTCCTTGCCGGCCACGAGCCCCGACTCTTCCAGTAGCGGAGCGACACGATCGCGCGTGGTCCCGGGATACGTGGTCGACTCGAGCACGACGAGCTGCCCAGCCTTCAGCACGAGGGCCAGCTCGCGCATGCTTTCGACCAAAGGACCGAGGTCCGGCTCGCGATTGACACTCAGTGGGGTGGGCACGCACACGAGCACCGCCTGCGCCCGCGCCAGCTGCTCATAGCTGCTCGTCGCGGCGATCCGCTCGCCCGCCGCCGCCAGACGCTCGGAGGGAATGTCGCCGATGTAGGACTGCCCCGCCGCAATCGCCTCAACCTTGCGCCGGTCGACGTCGACCGCGACCACATCGGATCCCTGCTCGGCAAAGGCCACCGCGAGCGGCAGCCCGACATAGCCGAGCCCGATTATGCCGACTCTCGTCATCTGCCCGGCAGTCTAGGGGAGCCCCAAGCGCCGACCCGGTGGCGGCGCCTGGGGACGACGATCGGCGTCTGCGCGAGGCTCCTTCTACGTGTGTCCGGCGACGGCTTGCAGCTCGCGCAGGTCGGCGTCGACCATACGCTCCACCAGCTGCTCGAAGCTGAGCCGCGGCCGCCAGCCGAGCTGTCGGCGCGCCTTGCTGGGATCGCCAACGCTCTCTGTCCGCTCGGACTTGCGCACGAGTTTTAAGTCCACGCGCACGTAACGCTCGGCCTCCAGACCCACACAGGCGAACGCCGTCTCGGCCAGCTCCGCCACCTTGTGCCCCACGCCGCTCGCAAGCACATAGTCCTCGGGCTGTTCCTGCTGCAGCATCAGCCACGCTCCGTACATGACATCCCCGGCAAATGACCAGTCGCGCACGGCCTCCAGCGAGCCGAGCGCAACCTCCTCGGCCAACCCGAGCTTGATCTGGGCCACCGCGCGCGTCACCGCGCGCGTCACGAAGTGCGGCGGTCGTCGCTCGGACTCGTGGTTGAAGACGATCCCCGAGCACGCATACAGGCCGTCGTGCGTCCGCATCGCTCCCACGAGCTGGTGGGAGGCGAGCTTGCCGATCGCGTACGGCGAGCTCGGCTTGCAAGGCGTGCTCTCGTCTTGCGGACTGAGGTCTACGTCGCCGAAGATTGCACCAGAGGCCGCTACCCAGACGCGCGCACGCGGGTCGCTGTCGCGTACCGCCTCGAGCAGCACCGCTGTCGAGCCGACGATCGCGCGCATCGTGTCGGCCGGCTTTTCCCATGAGACCGGGATGAACGACGGCGAGGCCAGGTGATAGAGCTCGTGCGGCTGGGCCTGCTCGATCGCCGCACGCAGCGACGCCGGTTCCAGCAGATCGCCGCCCAGCAACGAAAGGCGCTCGCGCAGGTGCTCTGAGCAGCCGAGCGACGGCTGCTGCGGGTCTCCGTGCACCAAACCCGTCACCTCATAGCCCTTCTCGAGCAGCAGTTCGGCCAGGAACGAGCCGTCCTGGCCGCTGATGCCGGTGATCAGCGCGCGTCTTGGTTGGGTGTCCACCGGCGAGAGCTTATGGGCTGGCGAGGATCGGCTCCGCCAGACACCGAGTCATTCCCGAGGGCGCGGGAGGCGCCGTGCCGCTGACGGCCAGTTGCTCAGCCCGTTGCATATATCGCTTCAAGCCCCGCGGCCACCACCGCCGGCGCGCACAGCTCACCTACCCGGACTCGCCCACGCTCCGCCGCGGCCGCATCGCCCCAGCGGCGCCCGATCGCCTCCGCGAGCGCTGCTGGGTCGCCGGGGTCGACCAGCCCGTCCGGCTCGACGAGCTCCCGCAATGCGCCTACGCGGCTTGCGACTACGGGCACACCCGCCGCCATCGCCTCGGCGCCCGCCATCCCGAATGTCTCGGCCGAGCGAGAGGGGACGATCGCGAGTGCAGCGCCCCTGCGCAGACGATCCAGCTCCGCTTCGTCTACGTGTCCGACAAAGCGCAAATCACGATGCCCCGCGCGCGCGCGCGGGGCATCGTCCTTTTTTGGGACTTCCACGGGCTGGCTCATGGCGAGGCCCTCCAGCCCGCCGGCTGCCGGCGCAACTGTCTGCCCTCGGGCATCGGGGGTCCTCGAGCGCAGGCCGGCGGAGCCGGCCTCGAGGCGACTGGCTTGCGCCTGCAGATTCCCCCGCTGCGGACCTTCCCCCGCCACCACAAGTGGGACACCCGCCATTCGGCACGCCTCGATCGCCACATCGACTCCCTTCTCCGGTGCGAGTCGCGACACGACCAGCGCGTAGCTACCCGTTTTCGCATCCGCGATCTCCCCCGAGAATCCCACCGGCGGCGGGAGCACATGCACGCGCTCCCAGTCGAGCGGCGCTCCCAGCTCGCGCAAACGCTCGCGTGCGAACTCGCTCGGCACGACGAACGCATCCGCCTGCTCCACCAGACGCTGCTGCCACAGCGCGAGCGAGGCCCCATACGCCAATGCCTCAGCGCGACTGCCGCGACAGTTGCGCATCATCCCCGGCAGCGTGTTGCGGCCGTGGCAACGTGTGCACTCCTGCCCATCGGTGAAGCACACGCCAGTGGCGCAAACGAGCCGGTATTGGTGCAGGTGCACTACGACGCGCGCGCCCTCCTCGCGAGCGGC
>Ga0208480_1000267_pt1 | contig 20024 bp, 17 predicted proteins | sample NGESurshal092012_4_FD_184485 | JGI IMG/M metagenome (GOLD analysis project Ga0208480, IMG submission 184485) | Arctic peat soil microbial communities from Barrow, Alaska - NGEE Surface sample F53-1 shallow-092012 (SPAdes) | ecosystem: Environmental > Terrestrial > Soil > Wetlands > Peat ... | reverse complement strand
GGCGACCAGTTTCCGATCGTCAGCGGTTCATCGACGACCTGGTCGGAAGGGGTGTGGCCTGCCTCCATGGCGGTCAGATAGACGAACGGTTTGAACGCTGAACCGGCCTGGCGGCGGGCGGCGGTGGCCCGGTCGAACTGGCTGTCGGCATAGACGGCGCCGCCGACATAGGCGCGGATGCGCCCCTCACCGTCCAGGGCCACCAGGGCGCCCTGGCCCACGCCCTGGGCGGCGTGCGCCGCCACGCCGGTCCGCACCGAGCAGGCGCGCGCTGCCCTGCCGGCCCAGGTGCCGATGGCCGACGCCGTCTTCAACGTCGCCTGCGCAGCCACCCTGACGCTCGGTCTGGCCCGCGGCGAGCATGGCTTGGAGCGCCGCCTGCCGGTCGACTTGGCGGCGCTGACCGAAGATGTGCTGGGCGAGCTCGCCGGGGAGCTCGGGCGTCGCGGACTGCGGCTGCAAACTGCCCTGCACCCAGCCCACACCCAAGGCGATCCGCAACTCCTGGAGCGCTTGGTGGCGAACCTGATCGACAATGCGATCCGTCACAACGTCGCCGGCGGAGGCATTGACGTGACCACCACGACCACCGCTGGGGTAGCGGTCCTTTTGGTGGTCAACGACGGCCCGGCGATCCCCACAGATGAGCTGGAGCGCCTGCAAGCCCCGTTCGAGCGCCTCGGTGCAGCCCGCACCGGCTCCGGTGACGGTCATGGCCTTGGGCTCTCGATCGTGCACGCGGTCGTCGCTGCCCACGGGGCACAGCTCACGATCGGCGCGCGGCCCGAAGGTGGGCTGGCCGTGGAGGTGCGCTTTGCGCCGCGGAACTAGTGGCGGCTGCCTGGGGTGCCGCTGCGCGCATCCAGGGGTGGATGGGTCATGCCGATATCCAGAAAACCGAGATCTACCGGCACTAGCGACTATGTGGTTTGGACGGTCCCTCTGAGCGCTAGCTCGACCCAACCAGCGGCTTGAGCCGGAAAGCAATTCCTTCGGAGTCTCGTTCGATCTCATGACCCCAGAACCGGAGGACGGTCCAGCCGGCGGATCGAAGACGCTTGGTCTGCTCGTCGTCACGCTCGATGTTGCGATCGAGCTTGGCAGTCCAGTAGCTTGTGTTCGAGGATGGTCGTCGACCACATTCCGGGCATCCGTGCCAGAAACAACCGTCCACAAACACGGCGACCTTCTGTCGAGGAAAGGCGAAGTCGGGACGGGCACGTCCGACTTTGAGGTTGCGGCGCCAGCCGCGAATGCCTACGGCCCACATGAAAGCAGCGAGCTGTTGCTCCAGCGAGGTGTACTGGCTGGGGACTGCAGCCATAGTGCGGCTGCGTTGCTGGCGCTCGGCGGCGCCGCCCGTTGCAGGTGGCGGCGCCGGTGGTACACGGGGCGATTTACGCCGCTGCGTCGACTCCGCTGGCACCGGCGACGCCTGCCTCGCTTAGGATCTCTGCACTGCGCTGCGCGAGCGCCTTGCCGAGCAGGACCGGAACCGCGTTGCCGACGTGGCGCATCATCTGCTCGTTCTTACCGACAAAGAAGAAGTCATCGTCGAAGCTCTGGAAGCGAGCAGCCTCCCGCACCGTGAGGGCGCGGTCGTCTTGGTAGTGGATGAAGCGTCCGCTACCTGGGTTATGGAAGTAGGTGGTGATCGTCTGTGCGATGCCGCCGCGATGCAGGCGAGCATAGGCCTGCGAGAAATACTCGCGGTCCTCGTCGGCGCGCAGGCGCAGGCCATCCTCAAGCTCTTGGTTCCGGCCGCCCTCGGGGATCATGCGGATCTTGCTCATCATTGCTTTAGCGTGCGAACGTGCGCGATGGTTAAAGAGTATGTCGGATTTGGTGCGACGTTCGGCCTGGTAGTCGGACCGGGGTGCCGTCGGGTAGCTCATGTACTCGTCACCGCCGCCAGCCGGGATGGACGGCAGGTCAGAGATTGCTTCGGCGACCGACAGGCCGGGCGGGCACTTGGGCTCACCGGCGGCGGCGGCCCGGATTAGCTCCTGGGCGGTGAAGGGGCCTGCGTCGACACCGTCGGGGAACGGGCCGCCGACGGTGCCGAGGTCTTCGCGGATGGCGATGATTACCAAGCGCCGCCGCATCTGTGGCACGCCATAGCGCCACGCTTCGAGAACCTTCGGGTTTACGTCGTAGCCGGCGTCGTGGAGCATGACGCTCAGCTCGTCGAAGAGGGGGCTCTGCTCGTCCCAGAACAGCGCCGGGACGTTCTCTATGATCGCGATGTGCGGGCGGAGCTCGTCGATGATCTCGCCAGTGTGTTTGAGCTGCCGATTGCGGGGATCCTCAAGCTGTCGGGCGCCGATCTTCGACAGGCCCTGACAGGGCGGCCCTGCGGTTAGCACGTTGAGCTCGCCAGGCTCCAGCTTGGCCAGGTCCATTAGCTTGGCGGCTGGCACGTCGGAGAGATCCTTACGCCAGTATGGAGTGCGTGGACGATTACGCTGGAAGGTTGTGCGGGCGCTCTCGTCGCTGTCTACGAGTAGGCGCGTCTCAAAAAGGCCGGTGGCCTCGAAGCCGAGGGTGAAACCGCCTACTCCTGCGTAGAGGTCCATGTGTGTGAGCTTGTCGCTCACGCAGCGGTCTTCTCATCGAAAAGGAATTGCGAGAGATCTTCCTCGGCCTTGTCGTGGATCAGGGCGTAGAGCTTGTCAATCTCACCGTCGAGCAGGTCGGACGTCAGCTCGCCCTTCTGGCCGAGGTCGCGGATGTACTCCTTGAGGATGATCTCCACGTAACGCTGGAACATGTAGTCGCGCCAGCGTGAATGGTCGGCACCGTAGGTTTCTAGGATCTTCTGCGCCAGTTTCGTACTGGTGTTGATCCAGTAGATGTTCTGCACGGCGTCCTCCGGCCGCTGGTAGACCGCAGGATGACGCGGCGAGCAGGTCAGCGGCATGCCGAGCTCATCGAACGGGTCTGCGTCCTGGCTGGACAACAGCACGACGGGCGCGCGGCGCTTAGGGCGCTCCTGGTCTCCGTCCCCGCCCTCAGTCCCGCCAGGCGCATTGCCGACGCTTGGGTTCGGGTCATCAGGATCATCAGGCCCCGGAACGGGGTTGGGGTCGTCGGGGTCATCGTGTCCACCTTCGCCCTGGCCGCCCCCACCAAAACCGGAGCCTTCGCCAGGGCCGCCAAACAGCGTGACGACGCTCTCGGACATAAACTTGTTCTTCCACTTGTTGAGCAGCTCGTTGTAGGCTGCTGAGCGCTCCAAGTTAGCGTGCTGCTGGTTTTTGGCGTCGGCCTTGGCGATCTCGCTCCCTAGCTCGGCGACCTTGTCGCGGATCCAGCTCAGCAGCACGCGAGACTTGTCGCCCTCGGCGAGCTTCTCGCGGTCGTTCTTGACGAGATCATCCTCGGGGTCTTCGAGCTTTGGGCAGTAGCACTCCCCATGGAGGAACTCTGCCTGCGCCGGTACCATGCCGCCCAGTTCATGGGTGGCATAGGACGCGATGACGGACGTCTCGCCGGAAATGTCGATTCGATCGGCGCCCTTGGGGCGCAAAGTGTCGGAGGCGACCTTTAGCTCCAGCCAGGCTTCCGGATACTGCTTGTCGCGGAAAAGATGCTCGCCGCCGTTGGCGTCGGTGAGCGCGTCGGGGATTTCCCAATGGTAGGTCTCATTGAAGTCCACGCGGCCCTCTGGTTCGACGACTTGGAGACGGTGAAAGACACCGAGGTTCTTGCCGAAGCGGGCGTAGACTGGATTGTGAAGCAAGGGGCGACGTGCCTGTGGGTTGACCAGAAGCTTCTCGATGATGTTGCGCGAGGTGGCCCCCCGAGAGAAGTTCTCGGGTTGGTCGCCGTAGACAACGGTGAAGCCGCCGCTCTCGCCGAGGCGTACGCGGGCGTCCTCGGTCAACTCGTCGATACTGATGCCGGCGTATTCCAGCGCTTCCGCGAGGTCCATGTCTCGGTCCTCGTAGCCGTCGACGAAGCCGTAGACCTTTTCCTCGAAGCCGAAGACGTTGAGCTTGCCCTCGCGGTAGGTGATCCACATGGCATGCTTAAAGCTCTGGCGCGCGTAGAACTTGCCGCCATTACCGTGGCCGCCGAGCGTCTTGACATTGCGCTTGGCTCCACGCGTGGCAGCCTTGGGGTCGCCCCAGCGCTTCAATGCCTTCTCCAGGTCGTCGTGGGTCATCCCCACGAAGTCAATGACGCGGAAGACGCTGTTCTTCTTGGGATTGCGCTCGTGGAGCTCGATGAGGATCACCATCGCGTCGTCGTCCACGCCGGCACGGTTGTAGGCGTCCGCGCTGTTCTTGAGCCACTCCGCCAGACCCTTGGCGTGGTCGAAGCGGAACTCCTGGCCGAACAGGTCGAGGATATGGTCATCGAACTCGTTGGGCTGAGGCTTGATCTTGGCCATGATCTACTTCCGCTTCCTTTCCCTCGCGGCGCTGCGCTCCGCGATGAAGTCGGCAAATTTGTCACGAAGCGCACCGCGAGCGTTAGCGACCGCGAGCACCCTCTCACGTTCAATGCTTGGGTCGTTGTGCTCCAATGCAGCATCGATAGCGGCGTCCACGGTCGTGATACGTCCCTCAAAGTCTGCTGGAGTTGTGCGAACCGTCACCGTATAGAACTCGTAGAGATCGGTGTCGAGCGGGTCCTCGCCGTCGTTGAGGAGCTCCACCAGCTTTTGGTTGGCTATGCGTTGAACCTCGTCCTTCTGCTGCCGGGTGAGACGTCCATGGCCCAGCTTGACGCCGCCGCGCAGACGCTCGGCGGCGTCACGGCCGGCCGGAGTCAGACTGAACTTCTTGTTGGCGCTGCGGACGAGGCCGTCGCGCTTCATTGGGCCGTACAGCGGCTTATGTAGGTCTGAGCTGTCTGGGTACTTGTTGACATACCCACGCAGTCCGAACTCCTCGGGCCACATTTTCCAAGCCTGCACGACGATGTCCTCATACGCGCATGCACGAGTGGTGTGGCCGGAAACCTCAAAGATTGCCTGCAGGATCTTCTCCTGGCGTTCGCGGCCCTTGGTCGGTGCTATCGCGCTCACGACGCACCCGCCATCGCCCGCTTGGCTCGGGGCGACGCGACCGCGTCGCTCCGAAGCTGCTTCTTTACCGCCTCCTCGCCCTCATTGGTGATCTCCCAGACGCCGCGCGGGCTGTCCTTCTTCATTAGCCCTTCCTCGATAAGTCGCAAGCGCGTGAACTGGGCACGGGCCTCCCAGCGCGGCTTCTTGCCGAGCATCTCCAGGTCGGCAGGTAGGAGCTTGTCCTTGACGAGCTCGCCGACGGCGGCAACAGCCTCGCTAGTGGGCACGCGGCCGCCATTGTCGGAGATGACGCGGAGGATCGGGTAGCGGTACTCCATCTCTGGCATCAGAGCGCTCGTGGGGGTGCGCTTACGCTTGGAACGCTTTGAGCGCTTCGACGCCTTGCCGGCACGCTGGCGAAGCGTACCTTCGCTGGCTCGAATTGGTGCGGATGTCTCAGTCGGCGGTGTGATCAACGGGGACTTGTCGCCATCGAGCAGGAGGCGACGCATAACGTCGTTTGGCTCGCGGTCTTGGAAAGGGAGGGCCTGTCGCTTTAGGGCCTCGAACACTTCGTCATCGATTTTGATCTGAGGGCTCATGTGACCTCCTAACAAGAAAGACTATAAAACGCATGATAGCGATTTATAGATTGCGTTTCAACTATAAATTTGATTATACGCATGCGGCAGGAGGCTTATAAGACTAGATTTGCGAGTTGTATCTTCAACGAGCTCCGTCGGATCAGCTGCTTAGCGTCTACGGACTACACGGCTAGCAGTCTGCGGCTAGCTGTTGAAGGCCCAAGGTCGTTGCGAGGCAGAACGCTTGCGGCAAGGACACATGCTTGCGGCGACGCCCGATCCGAAGAGTGTGACCGCTCTGCTAACGAACTTCAAGCATCTGGCGACGGTCTTGAGATACTGAGCGCCATGCCTGACGCGCGCGCTCTCGACTCAACAGTGGCCGTCGTCACCGGTGCCTCCAGCGGTATCGGCGAGGCAACCGCGTTTGCGCTTGCTGAGCAGGGCGCGACGGTCGCCATCGTCGCTCGCCGCGTGGATCGACTGGAGCGCCTCGCCGAGCGGATCGCCTCGGTAGGACCGACACCGCTCGTGATCGCCGCCGATCTGACCGATGCCGTTGAGCCACCGAGAGTGATGAGCGAGGTGGTTGCCAAGGCGGGCAGGATCGATGTGCTCGTCAACAACGCCGGGATGATGCTGCTCGGCCCGATCGTCGGCGCGCCGATCGAGGAATGGGAGCAGATGATCGACATCAACGTTCGCGCCCTCCTGCACTGCGCGCACGCAGCATTGCCGCACCTGCTCGAGGCCGCCGAGCAGGGGCCGCGCAATGTGGCGGACCTCGTCAACGTGTCCTCGGTCGCGGGGCGTAAAGTCAACAGCGGCTCCGGCGTCTACAACCTGACCAAGCACGGTATCGGAGCCTTCAGCGAGTCCTTGCGTCAGGAGATCACCCGCCGAAACGTCCGTGTCGGGCTGATCGAGCCCGGCGCTGTCGAGACGGAGTTGGTGGGTCACAACCGACCCGAGGTCCTACAGGCCCTGGCTTCCAGGCCCGGACTTGGATCGCCGATGAAGGCCGGCGACATCGCTGACGCGATCATCTACATGGTGACCCGCCCGCGTCACGTCGCGGTCAACGAGATCCTGATCCGCCCGACAGATCAAGAGCGCTAGACAAGACGGAGCGCCTGGCGAGGCGCTCCGTAGGCGACCCAATCCTCGATCTGGGCACTGCTAGGGTCTCTCGTCGTGAGGCGAGCTCCCAAGGCCATTGCGAAGTACCGACGAGCTGCGGCTCTCATCGCGGTGTCAGCCGCGTTGACCCTGCCGGGTGTAGCTGTAGCCCTATCCCACTCAAAGGTGCGCGACGGCTACTACGCAAGTCTCGTTGGGGTCCCGTCCGCCGATGTGGAGCTTCACGTGCGTGGACATGGAAAGATTCCCGACCTCTCGCTCGGGTGCGAACCGGTCACGCGCAGTGCGTCGTCCACCACCGTCAGCATCGCCGTGCATGCGCCGGTCTTGACGGTGAGTCGCGCCGGTCGCTTCTCCTACAGCGGCCCGGCCGAAGTGACCGAAGATTACGCTGGCGCTCCAAAGATCGGAACGACGACGTTGACGATCAGCGGATACCACGTCAACGGCCCGGTGCGCCCCTACAGCTTCGAGGGGCGCCGGCTACAGCAGACGACCGCCTTCAAGGGCACGGCCGGCAGCCCGGCCTGCGCGCCGTCGAGCCTCCCGAAGTTCACGCTGTTCGGCCCGGTCCCGGGCGAGTAGCCTCGCGGTCACACCGCCGGCACGACGTGCTGGACGCGACCGTCCTCGGATCAGACGACTAGGACCATAGACTCCAAAAATGCAACGCAAGTGGTGGACACTGATCGCGGTCTGCGTGGCGACCTTCATGCTGTTGCTCGACATCACGGTCGTCAACACCGCCTTGCCGAGCATTCGCAAGGACTTGCACTCCTCCTTCACCGACCTGCAATGGGTCGTCGACGCCTACGCATTGACGCTGGCGGCGTTCGTGCTCACTTCAGGCTCGCTCTCAGACCGGCTTGGACGCAAGCGCGTTTTCGTGGTTGGCGTGGCGATCTTCACGTTCGCCTCGCTGTTGTGTGGCTTGGCGGGCTCGCCGACCGTTCTCAATCTCGCGCGCGCCCTGCAGGGAGTTGGGGGAGCCGTCATGTTTGCTGTGTCCCTGGCACTGCTGGCCCAAGAGTGGCGCGGCGCCGAGCGGGCGAAGGCGACCGCGATCTATGGCGCCACGATCGGCGTGGCGGTGGCCTTGGGTCCGCTGGTGGGTGGCGCGCTGACGCAGGCGATCGGCTGGCAGTCGATCTTCTTCCTGAACATTCCCATAGGCATAGCGGCAATCGCGGTGACGGTGCTGAAGATCGCCGAATCCAGGGATGAGACAGCGCGTGGCATCGATTGGGGCGGCACGGTCACGTTCTCTGCAGCAAACGCGCTGCTGGTGCTCGCGCTGTTGCGCGGCAACGACGATGGCTGGAGTTCAGCCACGATCCTGGGCTTGCTGGCGGCGGCGATAGTCCTGTTCGCTGCGTTCGTCGCGATCGAGTTGCGCGTGGACCAGCCGATGTTGCCGCTGGGCCTGTTTCGCAGTCACGCGTTCACCGGCGCGCAGATAGCCGCGTTCGCGCTGAGCGGCTCGATGTTCGCCTTGTTCCTCTACATCACGCTGTACATGCAAGAGATCGAGCACCTCAGCCCGCTTCAAGCGGGTCTGCGCTACCTGCCGTTCACGGTGGGCTCGTTCTTCGTAGCGGGCGGAACCGCCTCGCTGGAGGGAAGGGTCTCCGCGCGCGTCCTGCTCTCCTCAGGCCTGGCGATCACCGCAATCGGCCTCGTCCTGATGAGCGGCGCCAAACCGGATGACTCCTGGACCGTGCTGCTCCCAGGTTTCATAGTCGGCGGCCTCGGCGTCGGCATCGTCAACCCGGTGCTCGCAAACGTCGCGCTCTCGACAGTCCCGGAGCGGATGAGCGGCGTCGCTTCAGGCATCAACGACACCTTCCGCCAGGTAGCGATCGCCTCCGGCACGGCAGGCCTCGGCGCGCTTTTCCTGGCGCTCTCGCGCCAGCGCATCCAGGATCTCTTGCCGCACGTAGGCTCGAGTCGGGCACGGGGTCTTGCCGAAGCGGTCTCCTCCGGCACGCTCCCCCCGGGCACGCCGGCGCCGATCGTGCACGCCGCGCGCGAGGGCTTCACCCACGGGTTCTCGACGATCCTGCTCGTGGGCAGCGCGATGGCGCTGATCGGCGCGGTGCTCGCCCTGCTGCTCGTGCGCGACAGCGACTTGCGCCACGACGAGTCCACCGGCCTCGTCGCCGAGCCGGCGGTCGCGTGAAGCCATAGCGAGACGCGACATCCGGGACGAGGCGGAACACCAGAGGCCTGCGAACGTGTGTAGGTGAATCGGCCTGACCTCGAGATTGCTGTTGAGTGCTCACCCCTTCCAGCCGCCGCCCAGCGCACGCTGCATGGTGCCGCGGGCAACGTTGCTTGACGGCGCCTCACCCAAGGCAATCGTCCCCGCGCGCACAGAAACCTGTCGCGCAAGCGCCCGCCCGGCAGACTTGCCTCGAAAGCCATTGGAGCTCAGCTGGGCGACAGTCATCCGAGCCTCGTCGCAGTAGATGCTCAGGATGAGCGATTCGCGCTTGCCGGCGAGCACAATGTAGACAATCCCGGGGATCAAGAAAAAGAACAGCAGCACGATCGCGAGAAGCGCATTGGGTCTGCGGTGGTAGCGAAAGCTGGCGCCGTCCTCGCTTTGCGCGATCACCTGCCAGTGACGTTTGGTGGCGACGATCGCAACGGCGGCCATCACGATGCGGCGAGGATCCGAAGACGACTCGAAGCGCAGGTTCTCACCCGATCGCAAAAAGAAGTATGCGACGATGCTCGCGGTGAGGACGAGCAGAGAAATGAGGACGACCTGTTCAGACATGAGCTCCCTTTCGTTGCTTGGCTCTCTGTCTGATCCGACGGCCGGCTGAGAAAGGGACACTCAAACTTTTGAAGCCGGCGCCACATGTGGCGCCGGCCCGGACGGTGCATGCACCGTCCGGCCGACTCGTGCATGCACGAGTCGGAACAGGGTCGCGCATGCGCGACCCTGCCACCTGGCGCATGCGCCAGGTGGAACAAAAGTCGGTCTGGCCATATTTGACCAGACCAACTCATGTTCCCGGGGTTGTTACTTCACGATGTGGATGATGCGCTCCATACCGAGCTGGGTATGGCTGCGTCCGTCCTGGGTGTCCATGAAGCACAGCTCCACATAGACCCCTGGCTTGGCGGTAATCGTCTCCTGCTGGAGGGCTTCGTGGGACAGCGGCCCTGCGAAACCCACCGGCGGACCGGAGATCAGCTTTTCAAAGGGCTTTTCCTTGTTGGCAAGCAGATCCTTGATGGCTTGCTTGGCGGCCCTCACGTTCTTGAAGGGCGCCGCCACGTCCATGTGCACGAGATAGCCTTCGTTTTCAAAGCGAACAAGCTCGCCGTCGTGCAGCGTGCTCGGTCCCTGAAAGCCGAACTCGATCGTGCGGATCGTCGCTTCTGGCGCCGGCAGTGCAGCGGGCGATGCGGATGCGGTCACCGTGAAATCAGCGTGGGCCTTGGCGCCCTTGCCTTCTCCCCCGGGCAGCACGGCAACGTATTGACCGGGCTCCAGGTAGGTCTGAGCTTCGCTGGTTTGACCGGAGGCGACTTCGACGTCGAGAACGATCGAGCCGTACTTGCTTGTAGCGTTGGTGTCGCCGTGGGCCTTCTGAATGGCCGCTTCGACTGTTTCGAAGGTCGCCCCAGGCTTCAGCAGAAACAGGATCACGTTTGCTTCCTTGACGCCGGTGGCGGTCGACACGACGTTGACAGCCCCCGACTGGGTGGAGCCGGCGACCGTGATCGACGAGTTCGTCATCGTCAGCGAGAGCGTCGGCAGAGTCGAGGCGGCCGCAGCGGGACCGGCGGCGATCGCGGCGGCCGCGAGCAGGGCGACGGCGGTCAGGGTGAAAAGCAGGGTGAGTCGCTTCATTACGGGGTCTCCTGTTGGTTGTATTGGAGTAGCCGAGAGGATGCTAGGGGATGAGCTATGCCGCGACCAACTCCGCCTCGAGCTCCTCAGCCGAACTCGCCTCCTGCTGTGCGACCGCGGGAGGACGCAACACCAGGAACGCCGCGAGGATGCCCAAGCCGACGCAGGTAGCCGCAACCAGGTAGGCCACGTCGTAGCCGCCGGTCAGGGCGCCGGCCAGCGAATCGCCGCTTGCGCTCAGCGCTTTGGTGTGGTCGGTTGCGATCGTGCCGAGCGTTGCCAGGCCGATCGCGCCGAACAGCTGCACCGACACGTTGATGATGCCTGAGGCCAAGCCAGCGTCCTCGGGCGCAGAATCGGACATGCCTATCGTCAACAGCGGCAGGAACGACGCGCCGGCGCCGAGCCCGAGCGTGAGGAACGCGAAGAACAGCCCTGGGAAATAGCCGGCGTGCAGCCCTTGCAACGCAAGCAACACCAAGCCGACGGCGATCCCAGCGAGGCCGGCCATCAGCGTCTGCAGGGCGCCAAAGCGCTGCACGGCCCGAGCCGAGACTCCCATCGACATCACCGCGATCGAGAAGGTCAGCGGTAGGAACGCCAAGCCAGTGTCGATAGCGTCGTAGCCGAGCACCTTCTCGAGGTACAGAGCACCCAGGAAGAATGCCGAGAACATCCCGGTGATCAGCAGCCCGCGCACAAGGCTAGACCCCATCAGCATGCGCTGACGCAGGATCCGCAGCGGCATGATCGGGTTGGATATCCGCGACTCGAGCACCAAGAAGCCGCCAAGCAAAGCCAGCGACGCCCCGCCCACGCCCAGCGTGCGCGCCGAGAGCAGCCCGTATTCGCTTGACTTCACGATCGCAAACGCGCCAAGCATCGTCGCGGCGGTGATCAGGAACGAGCCGAACACGTCGACGCCGCCGGCGAGGCCGATCCCCTCGTTCTCCTCGATCAACATCCAGCCGAAGAGAAAGGCGACGATGCCAATCGGCACGTTCACGAAGAAGATCCAGTGCCAGTCAAGCGACTGTGTAAGCGCACCGCCGGCCAGCAGCCCGACCGAGCCGCCGCCGGCCGAGACGAACGCGTACATCCCCATCGCCTTGGCCTGCTCTGCGCGCTCGGGGAATTGGGTCACGATGATCGCCAAGATCACACTCGAGGCGACGGCTCCGCCGACCCCTTGCAGGACGCGAGCCCCGATCAGCACCCCTTGACTCTGCGCGAAGCCGCACAGGACCGAAGCGGCCGTGAACATCACGAGCCCGGTCAAGAACACCCTCTTGCGTCCAACCAAGTCGCCCATCCGCCCGGCCAGCAGCAAAAAGCCGCCGAAGGTGACCAGGTAGCCGTTGATGACCCACGTCAGGCTCTCTTGGGAAAAGTGCAGTTCGCGCTGGATCGAAGGCAGCGCAACGTTCACGATCGTCGCGTCCAACACCATCATCAGCTGTCCCAAGCACAGAATCGCAAGCGCAATCCAGCGCCTGCGCTCGCGTTTACGCTCGGCGTCGCCGCGGATGGTCTCGCCGTGGACCACCCGGTCATCGCCGGCCCGGCTGGGGTTGACCGCGTTTGCCGAGGCGGTTTGTCCGCGGTTTTGCTTGCGCTGGATGTTTTCTCTGGGGGCGGCAGCGGTGCTCATGTTGCTCCTTCCGATCTGGGTCAGGGGAACAACATAGCAGGGATAATCCATCTTACAAGTACCATCTTGTGATCAATGATGATTGCTACATCGTGGTATAATCGAGCGGCTATGGGCAAGCAAAATCACACAGTCGATCCGCACCCTGCCGACCTGGGCTCGATGGTGCTGCTGACACGGCTGGCCAAGCAGGTCTACCGGCGCAGCACCGAGAACCTCTTGGGTATCCACATGCGACTGGTGATGGCGCTCAGCTACCTGCGCGACCACGACGGCGCGCCACAGCAGGAGTTGGCCGAGGCGCTGTGCATGGACGCCAACAACGTCGTCTTGCTACTCAACGAGCTGGAGGATCTAGGTCACGTAGCCCGTCGCCGCGACCCCGAGGACCGTCGTCGCCATCGCGTCGAGCTGACCGAGCGGGGACGCCGTGCGCTCGTGAGCGCCGAGCGCGCGCAGGAGACGATCGAGGATGAGGTCCTCCAGGCGCTGGACGCGGAGGAACGCGCGACCCTGTGGAGGCTGTTGACACGTGCGCTGCGCGCCGCCGAGCCGAATGTGCCTGCCGATCGTGCGCCTGCGACGGTCGGCACGAATTCGGTGTAGACGGACAGGCTCCACTGGCCGCGCGGGCTTGGCCAACGCCAGTGTCAGCGCCGGTGTCTCGCCAGCGAGCTGATGGCGGCTTTGAGCAGCGAGACGGGCTGGGGACGGGGTATCTTCGGCGTGGTACGGGCGGGCTCTGAGAAGAACGACAGCCAGCGCCACTGGAACTTGACGCAGGAGCAGCGCGCGCAGTCGCTCCCGCGCCGATAGTGCTGATGCTCATGTCTGGGATGTCCGCAACGGCAGTTCATGCTCGGCCATCATATATAGTCGGCCAGATGGCCAAATAATTCGAACATTGCCAAAATATAGGACCACGTCTCGACACTTCAAAACCTGAAATATCGATAAGGTACGGCGCCGCACGCGCCGCCGTACCTGGTCCTACATGCACGACCAGGTGCATGGAGCATGACCCGGAACATACGACTCATATATCAGTCGCCAGGAGGCGTGGGCAGCGTAAAGGTCGTCTCGGGGTGGCCGTCCTTCAGGACGATGGTTGTGCCTCGGTAGACAGCGATCTGGCTCGCCGCCCCCGTGGGCGCCGGCACCGTGGCATTGAACTTGCCGGCGCCGTTCAACTTGACCTTGGCGATCACCTTTTCGCTGGAGCAGGTCACGCGCAGCAGGATCTTCACGACCGCACCGGCCTTGAAGCTGCCGGTGACATAGCCGGCGAGCAGGACGTGCGTACCCGAGCGCGTCGCGCTCGTCATGTACATGCGGCGGTCGAGCTTCAGGTTGAGCGAGCGCAGCGAGCCCACGACTGCTTCGTAGCGTGCAAGGTTGGTTTCGCGAATTCTGGCCGGCGGAAGCGGGGCCGTAGCGCTGAAGGTGCCGTTGGCGGCGATCGTCGCGGTGGTAACGACCTTGTGGGTAGCAAGGAACTTGATGCTCACGCGCTTGCCGGCGAGCACCAGCCGCGCGGCACCGGTGATCTTCACGTGTGAGCCTTGCTGGACAACGTTGATCAGGGCCACCTGGGCGGTTGTGCATTGCAGGATGGGGGATGGTTGGGGCGTGGCCGTGGTGGGCCCAAGGACCGGCGATTTCGTCGGTCCGGTTCCGGGGCTCGTCGTGGTGGTGGTGGTCGTCGTGCCGGTTGTTGTGCCCTTGGGTTCCGGTCCTTTGCTGCCTTCGGGTTCCGGTTCTTTGCTGCCCGTATTTGGAGCCGCCGCCGTCGTGAACGTCACGTCGTCGCCGGCGACAGGGACCGTGGCCCCGGCCTCGTCGAAGTCGGCGACGATCCGGTAGTGGTAGGTGGTCGCAGGGGAGAGGCCGGTGAGCGCCTGGGACTCCGCGTGTTCTTTGTGATCGCTGCCCACGCTCTGATCTGACACGGGCTGACTGGCACCGTAGGCGGTGGTCGTGCCGTATTCGAAGTGGTATCCGATCGGGCGCCCTTGAGGGTTGACCGAGCCGGCGACGGTATCGGATTCGGCTGTGGGCGTGCCCGGCGAGCCGGTGGTGGCAAGTGGGATCGAACCGTAGACGACGCGCACGCGGTTGTTGTACTGATCGGCGATCAGCACGTCTTCGCCGGGCATGGTCGCCACCGAGCTTGGCTGCGCGAGTTCTGCGGCGGTGCCAGGCCCACCGTCGCCAAGGAAGCCAGTTTTGCCGTTGCCGGCAATTGTGTAGATATCACCCACGGTCATCGACTGCCCGTAGAATTGGCCGGTCTTCCGTGGCAAAAAGCGTACGGCGTCGTGTGTATGGAAGGGCGATCCGCTTCCCTCCTGAGCGATCGCAAGATCGCCGGAGGCGTCGAATGTCAGGCCGGATGGAGTGTCGAGCTCGGCTGCGGTCGCAGCTCCTTTGTCGCCTTCGTATCCCCGGACGCCATCGCCAGCGATCACAGTCGCTTTTCCTTCGGTAAGTCCGGCCTGCCCGAAATATTCACCGTTGTGCGCGGGAATCAGCGTGACGGTATTGGCGCTGTAAGAGGTGATCGCGACATCCCCGCTCGAGTCGACGGCGAGGTTGGAGGCTTCCGTCCCGGAGCTCCCGGCAAGCGTCGTCGGCGTCGATGCTCCCGCGGCAAACTCTTCCACGCTGCCGTCGGCCACAAACAGGTCATCGGCGGCGTCGAACGCGACTCCCGAGGCAAACATCGAGCCGCCGATGCGGTATACGTCGCCCGCGATCATTTCCTGTTTGTAATATTCGCCTGACCGTGCGGCCACGAAGCAAACGTGGTCCGCGAAGGGGTCCGCGATCGCCAGATCGCCGTTTGAATCGAGAGCGATCGAGCCGCTGTCCTGGAAGAGGTCGAATTTCGCCGATGTCGCAAGTTCGCCGCTGCCGCAAATGCCGAGGCTGCGGGGAATCCCGTTGCCGGCGATGGTGTAGATGTCCCCGCCGGTCATCTGCTGGTTGAAATAGCTGCCGCTCGTCGCGGGGATGAAGCGTATGCGCGAGTCCGCTGCGTCGACGATCGCGACATCCCCGCTGGCGTCGCTCGCGACCCAGCTGGCGCTGCCGAGTTGACTCGTAGCGCCCTCGATGCCGTCGCCGTCATAGCCGTAGGAGTGATCGCCGGCGATGCTCTGGAGGTCACCGTTTGCGTTTGAAACTAGCAGCAGGCCTGCCAGTTCCGAGCCGACCACGAGACCACCGCTCGAGTCGAGGCTCACCCCTTCTGGGGAGGGCAGCTTGTCGGTCGTTGCCAGCGAGCCGTCGGTCGGGTTTGCGTTGGTGCCATTTTCGCCATTACCGGCGACGCTGTAGATGTCACCCTCGACCATCGACTGGCCGTAGTACTGGCCGCCTGCGGCGGGCACGAAGCGCGTGCGGAAATTGCCCACATCGCCGATCGCCAGGTTGTCTTGCGAATCGAAGCCTAGGCTCCTGGGAGACCCTGTCGAGGCATTGATGGCGGGCCCTTTGTCGCCGAGCCCTCCTCCGTTGCAATCGTTGTTGTCGCAGTGGTCGACGAGCGCGTAGCCCGTCCCGGCCGTTGGCATCGAGATTCCGAAGTATGCGCCTTCCTTGCTCAATCCGGAATACGTCCCACTGCTGCTGGCGGGCGCGAACTCGACCTCGTCGCCGTTGGGGCCGAGAAACACAATGTCGCCCGCGGCGTCGATCGCGACCGCTTGGTTGTTGATCGAGCCGGAGACGGGGAGCGTGGTTCTTGTCCCAGTCGCGATCGATACGAAGCTGATTACACCGTCAAAGGAGTAGGCCAGATTGCCCTGGGGGCTCAGAGCAATCGCCTGGGCGTCGAGCGATGTTGCTTTGTCAAGTTTGTAGATGTCGCCTGCGGTCATCGCCATGCCGAAGTAGCTGCCGCTACTGGCCGGGACGAACAGCACGACCCCTCGTTCGGCAAGGATCGCCACGTCGCCGTTTGCGTCGGCTGCGACCGAATCGGCGGGCCCGACGCTCGTCGCGGTCGCCGGTGCGCCTTCGACCGCCGTGCCGAAGCCACCGTTACCGGCAACCACCTGCTCTTCGTCGGTCGTCAGGTCGATGCGGCGCACCACGTTCTGCGAGGAGCCGGCGTAGTAGGCGTAGGGAGTGCCGCCGATAGTGGCGGTCGCGACGTCGTCGCTGCCACCGCCGCCAGCGCCGATCGAGTCCGCGCTCACCGGTCCGAAAACCGGTGAGCCGGCGAACGTCGAGATCGTCCCCGGGGCGGGGCCGACACTGGCGCCGGCGGGCGCGACGGCAATTGCGCAGGCAAGGAGGCTCGCCGAGCATGCAAGTCGGATGAGCAGAGACGTGCGGCGCATTGCGACCCCCGTGACGGTGTTAGGACGGCCCGCGCTCGCCGCGGGCTCAGCGTCCGGCAAGCCTATCGCCGTAGGGATCGCGGTTTGTTAGGAAGTATTTGTGGCGTGAACCTCCGGTCAAGGCTCACGCGAAGGCTCAGCTAGCCGGCGCCTCGGCCTCCTCGAGCTCGCGCCGCAACTCCTGCTCGAGTTCCTCGCCGCCTGCGTCGATCTCCTTCTCGATTGACTTCTCGGCGCGCTCCAGGGCCTTGTCGAGCTGCTCTTCCAGGCGCGATTCGCCGATCACGACCAGCGCCGCCTCGCCATTCTCGAGCAGCTCGCCGAGCTCCTTGGCGTCCCCGCGCGAGATGCCCTTGCGCAGGTGCCCGCCAACGCCACCGACGACACCGCCGACAGCCGCTGCGCCGATGATCGAGGGTGGAAACAGAACCCCGACGAGCGCACCGACAGCGATTCCGCCCCAAGCCCCGTGCTGGGTGGGCTTCTCGTGCTTGCCGACGTGGACCTTGCCCTCTGAGTCCTTGTTGATCAGGGCAACGTCATAGGTGCCGACGAGCTTGGCCCGATGCAGCTCGAGCAGGCCGTCGTAGTCGGCCAGTGCGTCAGCTTGGTTGGCATATGTCGCTGCATAGATGAAGACCGGTTTGTCGCTCATCGCATCTCGCTTTTCTCTCTGGGCTTTGTCGGACGGCGCGCGCGATCACTCGCGGTGGGCTCGAGGCAGGTCCTAGCCAGTGGCTGGGACAGACGCCTACCAGGCGAGTCAACCAGTCGAGCAAACGGTCGCCATCCGTAAAAAGCACCCTCGTGCGCGTGCCTTCGCGCGGCTGGAGCGTTGGGTCAGGGGACTCGCGAGTTCAGGAGGGTTCGGAGATCACCAGCCGCAGCGCGCCGTCGAAGTTGTCTTGTGCGCGCAGGTGGCCATGCTCGGCATCCCATGTGCCGGAGCTCAGTGCGGCCTCCAGCCGTTCGACGATCCGCTGCTCGACGCCCTGGTCGAGCAGCGCCCAAAGCGATTGAGCACCGCGGACCTCAGGATCCAGGAGTGCCTCGGGTCGCTTCCAAAATGCCTCGAAGAATCCATCGACACAATCGCCTGGCGTAAGAATTCGCTCTACGCGTGTATGTCCACCCAGGGTCTCTGTTATGTCTTTGATCGCGGGGAACCGTGGTAGCTCCTTTTCCACCCCCTCGCGTAGATACTCTCGCTGCCAGGCAGGCAGAGCGTCGAGCTCGAACGTGAATACGACCACCGGCCCGCGAGACACCCTACGAAGCTCGGCCAGCCCAGCCTCCGGCGGCTCCCAATGGTGGATCGTCACGCACGCCATCGCCGCGTCGAAGCTGTCATCGTCGAAGGGCAACGCCTCCGCGCGCGCGTCGATCGCCGGCGCGGCTGTCGGAGGGCGTTGAGCACGCATGGTTGCGCTCGGCTCGACTGCAAGAACCCAACGATCAGCCGGCTCATATGAGCCGGCTCCGGCACCCACGTTGAGCACGGTGCGCGCATCCCCGAGCGCGGTATGGATACGTGAAGCGATGCGCGGGTCCGGACGTCGATGCGCCGCATAGCTGCGCCCGTGGCGCTCATAGTCAACCCGTGCTTTCATCCACCGAACCTCGCGGCGCCGTCAGTCCAGCTGAAACTCCCCGTCGCGGTAGATCACACGTTCTTCGCCGCCGCGCAACTGGGCGGTGACAACCCGGTCGCTCGTGGAGACTATGTCTGTGTGAACACTGGAGTTGTTGAAGCCGAGCCGATCCCACTCCTCGCTCTTGACTGCTGAGGGATCGCCGGCGTAGGCGTCCTGGTAGGAGCGCCCGAGGGCAATGTGGGTGTTGCCGGACGGGCCGCCGACGTTCTCGTCATAGAGCGTATGCGCCATGAAGCGCGTGATCCGTGAGAAACGTTTATCGGTAAGCGAGAACTCGCCGACCTTGTCGGCCCCCTCGGTCGCGATCATCTCGGTCAGGATGCGCTCGTTCTCATCGGCGCTCGCCTGTGTGACGCGCCCACCGGCGAACTCCAGGCGAATGCCCTTGACCAGGTTCCCATAGCGGTAGAGCGGCTGATTGAAGCGGATCCAGCCTTCGGTCCCGCGCCAGTCGGGACTGGTGAAGATCTCAAAGCTGGGAATGTTGCGCCCGCGCCCGCCCAGCCAGCGTCGCTGCTCGCCGACGCTCACCCAGAGATCGACGTCCTCGCCAAGCACATGCACGCGCTCGATGTCCAGCGCATCCAAACGCTCCCTGGTCTCATCCAGCCGCTGCCCGATCTCGCGCCAGCGCGCGATCGGGTCCTCCATGTCAAGAAAGCAAGCATGGACGATCTGCTCCCAGTACTCCTCGATGCTCAGCTGGGCCTCGGCGGCCATCGCCGGTGTCCCGTACAGGCCGAGCGTCCAGCTGAAGCGACCAGCGTTCTCCTTCTCCGAGCGCCAGTCAAGCAGCGGACGCATCGCCTCGCCGCGGCGCATGATGCGACCAGGATCGACCGACTCGAGCGCATGCGGATCGCTGTCGGCGAGGACCGAGACCTGATGGTCCATCTCATCGATCAGCCCGCGCATGTACTTGGCCGGGAAATAATCGAGCTGGGCGTCGCCGGCGTTGTCGAAGTAGTCGCGCGAGAAGTTGTTGCGCCGGTCGTCGTCGGGTTCGTAAGCACCGATCACATGCCCGCCGGCACGCCAGATCGCCTTGCGCAGCTCCGCGTACAGTGGCTTTGCGCTTTCGGGAGCGGCGACGCGGACCACCTCGCCGGGCTGCACCCCGGCGCCGCCGCCAAGGGCGAAGTCGATCAGAACAGAGGCGTAGCGCTCGAGAATCTCTTTGGGTGGGATATAGGTCATCCGCTGACCTTACCCATCGAGTGACTCAGACAGCTCGAGCCAGACCGTCTCCAAGCGTTCGCGCTCCGCTTGCAGCTTCTCGAGGTCGGACTGCAGCTCGGCGAGGCGAGCGTGGTCGGTGGCATTGGTTTGCATTTCCTGCATCAGGCCCAGCTCGCTCTCAGCGAGCTTCTCGATCGAGCGCTCCAAGCGCTTGACCTCCAGTTCATCGCGCCGGGCGTCCTTGCGCGCCGTACGGGCCGCGGCCGCGGGAGTTGGCTTGTGCTCCCGCGAGGAGGACGCCGGCTGGTGGGAGGACGCACCCGCTTGGGAGGACACCCGCGCAGGAGACGATGCTTCCTCACGAGCCTCCTCGGAGGGGCGCTCCCGCAGGTATTGATCGATCCCGCCGGGAACGTGTCGCAGTCCACCGGCAGGGGTGATCGCGTACACGTCGTCGCACACCCGCTCGACGAAGTAACGATCGTGGCTGACAAGGATGAGCGTGCCGGCCCAGCCGTCGAGCAGATCCTCGAGCGCCGTCAACGTGTCGATATCGAGGTCGTTCGTGGGCTCGTCGAGTAGCA
>Ga0208480_1000266_pt1 | contig 20067 bp, 22 predicted proteins | sample NGESurshal092012_4_FD_184485 | JGI IMG/M metagenome (GOLD analysis project Ga0208480, IMG submission 184485) | Arctic peat soil microbial communities from Barrow, Alaska - NGEE Surface sample F53-1 shallow-092012 (SPAdes) | ecosystem: Environmental > Terrestrial > Soil > Wetlands > Peat ... | reverse complement strand
CCCGCCTCTACGAAGAGTTCGCCGAGCCGCATCGGTACGCCGGGATCGCGTTCCGAGGGCTTCAGGATATAGGCGTTGCCGCAAGCGATCGCCGGCGCCAGCTTCCACAGCGGAATCATCGCGGGAAAATTGAAGGGCGTGATCCCGGCGACGACGCCAAGCGGCTGGCGCATCGAATAGAGGTCGATGCCGGGACCGGCCCCGTCGGTATATTCGCCCTTCATCAGATGCGGAACGCCGAGCGCGAACTCGACCACCTCGACGCCACGCTGAATGTCGCCCCTGGCGTCGGCGATCGTCTTGCCGTGTTCGCGCGAAAGCGTTTCCGCGAGTTCGTCGTTGTTCCTGGCGATGAGCTCGATGAACTTCATCAGCACGCGGGCGCGGCGCTGCGGATTGACCGCGGCCCACGCAGGCTGCGCCGCTTTCGCATTCTCGACCGCGGCGCGCATCTCAGCTTTGGAGGCGAGTGCGACATGCGCGCGCACCGTGCCGTCCATCGGCTGGAAGACATCCGCGCTTCGGCCTGACTTGCCGGCGACCTGCTTGCCGCCGATGAAATGCCCGTATTCGATCATCGCTCCGCTCCCTGATGTCTATCTCGTGACCCTTTTATGCGCCACGATTTTGCGCACAGCAATTCCAGAGATCGCGCATCGGCTGTGCAAAAATGTGCTAAGGCCTAGCTGCGAATTGGGTTACTCAAAGAGCGTCGCCCGTCCTTGCAAGATGCAATCAATATTCCTACTTTAATGGCAACGCAATCAAGTCTGAGTATCTGCTATCATGCCGGCCGTCACCATCCGCAACCTTTCCCATGAAACGCATCGAGCCTTGAAACTGCGCGCCGCGAAACACGGTCGCAGCGCGGAAGCGGAAATGCGCGTTATTCTCGAGGCCGCCGTACGGCCCGCAGGTCGCGTCAGGCTTGGCGGCGCGCTGGTCGCCATGACCCGCCAGATCGGCCTGACCAATGCTGACGTGGAGGCCCTTGAGCAAACCCGCGACCGAAAGGCCGCCGAACCCCTCGGCTTCGAATGATTCTGCTCGACACCAACGTCGTCTCGGAAGCGATGAAACCCGAACCGGCGTCGTCGGTGCGACAATGGCTCGACGCGCAGGCTGCGGAAACGCTCTATCTGTCGACGGTCACAATCGCCGAGCTTCTGTTCGGGGTGGGCGCCCTTCAGGACGGGAAGCGCAAAGCGAGACTGACCGCCGCGGTCGAAGGCGTGATCGGGCTCTTTGCCGATCGGATCCTTCCGTTCGACACCGATGCGGCGCGCCGCTATGCGGATCTGGCGGTGAAGGCCCGCTCCGCTGGAAGAGGCTTTCCCACGCCTGACGGCTATATCGCCGCCACGGCGGCGTCGCGCAGTTTCGCCGTCGCTTCCCGCGACGCGAGTGCTTTCGCTCCAGTCGGCTTGACAGTGATCGACCCTTGGACAGCGGGCGCTTGAGCCGTGGCCCGGTGCAGCCTTCCGACGCGATCAGCGCCCGATAGGCGCCATGATTCTGCGCACAGCAATCTGCGAGACCGCGCATCGGCTGTGCGAAAATGTGCTAAGGTCCGCACCTCCCTCACAGGAGCCTCATAATGTCTTTACCCGCGATTGATGCGGTCGCTTCGCTCGCTGATCAACAACAATGGATTGCAGGAGATTTAGAGAACTCGTTGCCGCGCGACCGCAACGTGCAGGAGGATCCAGTTGAGTATGAATCTCGAATTGAGCAAATCACAGCTTCTCCGTACTGGGATCAGACAAGAGATTTTCTCAATAAATACATACAACAATGCATATTTATGTACGCGAAGACTGAGAAGATGTGGTGGTCCGTAACGGTCGGTCCACGAGGAAGTTATGTTAGAGTCAATATTGGTCCGCAAGAAGTTTTGACTATTAATCCATGGGGTAATTTCAACCTCCATATCGTGATGGAGAATTCAAGTTTTTCGGAGCGTGAACGTGGCGAATTCGCGAGCGCGGTACCCCTCCTCACTAAACAGTCGCCTTACACCGGTGTCGATAATCAAGTGTGGGTCGAAAGTAACAATCTCGGTTTCTTCGAGGAATTCTTCCGCCGCCCCGCAGCGATAGACTCGGCGAGAGCGCTAAATATGAGACTGATGGGCGTTCGGAGAAACACGTGGGCCAGAGCGCATTGTTTCGGCGTGATAACGCAAATCTTGGAGGTCGACACAACCTCAACCATTCTCTCACGCGGCAATGATTCCATTCGAATCGATAACGCGCCTCAAAGTATCATCACACAAATCGAACGCATGGTATGGATGAGAAATAATGTGTCGAGGTTTTCAAGGCCGGTCAAACTGCTCGCTGGAAACATGTGTGCAGTGAGCGGAATAGAAACGCCTGAACTGCTCGAAGCCTGCCATATCAAACCTTGGCGAGAGAGCGACGAAATCGAGCGGCTAAACCCCGACAACGGAATTTGCCTTGCTTCGCACATTCACAAATGCTTTAATCCGAACTTGATGGGCAGCCGCCCTGATGGCACGATCGAATGCTCACCCGCACTCGCGAACCCGGATCGTAGTCGATTGAATCTTGGCGATCTGCGCATTTCTCTGAGGTCAGCGCAGATTCCCTTCGTCGAGCTACGCTACCAATCTTTCCTCCAAGGCGTCCACGACACCAGCGCAGAAGCGGTCGACGCTTACTGACATGGATTGGGACAACGTCCGCGTTTTCCTCGCAGTCGCGCGCGGCGGCCAATTCGTGGCCGCCGCCAAAAGGCTCAAGCTCGACCATGCGACGGTCAGCCGCCGCATTGCGGCGCTCGAAGAAACAATCGGCGCCAAGCTGTTCGACCGGCGAACGACCGGGGCCAAACTCACCGGCGCGGGCGAGCGCTTCATCAGCGCCGCCGAGCAAATGGAAAGCGCGTTTCTGCACGCGCAGGGCGAAATTTCCGGGGTCGATCTCGAGCTCTCGGGCGATGTGCGCATCGGCGCGCCGGACGGGTTCTCGACCTATTACCTCGCAGGCGCTCTGCGCGACTTCGCCGAGCGCCATCCGGCCGTGCGCCTGCAACTGATGCCGCTGCCGCAGCTGACCCCGCTTGCGCGTCGCGAGGTCGATGTGGTGATCGGCCTAGACAAGCCGGAGGCTGGACGATTCGTCGCCCGCAGGCTCACCGAATATTCGCTCGGCATTTACGCAAGCGTGTCTTATCTCAAGCGCAACGGCGCGCCGGCCGACGTCGAAGCTCTCAAGAGCCGTCGCCTCATCGGCTATGTCGAGGAGCATGCGTTTTCGTCCGCGCTCGACTATGTGCGCGAACTCTACGGGGGCGCGCCGACCAGCTTCGAAAGCGCCACCACGGTCACGCAGCTCGAGGCGGTGCGCGCGGGCGTGGGCTTAGGCGTCATGCACGATTTCATCGCCCGCCGGTTCAAGGACCTCAAGCGCGTCCTGCCCGAGCGCCGGGCGACGCGCGCCTATTGGCTGGTCACGCACGAGGACACGCGCGGCCTCGGACGCATCCGCGCGGTCGCCGAGCATCTGGCGAAAGCGGTCACGCGCGACCGTGCGATGTTCTTGTAAAAGACCGCCGACCTCGGCAATCTGAGCCCGATGGCCGCTTTGGCTGCAATCGACCCCGCGCTCGATTGACACCGCCGCCAAGGCTCGTAATGTGAACACGCGCGTCGCGGATGGAAGCCGGTGCAAGTCCGGCGCGGTCGCGCCACTGTGATCGGTCGTTTTCGGACCGAGAGTCAGACCCTTTCCGCGACGAAGCACGTCTCAAACGGGGACGCGATATCCCCAAGGGGTTCGACATGAGTGCTTCGACATTTGCTCCCGCCGCCGCACGACCCGCTGCGATCCCAATTCGCGAGTTGCTTCCCTGGGTCATATTCGCCGGCCTCATCTGCTTGCTCGGCGTCTATTTCGTCGGCGCGGAAGAGGGCGCGACTTCGATCATCAAGGGCATGTACGTGCATGAGTTCGTGCACGACAGCCGCCATCTGCTCGGCTTCCCCTGCCACTAAACGCGTCCGCTATTCGGACCCCGATGGGCGAGTCCTAATCCGGGACGATGTGTTGGCGGCAACCCCGCGCGCGACAGTGCGAGCTTGCATTGAGGATGATTGCGATGACGACGGGATCTTTGTTGTGGCGGGGCATGATCGTCGGCTTTGTCGCCGCCCTGCTTTCGTTCGGCTTATTGAAGGTGGTCGGCGAGCCCGCGGTCGATCGGGCCATCGCTTTCGAATCGGCGATGGACGAGGCGAGAGCCAAGGTCGAACATGACGCCGCGGTGGCGAAAGGCGAGACCCCGCCTCCTTACGTGGAAGAGCCGGAGCTGGTCAGCCGTCCCGTCCAGGCCGGCATCGGCCTCTTCACTGGCGTCACCACTTACAACCTCGCCTTCGGCGGCTTGTTCGCGCTCGCTTTCGCAATTCTTTACGGCCGGATCGGGAATTGGAGCCCTCGCGTGACCGCGGCGGTGATTGCGCTCAGCGGCTTCCTTGCGATCTACGTCGTCCCGATCATCAAATATCCGGCCAACCCGCCGTCGATCGGCAACCCCGACACGATCGGCCTCCGAACCGCGATCTATTTCGGCATGATGCTGTTGTCGCTCGCTTCCATGATCGCGGCCTGGAACGTCCGCAATCGCCTCGTCGATCAGCTCGGCGCGTGGAATGCGACGCTGGTCGGCGCCGCCGTCTTTCTTGTCGCGGTGGTCATCTTCGCTCTTGCGATGCCGGCGCTGAACGAGGTTCCGGAGGGCTTCCCGGCCGTGGTGCTGTGGCAGTTCCGCATGGCTTCGCTCGGCGCCCAGGCGATCATGTGGACGGTGCTCGGGCTCGGCTTTGGCGCTTGGGTCCAACACGATTTCGCGCAAGTCAAGCAGGGTCGGCTGCAGACGGCTTACTAAGCGGGCGGGCGGGCGCGCCCGTGACGGCGCGTCTCGACCTGCTCGCGCACGGCGCCTCTGCAGCGACGCGGGGGGCGCGGTTTCCCGACGACGAAGCGCTTGAGGCCTCCGCCCTTGGCGCGCTCGAAGCCTTGCGTGGCCGGTTACGCCCCTATGCTTACGTGATGACCTCGCCAGCGCGCGCGGCCCGCGAGACGGCTGCGGCGCTGGGCTTCGACGCCAAAATCGAAATGGCGCTGAGCGACTGCGACTATGGGCGCTGGCGCGGTCTCGCTTCAAAAGACGTCGCCGAGCGCGAACCGGACGAATTCGCGGCCTGGCTCAGCAACCCAGAATCCGCGCCGCACGGCGGCGAGTCGCTCGCAGCTTTGATCGAGCGAGCGGGCGCCTGGCTCGCGCAAGCCTTGGCGCGCGACAGCGCGACGCTGGCCATCACGCACGCAGCGGTCGTTCGCGCGGCGATTGTGAACGCGCTTGGCGCCGGGTCTTCGGCCTTTGTCCGGATCGATGTCGCGCCGCTCTCGCTCGCCAGACTGAGCGGTCATGCCGGACGCTGGAATCTCGTGGCGCTGGGGTCCCTAGGAAATTTGTCGTGAAAGGCGCCGTGCTCGCCCTCCTTGCGGCGCTCCTCGCGCTTGTAGCTGCGCCGAGCCACGCGCATCGGATTTCCACCCGCAGCGGGCCGCCCCCGGAGGGCATCTCAATAGCAAGCCTTCTGCCCGCGATCCGGGCGCTTGCCAGCGCCAGACTCGGGTTCGACCTGACGACCTGGCGGTTGGAGGACTATTTGAACCTTCACTCTTTCGCCTGCCTCTGGGGGATCGTTCCGGGCAGCGTCACGGACGAGAACAGTCCGTTCAACGAATGCGCCCACGCCTATCTCGCCGCCGGGCGGGCGCTGCTCTTACAGCTTGCCCATGCGCCGGGAGCCAACCACAAATCCATTGATGCGCTGATCGGCAAGATCGAGGTTGAAATGCTGGCGGACGGCGCCTCGATGAACCTCTGCCGCTATAGCGAGGAGCCGTTCAACACCAACGAAATGATCTGGCCGCACTGGGGCATGATCCCCTTTCATCCGCCGACCCTCGCGGCGCTTGGCGCGATCTTCGCGCTGATCGTGGGCCCAGCAGTCTGGCTCGCCCGGCGAGACGAAAAGGCTGGCGGCCTTCAGAGTTCCTGAGGCTCCTTGGGCGCACCCCACCACCTAAGTGCGTGCCGCAGTCGCCCGAACCTCATAGTTACAAGGACGAGGCGAGTGAACGGCGTCTGTAGCTCGGTCTCAAGAAGGCGCGCTCTACGCGAGGGCGAGGCGCAGCACCTGATAGGAATAGGGCGGCAGCCTGGCGGTCAGGCGTTCGTCCTTGACCTCCGCGGCCGACCCCTTCTTTGGCGCAACGGCGAGCGGCGCGCTCAGGATGTTAACGGCTTGAAGGTCGGCGTTGATCATCACCTGGTGATCCACAATCCTGGCCTTGCCGAACCCTTGCAAGTCGAGCTCGAGGTCGAGCGCTTCGCTCGCATGCCGATTGACGGCGAAGAACGTCAGCATGCGGCTCGCTTTGTCGTGAACGCCGGAAATATCGAGATAGGGAACGTTGTCGGCGGCCTCAGAATCATAGCCGGGTGAACTGACGCTGAGCTGGAGCGCTTCGCCGCGACCGTAAGCGGAGGCGAAGAGATAAGGATAGTAGGTCGTCTGCCGCCATGCGGGGCCGCCGGGCTCGGTCATGATCGGGGCGATGACGTTCACCAATTGCGCGATGCAAGCGATCTTCACCACGTCGGAGCGGCGGATGAAGGTGTTGAGGATGCAGCCGACCTGCAGCGCGTCCTCGAAATTGTAGATGTCCTCAAGCAGCCGCGGCGCATGTGGCCAGCCATTGGCGCCGCCGAGGATCTCGCGATCCTGGGCGTTCGAATGATACCAGACGTTCCATTCGTCGAAGGAGATCGTCACCCGCTTGCGGCTGCGCTTATTGGCCCGGACAAATTCGATCGTCGAGGCGACGGCGTTGATGTAAGCGTCGAGCTTGGCGTTGAGCGCGAGATATTCGGCGGCGTTCTTGGCTCGATTGGCGAAATACATGTGCAGCGAGATGTGATCGACTGCGTCGTAGGTGTGCTCGAGAACGATCCGCTCCCACTCGGGATAGGTTTTCATATCGGAATGAGACGAACCGCAGACGATGAGCTCAAGCGAGGGATCAAAGGCGCGGAGTGTCTTCGCCACCTCGTTGGCGAGGCGGCCATATTCGTCGGCGGTCTTGTGGCCAACCTGCCATGGCCCATCCATCTCATTGCCGAGGCACCAGTGCTTGACGCCGAACGGTTCGGCGCGGCCGTTCGCCTTGCGCAGGTCGCCCCATGCGCTGCCGGTTGGGCCGTTGACGTATTCGACGAAGTTGCGCGCGTGATCGAGTCCGCGCGAACCGAGATTGATGGCCAGCATCATCTCAGTATTCGCGGATTGGCACCATTCGGCGAACTCGTGCACGCCGACCTGGTTGGACTCGGACGTATGCCACGCGAGGTCGAGTCGTGTCGGCCGCTTCTCGCGCGGGCCGACCCCGTCTTCCCAATTGTAGGCCGAGACGAAATTGCCGCCGGGATAGCGAACGATCGGAACCTTCAGTTCGCGAACGAGGTCAATGACGTCCTTGCGCATCCCGTTGGCGTCGGCGCTCTTATGATCCGGTTCGTAGATGCCAGTGTAGATCGCCCGCCCCAGATGCTCGAGAAAGGCGCCATACAGGCGGTCGTCGATTTTCGCGATCCGGTAGTCCCGATTGGCGATAACCGAAGCGCGCATTATTCCTCCCTTTCGATATCAGGAAACTCGATATACCGGACCGGCTTCCGCTCGCCGCGTCAAGCTCGGTCCAGGACACGGGCTTAGGGGATTTTTGCCAGTAGAAACCTGGAAAGAAACGTCAGCCAGCCAAACGCCTTTTAGCCCAACCTCTTCAATTCTTCCATGCGCTCTGTATCAAATTTACTGATTGAAAATCCTTGGCGCCTCGCGCTTTCCTCGCTACCATTCCCCTAAGGCTTCCCGAAGGCACAGATTCTGCAATCGAGCGCCGACGCGGGGAAGCCGCCGGGCCATTTTAGGGAGGAAGTCGAGATGATCCGCAAAGTCCTTTTCGCGACCCTGGCGAGCATGGCGCTGACCATCAGCGCGGCGCGCGCCGAAGACACCATCGTGTGGTGGGATTTTCTAAGCGGCGGCGACGGCGTCCGCATGAAGACGATGCTCGACGAGTTCAACAAGGAGCACGCCGGCAAGGTCAAGATCGATGCGACGACCCTCGAATGGGGCGTTCCGTTCTACACCAAGGTGCAGACCGCGGCGGCCACGGGCCAAGGTCCGGACATCATGACCTACCATGAATCACGCATGCCGCTCGGCGTGTCGGAGGGCGTGGTCAGCCCCCTTACTCCCGAGGAGCTGAGCGCAGCCGGCATCAAGCCCAGCGACTTCAGCCCTGCCAACTGGAAGGCGGCGCAGGGCCCGGACGGCAAGCAATACGGCGTGCCGCTCGATATCCACTCTATCATTCTCTATTACAACAAGGACCTCCTGAAGAAGGCGGGTCTTCTCGGCGACGATGGGAAGCCGAAGGGTCTCGACGGCGCGGCGAACTTCGACTCCGCCCTCGCCAAGCTCACGGCGAACGGCGTTGTCGGCCTGTCGACGCCGACGGCGGACAACGCCACGATGTGGCGCATCTTCTACACGCTGCTCAACCAGCAAGACGGCCAGTTCCTAAAGGACGGCAAGTTCCTGGATGGCGATAACCTTGACAAGGCGACGACCGCGATCGCCGAGATGCAGAAATGGGTGAAGAGCGGCGGGACGCCCGCGAAGACCGAGTATCCCGCCTCGATTGCGCTCTTCACTTCCGGCAAGGCGGCGATGCACATCAACGGCGTCTGGGAAGTGCCGACCATGGTTGACCTGGCCAAGAAGGGCCAACTGTTCGATTGGGGCGCGATCCAGATCCCGACTTTCTACGCGCATCCCGCGACCTGGGCGGACTCGCATTCGTTCGCCATCCCTAACCGCCAGGGCAATCCGGTTGATCCGGCCAAACGGAAGCTCGTGCTCGACGCCATCCATTGGTTCAACGAACACTCGCTCGAATGGGCGGGCGGCGGCCATGTCCCTGCCTATCTGCCGGTACAGGAAAGCGCCGCGTTCAAGGCGCTGAAACCAAACTCCGACTACGCTTCTCTTGCCAAGACCGCAGTGTTCGATCCGGTGTCCGTGCTCGCCGGTGTCGCCTCGCCCGTCTACGATGCGGCCGGCAATTACGTGATGCCGGCGATGAACGGCGAGATGGCGCCCGCTGACGCAGCGAAGCAGATGCGGGATGATCTCCAGGGCCAAGCCAAGTAGGCTCGACGCTCTGCGTGACGCCGGTCGGAGCCAAAAGCCGGCCGGCGGCGTTTCAAGCGCGGGGTGGAGACTGTCAAGGCGATGCTAAGGAGCAAACGCACCGAGATCCTTGCCGCGTCCATGTTGATGGCGCCGTTTGCCGTCACCTACGGCGTGCTGTTCATCTATCCGACGATCAAGATGGCGCAGCTCAGCATGACCAACGCGCCGTTGATCGGGCCCGGAAAGTGGGTGGGTTTCGATAATTATTTCCGCCTGGCCTCGGACCGTTTGTTCTCGGTCGCGATCTGGAACACCCTCTATTTCGTCATTCTCTCGGTCATCCCGAGCACGCTCATTGGTCTTTTGGTCGCGCTTGGGGTGAACCGTCTCAAGGGTTGGTTGCAAAGCGTCGTGCTTGCCGCCTTCTTTCTGCCCTACGTCCTGCCGGTATCGGTCGTCTTCAGGATCTGGCAATGGATGTGCGACAAGGATTTCGGCATCGCGCAGCATGTCATCCAGCTGTTCAATGACGGACAACGCCTCTCGATCTTTCGGACAATCCCGCTGTTCATGCCGGCGGTGGCCGTCGTGACGATCTGGTGGCTCATCGGTTTCAACGTCCTTCTTTTCATCGCCGGCCTGCGCAACATTTCGAGTGAAATCTACGAGGCGGCGCAGCTCGACGGGGCCGGTCGCTGGACGCAATTCCGACGCATCACCTGGCCGCTGATCTGGCCGGTGACCGTACTCGTGTTCACCATCCAGATGATCCTGCAGCTCAAGATTTTCGATCAGGTCTATCTTTTTTCGCAGGGCGGCAGGATCGATACGACCATCGTGATGGTGCAATACATCCTCAAGCAAGCCTTTCAGATGAATAAGGGCGGACTCGCCGCAGCCGCGTCGATGGTCCTTTTTGTGCTCATCGCGGCGCTCTCCGTGCTGCAGTTTCAACTCTTGCGCGCGCGAGGCGAGAGGTGAGCGCCTCGGTGGAGACCGGCGCTGACGTCTTCGCCTCGCGGCGCGCCGGCCGATTGGTCCGCCTCCGCCATCTCGATCTCGTCGGGCTCGTCATTACGGCGGCTACCGTCGTCGGCGCGGCTCTATGGGCATTCCCGCTCTACTGGGCGCTCGTGACGACGTTCAAGCCGGAGAACGAGGTCGTGCGTCCGGCCGTGCAGCTTTGGCCGGAGCATTTCACCTTCCAAAACTACGTCCACGTCCTGCTCGAGACGAAGATCGGCATTTGGTACGTCAATTCGCTCGTCACTTCGGCGGCGGTCACGGTTCTCGTCATCGTGACGGCGGCGGGGGCCGGCTATGCGATTTCGCAACTGAATTTTCCTGGCCGGCGCCTTTTCTGGTGGATGATTCTCGCGAGTTTCATGGTCCCGATCCCGGCTTTGACCGTCAACCACTTCATCCTGATCAATCAATTCGGCCTCATCAACACGCTGCCCGGCGTCGTCCTGCCGCAGCTCCTCGCGCCGGTCACGGTCATTATCTACAAGCAGTTTTTCGATTCAGTGCCGAAGGACTTTCGCGAGGCCGCGATGATCGACGGCGCGAATGAATTCCAGCTTCTGTTCCGCATCTACCTGCCAATGAACTGGGGCATCACCACAGCCTTGGCGATCATCACCTTCATCGCCGCATGGAATCTATTCTTATGGCCGTTCGTCGCCGTGAACTCGGAGGACAGAATGAACATCACCGTCGGCATAACGCAGGTTCACGACGCCTTCGGCGTCCAGTACGCGCGCGACCTCGCGGTCGCCATGGTCGCGGCGCTGCCCGTTGCTCTTGTCTACCTCATTTTTCAGCGCCGGGTGACGCAAGCGATCATGCTGTCGGCTGGGATCAAGGGATGAGCGCCGCTGGCGCAACGAACGGGAGCGAGGCCGCCGCCGGCCCCCATGTCGAATTGAGGCGAGTGACAAAGCGCTACGGCGCGGTCACCGCAATCTCCGACCTCAGCCTCACGGTCGAAAAAGGCTCGTTCACCGCGCTGCTCGGCCCGTCCGGCTGCGGCAAGTCAACGCTGCTCAGGATGATCGCCGGACTCGAGGCGATCACCGCCGGCCAGTGCTTTATCGACAATGCGGACGTGACCGACGTGCCGCCGGCGAAGCGGCGCATCGCCATGGTGTTCCAGTCCTACGCCCTCTACCCGCATATGACGGTGAGGCAAAACATCGCCTTCTCCCTCTCCGTCGCGGGCCAATCGAGAAAGGTGCAAGACGAGCGGGCGCTCGAAGTCGCGCGCATCCTGCAACTCGAGCCCTATCTCGATCGTCGGCCCGCCGAACTTTCGGGCGGCCAACGCCAGCGGGTCGCGATCGGCCGAGCGCTCGTGCGCAAGCCCGAGGTTTTCCTGTTCGACGAGCCGCTCTCCAACCTCGACGCGAAACTGCGCGTGCAGATGCGCCTTGAACTGGCGAAGCTTCATGCCGAGCTCGGCACGACGATGATCTATGTGACGCATGACCAGACAGAGGCGATGACTCTCGCCGACAAGATCGTCGTGCTCGACAAGGGAGTCATCTCCCAGGTCGGCTCGCCGCTCGAGCTCTACAACACGCCGGCGAACAAGTTTGTCGCCACGTTCATCGGCTCACCGGGCATGAATTTTTTCGCTGTCGACATCGCCGCCATGAACGGCCGAACGGCGAGCGTCGTTCTGCCGGGCGGCCGGACGGCCGAGGTCGTCATAACGACGACCGCCGGCGCTGGCCTGGCCGAGCTCGGGGTGCGGCCAGAGCATCTCGCCGTCGTCGATCCGAACGATCCTCAGGCAGCCTTCGCTGGCGCTATTGCGATCATCGAACATCTCGGCAATTCGACGATTCTCTACGTCGACACACCGGCCGGTCAGCTGATCGTCGAGGGCGAGGGCAATCTCGACGCCAAATCGGGTCAAGCTGTCGGGCTCAGGCTCGACGAAGGCCATGCGCGCCTGTTTGACGAGACGGGAGCGGCGCTCTGATTGGCGCATTGCGGCGGCGCCTTCCGGCGCTCACGATTCGGTCATGAGTCTCAGCACGATGTCCTGGTCATAATTGCCGAACCCGCGGCCGAAGATGTTGACGCCTCCGGCCTGCTCGTACTCCTGGTTTTGGTATCAGCTTTTCGGATAGTTTGATAATTCCCGCTTACGTCGGGTTTGCCCATCAACAACACCGCGGAGTCTCAAATGGATGTTGACGTCGTGGGATGTCGCCCAACGCTGGCGCTCGATGGCCTCTGGGACTTCGAATTCGAGGGCCCGACCGCGCGGCTCGACGGCGAGGGCCGTACGATCCGCACGCCCGGGATCTGGCAGACGCAATTTCCGCCGTTGCGCAACGCGCAAGGGACCGGACGCTATCGGCGGCGCCTCCAAATCCCGGCGGACTGGGCGGACAAGAGCATCCATCTCATCCTGGAGGGAATCTTCCACGAATCGGTGATCCTGGTCGATGATGCTACGGTCGCCGCTCATGGCGACGGCTGGACCCCGATCGAAATTGATCTGACCCAAACGCTTGCCGGCAAGACCTCGTTCGTGCTCCGCGTCGATGCGCGGGCGCCCGACGACCGCAATGGCGGCCGCTTCAGCCAATCGCTCGCCGCCAAGCAGGACTGGTACGGGGTCCAAGGCGGAATCTGGAAGTCAGCGCGTTTGGAGGCGCGAGACCCAGTTCACATCGCCCACGCCAACGTGCAAACATCGTTCGACCTCACGACGGGCGTTGTGTCGGTGAGCGGCGAGGTATCGCGCGCCGCCCCTGCGACGACTCTGCAAGTTACGCTTTCCCGCGGCGGCGAATTCGCCGCGCGCACGGTCCATCACTTTCGATTGGGTCGCTTTGACGCGGTGCTCGCTCTTCCCGGGGCCGAGCCCTGGTCGCCCGAAGCGCCGAAACTTTACGATCTCGTCATCGAACTTATCGTCGGCGATGCGACCGTCGATGCGATCGAGAGAACTGTCGGGTTCCGCCGATTCGAGGCGAAGGACGGGCGCCTCCTGCTCAACGGCGATCCCTTCTATATGTTCGGGGCCTTGGATCAGGACTGGTATCCCGAAGAGGAGTGCCGCCCGCCCAATCCGCAGTTTCTCGAACAACGTTTTGCCAACGCTAAGGCGATGGGGCTGAACACACTGCGCTGCCACGTCAAGATTCCCGACCCGCTCTATTTCGATCTCGCCGACCGGCTCGGTCTCATCGTCTGGCTCGATATGCCCTACATGCAATTCCTGGCGCCAGCGACACGTGCGGCGTTGCAGCGGGTTTTCCGGGCGTCGGTCGCAGCGCACGGGCATCATCCCTCGATATGCATCTGGACGCTGTTCAACGAGGGCTGGGGTATCGATCTCGACGACAATCCAGACGACCGGCGCTGGCTGATCGAGACCTTCGACTGGGCGAAGACGCTCGTTCCCGACAGCCTGCTTGTCGACAATTCCCCATGCTTTCCGCGCAACACCCACCTCAAGACCGACATCGAGGACTTCCATTGGTACAATGGCTTCCCGCATCAGAACGAGGCTTTCGCAGCGACGACGCGGGCGTTCGCCGACCGCGCGAGCTGGACCTTCTCTCCGCATGGCGACGCGGAGCGGCGCGGCGACGAGCCGCTGATCTGCTCGGAGTTCGGCGTATGGGGGCTGCCTCATCCGCGCGAGATCCTGGAGGCGGATGGAAGCGAGCCGTGGTGGTTTGAAAGCGGGCACGACTGGAACCTCGGCGCAGCTTATCCGCATGGGATCGAAACGCGCTTTCGCGATGCCCAGCTTGCGCCGACCTTTGGCGACCTCGACGGCTTCGTGAGCGCAGCACAAGAGCTTCAGTATCGCGGGCTGAAGCGCCAGATCGAGACGCTGCGCTGGGAGCGGCCAATCTCCGGCTATGTCATCACCGAGCTCAACGACGTGCAGTGGGAATCGAACGGCCTCATGGACGTTCGGAACCATCCGCGCGCGTTCGCCGAGCGGCTGGCCAACCTCCAACAGCCGTGGCTGATCATCGCGCAGACGGCGCGTACAGCCGTTCGCGCGGGCGAGCGCTTCGAAGTTTCCGTGCGGCTCGCAGGCGCGGCCGAGCCGCCGGACGGCGCGCGGCTCCACTGGCGCTTGGCCGACCAAGACGGCGAGGCCGCGCTTGGACCCAATCCGACCACGATTGCGCTTTCCGCCGGGGCCGCCTCGGCGATCGCCATCGTTCCGCTCGAACTCGAGGCGCGCGACGGCAAGGGGCGCGTCCTGTCACGCAATGCGCTTGGACTGTGCGCCGTCCCGCTGCTCGGCGGCGCGACGCCGCCGCTGTTTCCTATCGATCAAGCGGCTTCGAACATGCTCGCCGCGATCGGTTGGCCGAACCGCGCCACGACGGCCAAGAGCGCCGAGACTCTTGTCGCGACGCGGCTGACGACCCCGGTGCGCACGGCGCTCATCACCGGGCGCAAGGTTCTGCTCGTCGCCAATTCTGCCGACGCGCTCATCGACCCGGAACGGAACCTGCCGCTCAACGACCGGCACAATTTCCCCTCGATGCTGCTCCGGGAGCGCGCTGGCACGCCTTGGGACGGACAGTGGATGGGCGCGTTCACCTGGCGGCGCATGGAGGGCCCATGGTCGGGCCTGCCCGACGGGCCCATGCTCGACGAACATTGGAGCGGTCTATTGCCCAATCACGTGCTGACCGGTTTCCCTTCGACCGCCTTCGGCGGATTGGTCGACGCCGGCGTTGCGGTCGGCTGGCTGCATCACGCCGCCGCGTTTGTGAAGCGCAGCTTCCTCGGCAAGGGCTGGCTCACCGTGTCGACATTCGACCTGATCTCGCCTCAAGCCCAGGAAAATCCGCTGGCGCCTCATCTCATGAAGGCCCTGGCGGAGAGCTGAAGGTCTGCCGAAAGGGCGACGTGGCGACGTCCGATCTCAAAATGCCGGCAGAGCGGCTCTAGGCCCATCCGAACGCGCGCACGGATGTCTGGCGCTCAGGCCCGGCCCGCTGATCTATTCAATCGAGGAGGCCGAAAATCCCGGCGGACCGGTTCAGGCTCTGGCGTTGCCGCGCTTGGCGCCTCTCGACACCGCATGGCGGACGGATTGTTTGGCGGCGCCATGACCCATGAAAGCGAGCGCGAAGCGGCTCGTTCCCAGGAGTCCGGCGCGCTCTTCTCGACCGAGCCGCCCGGGGCCCGCGACGCCTCGCTTACTGCCCTGACCTATCATCTCTGGGCCACCCGAACGCCTGGCTCCATGCAGGTGTGGGTTGCCGAGCCTAAGCGTCAGTTCGCTGGGCTGGACGATGAGCGTATAAAGGGGATCGGACAGCTCGGCGCCGTCGTCGCCGGCAACCGAAATGGGGACATGACCACGCGCAACGCAATCTTGGCCTCGATCGGCGTCGCCCTCGTATTCGTGCTCGCGTCTCCGCCAGCCTCAGCGCAGAGCAATCCGCCGCCCGGAGCTGCGGCGGCCGCCGCCATCCCAAGGACCGGGGCGGGCGCGGGGTCGAGCGCCGCCCGTACGCGGCACAGAAACACGCTCAATCGGCAACGGGCGCGAGCGACCTCTGAACACGCGCGCCACGTGCGCAGGAGTCCACACCATTGATCTGATCGCATGGCGTCGAGCCCAGCTTTGCGGCGGAGGCGGAACGGCCGCGCCATGGCAGTTTTGTCCGTTACAATCGGATTCGCGGCGGGGTTCGGTGGGGCCTTGTCGAGCGGCGCCTCGCGCTTTCCGCGTCGCTTCATGCTAGAGGAGCCGCTTGCAACAGGGAGCCGTCATGATCTGGGGAACGCTTGCGCTGGCTTTTGCGGCCGCCTTCACCGGCGCCTCGTTCTATGTCAACTGGGTTGAGCAGCCGGCTCGCCTCAGGCTCGAGGATCAGGCGTTGCTCAGCGAATGGGGCCCGAGCGACAGCCGCGGCGTCGCGCTTCTCATTGCGCTTGCGCTCGTGTCGGCGATTGCCGGCTTCATCGCCTATTTCGAGTCCGAGGACGTGCGTTGGGCGTTTGGCGCGCTCGTCATCATTGCAAGCTGGCTTTACGCCTTCTTCGTCATGTCGCCGCTCGACAACCAGATCCGCTCGCTTCGCGGTGGCGACGTTGCGGCGGCGCGCGCCCTCGTTCGCCAGTGGGGCATCATCGAATCGGGGCTGACGGCGGTCGGGGCCGTGGCGGTCCTCGTGTTTCTGTGGGCCTGAGCGGCGCCCGCTTCGTCCGCGACATCGCCGACGCCCTGCGCTTCTTCACTCGGCTGCGCGTGGGCGAATCGGGCTCAATCACATCGCTCGACATTGACCGCATCGCCTGGGCCGCGCCCGTCGCAGGCGCCGTGGTCGGCCTCATCGGCGGGCTGGTCCTCGCGCTCACCGCGCTGCTCGGCCTGCCCCTGCTCCTCCGCGCGGGGCTGGCGACCGCCGCGATCGTCGTTACGACCGGGGCGCTGCACGAGGACGGGCTCGCCGATGTCGCCGACGGCTTCGGCGGCGGCGCGACGCGAGCAAGGAAGCTCGAGATCATGCGCGACAGCCGCGTCGGCGCTTATGGCGCGATCGCGATTGCGCTCGCGCTCATCTTTCGCGTTGGCGCGCTGGCCGCGGCCCTCGAGGGCGGGTTCTGGGGCGCCGGCTCAAGCCTGATGCTGGTCGCGGCGCTTTCCCGCTCTGCCGCGTTGACGCCACTCGCGCTCCTGCCGCCGGCGCGGGCCGACGGCGCCGGCGCTGCGGCCGGCCGGCTCGACTCGAAGGCGCTCGCTGCCGCCTGGGGCTCGGCCCTGGTCATAGCGGTCGCGCTCGGCCTCGGCGCGCTTGGGCTGACCCATGCGCTCCTCGCAGGGCTCATGAGCGGCGCCGGCGCTTTGTTAGTGGTCGCGTTGGCGCGACGCGCGATCGAGGGACAGACCGGCGACGTCGCTGGCGCCGCGCAACAATGCAGCGAGATCGCCGCCTGGTGCGGACTTCTCATCGGACATACGTCCGCTTAAGTAAGGCCTGTGCCCGCTATCTCCACACCCTGCATCAACGTCTGCATTCTCGATCCGCTGTCGGCCTTGTGCATCGGCTGCGGTCGCACGGGCGAGGAAATCGCCGCCTGGGCGACAATGAGCGAGCCCGAGCGGCTCGCAATCATGGCCGGGCTCGAGCAACGGCTGGTCCATGCGCGATCGCGCGCGGCGCGCAGCGGCCGGGTCAGAACCGCCGGTGGACGGGGGAGCTGATGCGCCTCATCTTGCCGGTTGCCGTTCTCGCGGTCGCGTGGGCCGCGCTGCTGATGACCCCGCACGAAACGACCCTGTTTGGGCTGACTCACCAGCAGTTCGCGAGCGCCGCGATCGGCGTATCGCTTCTGCTCTGGCTCGTGCTCAGCGGCTTGCGTTCGGCGCGCCCGAGCGACATTGCACGCCTCGTCACTGCGGCCATGACTTGGGCGCTCCTCTTGATCGCGCTGACCGGCGTCTACACCTATCGCTTCGAAGCTTCCGCCATTTTCGAACGCATCACGGGCGAACTCTTGCCCTCAGAACCGCAGGTGGAACAAGGCGGGAAAGTCGTTATCAACCGGCGCCTCAGCGGCGAATTCGCGATTGCCGGGCGGGTCAATGCCGCGCGCGTGACCTTCCTGTTCGACACTGGCGCTTCCGCCGTTGTGCTGACCGCCCAGGACGCAAAGCGGGCGGGCGTCGAGACGAGCCGCCTCGTCTTCGACGTTCCCGTCACTACCGCCAATGGCGGGGCGATGGCGGCGGAGGCACGGCTCGACCAGGTTGCGATCGGGCCAATCGTCATGCGCAACGTGCCCGCACTGGTCGCGCGCCGCGGCGCATTGGATGAGAGCCTGCTCGGAATGAGCTTTCTCGAGAGGCTCAAGAGCTACACGGTCGAACGCGATCGGCTGGTCTTGATGGCGAAGTAGGCGCGAGCCTATTCCGCCGCCCATAGCCCGTCGAGAGATGGGCGTCCTTCCGGACGCCCTATGACGTACTCTCGCGTTCTCTCCACTCGGGAAACGGCCGCGCGCAACACCTCAAGCCCGGCGCCGGCGCGAATCGCCTCAGTCGCGAGAACCTGACGGAAGGCGCGTGCGCCAGGCCGGCCAGTAAACATCCCATGCAAATGCCGGGTGTAATCGTGCAGACGCTCGCCGCGCTGAAGCCCACGCACAATCGTCGGCATGAACGCTTCGATCGCCTCGAACCCGTCGGCGACCGGGGCGGGCACGCCGAACAGCTCCGGATCGACGCCGATCAGGAGCTCCGGGTTCTGATAGGCCGCGCGTCCAAGCATGATCCCGTTGACATGGCTCAATTGCGCGCACCCCATTTCGAGATTGGCGAGGCCGCCGTTGAGGATGATCGGCCACTGGGCATAAGCGCGCTTGAGCTCGTAAACCAGTTCGTAGTCGAGCGGCGGGATCGAACGATTGTCCTTGGGGCTTAGGCCATCGAGCCAGGCCTTGCGCGCGTGAACGATGAGCGCCGCGGCGCCCGCCGCTTTCACAGCGTCCGCGAAGGCGAATAGAGCCTCCCGTGGCTCCTGCTCGTCGACCCCGATGCGGCACTTAACTGTCACCGGAATGTCGACTGCCGCGACCATCGCCGTCACGCATTCAGCGACGAGGCTCGGCTCGCGCATGAGGCAGGCGCCGAAGCGGCCACTCTGCACTCGGTCGGACGGACAGCCGCAATTGAGATTGATCTCGTCATAGCCGAACTCGGCGCCGATGCGCGCGGCTTCCGCAAGCCGGCTCGGCGCCGCTCCGCCAAGCTGAAGCGCGACGGCATGCTCGCTCGAATCGAAGCCGATCAGCCGCTCGCGCGGGCCGAATACCACCGCGTCCGCGGTCACCATCTCGGTATAGAGCAGGGCGTGGCGCGTGAGGATGCGATGGAACGCCCGGCAACGCCGGTCGGTCCAGTCCATCATCGGCGCCACGGAAAATCTAAACTCTTGATACGGAAGCATTTTTCCAGTAGTCTCAACTCGTTGGGTCGGCTCGTGTGCACTCGTTTCTACGCCAGGAGGCGACCCCCTACGCTGCAGTACGTCGGCTCACTGCACCCTGAGCGCACACGTTTTGGCGACTTTCACACAGCTCCATTCGGGATCCTGGGGAGTCCAGGTGCGGCGAAAAGGAAAGTATGTCAACGAGACGTTTCTTCGGCGCAAGGACGCCGAGGAATGGGCGCTAGAAGTTGAGCGGCGCATAGATCGCGGTGAGCCGTCAGTCGTGAGGCGCTCCAGAGACGCTAAGACCTTTGGGGATCTGGTTCGCCTCCACCGAGAGGACCCCCAAGAAGTCGGCAAACGTATTGGACGGTCCAACGCGCCGAGCCTCGCTCTTCTTGAGCGGAAGCTGGGGCGGCTGCGTCTGCCGGAACTCAACCGTGAGCGACTCATTCAATTTGGTTAAGAACGCGCCCGAGAGGGCGGCCCCGTCACTCTGGCGATTGGACCTCGGATACATCAAAACGATCCTCTCGCACGCGGCAGCCGTTCACGGTGTGGTTCTGTCTATGCAGTCGGTCGTCCTTGCTCGCATCGCTCTCGCGCGGCTCGGGCTTGTTGGGAAGGGCGCCGAACGCGACCGGCGCCCTTCCCGCCGGTGGCGCCTGGGATTGGAAGACCGCGGCCGAGGAAACGGCACTCTTCGTCATGGGGGGAACCTCGGGAGAGCAGGAACGGGTCGAACCGAAGGGCGCTCGCTCTCTCCGCGCATGGGCCAGGGGGCGGCAGGAAGGACCCCTAACCCTCCCAGGATCGGCCGCGGGGGTAGAGGCCGCA